>Ga0308162_1001676_pt1 | contig 16659 bp, 10 predicted proteins | sample PhySR2_FD_201370 | JGI IMG/M metagenome (GOLD analysis project Ga0308162, IMG submission 201370) | Phyllosphere microbial communities from UC Gill Tract Community Farm, Albany, California, United States - DLSLS.R2 | ecosystem: Host-associated > Plants > Phyllosphere > Unclassified | place: USA... | reverse complement strand
CTTCTGTCAATCCGTCAGCCAGTTGATCAGTAATACCTTACTGCCGGAAAATGATAAGGGCCTGTTGGTGGCATTGCGGCCAGTGCCGCAGCTTCAACCCCAGCAGATTCTGACGCTCTGTAAGCCGCGTCGCTTCGGCGATCTGGTCACGGTGCTGGAAGATCGCGTCATACTGTTTCTCTCCTCCTGCCGCTACAACGATCTCGATAAGGCATTGAAATATATATTTTCATTGCCTCACGACGAGCTATTTGCAAACCGGATGGTCTGGTTCGAGGATAATCAGATTCTTGCGGAGGTCAGCAATATCAAAAAACTGACGCCGATGGCGATTCAGGAACTGACGCCGGTTTCAGAATCTCTGCTCGAATCCACTCTCAAGCCAGTGGATGCGCCTGTACGTTCGGCACCGCAGCCCATCTCTTTATTGCCGGAGAAAGAATCCCGATGAACCTGATGGACTGGGTACAGATTGCGTTACTGGCTATTTTTATCCTGCTGATTTTAAAGCCTCTATGGCAACGCTGGCTGCCGCGCCGCTGGAACGGTCTGCTGAATCGCCTGTTGCCTGCTCGCGCGCTGAAGTCTGAAGGTCACTGGCAGCGTCAATCTTCAAAAACGGATGCAAAAATTAATGAAAAATGATCAACCCGCTGCGGCCCACTCTTCCGGTTTGTGGTCCTGCTGGCGCGGACTGGGCGGCTGGAATTTCTACTTTTTAGTGAAGTTCGCCCTGCTGTGGTATGGCTATCTCAACTTTCACGCGCTGAGCAACCTGGTGTTTCTCGCCTGGCTGCTCTTCCCGCTGCCGACGGTACGCCTGCATCGCCTGCGCCACTGGGTCTCGATCCCCATTGGTGTCGGGCTGTTCTGGCATGACACCTGGCTGCCCGGACTCAGCAGCATCATGAGCCAGGGCGATCAGCTGGCGGGCTTCTCCGCAGCCTATCTTCTCGATCTGGCAGACCGCTTTATCAACTGGCAAATGATAGGTGCGCTCTTTGTCCTGCTGGTTCTCTATCTCTTTGTTGCGCAGTGGATTCGTATCACCGTGCTGGTTTCATTGATGCTGATCTGGCTCAACGTACTCACTATCGCTGGCCCGGCGATGTCGCTGCTACCGACCCGCGCAGCCACTCCGCAGGTGGTCCTGAATCAGACGCCAGCCGCCAGCCAGCCAGCCGCTACGCCGGATGGGCTCGATCAGTCTGCACCCGCGACCAGTACGAATCTGACCGCCTGGCTCAACCGTTTCTATGAGAGTGAGCGCAAGCGCGTCACCGACTTCCCCGACAGCCTGCCTGCCGATTCACAGCCGTTCGACATTCTGGTGATCAACATCTGTTCTCTCGCCTGGTCAGATATGGATGCCTCGCAACTGCGTAATCATCCGCTGTGGCAGCACGTCGACATCATGCTGACCAACTACAACTCCGCCACCAGCTACAGCGGACCGGCAGGGATTCGTCTGCTGCGTGCCAGCTGCGGTCAGACCTCGCACAGCGATCTCTACAAACCCACTGATTCACGCTGCTATCTGTTTGATAATCTGGCGAAACTGGGCTTTAAAGAGCAGCTGATGATGGATCACACCGGCGTGTTTGGTAATTATCTCAAAGAGTTGCGCGAAGGCGGGGATATTCAGGCACCGCTGATGTCGCAGGCGGGCATTGCGCCGGAACTGACCTCATTCGACGGCTCGCCAGTGCTCAACGATGCTCAGCTGATGCAGCGCTGGCTCGACGATCGCAGCAAAAGCGGCGATGCCCGCAGCGCCACCTTCTATAACCTGATCCCGCTGCACGACGGCACCCGCGAACTGGGCAGCACCCAGACAGCCCCATGGAAGCCGCGTGCTCAGCTGCTGTTTGATCAGATCGACGCCTTCCTTACTCAGCTGGAGAAGTCAGGCCGTCGGGTGATGGTGCTGGTGGTGCCGGAGCATGGGGCCGCCCTGCAGGGCGATAAGATGCAGATGTCAGGCCTTCGCGACATTCCCAGCCCAGGCATTACGCATGTGCCGGTAGGGATTAAGTTTGTCGGCATGAAAGCCCCGCATCAGGGACAGCCACTCAATATTGATGCGCCAACCAGCCTGCTGGCAGTCTCAGAGATTGTGTCACGCGTGGTGGATGGGCAGGTCTTTAATGCGCCGAATGTGAATATGTCGGTGCTGACTGACAAGCTGCCGCAGACGCCAGTGGTGTCGGAAAACGACGGTGCGGTGGTGATGATGTATCAGGGCAAGCCCTGGATCAGGCTGAATGGCGGAGACTGGGTGCCCTATCCGGAGTAACGCATCACCGCCGGGAAGCAGAAGTGTGGGTCAGGCGCGGCTTAGCGTCTGACCCATTTTTATCGTGTTACTGTCGGCAGCAGAACAGCGGCCAGCGCCGCCGTTCTGCCTGTTATCAGCGCTTCTCCTGAAACGCCTGCCAGGTCAGCAACTGCAGACTGGCGGAGAAGTAGTTCTGATCCGCAGCCAGCTTATCGCTCAGATAGCCTGTCTCGTTCAGTGTCAGATCACGAACCGCCAGCAGTCCACCCTCAAGATGGTAAGGCGCAGGCGCATTTGCCAGCACGTCGAACCAGGCGGGGGTCAGCATACGGCTGTAACCCTGCCAGACGCGCTGAAACGGCACCAGCGCCAGACTATGCGGGTCATACCACCAGATGTTCAGCGGCACGCGAATCGCGTCGTAACTGAAGCGGTTTGAGTAGCCCACCGCGGGCGCAACCGAACCGTCGGCATTCAGCGCAACCCAGTCCAGCGGCAGACCGGTTTTACCAAAGCTCAGCTTATCCAGCAGATCAAAACCATCGTTAATCAGCTTATCCCAGACCTGCAGATGACTTCGCTCACCAAACTCCCGCCACGCCTGAAACAGGAAATAGGAAGGGTTAAGCACCACATAGCTGGTTTTATTGAAACCCTGCGCGCCCGGCAGCAGGACGGTATGGCCGCCAAAGCTCGTGACATCCAGCTTGATGATCGCGCGCTGAATGCGATCAGACTCCTGCTGGTAACTCTCCACCTGCCATTTCTGTGCAGCGCGCTGCAGCGCCCAGGCCAGCAGCACATCACCATCCGAGGCGTTATTTTTGTCGGCAACCGGGTTGTCAGTGCCTGGCACATAGCGCCAGTAGAAGAGATCGGTCTGCGGATTACGCAACTGGGTGCGCGTCCACAGCCACAGCCGATCGAAGGTGGCGCGATCGTTGTTGGCCACCGCCAGCAACATGCCATAACCCTGACCTTCAGTGTGACTGACATTGTTATTGGCGGTGTCCGTGATCCGCCCTTCCGCGGTCACAAAGCGGCTTTTAAACGTGTCCCAGCCGCTGGCACTCGCCTGCGCGCTGCAGGCCAGCAGTAAAACAGAGCAGATCCAGCCCATCCAGAATGGCTTACGTTTCATTTTCGATCCTATTGATATCGATAGTGCAGCGTGCTGCCATCGTTGAGTTCAAGCGTCACCGGCACCATTCTGCTACCGCCCTGGCCCTGTAACCAGCCTGAAAAAAGTCCGGCCATGACCGCCCCAAACGCTGCCTGCCAGTCCGCCGGCGCGTGGATATTGTCGCCCGCCGGTAGGGCGTGACAGGCAATCAGCAGCGCCGTCTCTTCTGGCTGAAGCTGCACAAAGCCCCAGTTAAACCGCGCCAGCTGCAGATTGGCTTCGCGCTCCAGATCCTGCACGGTTCGCGACTCTGGCAAAGGATAGCGGGTCGCCAGCGACTCACCCATCTTATAGAGAAAGGCTTCCGCATCATGCTGACCGGCGTTGGCGATCATCCCGTCAATCAGCACGCTGACCAAGTCAAACCAGCCTGGCTGATAAGGATGCGATACCCCCGAATGTTCACTCATTACTTCTCTCCGAACAGGTAACGGACATAGAGCTGCGCGCTGCTTTCGTTGTAGTCACCAAAGGTGTCATAACCCAGCTGGCCGCCAATCGTCACATCTTTATTGAGTTTGTAGTCCGCCCCGGCGTGCAGGTTGTAGCCGATACCGTTTTTGCTGCCACCAGAGTAGTAAGCGTCTTTCACGCTGCCGCTGGCGGCAAGTGATTCCAGCTCCGACTGCAGGCTGGCATCCGACGGGAAGTACGCGCTCTTATCCTGACTGTAGGTCTGATAACCGGCCGCACCGCCAATATTGACTTTTAAATCATCAAACTTGCGTGAGAACTCTATCGGGAACGAGACCGACGCGTAGTTCTGCGGGCTGAAGTAGCCGCCCTGTCCGTAACTGAAGTAGCTGAGGTTCTTTGAGAAATCCATCCACGACAGACTCATGCCGACTTTCAGCTCGTGGTCCTCAGTGTGGAATGGACGGACATAGGCCCCGGCAGTTGCCTGCAGGTTGTTGTTGCTGGCGACATTCTCGCCGAGATAGCTGTACGCGCCCGCACCAGCATAGAATCCTGCATCACCATTGTCGTAGCTTAACAGGGCATTAGCGCCGTTCTTCGTGACGCGTCCCCAGCGTTTGCCACTGGTTTTATCTTCTGCGCCGACGTAAGAGAGCAGGCTGTCGGTAATCGCGCGACGTTCACCGGTCAGGATCAGCGTCAGGAAGTCGGTGAGTTTCGGTGACCACTGTACGCCCCCGACCAGCGTACTGAGATCCTGGCCCAGCGGCGTACTGCCGATATCCACTTTATAATTGTCACCCTTCAGCGCCAGATTCAGCTCCACGCCTGAGGCGGTTTGCGAATCGGTGGTGGCATTCGGCAGGTCGTTCACCGTCGCACCGCCTGCGGCGACCACTCTGCCCTGACTCAGCGCATTAGTGCCAAACCGGCGCCAGGCATCGGCTGCGCCACTGCCCGCCGTAAGTGAGACCGGCGTGGCGGTAAAGTCCAGGCGCGCCGTTTCAAACGGCACGGTAGAGAAGGTCAGCGGTGCTTTGGCTTCCGTGAGTTTGCTGAGGCCCGACTCGCCGTCACGCCCGCGCACCTGCACCATGCCCTGACTCCAGGTGCCGGTTTTCTCCTGCAGCGAATCCATCATGGTGTCGACGTCGTGCAGAACCTGTGACTGCTGAGAAACGATTTCGCTGCCCGCAGCCGGTTCGCCCTGCGTTGTCACGCCAGCGGCAACGCCCGCCGGTGCCGCCTGCCACGGCAGCACCGTGCCGTAGCTGGACGGTGAACGTCCCACCGGCGAGGTGTTGCGGTTGATAAACGGATTATCCGCCAGCGCCAGGCCGCCCACGGTCGGCACGCTGCCAGGCTGCGCGCCCTGCAGGCCAATCAGCTGCCCGCGCGCGGAACGCAGCAAGGCCATCGCCTGCGAATGCTCGCCATTGGCTTCGGCGACACGCGCCAGCAGCAGCAGTCGATCCGGCGTCTGCGTGGTGGTGTTGAGGCCGCGACTCAGCTCATTGGCACGCTGCACATTGTTCTGCGCCAGCGCGGCGTTGATGGCCCCGACGCGCGCATCCTGCGTTGGCGTATCCTGGGTCATCAGGTAGTCATAGACCACACCCGCATCCCGGTTCATCTTGCCGTCCTGGTAGAGACGGGCCATCGCGAACATCAGATCACGATTCTGCGGATCCTGCTGCAGCGCGCCAATCAGCTTGTCATACGCCACCGCGTACTGCCGCTGCTGCCGCAGACGATCCACTTCGTTAATCAGATAGCCGTTGCGGATACCGGCCAGCTGCGTCGGGGTACTGCGCGCCTGCAGTTCCGGGTTACTGAGGAAGCGCTGCGCCTCACTGCCGAGGCCCGCCTGATTCAACACCGCCATCTGCGCGGCATAATCGCCCGCATTGCCCTGTACGCCACGCTGCAGGTTAGTCTGCACCACTGAAACGGCGCTGTTGAGATCGCCCGCCTGCGCCAGCTTCTGCGCCAGGTTTCCGGCATCAACCGGGTTGGTCGGTGGCGTGACCGAGATCGCTTTCAGGGTATTGGCAGCCGCGGCCGTCGCGCCCTGCGCCAGGTACTGATCGGCAGTGCTCATCTGCAGATTAAAATTAACCCGCTGCGCCAGTTCACGCATCGCCGCCGTTTTCGCATTGGCGGGAATGCGCGCCAGCAACGCGCTGGCCTGCTGCCAGCCACCACTTTCGCTGGCGTTAAGCGCACCGGCATAGAGTTCGCTGGTGCTGGCGCCATTGCGCATCACCGGCTGCATCACGTTGGCCGCCAGCAGCGTATCACCCTGCTGACGATAGAGCCGGGCTAAATCGAGCCGCAGCCAGCCATCCGACGGATAGCGCTGAATGCCCTGCTGCAGCGTCGCGATGGCCGCGGCATTGTTACCGGCCGCCAGCTGACGCTTCGCCTGCTGACGCAGTGTATCGGCTTCATTGGCGCGTGGTGTGACGCTCTGACGAACGCTGTCCGGCAGCGCTCCCAGCAGCGTACTGGCTTCGGCACTCCGATTCTGCTGACGCAGAACGTAGAAGAGTCCTTCTTTGGCGCTGCGGTTATCCGCATCGCTTTGCAGAATGGTGCGGTAGATCTGCTCCGCCTGCTGCGGTTGATTGGTGCGGCGCAGCACGTCGGCGCGGAACAGTCTGGCGGCCAGCCCTTTTTCGCCATCAGCCTGCACCAGCGGTTCGCTTAAGGTCAGCGCCTGCGCCGTATCTCCACTTTTCAGCGCCTGCTGGGCGCTGGCCAGCTGTGCATAAAAGCGTGCGTCGTCCGCCTGCTGCTGACGCGATGTCCCCTGATCGCCGCCGAGCTGAGCAGACCGCTGCAGATAATCTGCCGCTTCCTGATAACGTCCGGCTCGCTGAGCCACATAGCCCATGCCCGCTAACGCATCAGCATCCTGCGGATTCGCGCCCAGCACTTTTTCAAAGCTGGACTGCGCACCACCGACGTCACCGCTGTTGAGCGCGCTGAATCCAGCCCCTTTTTCTGCGCCGCCGACGTTTTTACGGTAGTAGTCGATCACCGCCGAGTCCTGCGGATGACGCTGCTGCCAGGTCTGATAGAGCGCCGCATCTGACGGCTGTGGACCAAGCCACAGTAGCGCCTGGCGTAGTGAGCGATCGGCATCCTGATTACCACTCGCCAGCGAACTCAGCACCTCAATGCCTTCCCGACGGGTCGGCTCCTGATAGGTCAGCGCTTTACCCAGCGCCAGGCGCGCACCGGTGTCCTGCGGATGCTGCACCGCAAACTGGCGCAGCGCCTCAACCGCCTGCGGCAGCAGCGTTCGGTCGCCCGCCATAGTCAGATAATATTCCGCCGCGACGCTGGGTGGCGGCTCATTGCCGGTGAAGGTATTGCGCCACGTCTGTAACGCTGCCGGAATATTGCCGCTGCGCGCCTGCTGACGCGCCAGCGAAAGCTGCGCCTGCGGAATGGTCTGCATCTGGCGCGCATTATCCAGCTCGCCGAGGTGCGGATCGTTGGGGGAGACCTGGTTCAGCCGGGCGCGATATTGCGCCGCCGCAGCGGTGTCGCCACCCTGCTGTGAATAGAGCGCCAGCAGATAAAGCGCCTGGGTGTTGCCGGGTTCAACCATCAGCACCTTTTGCAGTGAAGCTTTCGCCAGATCGTCATGCGCTTTCTGATGCCAGTAGGACGCCTGATCAAACAGCGCCTGCAACGCCGGATTGGTGCTCTCCGCCGCCAGCAGCGGCTGTGACAGGGCCAGCGCGCTGCCCAGCAGCAACGCCTTACGGATACCGGCACTCAACAGATTTTTTTTCATTATTATCCTTACTTCCTGCCGGAATCACGGTCTTGCTTTGGGTTCAGACGCCGCCAGGCATGACGCTTCAGCATCACCCAGGCCGCACTCCCCACCATCGCGGAGAGCAGCATCGCCGACACCGCCAGCAGCACCGAGTGCTGGTTGGCATACCACATCACCATCATGTACCAGGGCATTTCGCCGCTCGGGAATTGCGCGCCGACACGAAAACTGCGGATGCCGTTTTCATCGGTAATAATCGCGGTATCGCCACGAATGCCAGCGTTAATCTGTGCCGAGCTCAAATCGTTATGCAGCCGCAACAGCTGATCGTCGCTGGTAGCCACCGTCATCACCACCAGGCGATCGTGATTCCATGGCGATCGGTAGCTGAGGAAACCTCGCCACGCTTCATTGGAGGAGAAGTAACGATCCGCATCCAGCTGCTGAAGACTCCAGTCGCCGGTCAGCCAGCCGCGTAATTTTTCCAGCATGTCCGGCTCTTTCACACCAAAGGTGCTACTGCTGGCGTCATACGGTGAGGACGCCAGCATCGCCTGATTAAAGGCGCTGTTGCCGGTGGTGCTGACCGCCAGCAGGTCGCTCTGCTGTAAGCGCGCCAGATGGGTGCCGCCATTCGGCAGACCAAACAGTACCTGATTCTGCGTCAGCGCCACGCCGGTCGCGGTTCCGGCCCGCGCAGCCAGATCCAGCAGCGTCGACAACTCAGCATCGCTGGGCGTTTCCGGCAGCAGTAGCGTAGTCTGGCCGAAGTCAGCCAGCCGCGAGAACGGGAACGAGGCACCCACAAAGTAAGCGAGATTCGGCAGCATGCTGAAGTGGCGGGTATGGCTCAGATCGATCCACGAGTCCTCTTCAATCCGGCTCTTGATGTTGTTGTTCAGGAGCACGCCGCAGGGCGCATCAGCCCGCGGTTTGATATTAAAGTAGAGCGCCAGTTGGTTGTCGCCATAGATCAGATAGGGTTCGAGATTCAGCTGATACTGCTCCTGACGCGCATCACCGCCTAAACGGTGCCAGGCGCTCTCCAGCAGGCCCACTTTGTTCACCGTCAGGTTGCGCAGGAAAGTACCGTTGAGCATGACGTTAAGGAACGAGTTGTCCTCATCAATCCAGCTTTCGGACGGGAAGCGATAATGCAGATTAACCGGCACCGTGTCGCCATCCCACAGGAACAGGTCAGGCGCAGCGCGAAAGTTCACGCGCAGCGCATCATGCCAGATACCGCTGCTGGTGAGACTTTGATCTTTACGCAGCAGTTCGCTCAGTCGTACCGGGCGGTCGGTGTTAATCCAGCGCGGCGCATCATAAGGTTTGCGGTTGCCAATGGTTTGCGCGGGGACCTGCAGCTGGCTCTCATCGGTGGTAAATGGCTGCGTCGTCAGACGGTTCGCGGCCTGACGCAACTGATCATCATTCTTGCCACTCACCAGCAGCAATTTGTAAACCGGGTTATTGGGATTATCCACTACCTGCAACATCGGGCCGTTACTGGCCGGGAACGTCAGGGTGCCGATCCGATCGCCAGGATGACCAAACAGGATGCCGTTGTTTTCCGGCAGCTCGCCGCGCACCACCGGGAAACGGATGCCGCGATAATCACTCTCAATGCCGAGCCAGGAAGCCACCAGTGCCGCTGCGCTGACCGCATCGGGGGAGAGGTTGCTGGCAAAGCCCACCGTGATAGTGGACGCCGTCATCCGTTGAGGATCCAGGAAGGGACGTGGGAAATTACGCAGGCTGGTACCGATATTGAGCTTCTGCCCTTCAAGGTGCAGCGAGGTATTCGGCAGAATGGTGACCTGATACTGCTGCGCGCTCTCTTTCTCACACAGCAATTTGTCCGCGTCGTTGATTTTAAAACTCAGGTTGTTGCTGGACACCACCATCGCTGCCGGAATATCCAGCTCATAGTCACTGACGTCGGTGTCAGTCGCACCCAGCGGCAGCGTGCCGAGCGGCTGACCATTCAGCATCAGCTGCAGCGACGTATTGCGTGCCGCCAGTGCGGCTGAGACGCGCAGCGTCAGATTCAGCCGTGCATTGGTAATGACTTCATCGCCTGGCAGGGTAAAGGTGATACCCGACTGTAACTGGCCGCCGGTCAGCGTAATACCGCGCGACTGACCCATCTGGGCCACTGAAACCACGCTGCTGATCGGCTGATTGATGGCTGCCGCGATCGGTGGCTGCGGTTCTGCAACTGGCGCGGTCGTCTGGCCCGGCGCGTAGGGCAGCGCACTGGCGGCCGCTTCCAGCGCCGGATCGGCATTACTCAGTCCCTGCGGCAGTGGCACCGCGGACAGCGCGCTGCTGTCCTGAGTCACGGCTCCGCTGCTCGTCACTGGCACGGCGGCCGGGGCAGAAGCCGCAGCTTCACCGGTCGCTGACGCCTGAGATGCTGATGTTGCCTCTGAAGCCGGTGCGTAAGATGGGGTCGCGGATGCCGGAGCGGCATCCGGTGCTGTACTCTGTGGCACAGAGGCCGGAGCAGACTCTGCGGCCTGAGTAGCCGGGGCCGCATTTGTCATGGATGGCGCTGACTGTAGTGCAGGCTCGCCACCGCTGACCGGGGCCGTCGTCAGGGCTGAACCGGCAGTCGGCGTGGCACTATTATTCATCGGTGCCGCAGACGCCGCATCGCTGGCCGGCGCCTGATTTGTCACTGGCGCACTCACAGCGGCATCAGCTGGCGTCGGGGCTGAGCTATTCACCGGCGCACTGGCCGCTGCGCTGGCAGGCTGCGAGGTAGAAACAGCATCAGGCGGCGTAGGGGCCGGGCTGTTTACCGGGACGGCACTGCTGTTATCAATCGCAACCGGCGTTTCCGCGCCAGCGGGCGTCAGCCATAACGCTGCGGTCAGTGAACTGGCCAGCAAAGTTTGCGTCAGGATCTTCATGCCGCGCCATCCTCTTTCGCTGCCGCGGCAACCGGGTCAATTTTTTTACGTTTATCGTGGCGGCCTTTCCAGGTCAGCCAGAACAGCTCAAATACGGTACGGATAATGGTGCCCAGCGAAATCAGCGGGTTGTCCTGCTTATACTCCGGCTGAATCCAGGCATCGGCACGCGCCAGCACCACCCGTACCAGTTCGCGACGGCGCGCCAGCGGCATCGCCTCAAAGCGCAGACGGATGCTCTCCTCATCGCCGGAAATCTTACTCACCGGGATGGTGATCGCGCCAGATTTCAGCAGCAGATCAATCTCTTCAATCTCATCCGTTTCATGACGTCCATCCGGCGTATCGAGCTGCGCTCCCCCCATCGAAAGGTTGCTGGTCTGAGTGCGCGATGAAATGCCGCTGGCGTAGTGAATAATCGCCGGAATTTGCACTTCAACACGGATGGTTTTACGCACCTGCTTGGTTTCGCGCGCCACGGCAATCGCCGCCATCAGAATGATCAGGCTGAAGATCGCCCAGCCGACGTTGAGTGCGATAACGTAGGGATCAACGCCAAAGTAGTCATGCATCACGGCACGCACCACGCCCGCCACAATGCCAATACCCAGCAGCAGCGCCACAATCACGTGCGGACGTACGATGTGGAAATCGAAGAAGCCCTGATCCAGTACGCCGCCTTTGTCGGTCACGTTAAACTTGCCATGTTTCGGCGACAGCAGGGTCAGGATGGTCGGGATGACCAGATGGAAGCACATCACCGTCTCATAAATCTCACCCCAGAAGGTGTAACGGAAACGGCCATTCATGCGGGAGTTTACGTAGAGCGACATCACCAGGTGCGGCAGCACATAGGCAAAAATCAGCGACGCCGACGAGTGAATAATATTCAGGTTAAACAGCAGGTAAGCCAGCGGCGCGGTCAGGAAGGCGACGCGCGGCAGGCCGAACTGGAAGTGCAGCATGGCGTTGAGATAGCAAAGACGCTGCTGCCACTTCAGGCCACGGCCAAACAGCGGGTTATCGACGCGGAAAATCTGCGTCATGCCGCGCGCCCAGCGGGTTCGCTGAATAATATGCAGGCCCAGACGCTCGGTCGCCAGACCGGCAGCCAGCGGAATCGACAAAAAGGCTGAACCCCAGCCCAGGCGCTGCATTTTCAGGGCGGTATGCGCATCTTCGGTCACGGTCTCAACGGCAAAGCCACCAATCTCTTCCAGCGCGGAACGACGGATTACCGCACAGGATCCACAGAAAAAAGTGGCGTTCCAGTTGTCGTTACCCTGCTGCACCGGGCCATAAAACAGCGAGCCCTCATTCGGAATGCTGCGAGCGGCGCGCAGGTTACGCTCAAAGGGATCGGGAGAATAGAAGTAGTGCGGCGTCTGCAGCAGCGCCAGCTTCGGATCTTTCAGGAATGGCCCTACCGTCGCCTGCAGGAAGGTGCGGGTCGCCACGTGGTCGCAGTCAAAGATGCAGATCAGCTCACCCTTGGTGATTTTCATCGCATGATTGAGGTTACCGGCTTTGGCATGTTTGTTGTCGTCGCGGGTGATGTACCCTACCCCGACATCCGCCGCAAAGCGGGCAAATTCGCTGCGCTTGCCATCATCCAGCAGATAGACCCTGACTTTGTCGCGTGGGTAGTCAATACACTGTGCCGCCAGTACGGTGTCGCGCACCACATCCAGACTTTCATTATAGGAAGGCACATAAATATCGACCGTCGGCCACAGACGGGTATCGTCCGGCAAGGGTTCAATGGTGCGCTTTAAAGGCCAGGTGGTTTGCAGGAAGCCGAGAATTAAGATCAGCCAGACGTAAAGCTCCGCCAGATATAAGCCAATCCCTAAAATAGCCTCAACTTCAGAATTAAAGTGCAGCGTCTCAGTGGTGCGCCACCAGATATAGCGGCTGGACATCAGTGCAGACAGGATCACCATCACCACGGTTATTTTGCGGCTCTTGCTAAAACCCAATAAAAACATCATGCCAATGCTGATCAGACCAAAAATATACTGTTTCTGGCTGTCCATCGGCGTAATGATGATTACCGCCGCAACGGGTGCAAGCACCAGCAGCAGCAGGTAAAACCCGATTTTACTCATGATTCACCCTGAGAAGAGCTGTGTAATTCAGTCGCCTGCGTAAGCCGACTAAAAATGATTTGTGCGGATGGGGGCCTGAACTTCGCCATTACCCACGGTGATATTCAGAATACTGCTGACGCGTTTCGTGATCAGTTCAATATCAAATGCCGCTGCAGAGGCGGGGCTGAAATCGTAAACAGACTGCTGAGAAGCGTTGGCTTCACCCACGCTTTCATCACGGTGAACCACGCCCAGTAAATTATCGCCCAGACGCTGCTGCATAAACGCGGTGACATCGCGATTGATATTCCGGCGGTTGTCACACTGGTTCAGAATAAAGTAATGACCCTGCTTATTATTGAGCGGTTTACCGGTCATCCGGTTCTCTTCAATCTGCGGTAATAACGACACAGACGCCGTATCCGCTAACATCACCACTAAATGCATATCGGCCAGCGCCGTCATTGCTTTAAGGGCAGGACCGGGGCCAGGTGGAAAATCAGCCACAATCACCAGGCCGGGATAATTGAGCACCGTATCCAGACCGCGCTTGATAAAGTGGGGATCTTTCATCAGGTTCTCTTCGAACCGTTCGCGCTGCGGCTCCGTGACGTCGCCATAGGGCAGAACGAAGATATTGCCGCCGGTGGTGAGAATCGACTGACTCCAGTCCGCCTGCTCTTCTGAGCGTGCCACAAATCCACGGCCATCATGAAGTGGCACGCCAAAGTGAAGACGTAGTGCATTCTGCACATCAAAATCGATGGCCAGAACTTTGCTACCGGAACGCGCCAGACTCCAGGCCAGATTTGCCGCCAGCGTGGTTTTCCCCACGCCTCCCTTCGGCGAGCACACACAAACTAACGGCATAGCGCAATCTTCTCCAGTAGCGGTTTGAGTAAGGTTTCTTTCGGCAGAGTCATATCGCGCGAGCGGAAAAGCGCACCAAACCGTCCCGACTCAGAATGGGATGCGGTCGGCGGAATAACCGGCTGGAGATCCGCCACCGTGGCGGACCGGACGGGCTCAGCACGCGGTGAAAGCGTCGCCATATTTTGTTGTGGCGACGGCGGAAAAAGTGACGAAGAGCCGCGCTCAGCCGGGCTGGCTACTGGCAGGTTGCTGCCTGACAGGCTATCGAGAATCGAACCGCGGGCAGCCATGGCCGGTTGCACACTGAGTGTAGCGTGTCGTGCCGGTGCCTCAGGCGGTGGAGACGTGAACTCATCACCGCGCAGCGGCTGAGGTTGCGGCAGGTCAATACGCTGGCCACTACCTAATGGCGTCTGTTGTTCATCTTTCGCCAGCTGGCGAATCAATGCCCATTTACTGTGTTCCGCCGCTTCCTGCGTCTGGCCAGACATATCTTTAAAGTCGATGTCGAGCGTTTGCGTTTTCTCTTTAAAACGCTGCAAATCATCGTAATTATTCTTCATTGGCCGTGGCCTGCAACAAGGGGCGAATTTTCCTGGAATATAGCACATCCCTTTAATATGAGTCAGAAAAATCTGATTACAAAAAAAGCAGATTCAATAAAATTGTTTAATCATAAAGATCAACTCAGCGCCAAATAAAGCCACCTCAGGGTCACCAATTCCAATAATTAATAAGTACTGTTTAAGTTAAATTGGTTAGCACTGTTTTAATATTTTTTAAGAAAATGCCGCTCTGGCAACCACTGGCCCGGCCAGGCTGACGCATAAACCGGTGTATTTAACAGAAATAAGGCTGCCGCAGGTGGAGAAAAAAGCGGAGTTCTGCCGTAAGGCGTTGATGACATTTATCTTTTAACGCTGTAAATATCGCCAGAAAAAAACAGGTTAAAAGGGTTAACGTAAAAAGAGAGGGAATAACCAGGGAGTAACCGCTGTTGTGCCAGCGGTGCGGCCTGCCGCTGAATTGAGATAAAAAAGGCTCCAGAAAGGAGCCTTCGGCTGGAGGCCATGTGATTGCTTAGCTGACTTTTTCTGCCGCACCCACTGGCTGATTTTCATCCTGATCAACCGCGAAGCAGGCAATCTCCTGCCCGCCGTAGTTTTTCAGCTTCGGCTGCAACTGCACACAGGTGCTAAAACGTCGATGGCAGCGGGCATTAAAGGCGCAGCCCGGCGGCGGATTGAGCGGGCTTGGCAACTCGCCGGTCAGCTTAATGCGCTCACGGCGGTCATCAGGGTTAAGACGCGGCGTGGCCGATAGCAAGGCCTGGGTATAAGGATGGCGCGGGTTGGCGAAAATCGCCTCTTTGCTGCCCTTCTCAACGCAACGACCGAGATACATCACCATCACCTCATCGGCAATGTGTTCCACCACCGACAAATCATGCGAGATAAAGACGTAAGAAAGCCCCATATCCTGCTGCAGATCCATCATCAGGTTCAGCACCTGAGCACGTACCGACACGTCGAGCGCCGAAACCGGCTCATCGGCGATCAGGACGTCCGGATCGAGCATCAGCCCACGCGCGATAGCAATACGCTGACGCTGGCCGCCTGAGAACATGTGTGGGTAACGGTCGTAGTGCTCGGTTTTCAAACCGACTTTTGCCATCATCTCCAGCGTCTTCTCGCGGCGTTCCGCGCGGGTCAGCTGGGTATTGATCACCAGTGGCTCTTCCAGAATCTGGCTTACTTTTTTGCGCGGATTGAGTGAACCGTACGGGTTCTGAAACACAATCTGGATTTTCTGACGGCGCAGCTTCTGCGCCTGGGGATCGTGTTTAAGCAGATCCTGACCGTGCCAGTAAAGCTGCCCTTCGGTCGGGGTCTCAATCATCGTAAGCAGGCGGCCTAGCGTGGATTTACCACAGCCTGACTCGCCTACGACGGCCAGCGTTTTGCCGCGCTCCAGATTAAAAGAGACGCCATCCAGCGCTTTGACCAGACGCTCCTGACCAAACAGCCCCTTCTTCACAGGGTAGTGCTTCTTAAGATCAATTGCCTGCAGCAGGAACTGATCTTTCGTGATTTCATGACTCATAAGTGGGTCTCCCGGCATCGTCCAGCGGATAGTGACACTTGGACTGGCGTCCTGGAATGGTGCGCAATTCAGGTTCTTCCTGACGACAAAGGTCGGTCGCATAAGGGCAGCGTGGATTCAGCAGACAGCCAATCGGGCGATCATACTTGCCCGGCACCACGCCCGGCAGTGAGGCCAGACGGGCTTTGTCTGCCGCAAACTCCGGCAACGCGCGCAACAGCGCCTGCGTATAAGGATGGCGAGGCGCTTTAAAGATATCGGTCGCTTTGCCGCTCTCCACCACCTGACCGGCATACATCACGATAATGTGGTGCGCCGCTTCTGCCACTAACGCCAGATCGTGCGTAATCAGGATCAGCGCCATGTTCTCCTGCCGCTGCAACTCCAGCAGCAGTTCGATGATCTGTGCCTGAATGGTCACGTCGAGCGCCGTGGTCGGTTCATCGGCGATTAGCAGCTTTGGTCGGCAGGCGATTGCCATCGCAATCATCACACGCTGGCTCATGCCGCCCGACAACTGGTGCGGGTAGACATCGAGCCGTGACGCAGGATCGGGAATACCGACCTGATTCAGCAGGTCGATTGCCCGCTGACGCCGGGTGCGTTTATTACCGCCCTGATGCACCTTGATCGCTTCCATGATCTGGAAACCTACGGTGTAGCAGGGGTTCAGGCTGGTCATCGGGTCCTGAAAAATCATCGCCACTTCTGCGCCTACCAGCTGGCGGCGCTCGCGTTCGGAGATGTTCTGCAGATCGCGCTGGTTAAACTCCAGCTTCTCAGCCATCACCTTACCGGGGAAATCGATCAGCCCCATGATTGCCAGTGAACTCACCGATTTACCGGAGCCGGACTCGCCCACGATACCCACGACCTGTCCCTGCTCAACCTGATAACTGATGCGGTCAACCGCACGGAACGGTGCTTTATCGTCGCCGAAATGCACCGATAGTTTGTCTACATTTAATAACGCCATCTCGGTGCCTCTTTACTGCTTGAGTTTC
>Ga0308162_1001675_pt1 | contig 16661 bp, 11 predicted proteins | sample PhySR2_FD_201370 | JGI IMG/M metagenome (GOLD analysis project Ga0308162, IMG submission 201370) | Phyllosphere microbial communities from UC Gill Tract Community Farm, Albany, California, United States - DLSLS.R2 | ecosystem: Host-associated > Plants > Phyllosphere > Unclassified | place: USA... | reverse complement strand
ATGACGCTATTTTTGGGGAGTGCGTAATGGGTTTGATGACGCCAGGCAGTTTGCCCCGGCTGGATGTCCAGCATCTCGACGATGAACAGACCGCGCTGGCGGTCAACGGCCTGAACCTGTTTTATGGCGACAAACAGGTGCTGCATGATATTTCGCTGCGTATCCCGAAGCACCGGGTGACGGCTTTGATTGGCCCCTCGGGCTGCGGTAAATCGACGCTGCTGCGCTGTTTCAACCGCATGAACGATCTGGTGGACAACTGCCGTATCGAGGGCGATCTGCAGCTGAACGGCGCGGCGATCTCCGGCGCGCAGATCGACGTGGCGGCGCTGCGGCGGCGGGTGGGCATGGTGTTCCAGCGGCCGAACCCGTTCCCGAAATCGATCTATGAAAACGTGGTGTACGGCCTGCGGCTGCAGGGCGTGCGCGACCGGCGCTTGCTGGATGAAGCGGTGGAGCGTTCGCTGCGCGCCGCCGCGCTGTGGCATGAGGTGAAGGATCGGCTGCGCGAAAATGCGTTCCGCTTGTCCAGCGGCCAGCAGCAGCGCCTGGTGATCGCGCGCGCCATCGCCATCGAGCCGGAAGTGTTGCTGCTCGACGAGCCGACCTCGGCGCTGGATCCGATCTCCACGCTGACCATCGAGGAGCTGATTTCCGCGCTGAAACAGCGTTACAGCGTGGTGCTGGTGACGCACAACATGCAGCAGGCGGCGCGCGTCTCCGACTACACCGCCTTTATTCATCAGGGGCGGCTGGTGGAGTACAACGACACCGACGCCATCTTCACCTCGCCGCGCCAGCGCCGCACCGAAGATTATATTACCGGGCGGTATGGGTGAGCGACGTGCCGCCCCCCTAGCGAACGAAAGGCTGCGGGATAATGCAGCCTTTCGTCTTTAGGGCGGCCGTCAGTAATTTTCGCGAATGCGGATCGCTTCTTCTACCCACTCCGCCAGATTTTCCTTGATGTGATTATAGACATTGGTGCTGGTCAAATAAGGCGGATCATAGGCTTTGGCGATTCCGGAAAGCTTTCTATCCCCCAGCTTGATATGATCCAACGGGTTGTTGCCTTTTCGGGCTTGTTCGCCGGCGCTGTCTTTCAGGTTATGGATATACACCACCAGCACGCCCATGCCTTTCTTCCAGGCTTCGCAGATTTCGAAGTTGATCCACTTGCGATTGGCGGTATCTTTACCCGCGAGAATCACGGCGCAGCTCCGATTGTCCAACTGGCCTTTGATCCAAGCGGCGATGGCGTCGTCACCCCCTTTTTTCACTTCCTCCCAATCGTTATCCATGGCCGGCCGGTTACCTTCCAGCGAGCCCATTTCGCGTATCTGAGAAGCGCGCCAGTTGTCCGGCTCATAATGGAAACTGTAAAAACATTTTCTGGTCATCGAGGATTATCCTTAGTAATGATATCGATAAGTGCCAACAGGCATGTTTTCTTCTCCGCCAGGCTGCCCGGCTCGTTAAGTTGATCCAGCAGGTTCATGGCGACGGGATGGCGGTGATAGAGGGTGTCTTTCATCTCCTCCTTGATTTTTCGGTAGATCTCGGCGGATGCGCCGCCGGTACAACCGATAGGAATGCAGACGCAGCCTTGTTCCGCAGCGATGTGGAACTCTTTCAATAAACCGTCGGCCAGCACGCATTCGCCTTCGGCGTTACGCTTGTTGCCGAACAAAAAAACCGCGATGCCGCTGAGCGAAATCATGTTCTGGCGGTATTCGTGCCAAAGTGCCGGCAGCGTAATGCTCCCGCTGGCGAATTGGGGGAAAGGGCGCAATACCAGCTGGCTTTCGCTGATTTTCCCCCCGCTGGCGTAAATGGCTTCCAATGCGCCGTTGATCACTGCCGTGCCCACGCCCCAACCGAAGCCGTTGACGATGCGGTACTGTTTGCGGATAAGCAGGCGCGCCAGGCGGTGTATGAACTGGATGGACTCTTCACGGGCATAGGGGTGGTAGTTGTCGGCGCTGCCGGAGATAAACACCGTGCTTTTCTTGAATTGCGTTTCGATGGCATACAGCAGGTCGGTGATTTGCCGATAGTCCTCCACCAGCAGCGTTTGAATGCCGTAACGGCGCAGATCGTTGATCATCAGGCTTTGTTTTCGGCTGTTGTAATCATAAGACGCCTGATCCTCGCTGCCGCTGTCGCCAGGCTGAACGCGCCGCATGATGCAGTAGTGGTTTCTTTTCCCTTCGCCGTACTGCGCGTAAAGGCGACTCAATACGTATTGCAGGTTGGGGTCTTCAAAGCTGAAACCGATAAACAGGAAGGTTTTGGCGGTCAACTCCGCCATCAGCATGTTGATAAAAGGAAGGTGTGTACGGGAGTAAGTTTCGTATTGTTCGCGGGTGATAATCGCCTGGTTGGGGGTTCTATAATCACCATGCATTTTATATAAGACAACATCGCGCTTGTGAATATTGTTGGTCAGACTTTCCGGCGTGGTTTTAACGTCGCAGACGCGATTATAACGGGCATAGGTTTTTTCAATCAGATCGTCGTAGTTGGTTGTCCAGAGCGACGCTATCGGCAATCTGGCAATGATCCGATGATTTTCAGTTTCTTCCGCTTGCTCAGCGAATTCTGTAATTATTTTTTGATTTATCTTATGCCGGTTGCCTTTTTCATTGAGATGATATTGAGCCAGAGAAATAAGGTCGCTTTCTTTTTCTATATCCAGCCCCAATTCATAAGCGATATCACCGATAAGCTCTTTCCAGCTGACGAAACCGGCGGGTATGGACAGCCCGGCGCCGGCAAACAGCGCGGCGCTGCCGGCTTTGATATCATTAACGTAATCACGAATAAACAGTTCTATATCACGTTCTGGCATTAGGAAATCCTGATATTGTTCGAGGTTCTTGATTGGTTAGTTGTAAATTATGGCTTTCATGAATAATTGCATTAAACAAAATATCACGGTAAGACGGCGGGTTAATTTTGTAAACTTTATTTTTTATTTTTAGCGATATTGTGCGTGTTATTTAACTCTTGAATTTAGTATTGGTAATTATTTGGGTTTTTAATTCATGTGTTAATAATATCCGCCATCAGGAAATGTGGCGGCAAGCTCGACAAAATATATTCCTGATGTTTAACCACGTTGTGAACTCGATCAAACAAAAACAATTCTCATTATCATTGATCGCCGGCGTAAAATGTATATACTTCGATAAGCTATGTAAACTAACGTAAATGGATGTGTTTAAATGTGTGCATGGAAGCCCGGGATTTGGCCTGCACTCTTGGCGCTCTGCGCTCCGGCGTGGTGTGCGGAAATCACCAGCCCTGCTGACCGCGACAGCATTACCCAGCAGCAGAAAACGTTGCTGGAACAGGCGCAGCAGCAACGCGAGGCGCTGCAAAATAACGTTGAGTTGCCGGCCTTGCCGCTGCCTGTGTCGGCCGCCGCAGGGGCGGTTTGCCAGCCGGTGAGGCAAATCGTTTTTCAGGGCGCCGAACATCTTTCCTGGTCGGTGAAGGAAAGCCTGGCTCGCCCGTATCAAGGGCGCTGCCTGACGCTGGATCACATCAACCGTCTGGTGCGTGAAACCACCAATGCTTATCTGCAACGCGGCTATGTCACCTCGCAGGCCTGGCTGCAGGAGCAGGATATTTCCCGCGGCGTGTTGACCGTGAGCGCCAGCGAAGGGCGAATCGAGTCCATCACGCAGAACGGCGAGCAGACGCTGGCGCTGAAAATGGCGTTTCCCGGCCTGGTTGGCGACGTATTGAATCTGCGCGATATTGAGCAGGGCATGGAGCAGCTCAACCGCCTGCCATCGCAACAGGTGGCTATCGATATTCAACCCGGCGAACAACCCGGCTTTTCCAACGTGGTTTTGTTGCGTGGCGCCCGGCGCGCGCCGGTCTCTTTCTCTTTCGGCGCCGACAACAGCGGCCAGAGAAGTACCGGCACCGGGCAGATGAACGCCGCCTTCACGCTGGATAACCCGCTGCGCCTCGCCGATCAATGGTCGCTTTCCGCAGCGCGCAATAACGATTTCAGCCCGCATCACCGCAGCCGCAGCCTGAACGGCGGTGTCACCTTACCCTACGGCTATTGGCTGTTCAGTTACCAGTACGCCTGGAACGATTTTTTCCAGCGGGTGCCGTTCAACGGCGCGGCTTACCGCTATCAGGGCAACAACCAGACCCAGCGTCTGGGCGCCAACCGCACGTTGCTGCGGGATGGCAAACGCAAGCTGGCCGTCGATATCGGGCTGGCGCGGCGCACCACGGAAAATAAGCTGGCGGGGGAACGGTTGGGCGTCAGCAGCCCGACGCTCAGCGTCGCCAGCCTGGGCCTCAATTACAGTGCGGCTGCGGGCGGCGGCTATATGACGCTGAACCCGACGGTAAGCCGCGGGCTGCGCATGCTAGGCGCCACCGCCGACGATCCTGAGCGCGACGGAGCGCCGCGCAGCGAGTTCCGCAAGCTTGGCCTCAGCGCCAGCTACTTTTATCCGCTCGCCCCCTCTCTCTATTACCTGACCTCGGCCTATGGGCAAACCAGCGCAGACAACCTGTATGCCGGCGAGCGCATTTCCATTGGCGGGCAATACTCGGTGCGTGGCTTTAAAGAGCAGTACCTGACCGGCAATCGCGGCGCCTACTGGCGCAATGAACTCAACTGGCAATGGCGGACGTTGCCGGGGCTGGGAGAGCTTTCTTTCACCGGCGCGTTAGACGCCGGTTGGTTGCAGGGGCGCGCCGGGCTGATAGACGGCGGCAGCGTCGCCGGCGCGGCGCTGAGCGCGACGCTAAACGGCCGCTGGTTCAATCAGGCGGTCACCGTCGGTAAACCGCTGACGCACCCAGGCAGCCTGCAACCGGATCGTTGGGTGGCCTACTGGCAAGCCACCGTCACGTTATAACGCCAGCACACAGCAGGAGCGCCTCGGCGTTCAAAACAACATCCTTTCGAAGGAATGAATATGGATAAGTCCACTTCCCCTTTGGCGCGGGGCGCCAGCTATTTGCTGATCTACCTGACGGCTTTCCAGCCGTTGCACCCGGCGTTCGCCGCCGGCATTACCGCCGCTAACGGCAATACCCAGGTTCATATGAAACCGGGCAACGTGCCGGTGGTGAATATTGCTACGCCGAACGGGGCGGGGATTTCACACAATACCTACAAGGATTTTAACGTCGGTACGCCCGGTGCGGTGCTGAATAATGCCATCCAGGGTGGCAAGACCCAACTGGGCGTGACTATTGAGAATGCAAAGGGCAACCCGAATCTGAAAGGGAAGCCAGCAGAACTTATCATCAACGAAGTCACCGGAGGCAGTCGTTCCGAGCTGCAGGGCAAGCTCGAGGTGTTCGGCAACAAAGCCAACGTGATGATCGCCAACCCGAATGGCATCACCTGCAACGGCTGCGGCTTTATTAACGCGCCGGGCGTGACGCTGACCACCGGCAAACCGCAGTTCGACAAGCAGGGCGCGCTGGAGGCGCTGGAGGTGAAAAAAGGCGGCTTCACCATCGGCGGTAAAGGGCTGGACGGCAGCGGCGCCGACTATGTTGACATCATCAGCCGCGCCACCGAGCTGAACGGCAAAATCAACGCGCAAAACCTGTCGCTGACCCAGGGCGCTAACCGCATCAGCTTCAAGGACGGCAGCATCAAACCGATCGCCGGGGAAGGCGCTAAGCCCCAACTGGCGGTGGATACCAAGGCGCTGGGCGGCATGTACGCCAACAAGATCCGCCTGGTGGCCAACGAGAATGGGGTGGGGGTGAACCTGAAAGACCTCACCAGCAAACAGCGGGATATTACGCTGAGCGTTAGCGGGCGGATTGAGTTGGGCAATACACAGGCAGCGACAGACTTGAACGCCAGCGCCAGGGAAATTCATATCTCATCGGGCGTTAAGGTGCGCGGTGAACGTGACGTGACAATGGCTGCCGATACGCTCAATAACAACGGCAATGTTACGGCGCATCGCGATATGCGGGTGTTTGCCGATACGGTACGCAATGTGGCACTACGTGATGGCGACAACACGGCATTGCATAGCAACAATAATCTCTGGATTCAGAAAGACGCTCAGGGGAATAAAGCCAAACAGATAGAAAACCGCTCTGCACGCATTCAGACCAACAGCGGTGACTTGGTTATACGCACGGAGAATTTGAACAATGTCAGGCAAGAGGTTCAAGCCGTTTGGAAAAATACTCCCGCTAACTCTAAAGCGTTCAATAAATCCTTGGTAGGAAGTTATTACGACTCACGGCAAGGTGTTGACGCTATTGTGCTGCTGGAGCCTGAACTGAAGGACTTTGGCATCGGCAGTTGGTTTGGCGAAATCAACCTGTCGAAAGGCGACAAGGTTAATGTGGGGAAAGACGAGTATCTTCTGGTGAAATCGCAGGCGCCGGGGGTGATAAATTCAGGCAACAACGCTTATATCAACGCGACAACGTTATGGAACGATCAGTCGAATATCAGCGCGGCCAAAGATCTGATCCTGACGGGGAACGATTTTACCGTAAAGAGCATTCAACTCGGCCAGAAAGATCGGTACTGGCGTCTGGGAACGAACACGTTTGGCGTTGGGGCGTTTGCCCGTGACGAAGATGCGCCTCCCGGAGATTGGGATCTGCTGTATGTCACGGAAAAAGCGCCTTATACCAAGCAGCAGGAACTTGTCGTCTGGCGAGCAAAGGGGCAGCAAAAATCATCGATTACCGCCGGCAATAATCTCACTGCGGATTTTAAAAATAAGATAGAGATCAGTACGCCGACGCCTCATGAAAATCAGCTGAATGAAGTGGTCACCTCCGGCAGGCCAGAGTCGCTAAAGGCACGGAATATTCTGCTGCATGCCAAAAATATCGTCGGTACTGATGCGATTCGTGCCGACGGCAATATCACCGCGATTGCCGAAGATAGGATTGTTCTTGGGCAAGGCATTTTGGCCGCCGGAAAAGAGCTGTCTCTGACGGCGGTCAACGCCATCGACGCCTGGCAAAGTGAGCTGAAAGGGCAGGACGTCACGCTAAACGCCAAAAACGGTGAGATAAAGATACATTCCAGCGAGAAACCTCACTACTTCCGCCCTGACGGTTCGCGTTGGTTGGGCAGCCTTGAGGCTTCACGCGATCTGTCTCTCACGGCTGGCAGCACCATTACGTTGCTGAATACGCTGCTGGCGCCGCAAAGTCGCAATATCGCCATGACGGCTAACGGCAGCATTGCAATCGTAAAAAACAGCGCGTTGTTGGAGGGGGCGCTATTGGGGGGGCCGGTTTCTCCGGCTAAACGGCAGGAATACTTCAACCAGCTGTTGGCCAGTGGCCAAATGAGGGCAACGGGTTCGGTTCTGCTCAATAGCGGTGGCTATCTGGCGCTCCGCGGCGCCAAGATTAATGCGGATAAGGACGTTACGCTGTTAGCCGCCCATAACGTCGATCTTAACTACCGTGAACTTGACGGTCGATTCAATGCGCTTTTCCCTGTGTCCCGCACGCCTGAACTGGGTAGCCGGGTACACGCCGGCGGCAATTTGCTGATTAACTCGGCCCGCGACATCGGCACCCAGGGCGGCGCGCTCTCCGCTAACGGCAATATCACGCTGCTGGCCGGGCAGAATCTATGGTTGTCGAACCTGGCCTATTCCGCCATTGATGCCGCCAACGACAACAACAAAGACGACCGCCATGTGGTCACTGCACTCAGCGCGGGTAAAAACCTGACCGCGTCGGCGAATAACCAACTGCTGACTTACGGCGCCAGGCTGACCTCCGGCGCCAACATGACGCTGACCTCCGGCGGCGATATGCGTTTCGAGGCGGTGCAAAATCACACTTACCGCGAGGGCGGCAACGAGTTCACCGAAACCCGTACTCAGCAGGGCACCGAGCTGAATGCCGGCGGCCTGATGACGGTGATTTCCGGCGGCAGCATTCTGTTCCAGGCGACCAAACTGGTGGTTAAAGGATTAGGGGCGAACTGGAAACCGTCGGTGGCGGTGACGGATTGGGGGAGTCGGATAGCGGCGGCGGAGCAGGCGGTTAGAAATGCAGAGCAAAATGTTAATCAAAAACAGAATGTACTGAACAACGTTAGAAATACGCCTGAAGGTTTGTTACTCGATAATCCTGCTCAGCATCCTATTTCATACAAGCACAGTAGTTCTGTAATGATACCGGGTACGGGGACTTATCACCTCGATATGGGGAATATTGAAATAAAAACCCGTTCAGATCTGGATAGATTGCTTAATGAGGGAGGGAAGGCATTTGACCCATTCCCTTATGGTGTCGATCCTGCGGAAACATCCGGTGATGGTTATGAGATTGCGCTGGCAATTCGAAAAAAGACGATAGATGAATATGAAAATTTGCGTCAACGCATAATCAAAAAAAAGAATGAGATACACGCCGCCCAACAAGCGTTGAATTCTGTTGATAGTGAAAAGGTAAACGCAAATAGGAAATTAGTTAGCGTCCGACAGGAAGCCCAAGCTAAACATGCGGAAGAAACAAGGCTGAAAGCCCAGGTCGATGCCCACAATCAGGCAGAGGCCATGCGTGTCGGCAATATGGATATTGCCGCCAAGGGCGGCTATCTCTACGCCCAGGCGATGGAAGAGTCCAGCCATTACGAGAAAAAGGAAACCAAGCGCAAATGGTGGGGCAAGAAAACCGAGGTTAAGCAGACCCGCCACGACGTGACCAACAAGGTTACCGAGTTTACCGCCGCCGGCAATATCACGCTGATGAGCCGCGACGACAGCACCTATGAAGCCAGCAAAATCGCCGCCGGGCAAAACGCACGCCTGACCAGCTCCCGTGGCCAGGTTAACTTCCGCGCGGTGAAAAACACCTCTTTCGAACAGACCGTCAGCAATTCGAAAGGCTTCTTTATCAAGCAGGCCAATAAAGGGTACGAAGACAATAAGTGGGTGCTGCCGAGCATTCATACCGGTGGCGCCTTGACCGTAGAGGCCGCCAAGGGCGTCAGCGCCGATGTGAAGGTGAAAAACGGGCAGGCGCTGCAAAGCGCCATCGACGCCCTGGGCAATACGCCGGGCACCACCTGGGTCAAAGATCTGAACAAGCGCAACGACGTGCAGTGGAGCAAGGTCAAAGACGCTTACGACAGCTGGGATTACAAGAGCCAGCACCTGAACCCGGCGGTGGCGGCGGTGATCGCCATTGCGGCAGCGGCGGTGACCGCAGGCAGTTCACTGGCGGCCACGGCAGCCTCCAGCGTTTCCGGCGCCGTGGGCGGCGGGGCGGTAACCAGCGGTGCGGTCACCGCCGGGATGTCTTCGCTGGCCTCCCAGGCGGCGGTGGCGTTGGTGGAGAATCAGGGCAACCTGTCGAAAACCCTGCAGGCGCTGGGTAGCAATGAGAACGTCAAGGCGACCGCCACGGCGATGGCGATCGGCGGCGCGCTCAACGGTTTCGACAGCGCGATGGGCTGGAGCAAGGACGCGGCGGGCAAACCGCTCAATCCAAACAACGTCAAACTGCCGCAGCTGAGCAACGGCGACTGGAGCAAGGTGGCGCAGCGGGTGGCCGGGCAATCGGTCATCAGCTCCAGCCTGAATACCGCCATCAACGGCGGCAGCTTCAAGGACAACCTGACCAATGCGCTGCTGGCGAACATCGGCAGCCAGGTTCAGGCCGAGGGCGCCAATCTGATCGGGGATAACGGTCAGGTTCTCAATATACCGGGCCGTGCCGTAAGCCATGCCGTTCTGGCGGGCGTGGCCGCAGAAATCGGCAAGGGCAATGCCAAAGGCGCAGCGGCAGGGGCGCTGGCGGCGGAGCTGGCCGGGGTGATCATCAATGATAATTTGGTCAGAAGTGAAGGCTGGCAAGAGCGTCAGGCTCAAATCAGCCGCGTAGCGGGCGCCTTTGCAGGGGCCATCGTAACCGCCAAAGCAGCAGGTGCCACCAGCGGTGCAAATGCGGGTGAGTTTGTCGAGCGTTTTAATCGACAGTTGCATCAGGAAGAACTCAACGCCATTAAAGCGTTGGCTAAGGGTGACAAGGAAAAAGAAGCGCGTCTGATGGCGGCTTCATGCCGAAAAGTAGCTTGCACCACGCAAGAGGCGTTGAACTCAGACGAACGCAAGCAGTTTGAAGCCCTGATGAATAAGTACCCGTCAACGCGGGATGAAGACGGCCTCATTGCCAATTACTGGGTACAAAAAGAGCGCCAGCGCTTCGGCAACTATCCGGCGTTTGCCGGCTATGACAGCGAACAGTTATTCACGTATGATTTGGGCGACCAGATAACCGACGGCCAGCTGTTTGCACGCAACCAGCAGATAGAACAAATCAGCAAGTTGACCGGGTGGTCGCCGGACTGGGTGAATGCCTCGGTGATGGCGGTCTCTATTGCCAGCACGTTTGCCGGTATGGGTAAAGCGAACGTCGGCAACCAGTACCTGTCATCCAAACTGGTAGGGCCAACCAGCGCCTGGAAAGGGTATCTGGTCAATGAGAAGACCGTTCAACAGGCTGCTGCGTTTAGGCAGCAGGTATTGGATGCTAGGGCGCCGTTTTCTCAAAATATCAGGAAGATGGGGAATGCCGCAGTTGCACAAATCGATATCCCAGGCATGCCGAAAACTCTTGCGGCACATAGCCGTATAGACAAGGCTGAAAAAAGTTTTGTTGGGAAAGGTGGGGGAAACTTCACATATGAAACGATCAAGAATAGTGACGGTAACCCAATCCCCAGAAACCTGGATTCTGAATATAAAATTTTGGATAATCTGGCTGATAAATTGGGGGCGAACATTACCGCTAAGGGAAAGGTTACCATTTTTACTGAGCGTGTAGCTTGCGACAGTTGCCTTGGTGTCGTGGAACAGTTTCAGAAAAAATACCCAGGAGTCAAGGTGGAAGTGATCGATAACAATAATATACTGCTGATACCTCGGAGGTTGAAATGATAGATGACGAACGTATGAGCTATAAGGATATACGAACTGATTTTTTAGACTGTTTCTACGGTTGTTGCCGAAATATTTTAGATACGAGTAATAAGTCAGGCGAGAAGCCTTCGTATGACGGTATAGAAATAGGATATGCATCATATCAATATGAGTATGTACCTTTTATACCTATAGAAAATCTAATGTTAAATGTATTTAAGCTTGTTTTAATGGCTGGTAGAGGGCCAGAGGGGGTAGAAATTAATATTAGAAATAACATATCGGACATATTAAAGGATAGATCTCTAGAAGAGTTACTGCTGGATGCTAGCGAAGAAGAAAAAAGCGACTTGCTTTATGACATGGAGCTACTTGGGTTACTGGAACAGTGTAAGTAATACTGTAATTCGGTAATATTTTTTTCCATGAACGGCTCTTCGGAGCCGTTTTCTCTTGATGCTGTATTCCATATAAACGCCGATAGGACGCGGCGGGCAAACCGCTCAATCCAAACAACGTCAAACTGCCGCAACTGAGCAACGGCGACTGGAGCAAGGTGGCGCAGCGGGTGGCCGGGCAATCGGTCATCAGCTCCAGCCTGAATACCGCCATCAACGGCGGCAGCTTCAAGGACAACCTGACCAATGCGCTGCTGGCGAACATCGGCAGCCAGGTTCAGGCCGAGGGCGCCAATCTGATCGGGGATAACGGCGACGTTCTGGGTGCGGCCGGGAAGTCAGTCAGCCATGCGGTTGTGGCGGGCATCGCCGCGGAAATCGGGCGCGGCGACGGTAAAGGGGCTGCTGCCGGGGCGCTGGCGGCGGAGCTGGCCGGCGTCGTGATGCAGAGCACGCTGTTCGAACCGGCCAATCTCAACGAAAAGGAACGCCAGCTCTACCGTTTGCAGGAAGCGCTAAACGGCAATGAAGTAAAAGAGCAAACGGCACGAGTGATCGGGGCTTTGACCGGGGCGTTGACAACGCATACGCCGGAAGGCGCCTACAGTGCTGCGGACAGCGCGCAGTCGGTTTATCGCTACAACATGACCGAACATATGTTGATGCAGTATGCGCTGGATAATCAGAAAGACATTTTGGCCGCTGATAAAGGTGATGTTGCTGCGGCAAAACGTGTTGTGGCTCGCCGAGAAGCTGCCGCAATAGTGGCGACCGTCGGTGGTGGCGGTCTGGTACTTACTGCGGGGGGAATGACGCTGGTGGGAGCTGCGCCAGAATTGGTTCTGGCGGCACGATTGGCGATTGCCGGTTGCAAAACCAACCCCGCGCTTTGCCTGAACCAAGCCGGTATTTATGCGGCAGACATTGTGGCTCCAGAGGCGATTATTGGTACTGGCGCCATAACGACCGGCAGCACATTGATTTTGGGTAAGACTGAAGACAGCGTGAGGAAGTTGAGCCGACAGCTGGTGAACGCTTCCGATGAATTATACAAAACAAAAACGCTCAACACTCAGCCGGTTGCCGATTTTATCAAAGGAGAAACAGCAGCCGGGGCGAATTTGTCGACTAAAACGGCAGATTATTTGCGGGAAATACAGAAGGTTAACACTAATCAGTTGGTTAAACTTTTCGACAAAACGCAGCCAGATGGTAATGTAACTGTTTTTGGTAAGTCTGTAGCTCAAGTTTTAGGCGATGGAGGGAGTAATAGAAAAGGAACAACAAAAGTTTTTGCTTCTGAATCACTTAGCGATAAGGATATCTATGATTATGCGCAATCACTTGCTGGAGGTCTCCCTCTCAACGAGGTGAGAAACGCGAAAGGTATTGTGTACTATGCAAAGTTTGAAGGGAAAATAATAAACCTTAGGAACTATTCTACAAGTGCACAAGAGTCGAAAGCTCGGTGGACGATTGATATTATTGGGAATAAAGATATAAACAAAGTATCGAATCTCTCCGATAACAAGTTTGAAATCAAGTTTAGATAGGTGATCTATATGCTTACAATAGAGCAATATGAAAATAGGAAGGAAGCTCTTGTGGGAGCATCGATGGTGACTATTTGGGAAAATATTCATCCGGATAGTCTATCAGGGAAGATCTGCCTTTCTTTTTGTGAGGAAAAGGAGTTATTTCTCTGGTTTATTGAGCATTTGATGAATGAAGGGATAGTAAAACTTGGCAACGGGGGCGAGTTTTTGAAAGGAACAGTGAAAGAGCAGCTCGATAAACTTAGAGCCAGTTTCCCTAATACTCCTGAAGAGATGGAGTATGGCGCTTTTAATGGGTATTGGTTTTTATCTGATGCATGTCCCGCTGGCCTTGTCTGGATTCACGAAAACGGTTATCAAGATTGGACTTAGATGCTGTTATTATAAATAGTGTGTAATATTATTGTTTAACTGCTAAAAACCCGCTGTTGCGGGTTTTTAGTTTTTTTTAACTTATATCTATTCCCTCTCGGTTGCTATAAGTGATTCTGTTAGAGTGCATATGCGTTACAAAGTACTCTTTTTGATAATACGTCTCGCGCATAACTTGTTCTGCGATATCTGTGATGGAAGTTGGTCTTTAACGTCCCCGCCCCGAAACCCGCAATACCAGCCCTATCAACAGCAACGCAGCGCCCGAGGCGTAGAGCGGGAACCAGCGCGTCCACCAGAGCGGGGAAAACAGCGGTACAGCGTTTGAGTTACTGGTGGCGTAGTGGCCATAGAGATTCAATGAAAACGCAATAATTAAAATAATAAGGCTAATAAAGATAAATAAGCTTGATACTTTATGCATGAAATTTCTCGCTCGTAGGTAACATAAAATAGGTCTGAATTTTTATTTAATCTTACCATATTAATGTGACTCTGTTGTTAACGTTACTCCGTAATGTGAGCGCGTTCATAGAATACTTCCCTTTTTTCGAAAAAAGATAGTCCTATAGGTGTGCATTATTTTATCGGATGATGAATGTTCTGTCATCGATTATACAACACATATGACTTTGCATTTTTATATCTGCGGGTAATCTGTCTATACAAGCCTTGGCTCAGCTCCGTGACAGAAGAGTCAATCTACAATGAGACAGTATAAACAGGAGAAGTAATATGGCGTCATCCAATGCAATGAATATTCTCGACTTTGTTGAGGCAGGCGAAGGAAATAATTTAACTAACGCATTTCTTCGCCTTGCCAAGAAAATTAATGAGAATCCTAACCCGGTCTGGGAATCCCTCGGCGGTAAGGTCATCGTGCCTGCCGGTACCTACAGCATCACTAAGCAGATCGTTTTTTTAAAGCCAGGGGTACACATCGTTGGGGAGGGGATTCAGTCAACGAAGTTACTCCTCACGGCTGACCTGGGGGAGCTGGGGGCCGTTTTCAAATTTGACTCTGATATTGCGGGGTACTCTACCGTTGGCGTGTGCGTCAAAGATATCTCGATCAATATGGCCAGTCATACCGGGAGCGCAATTGTTTTACGTAAGCCCTATGACGGTTTTATCCTGGAGAATATCAATATTGATAATTTGGCGGACAGCGGTATCGGCATCGTTATCGAGCCAGATAACGATAATAATCCGTCGGACAAAGTCTCCCAGACGCTAACGGCAGTAAACGTCATCGTAAAACATACCAATATGACGGCAACAGCGCCTTGTTTTTATGCTGAGGCATTACAAGAGGCCGTCTTCATCAATTGCAAAGCGTTTGGCGGCCCAGAGAGCTATGTTAACCAGGCGCCATGCCACGGTTTTTTATTTGTAGATTGCCGCGGTATCACCTTGATTGGCTGCAGCGTGGCGTTTACCGGTTTGCACGGTATTTCTATCGTTTGTTCTAACCGCCCTTCAACAGGGGTCTTCTTGTATGGCACAACGGCAGAATCTTGCAAAGGGATCGTTAAAGCGTCAGGAAGCACCAATGGCAGTGTCAGTCAGCTTTATATTGACTTCGTACGCTCGGAGGGAGGAACGGAGAATACGGTAGGCACCTTTTCACTCAATAAAGTTATCGAGGCCAGCATTAATTCGGGAACGAACTCGGTCACGATCGATAGCCAAAGCGCTCTGGTATCCGTTTCATCTCTTGATGTGGGTAAAGTCAAAAATTCCGGTCAGAACTGCTTGGTCATCGGATTGCCTTCGGGGGCAAATAATGGGTATTCGATTAATGCCAGTGCTTTCAGCGTGGCGAAAGAAGGAACTAAAATTATCAATGGCAATACCGATTTGATTGAAATGCATGCCTCCGGTGCCCGTGTGGTCGCTATCGATTACCCCTGGAGCGAAGGCAATACGTCGCTAAGCCTGCTGACGAACAGAAAAGGGAAGATGGGGCTTGAGCGAGTGTTGCTGGGGGAGGAGAACAGTGCCGGAACCGGTTTTAGAGCGCTTAAAATAGTGAACTAACCGGGCTAATGCCTTTATATGATAGGAAAAAACCCGCCTGCGCAGGTTTTCTCTTTTTCTTGCTGACCGTCACTTCACCAGCGGCTTATCATTGGGCGTTTTGAACTTCGCCAGGTATTGCGGCTGGAAGATGCACATGCGCAGCACGGTGCGGTATTCGCCGTTGACGAAGAACTCGTCGATCAGCTCGCCTTCCACGTTGAAGCCCAGCTTGCTGTAGATGTGGATCGCCTTCGGGTTCTCTTTGTCGACGATCAGGTACAACTTGTACAGGTTCAGCACCGAGAAGCCGTAGTCCATCGCCAGGCGGGCGGCGGTGCTGGCGTAGCCTTTGCCCTGGTGGGCGGGATCGATGATGATCTGGAACTCTGCGCGGCGGTGGATGTGATCGATCTCCACCAGCTCCACCAGGCCGACCTTGGCGCCTTCGTGCTCGATGATAAAGCGGCGCTCGCTCTGATCGTGGATGTGTTTGTCGTAGAGATCGGAAAGCTCGACAAAGGCTTCGTAGGGTTCTTCAAACCAATAGCGCATAACGCTGGCGTTGTTGTCCATCTGGTGGACGAACGACAGATCGTCCCGTTCCAATGGGCGTAACCTGACGCTGGCAGTGCTGGACATGTGGGCTCCTCTGTGCCGTGAAATTGTGCAAAGTATAACTTCACAGAATGGATGAAGGCGAAAAAAAAACGGCGCCGCGTGGGCGCCGTTTAGGCAAGGTTCAGGCTGCGCGCATCAGTCGGCGGCGTGGCCCTGCTCAGGCAGGCGTTCGCCGTCCAGCCAGGCGGCGCCATCGCGCATCGCCAGGCGGCCGTCGACGAACCAGCTCACCACCAGCGGATAGATCGTGTGTTCCTGGGTTTGCACCCGTTCAACCACGTCATCCTCTTCGTCGTCAGCGAAAATCGGCACCTTGGCCTGCAAAATCACCGGGCCGCCGTCGAGCTGTTCGGTCACGAAGTGCACCGAGGTGCCGTGTTCGCTGTCGCCGTTGTCGATGGCCTGACGGTGGGTATGCAGCCCGGGGTATTTCGGCAGCAGGGAAGGGTGGATGTTCAGCATGCGGCCGGCATAACGCTGCACGAACTGCGGGCTGAGGATGCGCATGTAGCCGGCCAGCACCACCAGATCGGGTTGGTGCTGGTCGATGGCGTCCGCCAACGCGGCGTCGAACGCCGTGCGATCGGCATAGGCCTTGGCATCCAGCGCCTGGGTGGCGATGCCCGCCGCCTCGGCGCGCTGCAGGCCGTAAGCCTGCGCCTTGTTGCTGAACACCGCCACGATCTCGGCGGCGATGCGGCCCTGCTGGCAGGCGTCAATCAGCGCCTGGAGATTGCTCCCCTGGCCGGAGACCAACACCACGATCTTTTTCATCA
>Ga0308162_1001657_pt1 | contig 16796 bp, 15 predicted proteins | sample PhySR2_FD_201370 | JGI IMG/M metagenome (GOLD analysis project Ga0308162, IMG submission 201370) | Phyllosphere microbial communities from UC Gill Tract Community Farm, Albany, California, United States - DLSLS.R2 | ecosystem: Host-associated > Plants > Phyllosphere > Unclassified | place: USA... | reverse complement strand
CCACGGCATCTTCTATCGCCGCGCAACCGCCTTGGCCGATATCTGGCGTGGTACTGTGTGCGGCATCGCCGAGTAGGGCTACGCGTCCTTTTACAAACTGATCAAAGGGATCGATATCGTGGATTTCGACGCGATTAGTCGTTGATGCATCGAGGGTATCGATTAATGTTTGCACGGACGGACACCAGCCCGCGAAATACTGTTTTAGATCGGTTTTTAATGTCTCTCTATTTTCGACTAACCCTAGGGGTAATGGGACATCAAAAAAGAAGTAAAAACGTTGACCACTGACCGGCATGAGTGACACCCGTTTGCCTTCGCCAACATAGGTTGTCCATTGTGATGCGGGGGCAATCGCTTCATCGACTGCCACTAACCCATTCCAGTTCACATACCCCGCATAGCGGCGTGGGGGCGCTTTTTCTAACACATATGGACGGGCAACAGAGTGGGTACCGTCAGCGGCGATCAGAAAATCCCCATGGGCTTGCGTACCGTCTTCAAAGGTCACCGTCACACCTTCACTATCTTGATCGATAGCCACGAGCCGCATACCAAACTGAATACGGCTTTTACCGTAGTGGTCAATGAGCATATTTTGCAATTCAGCGCGTACCACAGGGTAAGGTTTTTCCCCTACACGCTGGACTAAAGGCGCCATACTAAACTGGGTGAGCGGGGCAGCATTACGATAATCAAAGTATGCCATGGTGCGCATATCGCCTCCAATTGCTTTGATTTTTTCTCCCATGCCGAGTGCATTAAGACACTTTACGCCATTTGGCCAGATAGAGATCGCCGCGCCGACCGGCTTCATCTCTTTCACCGCTTCGAACACCTGGGTTGTAAATCCTTTTTTCTCGAGGGCTATCGCACTCGACATCCCACCAATACCTGCACCAATGATAATTGCTTTCATAGTAAACCCCTTACAAACAGATACTGGGTCTTAGCAACTTTTGTACCAAGAGTGATATTGACGTTTCATTGGTTTCAGCAGTAAATGAACGGCTAACCTTATAGTGAATGCATGGCGCACTTGCACCATAAAAGGACATTGCACTATTGTAGGGATAATAATTGAGGAGACCGAAAAATGAATCGAGCAACGATAGCAGGATGGGTTTTAACCGGGATAAGTGGACTTTTTGCGCTATCCGCTAGCGCGAATGACTCACTTAACGCTTATCCGACCACATTACCTGGGTTACACCGTCACGTTATTCAACTTCCTACCTTAGCTAATGAAGCGGATCAACAAGTTGAATTGATCATTGGAAAAGAAGAGCAGGTCGATTGTAATGCGACATCACTATTAGGCACCCTGACCACCGAAACGGTTAAGGGATGGGGCTATGACTATTATCAGGTGGCGATAAAGCCGGGTAGGTTGTCGACTAAAATGGCCTGTGTACCGAATACTAAGAAGAAACGATTTATTACTTTACCGTTGAACACGGCACAACGCTTTATTCGTTACAACAGTAAGCTGCCGATTGTGGTTTACGCTCCGCAAGAGATAGCGATCAACTATCGGATTTGGCAGGCCAAGTCAGCCGTGATGACTGCAGAACAGTAGTAATTAAGCGCCCTGAAATCGGGCGCTACACTGGCATTACTGCGTGGATAAAATAGCTTTAACTTGTGACGCTGTCACTTTTTCTTGTTTGCCCGCGAAACGTCCGCGAACATAATTAGTTAAGTCAGCAAGTTGTTGCTCATCAAGCGCATGGCGATAACCCGGCATTGACCACGAGAGCTGGCCTAATGTCTGAGGCGTGTCGGCGCCATAAGCCATCACTCGGATCAGGCTTGCTGGATTATCGGCGGCCACGATCAGATTATTTTGCAGCGAAGGAATAACACTCGGCGTACCGCGTCCCTCCTTACCATGACAGGTAGAGCAATAGCGCAGATAATTTTTATCTGGATCGGTCATGGTAAGCTGTGGTGCGGCAGTTTGTTGATTTTTCTCTATCCGTATTGAGTGGAGATAGAGACCAATTGCCTTAGCGTCACTGTCGGTTAAATACTGACTACTGTGTGTGATCACAGCAGACATCGGTCCAGTCACTGCGCTGGTGGCATTATGGCCCGTTTTCAGTATTTGAGCGGTTTGTGCGGCATCGTAAGGGAGTTGACGCAGTGATGGCGCATACCAACCTTCAACTTCAGCGCCAGACAGGTAACCTTCATTCGCGGCCGTTAGGGCCTTCTCTTGCATCATCCAGCCGCGAGGTGTGTGACAGGCACCGCAGTGTCCAGGACCTTCTACTAACCAAGCACCACGTTTAATCGGATCGCTATCATCCGGTGACGCGGGGGTACTGACGGGCTCAGGGGCATTGATTGCGTTCCACAGACGCAATGGCCAGCGAGCGGCAAGATACCAAGGGATATCATTGTCGCGGTTAGGTTGGTCGATAGGCTTCACACCCTGCATAAAATAGGTATATAGGTCGTGTATATCCTGATCGCTCAGCTTGGCATAAGCATTGTAAGGCATGGCGGGATAGAGGCGTTTACCCTCTTTAGCAACCCCTTCACGCACGGCACGAGAAAATTCTGCTTCGCTGTAATTGCCAATACCTTGTTGTTTATCTGGGCTGATATTGGTTGAGTAGAGCGTGCCTACGGGCAATTCAAATTTTACACCGCCCGCAAAAGGTTTCGCACTGTCTTGGGTATGACAAGCCATGCAATCAGCCGCTCGAGCTAAGTATTCTCCTTGGGCAATTACATCACTGTTCGATGATGCATAACTTTGAAGGGAAAACAGAAATAAGCCCGCTAAGCCTAATCGACGATTCATGATGTCGCTCCTTGAGGTGCGGTTAATTCATTAACGGCTCTCCAAGCCTGATCGATGGCGGCATGGGCGTAAGGACTCCAATCAGAATCTGAATTGGCAATGACCACATGACCAAAGGGCTGACGTGCTGTTTTGATCGTTTTCTCTGCTTCTTCTTCATCATCGTATAAGGTGTTAACGATGTAAGAATAGCCATGAGCCCAACGGTTGACGGTAATCCCTAGAATATCTTGTTGGTGATCAAATCCTGCCTGACCCAGCATGCCTTGAAGCTGTTCACGGATCATCGTCTCAAACGTACTGAAAGGCGTACCTAATAACCAAGCACGGCCTTTACGTGACTGTTCACGATTCGATAAGCCGCTTCCGGCAAGCGTCGGCACGTGTACCATATGTAGGCAGATGGGTTTGTTAGGATCTCGAGGATGACGGTATTCGCCCATATCTACCGGGAAGTCGAGTTTCACCATACTAAAGGGTGCCGCTGGGGAGTAGACATCGTGGACGCCCAGTTTCTGAAACGCGCGCCACTGGCGGATAACCACATTACAATAGACTAGTGGTGCTTTAACATTTTGATGCAGGGCTGCTTTTTGCGCTTCAGGTAATTCGGGTATCAACCAAGGAATAATCATGTTGTAGCACGCCATGACCACCTTATTGGCAGAGACTTTGTGTAACTCGCCTTGCTCGAAATAGCTAACTTCTGCCACGTTATCCTGATTTGTTACGTTTACGACCGTACTGTTCAGGCGCAGTCGTACCGAATGGTCTTCACGATCTAATTGCGAGTAATCGAATGTCGCTGTCACGCAATCGTGCATGGTATCACCGGGGGCGACACCAGGAATTAATCGACGCACCATAATTCGTGCTAAACCAGCATTGCCATCCGGGAAGTGATAAATATAGGGGTCGGTTAATTCAGCCTGATCTTCAGGGTCGAGTGGCGGTAATCCCATCGCGTCAAAACCGGGAAGACCACAGAGTTGAGCATCATTACAGGCTGTCGCATCGATGCCCACCGCTTGGAAGTCATTGGTCATCTGCTGGAAATAGGCAATCGCAGTCTGGGACAAGCCAACCTTATCTTTTAGAAAGGTTAAATAACTATTTTTAGCAAGCCAATCGACTTTCTGTTGAGTTTCCAATCCGGCTAAATAATCTTTAGGCAGGGTATGCAATAAAATTAAGGCCTGACGATCATCTGAGGACAGAGGAAAATCATTGATATAATCGGTAATAGGGCGACCATTACGACGATTCGGGGGGATGTCGTCAGCGACCACACCATCCGGATCACCGCTGACTAGCTTATCTTCCCCAAAGTGCGCTTTGTCGAAATAGACGCCGCGGCTGAGGTTAAGGTCGGGGTAGAAGTTAACATCAAAATCCTTCGCCATCTGCTGAATATCAACGTTGAGCGATTTTAATAACGCTAAGACCACCGGGCTGTAAATATGCGTAGGTGATTGGAAGGATTCACTGCCGCCATAGCCAATAATGCTCCCTTCAGGGGTGGAGAACTCGTTACGCTTCGCGTGGCCGCCAAAGTCATCGTGGTTATCCAGTAGCAAGATACGTTGGTCTTTACCCATTTTTTGCTGCCAGAATAGCGCGCTCGCGAGGCCACTTAATCCTGCGCCGACGATGACCAGATCGTAGTGTTCTTTCGCGGACAGTTGTTTCACCGCCGGAATGAGTCCTTCACGGCCAATTTTATGAGCCATCTCGAAAGAACCCGGATGGTTCCCCCGCATCCCCATCAATGCTGGTGGATAATAGCGAGCGTTTTCAGCGGTCATTGCCGCATAACTCAATTTAAATGGTGTTAGGCCGGCGGCTAAGGTAATCGCCGAGCCATTTAAAAAATCACGCCGAGTAATGGGCATGTCATTCTCCATTGCTTCTTATTGTAATCGATATTTTATGCTGCCTAGGGTACCGATTTTCCCTCACATCTTCCATGCCTGTCGACGATAAACGTGATGGTTAAGGCAAATATCCAGTATAAAAGCAGGGGTTAGAGGTTAATTAGGCTTTCAGAGTATTTGATGGCACGAATTACCACTTTCTTGCCGCAAAATCCTGCCAAAAAATGTTACCCTTCAAGGACTTGATGAGTCACTGTGAGTGACGTATCCCAATCCCCTGAATAAGGAGTAAATCATGACACGTAAAGTTGCACTGATTACTGGCGGAAGCCGTGGCATTGGCGCAGCCATCGCTCGCCAATTAGCCGAGCAAGGCTTCGATATTGCCATTTCCTTCGCACGTAATAAGGCCAAAGCTGATGAAGTTGCTGCACAGATCACTGCGCTGGGTCGTAAGGTTGCGCTAATTCAAGCAGACGGTTCAACGGTTGAGGGTAACCAATTAGTGATCAAGGAGACTGTGAAACAATTGGGTCGCCTCGATGCTTTGGTGTGTAATGCAGGGATCGGCAATCATAAACCTATTACAGAAGTGACCAGTGATGATATTGATGCGGTGCTGAATCTCAATTTACGCGGAATGATGATTGAAACCAGCGAAGCGGCAAAAGTGATGGGTGAGGGTGGCCGGATTGTATTAATGGGATCAGCGTTCGCAGGACGTGTCCCTTTTGGTGGTCTATCCGTTTATGCCGCGACCAAGGCAGGATTACGTGGGTTCGCACAAGGGGTTGCACGGGATCTTGGGCAAAAAGGGATTACGATCAATGTATTGGAACCCGGCCCAATTGATACGGATTTAAATCCTGCTGATACCGAGGAAGCGAAGTACCTCAGTAGCTTTGTCGCGACGGGTGCTTACGGCCAAGTCAATGATATTGCTAATGCGGTAGGGTTTTTGGTGAGTGAGAAAGCTGGCTATATTACCGGCATTGCAATGCCGGTCGATGGCGGGTTACTCGCGTAATCTTGAGGCTAGGCATCCGAAGATGCCTAGTCGATTATTTCTCGACGTGACTGATAAGCTCGTCCAATTTCTCGACATCAATGTCAAGTTTAGTGAAAGCTTCACTCGCCGGGTTACTGATTTCGATAGTCTGTTTAACTTGATAATCTACCACTGCATCCGTTGCCTTATAGGAGAGTACGTGTCCGCTAATTTTACGGTCGTCACTGAGAAAGTGGAAGTGAAAACCGGGCACAGAGATTCGACCAAATAATTCCGGTGTCCAAAAACCGATTAACTGGCCAGCAATACCGTTGTGCGTGTCCACTTGCTGTGCATCGGACATTTCTTTAACTGTTCGCGTTTGCGACTCATCACGTTGCGGACGGCGAATGACCATTTCATCGAAGCAGCTTTTCACATTCACCGCCAAGAAAATATTATTGATCGCCAGCTGGTCTGCGAGATGCTGCTCAACGTTTTCGTTACTGATATCTGTCGCCTTAAAAGAATGTTCCGCCACAAAATCGGTGACTTGTAAAAAGGGAAGAGTGCTATCACTGAGCTGATGCAGCGATTCACCCGCTGTCGCCTCCCAAAATTCGCCATTGCATACCGTGAGCTCGCCGCTAATCCCACAAGAACATCCTAATCCAAACAGCGTCGGGCTATGGCTGTCTTGGTATGTAAAATCGCCTGCGAAATGCCCCGACATTAGGGCCCCAATAGTTGAATATTGTGTAATCTTGCTCATGAGATCTCCGATTAATAACGAATTAAACCGCCATCGACGTTTAGAGTTACGCCATTGATATAGCTGTTTTTTTCACTGACTAAGAGTAGTATTGCTTGCGCAATATCGCTAGGCGTCCCAGGGCGTTTAGCCGGGATAGCTTGTACCGCATGTGTCACTTGCTCGTGACTCATGGCTGCGGTAAGGGGCGTTTCGATATATCCTGGGCAGAGCGTATTACAGCTGATCCCCTGTTCGCCGTACTCACGAGCAATCCCCTTGGAAAGGGAAATTACCGCGCCCTTACTGGCGGCGTAACAGGTGTTACCTAGAAAGCCGCCTCCGGTTTGTGCCGCTACCGAAGCGATGTTAACAATGCGTCCAAATTTCTGCTGCTGCATGATGGGGATCACGTCGCGACAGAGTAAAAAGGGACCTTCAACATTTATCTTAAATACCCTCTGCCAAGTGTCTTGACTCAGTGAGGTCAATTCTCCTTGGCAGACCACGCCAGCGTTATTAATCAGTACCTCTATATGGCCATATTGCGCCATGACGTATTCAACGAGATTTTTTACCGACTGAGCGTCGGCAACATCACAGGGCTGATAATGAATAGTAGCCTGTTGAGTCGCGTCAATATCGACGGCTGGTGCATGTAAGTCGGCAATAACGACGAAATAGTTAGCGGCAATTAAGGTTTCGACAATAGCGAATCCGATACCTTGCGAGCCACCAGTGACTATGGCTAAAGATTTTTTTGTTGTCATACTTTCCTCCTAGTGTCCGCTAATTTTAGGGGCTACGGCCAAAGAGTCCATCGCATGTTTTTAAATCGCTCTTAAGTAATACTTAAGGCTAAGCTATGCTATAACCCATCATGATGATAATCAGGGTTTAAGAAATGAAAAGTGATCCGATAGTACTCAGTTGCTTACCCGCCTTTGTAGCGGTGGTTGAGGGTAAATCATTCACTGAGGCAGCCAATCAATTACATCTTACGGTCAGCGCGGTAAGCCAAGCGATAAAGAAACTGGAAGTGCGGTTAGGGATTAAGTTGTTCTTAAGGGAGGCGGCAGGCGTATCTTTGACACCTCAGGGCGAGATTTTTGCCGACTATGCAAAAAAGAGTCTAGGCGTTCTCAACCAAGGCATTACCAAATTAAAAGAACAGGGCAGTAAGATTCGTATTTATACGCCTCCCGGAATTTCGTCTCTATTACTTAATCAACGTCTATTAGAAGAACTCAGCTATCACTTTGATACTATCGAAATGGTTTCTGAAGAGCGGCCATTTGATGGCGAATTGAGCGATTGGGATATCGTTGTGTATTTTCATTCATTGGCGCATACGGTACCGGGAAACCACTATCTAGGCGATGATATCTACTACCCATTTGCCTTGCCAGACATTGCAGAAAGAATAAAAACCATCGACGATTTATCACACTGTACATTGCTTTATAATCAGCATGGCCTGGCGCATTGGGATGAGTTTTTTAAGGTTAATAAGCTAACCATTCCCGATCATCGTAAAATATATTACAGCCGCGCTTCACAGTTATTTACCGCAGTGGAAAGTGGTAAAGGAATTGCCTTTGAGTCATCACGGATTATTTCCAGTAAATTATCTCAAGGCAGTATTAAACTTTGCCAACTCGACGGTCTACTGCCGGTAATTAAAAAGTCGATGTGGCTCTATATTAACCCTGAAACGGCAATTTATCAGTTTAAAAAAGAGATAAAGGAGGAACTGATGGCAGGGTTGATGGGGTAGGGAGTACCGGGTTTTTTAGCGATAAGTAGTTATCCACCGTCAAGGTTTAGAATCAAAATGATGAGTAGAATTGGGAGTTTTATGGGTGGCGAGGAAGATTTTCGGTATAAATCTCCTGGTGGTAAATAATTTATTTCTTTTAAGGAAGTTATTTAATTTAAAAAACAATAAATTCAGAAATTTAAATTTTAATAAGGATTAAATTGATATTGGGATTTATGGGGTAGTGAGTACAAGAATTTTGACAATGATTTATTCCAAATAGATAGCTTTCAATGTTAATTATCTTAAAGTCAATAAATAGCCCTCTATAATAAATTGAACGAGAAAAGGTACTTAGGATGAGTTAATATTCATATATTATTGATGGTAATAGAGCTCTAATTGAAAAATACGGATTAGCGTATACCGAGTTGTTAGGATGGCTTGACTTAGGGCATGCACAAGGAAACATTTCCTGATCCAAAAAAAAGTATCCACCGGCAGCCTTTCCTTGGAGAACTTCCTGAATTTATGAAAAGAGTGGTTCCCTACATTCGGTTCTAAGGCTGGGCGATGATCAAGATTACGGATTTTTGAGATGGTTAAACCTTGGAATGGCCGTTCATGGCTGACGTTTAAAATACCTCCTTTGATTGGTGATACCTCATCAAACCAGACAATGAACATGGACGAGAAAGAGGCCCAGGATTTGCTCGATGAGATTTTTACTGAGTTTACTCTCAGGCATGCAGATCTTGATTTCAGTATTTATTTTACTGTGAAAGATCGTAACGATGCAAAGTTGCTGACCCTCAACATGCTAATCGAATCTGCAAAGGCTGGCCGCTGGCTGTATGACTGATACATATCGGACTGCTATTTTTCGCTCTACGTTACCTTGGTGCGCATAATGTATATTATGTTAAATTAGATTTTAGGTGCCGTTCCAATTACGCCTGCCGTAAACCAGATGTTAGCTGCCCTTCCACTTTGACTCGTAAAGTGTGTCCATCTTTCTCGAATTCCCAATGGAAAATACCGCCAGCCGTTGGCATACGCACATTAATACATCGGTGTTTTCGAAGATCGTGCGGTGTTTCAGGCGGAGAATTGGCAGTAAAATAGGCTGGTGAGCCGACTAAGACCATTCTCATTTCTGGTCCAATCTTGACTGCAATCATATCCTTATCCACACTTTCACCCAAGCGGACACCGGCATCAAAACGCTCTGCTACAATATCGACAAAACCATTATCTACGATCAGTTCTAGATTAATATCTGGATAGCTTTGGAGTAATGACTTTAGCTTCGGCCATATCAAACTGCGAACGGCATGCTCTCCAGCAGATAATCGAACGGTACCAGAAACTCTGCCATTAAGGTGAATAAGTGATTCCAGTTCTTGTTCCAGATCGGCGATACGCGGTTCGAGGCAAGCAATGATCTTTTCTCCCACCAGTGTTGGTGCAACACTTCGCGTCTTGCGCGTGAGAAGACGAATATTAAGTCTCTCTTCTAAGGCTTTTATTACATGGCTGAGTGCAGACTGTGTGACGCCCAGCTTACTCGCGGCTTTTGTAAAACTACGCTCTCGTGCGACCACAAAGAAAATTTGCAGTTCGTTGAAGTTCTCTTTAAGCATCAGCGCTTCCTTCTGAAAGTTTTCCTTAACGGTTAACTCATTACTCTTTCGTTGAGCGATGAGCCAGAAAATATCATCGCAGAATGAGCACTATTTTTAGCACAATAGATCATCGCCTCCCCCTACCCTAAACGTTCGATACGCTGTCGAGCATCCGCAAGATGTTTGCCTAATGCCTCGAGGCAAGGCACAAAACTTGCTGAAAACTGAGTAGAAGCCTGCGCGAGACGATAAAATTCTTCAGCCATCTCTAATGCTTGATGCCAACATTGTTCATCAATCACATCGGTTATCGTTGCCGGCCGCAACGTATTGACTCTTTCGCCACCAGATTTTGGCGCAAAGCCCATCGGTAGCATATCGTAGGCGGGTGCTAACTGGTAAGGCCGTCCTTTTTCACTGATAAAGGATAAGTTACCGTGGTGCATATCAGTATTACCGATTAACACACCAAATCCCCATAGCGTTGCTGCCTGTTGCACTGCTTCGGGAACGACATGCTGCTGATCAGCGAGCAATTTCACTAAGCTTGGCCAAGGTTCGCGGGCTTTGCCGATAAACTCCGCGTCTAAAGCGCGCAATGAAAAAATTCCAATCCGACCCAAGGCATGTTGTCGGTCAAAACGAGGGATTTCTAGAAAACGTTGGCGGCCTAAATCAATTATCGTTGTGTCAACGCCGAGTACTTGTAACGCTAAATGCTCAGCTAACAGCAAATCACGCCAACGTTCACTAACCGGATTATCTTCGTGTGCGGTGAATTTGACGAGTACATGGCCGCGAGCACTGAAGGTACAAAATTTAGGTTGTTCTCCCCCTGCGGAGGAACCGGGTACTTCACCCAAACTGGACGATAACGCGAGCTGCGGATAATGCTGATCGCGGTCTATGGGTGTTGGGGATGGCATCGCTAAAAAGTGTTCTTTCGCTTTTTCACCAATAAGCAAGTTACCAACGCTATCATGCCCATGGCTCAACAACGCTCTGATGACATCGTCGTCCTGCCAACTTTCCGGATTCGATGATATGCCTAATTCTGAAGAAAAGGCACTTGCAAACGCGCGGCCAAGATAGCCCTGCGGGCGCATATCGAAAAGCCACCAAGGTAATCCATCGCTATGGTGGATGACGCCATCGGTCTGGCACATCACAAAGCCTTGAGGATAGACCGGGGTCAGGACGCCCAATAATTTAATTTTCCCTGTCTCCGATATCCGATAGATTGGTGCGTCACGAAAGCCACGATGAGGGTGTTTCAGTGCATAATGAATAGAAGGCCCCGCACCTACTTTAACAATATCGCTTTCCATGATTTTAAGCGCACGCGAAAGTGTCGGCTGACTAACTTCAAGTTTTTCAGTCAGTTGCTTTGCCGTCATCGGTGATTGTTGAAGTTGTAGGCGTATGGCTTCGGTACGATTTGCCATCGACAGGCCCTCGTTTGAATAGATTCATGAATAGCTTTTTGAATAACTAATTTATCACGTTGCGAGGGTTATGTCATCCTGCTGGCTCACTTCCACACATAAAGCGCGTAACCAACGATGAGCAGGATCCTGATGGCGACGGGCATGCCAAGCCATACTTTTGGTAAACCCGGGTACCGTCAGCGGCATCGGGATAATGACCAGATCGTGGGTAGTCATGGCTAGACGTCTTGGAAGCACTGCTATCATAGTGGTAAGACGCAATATCTCCGGTACGGCATGAAAACTATTTACTGAGACGCCTACACGGCGCTCAAGATGCAGTTCAGCCAGTTTTTCATCGGTGGGACCGCTAAATTTTCCTTCGGTAGAAACTAAGACATGTTCATAGTGACAAAATTGCTCGAGTGTCATCGATAAGCGCTGCGCAGCAGGATGCGCGCGATGCGCGACACAGACATACTCTTCTTGATAAAGGCTCCGACTATGCAGCTCTTCTGCGGTAGTTTCCGGCGTCAGAAAGGCAAGGTCAACGTCTCCTCGCGCCAGCTGTTGGGTCACCTGACCATCAATAATCGGTCGTACAGCAAGATTGATACCGGGCGCGCGTGATTTCAATTCTGCAATCAACGGGATAAGCACAGCGCTGAGGGCATAATCCGTGGCGGCAAGAGTAAAGGTCAGGGTTGCACTAAGGGGATCGAAGTGCGGCGGATTTAATAACTGAGTAATATCCCGCAGAATCTGAGTGACTGGACCGGCCAACTCTTCGGCTCGTGCAGTCGGCATCATACCGTCAGGCGTTCGTACAAATAACGGATCACCAAAATGCTCGCGCAGTTTAACCAACATACCACTGACCGCTGGTTGGCTGATGGCAAGTCGATGCGCTGCACGAGTCACACTACGCTCTTGGAGCAACGCACCGAGCGCTTTTAGCAGATTCAGATCTAAACTGCGGAGTTCATTTTTCATCTCTGACACTGATCCTTTAACACCCTTATTGGCTAAGGCTAAAGGCAGAGAAGGTATTTGTCGAGTTGCGACGCTTATCTTAGCTCGAGGATAAGGTGTTATTGTTTGCCGTATTCACTAATCCCACCAGCCAATCTTGGTGGCCGTTGATCATCGGATTAGGCGTGGCGGTCGCCAAGGCTTTGGCTGGCTCGCCATTTTGCGTTTCTTGAGTAAGGATCCGCACACGTCCTTGGCTTAAATCTTCCACTAACCAGGCATGTAACACCTCTAAACGATCGGCACTCCCTTCTTCTCCTACCCAACCATGCCACGAAATACGGCCAGGAACGCCGGCATTTGGTGCAACATATTCGGTAACCTGTGATTCAACATAAAAGCCGAAGGTGTCGAAATAAAAACGACAGTCTGCAAATAATGTGTCGCTATCCGTATCATGTAAACCTGGATTCGCGGCGTTAGTGTAGTAACTTGGCCACAATGAAGGGGTGATCAATAACGGCCAAATATCCGCAGCGCTGAGTCCCGCAACAATAACCTCGTTGGAACAAAAATTATCGCTAAAACCTGGTAAGAATTTTTCAGGCCAGTGAATAGAATTTTGCATCGTAGTTGTCTCTTTAAACGTGATATCAGATAACAAAAGGATGTCAAAAACTAAGAAAAAAGAACAATCAGCATTGCTGATAACGACTATTAGCGCTGCTGATTGTGGTGAGAGAAATTACAGTGAAGGCATTTGCGAAGGGAGCTTGAGTGCTTCTCTTCTGGCATTAACCTCTTTTACTGTAACCGGTGCAGCAGCATTTCCCTAACTATTACGGATATAGGTTGCGACGGCAGCGGCTTGTTGGTCGGATAGTTTCCAAGCAAAACTTGGCATCGCTCCGCGGGTTGGATTGACGTGGGTAACCGCTCCCCGACCCCCTTGCAGGATTGTTGTCAGCATAACGCCCTCTCAAGCCTACCACGGCTGGCGGTCGGGGACGTGAATGCTTAGTAAGTCGATTACTGTCTCGTTATCAATTATTAGGCAAATGCGCCTACCTTACCCATGAATTGTATCCTATCACTTCGCAACTGTTGAAAGCGGACCAATTGTCTTTTGTGATGGATCAGAATGCATACCGCCATGCGAATATCGCTTTAAAACTTATGGTCGATTATCTCGAAGACCATAAGGTACAGGATACTTATCAGGAAGATGAAGTCCCCTTCACGATTTTCACTGCTGAGAACTGTTATTGACCTCCGTCCTCTCTGCGACATAAAGCGGGTCATGCCAATACCCTGCTAGAGTTGATTGGTAAGCGGCTATTGCGTCGGTGGGAGGATGCGCAATCACTAATCCCATCAATAAGCGACTTGCCAATACCGTATCCTGTAATGCTAGGGCACATAATGCATAAAAAGGAATAATTTCAGTGCGTGCCGGGTAACGGATCAATAACCGTTCGAAGTGTCCTGCCGCCTCAGTGTATCGCCCTAAACAGCGAGCTGTACAGGCCAAGCCAAATGCGGCCTCAAATTCGTCATCGGCACAAAGGGGGTATCCTAGCGCCTGCTGATAAAAATCGAGCGCCTGTGTTTCTCTACCTTGATTATCATACGACCAAGCAATATGGAGATAGATCGGTCCCTTATCTGTGGCAGTCGTTAATAGAGAAAACAGCCTTTTTCGGCTTTGGGAGTAATGTTTATTTTTTCGTAACGCTATCGCATAGGGAAACAAGTGGGTGTCAGTCATGCTATCGGTGACTCACTTCAATGAGAGTGACCGATAGCTTAGCGCTTTTATTCCTTCTTTGTCCAACAGAGTAGAACAGTACACATCAAGGAGCGATTCGCGTGATGAGTCGTTGCAGTTTTTCGCTAAACTCCCCCGCATGAAACGCACTGATTTCTCTCCCCACCACTACCGTTTCGGCTAGGGTCTGCATCGGCGGCCAGCGTGTTTTAAAATTAGAGTAAACGGCAAGAACGGGAACTTGGTAAGCACTGGCCATATGGACAATGGACGTGTCAGGAGAAATCGTCAGAACTGCATTCCGTATTACCGCGGCGGTGCGAAGAATGGAAGGTTCAAGCGATAACCGATGGACATTATGCCATTCGGCTACGCGTTTTTTTACTTGCTCACTCATTTTCGGACTATGCACAATCACGATGGGCAATGGGCTGACCTGTTGAATGAGCGTAAGCAACTGGTCGGCTGCCTCGGGTGAAAAGGTGCGTTCTGCCACACTGCCTTCAAGGTTTAGCGCGATATAAGGCCCGAGTGAACGGAGCTCTGACGCGACCTCTTGCAACGTCACTTCGGGGATCGGCAGTTCGAATCCAGCATTTACAACAGGAAACCCTGCTTCGCGCATGAGGATAGACCATGTCATTGGCACGGGTGCGCGAAATTTTTGATCCATGCGCGATGCCACACGACAAGAAGGAGAGAAACAACGCATCTTAAGGCCTACCGCTTGTAAATTCGCCCTTGCCCGCAGGGTTTTCACAAACAATAGGGTCTTGAGATTCTTTTTACGCATTGCTTCAATACAGAGATCGGGAACCCCATGTTCAGCGCGAATCTGTTTGGCTAACGCCTTAATCTCTTGATAGCGGGCGACATCTTGAAATGAGGTTGTCATCACCGTTAGGCGAGTATTTGTAAGAGTGAGTGCCTCAAATACATGATGATTAAGGGTCGAGGCGATGATAATGAGATGCGCAATCTGCTGCTTTTCCAATGATCTGATTAGGGGATAAGTCGCCATGGCATCTCCGATTTGATCCGGAATGTGTAACACTACGGTTTGAATGGTATCGGCAATCAATGGCTGCGTGCTGTAGTCGAAAACACTATAGGCTAACTTTGTTAAAATGGACATTTTTTATGCTACCAAGCTATATCATTTATATTTTTAGTATCGGAATTATATAATTGACCTTATAAAGCATAAAATGTTCATGATCGTAAAAAGTATAATTTTTCAATCTAATGGCGCGATTCTTTATTAAATCCTAAAGATACGGATAATAGGTTTAGGATCGCAGTGTTTTCAGTAATAACCGATACAGATTATCCACGGCGATATTATCCAGTGAACACGGACTACGATAAAGCGCCACCTCCATCGGTTCGAGTGGCCCGAGTTGCTGAGGATTCCCTAATATTTGTAAATGTGGCGGGACACTACAGTGTGTGAAGACGGCCACAGCCAGCCCGCTCTCTACCGCCGCGATCTGTCCTGCCAAACTTGAACTATGGTAGACCACTTTATATCGTCGTCCTTGCAGGCCAAGTGTGTTGATCGCACTACGTCTTGCTAAGCTCGTTGGCTCATAAACGGCAAGCGGCATTGGGTCACGCCGCCAGAGCTCAAACTGTGAGGAACCTACCCATACCATAGGCTCGTAGAATAAAAACGTACCTTGATTGGGCCTTTCACGAGAAACCAAGGCTAAGTCGAGTTCTCCCTGTTCAACGCGCGGCAGTAACGAGGTCGATTGCTCGCAAACTAACTCAATCTCCACAGCGGTAAAGTGTGAGGCAAACCGTTTAAGCGCGGGTGTCAGGTACTTCGCCGCATAATCGTCAGGCACCCCTAACCGAATACGACCTGTAAGGCCTTCCCCTTGAAAGGATGTCTTAATTTCTGTATGCAAGTCGAGCATTCTCCTGGCATACCCCAACAATTTCTGTCCTTCTACCGTCAGTTGAAGCTGTCGTGGCCCTCGCACAACGAGCTGACACCCCATCGCTTGTTCGAGTTTCTTCAATTGCATACTGACCGCAGACTGTGAACGATGCACCTGTGGTGCTGCTGCCGATAACGAGCCAGCGTCCACGACCGCGACAAAACAGATCAGCCACTCTATTTGTAGATTCTGGTAAACCATATCATTACAACCTATTCGATTTTCTAATAGCTAACTGCAATATTATGCGTTTTATTTATGGCTGCAACTGCAGCATAGTCAATGCCTGTCTTCCATTACTAAGGATAGCGCTTATGTCGATATTGCCCCGCCACCCTAACCCAAGTCCCCTGCTTACGTTTGCGTGCAGTAAAAGCGGATTCCTGCAACTACTGCCTATCTCTTTATTTGTGGCGGTGTTTGGCGCGGCGTTTGGACTTGCCGCTTCACAGGCAGGTTTATCGCCCTTTTCCACGACGATAATGAGCCTGACGGTATTTGCGGGCTATGCACAGTTCGCCGTTATCGCGCTTTGGGGCCACCCCATTTCACTGCTAACACTGATTGCTACGGTGTTCGCCATTAATGCAAGACACCTGTTAATGGGGGCCTCGCTATCCCCTTGGCTACACACACTTCCCCCCGTTAAGCGTTATGGCATATTGATGGTCCTCTCCGATGCAAACTGGGCAGTAGCAGTTAAAGAATTTTCTTTAGGGTGCTCAGGACTCGGCGCGCTGTTCGGTGGTGGTCTCGCATTATGGCTGGCATGGAATCTAGGTACCCTGGTCGGCGTGTATGTCGGGCAAGATTTACAGGACCTGCATCGTTTCGGACTCGATATGGTAATGGGCTGTTTTCTACTATCGATGGT
>Ga0308162_1001655_pt1 | contig 16800 bp, 14 predicted proteins | sample PhySR2_FD_201370 | JGI IMG/M metagenome (GOLD analysis project Ga0308162, IMG submission 201370) | Phyllosphere microbial communities from UC Gill Tract Community Farm, Albany, California, United States - DLSLS.R2 | ecosystem: Host-associated > Plants > Phyllosphere > Unclassified | place: USA... | reverse complement strand
AGTCGAATGGCCGCAAGGTGGATTATTCTACCTTCCTGCAGGAGGTCAATCAGGACCAGGTTCGCGAAGCGCGTATCAACGGACGTGAGATCAACGTTACCAAGAAAGATAGTAACCGTTACACGACCTACATCCCGGTGAACGATCCTAAGCTGCTTGATAACCTTCTGACTAAAAACGTCAAAGTGGTTGGTGAGCCGCCAGAAGAACCAAGCCTGCTGGCTTCTATCTTCATCTCCTGGTTCCCGATGCTGCTTCTTATTGGCGTCTGGATCTTCTTTATGCGTCAGATGCAGGGCGGCGGTGGCAAAGGTGCCATGTCGTTCGGTAAGAGCAAGGCGCGTATGCTAACGGAAGACCAGATCAAGACCACCTTTGCCGACGTTGCAGGTTGTGACGAAGCGAAAGAAGAGGTGGGCGAGCTGGTTGAATACCTGCGCGAGCCGAGCCGTTTCCAGAAGCTGGGCGGTAAGATCCCGAAAGGCGTGCTTATGGTTGGCCCTCCGGGTACCGGTAAAACCCTGCTGGCGAAAGCCATCGCAGGCGAAGCGAAGGTGCCGTTCTTTACTATTTCAGGTTCTGACTTCGTTGAAATGTTCGTGGGTGTCGGTGCATCTCGTGTGCGTGACATGTTCGAGCAGGCCAAGAAAGCAGCACCGTGCATTATCTTCATCGATGAAATCGATGCCGTAGGCCGCCAGCGTGGCGCAGGCCTGGGCGGCGGTCACGATGAACGTGAACAGACGCTGAACCAGATGCTGGTTGAGATGGACGGCTTTGAAGGTAACGAAGGTATCATCGTTATCGCGGCAACTAACCGTCCGGACGTTCTTGACCCTGCGCTTCTGCGTCCAGGTCGTTTCGACCGTCAGGTTGTGGTCGGTCTGCCGGATGTTCGCGGCCGTGAACAGATTCTGAAAGTTCACATGCGTCGCGTACCGCTGGCACCTGATATCGACGCGGCAATTATCGCGCGTGGTACCCCGGGCTTCTCCGGTGCGGACCTGGCGAACCTGGTCAACGAAGCGGCGCTGTTTGCTGCTCGCGGCAACAAGCGCGTCGTGTCCATGGTCGAGTTCGAAAAAGCGAAAGACAAAATCATGATGGGTGCGGAACGTCGCTCCATGGTGATGACGGAAGCGCAGAAAGAGTCCACGGCATATCACGAAGCAGGCCATGCGATTATTGGTCGCCTGGTACCGGAACACGATCCGGTGCATAAAGTGACGATTATTCCGCGCGGTCGTGCGCTGGGCGTGACGTTCTTCCTGCCGGAAGGCGATGCAATCAGCGCCAGCCGTCAGAAGCTGGAAAGCCAGATTTCGACCCTGTACGGTGGTCGTCTGGCGGAAGAGATTATCTACGGTGTGGAACATGTTTCGACCGGTGCGTCCAACGATATTAAAGTGGCGACAAACCTGGCGCGTAACATGGTGACTCAGTGGGGCTTCTCCGACAAACTCGGTCCGCTGCTGTATGCAGAGGAAGAGGGTGAAGTATTCCTGGGCCGTTCCGTCGCGAAAGCCAAACATATGTCCGATGAAACTGCACGTATCATCGACCAGGAAGTGAAAGCGCTGATCGAACGTAACTACGCTCGCGCACGTCAGATCCTGAACGACAATATGGACATCCTGCATTCGATGAAAGATGCGCTCATGAAATATGAGACCATCGATGCTCCGCAGATTGACGACCTGATGGCACGTCGCGAAGTGCGTCCGCCAGCGGGCTGGGAAGACCCAGGCGCTTCCAACAATTCTGACAACAATGGCACCCCGCGTGCACCGCGTCCGGTCGATGAACCGCGTACGCCAAACCCGGGTAACACCATGTCAGAACAGTTGGGCGACAAGTAAGTCACTGCTGTTGATGCGTTTGTCTTAACTTCAAACCCTGGAGCTTGCTCCGGGGTTTTTCTTTTTCGCTAAACCATATAGATACCAGGGATTTTTGCCATGAAACTTTTCGCCCAGGATTCGCATCTTGAACTCTCACATCCTCATGTGATGGGTATCCTGAATGTTACCCCTGACTCCTTCTCCGACGGCGGTACGCACAACACGCTTATTGAGGCGGTTAAGCACGCGAATTTGATGATCAATGCGGGTGCCACCATCATTGATGTTGGCGGGGAGTCCACGCGTCCGGGGGCGGCGGATGTTTCAGTAGACGAAGAGTTGGCGCGCGTGGTGCCGGTGGTTGAGGCGATTGCGCAACGTTTTGAGGTATGGATTTCTGTCGATACATCAAAGCCTGAAGTGATTCGCGAAGTGGCGAGAGTGGGTGCTCACATCATCAATGACATTCGCTCGCTGACCGAGCCGGGCGCGCTGGAGGCGGCGGCAGAAACCGGTTTACCGGTGTGCCTGATGCATATGCAGGGGCAGCCGAAAACGATGCAGGAAGCGCCTAAGTACGACGATGTCTTTGCCGATGTAAATCGCTTCTTTATTGACCATATCGCACGCTGTGAACGTGCCGGCATCCCAAAAGAGAAATTGCTGCTCGACCCGGGGTTCGGTTTCGGTAAAAATCTTTCACACAACTATGCACTGCTTGCACGCTTGTCCGAATTCCATCATTTCGGCCTTCCGCTGCTGGTTGGTATGTCGAGAAAGTCGATGATCGGACAATTGCTGAATATCGGACCGAGTGAGCGTCTCAGCGGCAGCCTCGCTTGTGCGGTAATTGCAGCGATGCAGGGAGCACACATTATTCGCGTCCATGACGTAAAAGAAACAGTAGAAGCCATGCGCGTGGTAGAAGCCACCCTGGCTGCCAAGGAAAACAAACGCTATGAGTAATCGTAAATATTTTGGTACCGATGGTATCCGTGGGCGCGTTGGCGATGCTCCAATCACTCCTGATTTTGTTCTGAAGCTGGGTTGGGCGGCAGGTAAGGTGCTGGCGCGTCACGGCTCGCGTAAGATTATCATCGGTAAAGATACCCGTATTTCAGGCTATATGCTGGAATCTGCGCTTGAAGCAGGTCTGTCGGCTGCGGGGCTTTCCGCCTCCTTTACAGGCCCAATGCCGACGCCGGCCGTAGCCTATCTGACTCGCACCTTCCGCGCGGAAGCGGGGATTGTCATTTCAGCTTCGCACAACCCATTCTATGACAACGGCATCAAGTTCTTCTCCATCGATGGCACTAAGCTGCCGGATGAAGTTGAAGAAGCCATTGAAGCCGAAATGGAAAAAGAGATCACCTGCGTGGACTCCGCAGAGCTGGGTAAAGCGAACCGCATCGTCGATGCCGCTGGCCGCTATATTGAGTTTTGCAAAGGCACCTTCCCGAATGAACTGAGCCTTGCCCACCTTAAAATCGTGGTGGACTGCGCCAACGGTGCGACCTACCACATTGCGCCAAACGTTTTCCGCGAGCTGGGTGCAAAAGTCATCACCATCGGCTGCGAGCCGGATGGCCTGAATATTAACGAAGAAGTTGGCGCGACGGACGTGCGTGCGCTGCAGGCGCGCGTGCTGGCTGAAAAAGCTGACCTCGGAATTGCGCTCGATGGTGACGGCGATCGCGTGATCATGGTCGACCACGAAGGCAACAAGGTCGATGGCGATCAGATCCTCTACATCATTGCCCGCGAAGGGTTGCGTCAGGGCCAACTGCGCGGCGGCGCGGTCGGCACGCTAATGAGCAACATGGGTCTTGAGCTGGCGCTGAAACAGCTGGGTATCCCGTTTGTTCGCGCGAAAGTGGGGGACCGCTACGTGCTGGAGAAACTGCAGGAGAAAGGCTGGCGCATTGGCGCAGAAAACTCAGGTCACGTGATCCTGCTCGACAAAACCACCACCGGTGACGGCATCGTGGCGGGGCTGCAGGTGGTTGCGGCGATGGCGCGCAACCATATGAGCCTGCACGATCTGTGCAGCGGCATGAAGTTGTTCCCGCAGATCCTCGTCAATGTGCGTTTTACCGCCGGTAAAGGCGATCCGCTCGAAAATGAACAGGTGAAAGCGGTGATGGCGGAGGTTGAAGAAGCGCTCGGTAATCGTGGTCGCGTACTGTTGCGTAAGTCCGGTACCGAACCGTTAATCCGCGTTATGGTGGAAGGTGAAGACGAAGCGCATGTGACGGAATTAGCACATCGCATTGCGGATGCGGTGAAATCTGCATAAACCAGTAATATCGTTTTTTTGTTAAGGGGGCGATTCAAATCGCCCTTTTTTATATATATATATCAGTGGTTTAAATATTTTTTTAAAATGCGATCGACAAGACACAAATAATGACATGATCATGTAATAATGTAACTGCTTTTGTGAAAGTGGTATGATACTATTACAATATATTTCTGATTTTCTTGTTTCCTGTTGATCTTTCCTTTTTTAATTAATTCTTAATTATCTTTTAAATTAATATAGCTTGATTTAATTGGTTTGTTTATTTTTTATAGAGTTTATCCATAAATCTAAATTTATTCCTAATGTTTCCTATCTGCATATAAAATTTTAATTATTGTTCTTATAATTCGCTCCGTTCTCAGGAAGGGTCTTGGGAAGTTAAATATTTTAAGGGAAATAGAATGAATAGTCTGGTTTGGAAAATGAAAGGGAATATGAATCGCAAGGCAGCGAAATTACAAGAAATGAGAAAGCAGCGCGGTGTAACCCTGCTTGAAATCATTATCGTACTGGGCATTATCGGCGTTATCGCCGCAGGCGTGGTTATTCTGGCACAGCGTGCATTTACCGCACAGGATCTGTCAGACATTCAGAACAATGCGAACAGCATCCGTACATCCATGACTGAAGCATTTAAAGATGAAGGCAGCTATCCTGAAGATAAAGGCGGTATCGTTGGTCTGACCAAGTCTACCATTGCTAAATCTACTCTGGATACGCCAATCGTAACGCTGGTTAAACTGGGTAAAATCTCTCCAGACGAATCCTTCAACGGCGTTTCTAACGATGCGTTCCAGCTCACCAATGCAAAAATTGACGATACGACTTCCCAGAACAAAGCCTTTGTGCTGGTGGTAAACGGCCTGGAAACCGAAGAATGTCGTAACCTGATCTCCGAAATGGGCAACCAGTGGGATTACGTAGAAGCACTGAAAGATGGTGCCAGTGCCGGTAAAACTGTTGCAAGTGTAACTGGTCGTAACCTGAGCGTAGCTAAGTCTGGAGCGATCCTGAAAACTCTGACTTCTGGTGAGATCGCAGCAGCAGACATCACTGCTACAGGTGTCTGTGATGGCGCTGGTGCAGTTAACGGCGTGATCTTCGGCAGCAAATAATTAAGTAACGTATTTAGCACCCGCCCTTCGGGGCGGGTGCTTTGTTAATGGTGCGATGGAAAGGGTATCAGTTAATGCGTAGCAGAAAGGATTCAGGCTTCAGCTTGCTGGAAATCATTATTGTGATGACTATCGCCGGTGGCGTTATGGTGATGTACACGCACTATGCGCGGAATAAAGCTGAAAACATAGCCCAGCAAAATGTTACGGACGCCATTGCTGAAGAGATGAAAGGAGTTCTCAACTTCATTGATGACGACACTATCGCCCTCGTTGGAACGAAAAACGAAAGAGATAATCCGCTTTACAGTGATGTGGAACCTTTTTATGACGATTATCACCATCGAATCACCAATGAGATAAATGAAACCGATACAGATACTGAAGACAACTATTATTTGTGGGGTAATAGCAGTAGTAAAAACCAGCAGCAGCGCTATCTGTTTATAAGCAGCGCCTGTAAAACCTCTTTAAAATCAGAATTCGAATTCGAAAAAGAGTATTTGCCATGCTTTATGCGCAATGTGGCAACTAACTCCACGGCTGTCATAGACCGCGTGGGTTTTGCGACCGGTAATAACGATGAAGACTCCGATCGTAAATATGATATCAACCGCATCGATGTGATCGTCCGCTTCAAAAAAGAAGAGACAAACAGCGACTATCACTTTGCTGATTTAACACCGCATTTTAACGAGGCCTTTGCAAAGGCGGGTTTCGCGGTATCGCATTCGATTGTCGTACACCGCAAGAACAGTTCATCTGACTGGCAGCTGGTACTGAAGAAGAAGGACAATACAACCCCTGTCGAGTTGAGCAGCTTAGGCAGCAACCTTGATGCGCTGGATCAGTACAAAAAAGACGAATTCGGCGTGCGCTTTACCATTGACACCAATGATAACTCCAGCAACAGCAGCAATATGGGCGGTAAGGTATGCTGGACCCGCGGCGATAGCGGCGTGAAGCTTTGTTACGATGATAATCCGGGCACCGGTGAGCGTGGCGAAGACACGGTGCTGGCGCTCAATATGACCGACCCGGACAATCCGCGTGGTGAAAAAGTCATGACGGGGACCTTAAAGGCGAACGTTGTCATGGAAAATACCGCTTCTCGGGTGAATATTTTTCAACGTTCAGGGGGCAGTTTAAAATTTGACTCGGACGGTAATCCGTTACCTTTGCATCGTAAAGATAAGAACGGCGACCGTTATACGGTTGAACTTTCAGGCAGTGATTCGGAAGGCGGCTTCTACAATGCCGAGGAAAGTGCGGATGGTGGTTTCGAATTAGATACTCCTGACTATCCAGACGCTGCTTTTGACGCTTATGAATTAGTGACGCCTGCCGTCACGGCGTACAGTGAAAAAGGTCATATAACAAATAATCAGCAGGGTATTAACCTCAACCATCGCGCTGGAGATGGCCAGAATTTTGATAATGATGATGATGATGACATTAATATTACTGAATATGATGACAATGCACATAACCCAGCCCATGTTCTGGATAATATACACACGTCACAAGGTTATTACGATTCCAATGGCGGGGGGTATCGTTATGCGGTACAAACCTGTCCTCAGGTAGAGCAAGATATTGTGCTTCGTGATGCAAGGGGTAATCCACTGCGCGATGAAAACGGAAAGGTAAAAACCTATAAATACGCCAGGAAATTATACCCGAGAATGACTGCCTCTATTTCATCCGTTGCAGCGTATCGGGCAACGGCAATAAAAAATGGTGTTATTCCCAATGGTTTTTATGCGTCAGATAAAACCAGGCAGGGCCTGAGTGAACACGACGAAAATGACGAGGTGGGCTCGCTTACGGGACTTGCGGTGCAGGTTGAAATTGCAGAGCAGGGTCGTCGCTCAAGTGACAATTTTTTTGTGACTGGGGGGTCGCACCATTTATATAGCAATTTAAAATATGTATGGGTTATCTCTGGCATTATGAGAATGTATGATGAAAAAACAGCAACCACCTATGACGTACTGAACCCGGGTACCGCTTCTTACGTTTTTCATACGTGGTGTAGCACCATTCCTCAGGATGGTACGCCTGCAGATATACTAGATACTCAGCAATACCAATAAGTATATATTATGATAATGGAATATAAATAATATGAATATTATTAAATGTAATAAATGGACAATGGCAGGCATATTGTTGTGTAGCATGAGCTATGCCCATGCATCGATGAATACATCACCTGCGGTGGAACCCTCTACTAATGCAGCAACGCCTGTAGTGGAAAAAACGCCGCGCAATCCCTTTACATCGGAAAGTGTCGTTTCACCGGTTTATTCATCTTCAGTCGCTTCGCTGGTATTGCAGGAAAACGAGTTGTTAAGTCAGGCTATCAAGCAGTGGGCTGAAAGCAATCACTATAAGCTGTTCTGGAACAGTAAAAAGGATTATTTGATTTACAACACCATAACCCTCAGTGGGAAAACGGATGATGATATTCTGCAATCATTGGGAGATCTCTTTTTCTCCGAGAATTATGGTTTGGTCGTTAAAAAGTACGAAAAAAACCACGTGATTGTTGTCGATGAAATGTAAGTGGATGGAACCCATGAAACTGAAAACAGGTGTATTGCTGTTAGCTTTCCTTGCGCAAGGATGCATGAGTGATTTTGAGAAAAATTATGACGTGCCTAAAAAACTAAATGAACAAACTTCAGATTCGACCACACTAGATGAAGCGAAGACGAAGCCTTACGTAAAATACGACTCGGCCTATTTAGGCAAAAAAGTGCAGTATAGCGTTGAGCAGCAAAAGATAATGGGTAAGCATGTGAAGATTACTTCATATGAGCCAACAACGTTATCAGCACTGATGGAAATTGTGGCAGCACAGACCGGCACGAGTTATCGCATCAACGCCTCTGCAACCGGTGACAAAAAAGCCAGTGCGGATGATGACTCCTGGGATGTCCCGCGTTCGGTACAGTTTGACGGTAACTTCGAAGACTTTATGAAGTACATCGGCTCGCTCTATGATGTTAGTCCTACGCTGGATACCAACAACGTTCTCAAAATTAACGTTTTTGACACCTATGTCATGCGTCTCGATTTTTATGGCGAAAATAACAAAACTGAAACCACGCTTGATCTCTCTGGAAACGAGGCGACGTCAGGCGGTGGCCTGACCGGGAAATCCGAAACTAAATTCGAGTCCTCTTTCTGGGATGACGTAGAGACGATGGCAAAAAACTACGTTACGTCAGGCAACTATACCTTGTTCAAAGATTCATCTATTTTGATGGTCAATTCACGTCCGTCCGAACATGAGTCACTGAGTAAAGCGCTGGATAAATATAAATCCGATAACAGCCGTCAGTTTATCGTGACGTATCGTATTTATATCCTTGATAAAGAGAAAGAAAAAACGCTGGCGGGTGGGTTGAACTTCAATTTCTCTGATTTGCATAACACCGTCAATATCAGCGGGAGCGTCCTGAATAACCTGGCCGGTGGGATCACGGCAGGGTGGAAGAACAGCCATGTTGATATCAGCACCGGTCTGGATGCACTGTACAAATTAACGGGGAGCGAGTCGCTGCAAAGTGGTTCATTTATTACCCGCAATAATATGGCGATCCCGGTCAACATGACCCAGTCTCAGTACTACGTTTCCAGCAGAACGCGTACAACGGATGATACGGGTGAGGTGAACGTAGAAGTAAACACCGATGAAATAGTGACTGGCACCAGCTTTATCATTACCCCACGCGTGTTGTCCGATGGGCGTATTGAGGTGGTGAGTGGGTTTACTAAACGCTTCCTGAACTCTCTGGATGAGTATGATGAAGTGCAGCTGCCAAACGTGAGTACTACAGAGTCGTTCAACTCTTCCATCATTAAGCCGGGTGACTTGCTGGTAGTAGGAAAATTTGAAGTGAAGACCAGTAAAAACGGCTTGCAGTATGAAGTGTTAGGTGCCAGCGACAATGACTCCAGCGGCGTAGCGACAGTCCTAATGGTGGTCGGGGTTGATTATTATCGTCAGCCAATCACTTCACGCGATGAGTGAATGGCTTAGTTATGAACGATATTTTATTTAAAAATAACATATTAACCGGGCTCTACTGGGAGCCCGAAAGCCTGGAAAATCTGCAACCGGCCGAGCAGGCGTCATTCCGCGGGATGATGAAAGCCTATCGCAGACTGGTATATAAAGATGGCGCGGGGCAGATGGCAATTGGTTACAGTACTAAGATATCCACCCTTTACGAACCTTTTGCACTTTATATTAAAGAGCTTTATGGCGATGGCATCTACTTCTCTCACGAGAACGATCTAACGACATATTTTTTGATAATTAATGAAGGGCGTATTGTCAGCGGTACGGACTGTTTCGTGAGTAAAGAGCTTTTTGACGAGCTGATGAAACACCAGGATGCATACAATCATTTGGAAGTCACCCCTCTGGAAGAGATCCAGATTAATGCCGTTGTTGAGCGCTGTTGTGCCAGGCAGGCACGCCTGAAGCGCCGGCGCCGCATCATTATCGGCTCTATTTTTTCGAGTGGGATTGCGTTTTTGACGGTTTTGGCATTGTTGCTTCATATTTTTGTGACGGGATAACGTATGCTGGAAGGAATGTATTTCTGGAAAGATAAAAATGGCTCAGTTTCAAAAGCGAAGCTGGTGCTGGGTTTTCTTTTGATTGCGATATTGATTCTCGGCGGTTGCGCGGGTGGTTGGTATTATTTCGTGATGCTTCCCGATGAAAAAGCGAAAGAAGAAGCTATTGCAAGGCAACAGCAGGCAGCTCAGAAGTTAAGGGATGATATTGAAGCCGTTAAGAAATTCTATACCAGTTCTCTGACGGGTGGCGGTATTGATGAAACCGTATTACTGCTCGATGAAGTTAAGAAAAGTAATGAGAAACTGTCGATCATTCCTTTGGAAAAATATTCATTTGTATGCGATCCCAAAAGCTGTAAGTTCTCATATGCCCTAAAAAAGGGGGCGCTTTGGATACTTCCTCAAAAGTCATTCTGGGATAAGACATACAACCCCACCGCTTTAGCAACGGGGAATAAGAAATCTGGCGGTAAGGATAAAATGGATTTTCAGTACGATAAGATTGAGTCGAGACTTAATAATAATAAGTATCTGAAAGAGTATGACAGCAAAAAGCCGCTGAAACTTTATCCTTGTAGCGATGTAGTTTCTTATATCATGACCTTCAATTCGATGGTGAAAAAAGAAGGGGGAGGTAAGAAAAACCTTGATCAGGTCGTGATAAAAAAAATGCCAACTTCCTCCGTGAATGACCTTGAGTCAACGCTTTCAGGAAAAGTAAAAGCATACGGCTTGCAGGTGGGGAAATGGGAGCTGGAAATTAAGAAAGACGAAAGTTCGTTATCAATTGATGATATGACGAACATGCAATTATTACTTTATAAGCAGGCGTATCGCGATGCGTTTATCGTTAATAAAGTTGAGACGAAAGACAAGGGACTGATAGTTTCAGGAGGACTGGTATGCAAAAAGTAAAGTCAATGGTAATGGTCGGTGCGCTAACGTTCATTGTTGGTGCTGCTGAAGCGGCTCCCGCAACCGAACAACCCCCGGTACTGTCAAAAAAAATGCAGAAGGTTGTTGATGACGTTGTCTCAGGGAAAAGTGAAAAAGGCCAAAACACGCAGAGCGCCGTAGCCGCCACGCCAAAAGCGCAAGCGAATGCCTCTGGCTCTGTAGCTGCCAAACAGGAAACATTCACGTCCTCTTTGGAAGACAAGGATCCGTTGGTGCCATCGGGAGACGCCGAACAAGACAAGGCGGATAACACGGCGAGTATCCAGGATCGACTGGCGTCAATGGCCGAAGAAGATTATGCCTTTGAACAAATGCGACGCAAGCTTGCAAATCTGGTAGAACTTGAAAAATTGCGTAGTGAAATTGTCAAGCTCCGTGGCGAAGATAAAATCAAAACCACGCCAGCGACTTCTGCCTCAGCGTCTAAGGGGCAAATATCAGCATCTGCAAGGTCTGAAACGCCGCGCGTTGTTCTGGAAGCGGATATCGGTGGTGCGAATCGCGTTGCCGTAATGAGCGGAAATACGCTTAGCTATGTTCGCCCGGGTGAAACGTTCACCGTGGGCAATATCAAATACAAGCTGTCGAAAGACAGGAAGTCAGTCGTTATGGCAGAGGATGCTGTGCAGTGAAAATGGACTTTACGCGTATTTCAGCCGACGAATTACTCGCTGGGAAATGGACTTACCAGGAATTTGAGGGAATTGGCTTTACGGCAACAGCTGAAGAGCGCGATTACCTGGTGGTGAATACGCTCGGCATTGAAAACCTGTTTGAATATCAGATCCAGGTATCAAGGCTGATTTCTCAGCACAAGCGTCAGGTCGAAGGCCTGGCGCTTGTCGCCGAGGAAGATTATTACCGGATTATTGAGCATGTTTCATTAAAACAGCTTAATGACGCGAGTAAAAATATTGATATTACCGACACTCAGAAGCGACTGGCGGCTATCCTCCAGCGCGTCGTGAGTATGGGCGCGAGCGACTTACATATAACGCGCAATGATGTGCTGGCGCTCTTTGAAGCCCGCGTGAATGGGGTGTTGATGCCCTTTATGCAGCTCAAATCTCAGCTTTGCGATGAGCTGGTGTTCGTCCTCTATAACGTAGAAGCGACGACTCGCGATACGACCTGGAACCGTGCAATTCCGCAAAACGCTAACATTCTTTATAACCTGTCCGGTAAGCCTTACCGCTTCCGTTACGCGCACTTCCCGATCTTTGGTGAAACGGCGGATTGTTACCATGCGGTATTGCGTATTATTCCATCAGGTCTCCAGAAGGGGAATATTGGCTCACTGGATAAGATCGGTATATCGGATGAAGAAGTGGCGGATCTGAAAAAGATCCTCAGTAATCCCTATGGTGCATACGTTATCGCCGGTACGACAGGTTCAGGGAAATCCACCACGCTTAAAAATTTGATGGAGTGGTTGCAGATCAACCGCTATGAAGACCGCGGTTGCTTCCTGACTGTAGAAGATCCGGTGGAATATCAGATTTACGGGGCGAAGCAGAGTTCCGTGGTGGATGTCTCGGGTGGTGGGTTCCACGCCGCAATTAAATCCGCTCTGCGCCGCGATCCGGATGTGCTGATGGTGGGGGAGATCCGTGACAACATTTCTGCTAATGCCCTGGCGGGTGCGGTCGAAAGTGGTCACTACTGCTTCACTACGGTTCATGCCGGTAACATCGTCTCATTGCTGCAGCGTATGTCTGCGTTAGGGATCGGTAGCGACAAAATGTCCACTCCGGGCTTTATTGCCGGCTTGCAGTGCCAAAAGTTGGTTCCCGTGCTGTGCGAAAACTGCAAAACCGTCATGGGCACCAAAACCATTTCCGGGCGAGAGTTTACCCTCTATACCGCAGGGGAGGGTGGGTGCGAACAGTGTCGTCAGAGCGGGATCAAAGGACGCCAGCTGGCGATGGAATACTTCCTGCCGACCTACGAAGAGTTAGCCGCAATTTCTAAGCAGGAATGGCTGAACGTATACACGCTTTGGCGTAAAAAACGTGCTGCGGCGCAGGGGTTAGCTGAAGGGTTTGAAATTCGTGAAAAGGTCATGGCGCATGTCCTCAAGGGACGTATTGATGCTGCATGGTTTGCCATGGAATTTGGCGCAATGAAGGATGAAGATCTGGAGATGATCGTTGAAAAAATTCGGTAAAAAACAGCGTCTGTACCTCTATCAGTTTTGTGCCGATATGATTAGCGCAGGCTTACCGCTTTTCGATTCGCTGCAAAAGTTGCAAACCGAAGGACGCACGCTCCTTGGTAAAGGGTTCAGTGATAAACTGGGCGCGGTTATCCTGCAGATGAAGCAGGAGGTGTCGGTGTCAGCAGTATTTTCTGACGTAGTCCCTAACTCTGAACTGAGTGTGATTACCGCGGCAGAAAAAAGCGGAAGCCTCGCGGAGGGTTTTCTAACACTGGTCGCCGTGATTAAATACAATGATGAACTGCGTAAAAAAATCGTCGGCGCAATGATCTTCCCTCTGATCATGATCACTTTGTCGCTGATTGTTATTGCGGGTTATTCACAAAAAGTATTCCCTGCCTTCGCCTCGGTAGTTCCGGTGGAAAAATGGCCGGGCGTTACCCAGAATTTATATAATTTTGGTACAGCGTTATATCAAGGGTTGTGGATTAAGATCCTGGTTGGTTTTATTACTTTTGTTTTCTTATCCAAATTTGCTATGGCAAACCTGAGTGGCAATGTTCGTAATAAAATCTTTGATAAAGTTCTACCGTTTTCAACCTACAGGCAGCTTGCGTCTTCCGTATTTTTGAATAACCTGGCGCTGATGCTCAGTAACAGCATTCCGCTGACTGACTCTTTACATATTGTACGTCTAAATGCAAACCGCTGGTTGCGTTGGCATATTGATGTCATGAATGACAAAATGGCTCAGGGGGTTCACTATAGTAAGGCACTCTCGACGGGCTTACTCGGCAAAGAAGAGTTACTGAACATTAGCCTGTATGCGGAACTTCCCTCGTTCAATGAGGTATTGCGTTCGGTCTCAGATCGTTCACGCGATCATATTCAGGAATATATTAAAAAACTGGCGGGTTTATTGAAAAACCTGGCCACGGTCGTCCTGGGGGGCTGCGTTGTGTGGGTCTTCATAGCGTTATTTGCATTAATGGATACGCTCTCCAAAACGGCAGGGGGTTAAGATATAAAAATGTCAAATGGTTTTACAGAGAAAAGTAGCTATTTGGCATTATTGATTTGAATGATGGATGTTGCGGAAAATACTTACTTCAACTGACGTCTCGCTATTTCGTCGTGAAGATGCATTTTAGTTAAAGGATATGTTTAATGCGCCTGGAAGCGTTTTTCGCCCCCTGGTTCCCCTGGCTTGCCTTAGGGTTAGGGCTACTGATTGGCAGTTTTCTTAACGTTGTGATTTATCGTCTGCCCGTCATGCTCTTTCGGGAGTCGGCGGACGATGAAACGCTGAAAACCTTACCCAATGTCAATCTCTGGTGGCCGCCGTCGCACTGCCCATTGTGTCAAACGTTGATTAAACCCTGGGATAACATCCCTGTGTTGAGCTGGGTACTGCTGCGTGGTAAATGTCGCTGCTGCAAAAGCGCGATCCCTTTCCAGTACCCTATAAGTGAAGGGTTGATCGGCATTGGATACTTTTTACTGGTCTTTTGCTACTACCCACAGCATAGCCTCATCCAGATTGCGTTCGTGGCGTTATTTTTTAGCCTGCTCTATACCCTGGCGATGATCGATATCAAGACCTTTCTTCTGCCAGATAGCCTCGTCTATATGCTTCTCTGGGCAGGTCTGATCGCCTCTGTCAGAAATATCATTCCCGTTTCACCACGCGATAGCGTGACAGGTGCCGCTTTTATTTGGGTATTCAGTTGGGTGATGGCAAAAGGATTTACGTGGGTCACCCGGCGGGAAGGATTTGGTAATGGCGACGTAAAACTCTTTGCGGCCTGTGCGGCGTGGATTGGCAGCGAGCACATCGGGCAATTAATGCTGGGTTCGGCTTCGCTGGGGGCATTGTTCTTTTTTGTGCGCTGGGGTATCCGTTTCCGTTCCCAAAAAGCAGATGATGCGGGGGGATATATCCCGTTCGGCCCTGCAATTGCCATTACCGCTATCATCATTATGCACATGGAGGTGCTAAATTAATGTCTTATATGCTTTTATCCGGTCTGCTGTTAACGATGCATCCTGCTTCTACGCACGGTGCTGAGTGCTATTATCCGGTGTCTCATCACCTGTCGCAAATTCTGCTATCAAAGGAATATGACCCAGACTTTCAGCCGTTTAAGTCATCAGAGCCAGAACTGTGCTGGAATGATCTTAAAGAAGAGAGTTACCTGAGCGTATCCGATATCAGGACCTGGCTGGCAACTCATCTACCACCGACGCAAGAATATGATTCAGCAGGCGTTGCGACGACACTCATCAGCGCGCCTTTTGAACCGGCGTCTCTGCTGGTGGAGGCTCAGGAAGACCTGTCGGCGGAAGTGATATCTGATGACGCTTCCGATGAGGAGAACCTGCCCGTCGATGGTGGAGAGGCAACGAGCAGCGTATTCTCGGTAATGAACGCGACAATTCCGACCACGAGTGCCCCGGCACCCGTCTGGAGACCGTTGCTCAGCCAAAAAGCGAGGGGGCAGCATTTCGTCTTCCCGTTGCGCGCCGAGCCCGTGGTGACCTCTCCGTTTGGTATGCGTTATCACCCCATCATCCATACTTTCATGCGTCATGAGGGGGTAGATCTTCGCGCGGCGCTAAACAGTGAGGTCATGTCTATTGCAGACGGCATGGTGACAGAAACTGGTTATGGGCCGGTTACGGGTCTGTATATGACGATTCGCCATCCTGACGGCTGGAGTAGTCGTTATCTGCATCTGAATAAACTGCTGCTGGTCAAAAATCAGTATGTACAAAAGGACGATGTGATTGCGCTGTCCGGGAATACTGGCCGCACAGACGGGCCTCATCTGCATCTTGAAATTATTCATGATGACAAGCTGCTCGATCCCATGACACTCCTTTTTGAGCCTGCCGGGGAAAAAGATGCGCATCCGGCATTACAGGTCGTATCCGAATCGTTACCAGCTCCAGAACCTGTCGATATGACGCCGAAAATTGCGGTAATCGCTGGCGAAGGCGAATCATTACAAATCGGCGTGCGGACTGGGCGTAAAATGACGATGTATTCTCCACAGGAAATCGTCGAAACGGATGAAGGTAACTGGCGTATCGTGAGTAAATTTGGCAAATACAAGCTGCAAAAAATGGATCAAGCCCTTTCGAAGGCAACTAAATAACATTTTTCGATTGGATTTCTGAGTTTTATGGTCACTTTAAATTCATTTTGATGGTTTTTTCCTCACTTGATAAAATGTGCCAAAATTGCCCTTGCGAAGGTCATTCGCTTTGGTTAGTATTCACACCCGCTTCAGTGGGAAACACGAAATCCTGCTAATTGGTCGAAGCATTGGTATGCGGCAAATCCGCAAGGAACAGGTTGATTATGTACGAAGCTCTTTTAGTTATTTTCCTTATTGTAGCCATCGCTCTTGTAGCGCTGATCATGCTGCAGCAAGGCAAAGGCGCTGATATGGGAGCCTCCTTCGGAGCAGGCGCTTCCGGTACGCTGTTTGGTTCAAGTGGTTCTGCGAACTTCATGACCCGTACAACTGCGATTCTGGCTACGCTGTTCTTCATCATCAGTCTGGTGCTGGGCAATATCAACAGCAACAAGACCAGTAAAGGAAGCGAGTGGGAAAATCTGAGTGCTCCGTCTAAAACTGAGCAGACTCAGCCAGCTGAACCGGCTAAGCCGACCAGCGACATCCCACACTAAGTACTCAGTACCGAGGTGGTGGAATTGGTAGACACGCTACCTTGAGGTGGTAGTGCCCTAACGGGCTTGTGGGTTCGAGTCCCATCCTCGGTACCAATATTCCAGAAGAAAGACGTCGAAAGACGTCTTTT
>Ga0308162_1001649_pt1 | contig 16829 bp, 16 predicted proteins | sample PhySR2_FD_201370 | JGI IMG/M metagenome (GOLD analysis project Ga0308162, IMG submission 201370) | Phyllosphere microbial communities from UC Gill Tract Community Farm, Albany, California, United States - DLSLS.R2 | ecosystem: Host-associated > Plants > Phyllosphere > Unclassified | place: USA... | reverse complement strand
GCGGTGAACGGGCCAGAACCAGCGGCCAAATGCGACTGTTTGCCACCCTGCTGCGCCGTGGGGATGTGCATGGCGTGCGCATAGACAGCGCATTGCCTCAACGAACGCCGGTGCCCCGCCCGGATCTGCGGCAGTATCGCACCGCCCTCGGGCCAGTGGCGGTGTTTGGTGCCAGCAATTTCCCATTGGCATTCTCCACCGCAGGCGGAGACACCGCGGCCGCGTTGGCCGCAGGCTGTCCGGTGGTGTTCAAGGCGCACAGCGGCCATATGATCACCGCAGAACTGACCGCGCTGGCCATCGAACGGGCAAGAGAACAACAACAGATCCCGGCCGGGGTTTTCAACATGATTTATGGGGACCACATTGGCGCGGAACTGGTGCAGCATCCGGCCATTCAGGCGGTGGGTTTCACCGGATCGCTACGGGGCGGGCGGGCCTTGTTCGATTTGGCCCAGCGGCGCGCCCAACCGATCCCGGTATTTGCCGAGATGTCGAGCATCAACCCGCTGATCATTATGCCGCAGGCTTTAGCCCGCCGTGGGCAGCAGATCGCCCGCGAGCTGGTCGCATCCTTCACCCTCGGCTGCGGCCAGTTCTGCACCAAGCCTGGGCTGATCATCGGGCAACGCGGCGAAGCATTCAGCGAATTTGTGCGCGAACTGTCCGCACAGGTCAACGCCGCGCCTGCGCAAGCCATGCTCAATGCCGGCACGCTGGCCAATTACCGCCGCGGATTGGCTGCTCTTGATGAGCAAAACGGCATCCGTCACCTGGCCGGTCATCGCGAAGAGCGCCCGCATTTAGCAACGGCACAGCTCTATCAGGCCGATTTCGATTTGCTGCTCAGCGGAAACCCGCTGCTGCAAGAGGAAGTGTTTGGCCCGGCAGCCATTCTGGTGGAAGTGGAAGATCGTCGACAGCTGACCGCCGCACTGGACAGCCTGCAGGGGCAACTGACCGCCACGCTGCTGACAGAAAACGAGGATCTGGCCGACGCAGAACCGCTGGCCCAACGGCTGGCCCAAAAAGCGGGGCGGGTATTGTTTAACGGTTATCCGACCGGGGTAGAAGTCTGCGATGCCATGGTGCATGGCGGCCCTTATCCGGCCACCAGCGACGCACGCGGTACGTCGGTGGGTACGCTGGCTATTGAACGTTTTCTGCGCCCGGTCTGCCTGCAGAATTACCCCCCTGCGTTGCTGCCCCCGCAGCTGCAAGACAGCAATCCACTGGGCCTGCTGCGGCTGGTTAACGGGATTTACACCCGTGAATCTCTCCGCTCACCAGCCAACGACTAACCAAATCGCATCTGTCTGCCACCTAATAACAAAAGGGTCATTCCATGACAACCCAAGGCAAATTCAAGAAGCAGCTTACGCTCACCGATCTGACGTTTATCGGCCTGGGCGCAATCTTTGGTTCCGGCTGGCTGTTCGCCGCCAGCCACGTCTCTTCCATTGCCGGCCCGGCCGGTATTTACTCCTGGCTGATCGGCGGCCTGGCGGTGTTGCTGCTCGGCATTGTCTATTGTGAGCTGGGCGCAGCGCTGCCGCGCGCCGGCGGTATTATCCGCTATCCGGTGTTTTCCCACGGTGAACTGATGGGCTATCTGCTGGGCTTTATCACCCTGATCGCGTTCTCCAGCCTGATCTCCATTGAGATCGTGGCCGCCCGTCAGTACGCCGCCGCCTGGTTTCCTTTTTTGAGCCAACCGGGCTCCGGCGATCCAACGCTGATCGGCTGGCTGGTCCAACTGTTGCTGCTGTGTTTTTTCTTCGCGCTGAACTACTACAGCGTCAAGACCTTTGCCAAATCCAACAACCTGATCAGCGTGATTAAATTTGTGGTGCCGCTGTTGGTGATCGTCGTGTTGTTCAGTTTCTTCAAACCCGAAAACCTGCACAGCCAGGGGTTTGCCCCCTTTGGCTCCGCCGGCGTCGAAGCCGCCATATCCGCCGGGGGGATTATTTTCGCCTACCTGGGCCTGACGCCGATTATCTCGGTTGCCAGCGAGGTGCAAAACCCGCAGCGCACCATTCCTATCGCGCTGATCCTGTCGGTGGTGTTGTCCACGCTCATTTACGTGCTGCTGCAGGTGGCTTTCCTCGGCAGTATTCCCAGCGAGATGCTGAGCGGCGGCTGGGCCGGGATCAGCCAGCAATTTTCGCTGCCCTACCGTGATATCGCCATCACCCTGGGCATGGGCTGGCTGGCTTTTCTGGTGGTGAGCGATGCGATTATCTCGCCGAGCGGCACCGGTAACATTTATATGAACGCCACACCACGCGTGGTATACGGTTGGGCGCGCGCCGGCACCTTCTTTAAAATATTCACTCGCGTCGACGGCGAGTCCGGCATTCCGCGTCCTGCTCTCTGGCTGACTTTCGCCTTGTCGATTTTCTGGACGCTGCCCTTCCCTTCATGGGAGAAGCTGATCGGCGTGGTTTCCGCCGCGCTGGTCCTGAGTTACGCGATTGCGCCCGTCACCGCCGCCGGCCTGCGCCGCAATGCCCCTGAGCTGCCGCGACCATTTTTCGTGCGCGGCTTCTGCGTGCTCGGTCCGGTGTCATTTATCATCTCGGCGCTGATCGTCTACTGGTCCGGTTGGAATACCGTCTCCTGGCTGCTCGGCCTGCAAATCCTGATGTTTGTGGTCTATATCCTGTTCAAAAATAAGGTGCCGACCCACGCTGTCAGCCTCAAGCAGCAGATTTGGTCCTCGCTGTGGCTGATCGCCTTCTATGCGCTGATTATCATCGCTTCTTATCTCGGCAGTTTTGGCGGCATCAACGCTATCGGTCACCCATGGGACACCATCACCGTCGCAGTCATTGCGCTGGCGATCTACTACTGGGGCGCCTATACCTGTTTACCTCGGGCGAATTTTGCCGGTGATGAAGAAGAGTAAATCCAGAGGAGATATCTGATGACGCAAACCCAGAGGCTGACGTTGGAGCAAGCCTATGAGCTGGCGCTGAAGGCATTGCGCAGTAACGGATTCAGCGCCGAACACGCCGATGCCGTCGCCCAAAATGTGACGGCCGGTGAACGCGACGGCTGCGCTTCGCACGGTTTGTACCGAGTGCTTGGCTGCGTGCGTTCGCTATTGGCGGGCAAAGTTTCTGCCGATGCCCGTCCGACGCTGCTTGATCAGGCCCCGGCGATCTTGCGGGTCGACGCCCACGATGCTTTTTCGCTGCTGGCCTATCGCACGGCGCTGCCGGTTTTTGTCGAAAAGGTACGCACCAACGGCATTGCCGCGCTGGCCATTAACCACTGTGTGCATTACTCGGCACTATGGGCCGATATCGAACCTTTAACCGATCAAGGTCTGGTGGCGTTGGCCTGCACGCCCAGCCATGCCTGGGTCACGCCAGCAGGGGGAAGCCGGCCGTTGTTCGGTACCAACCCTATCGCCTTCGGCTGGCCGCGGCCGCAGCGGCCCCCCTTTATTTTTGATATGGCCACCAGCGCCGCCGCACGCGGCGAGATTGAACTGCATCGTCGTGCCGGTACCCCGTTGCCGCCAGGCTGGGGCATAGATCAACAGGGGAAACCCTCTACCGATGCCCAAAGCGTGTTGCAAGGTGCGATGCTGACCTTTGGCGGTCATAAAGGCTCGGCGCTGGCGGCGATGGTTGAACTGCTTGCCGGGCCGTTGATTGGCGATATGACCAGTAAGGAATCGCTGGCCTACGATCGGCAGACCGGCTCCTCCCCTTACGGCGGCGAGCTGATCATCGCCATGGATCCCGATCGTTTTCTGGGGCCGGATAAAGTGGCGCATTTGGCCAGGGCAGAAGCCTTGTTTGCTGATATGAGCGAGCAAGGGGCGCGCATTCCGGGAGAACGGCGCTTTCAACAACGGCAATACAGCGAACAGCACGGCGTCACCATCCCGCAGGCGTTGTATGAGGAGATTGCGGCTCTCTGTCGCTAACGTTTAATAATGAGGCAGGCCCACAGCGTTAAACTGCGGGCCTGATTTGAAAGGATTACCGGACAACCATCACCGAAATATTGGCATGGCGAACAATGGCCGCCGCATTGGAACCCAGCAGATAGGTTTTCACGCTCGGTCGGCGCGAGCCGATGATGATCAGATCGGCTTCGATTTCCTCCGCCAGTTCCAGTACCTGATCGCGTGGCGAACCGAAGCTGACGGTGTAATCCAGCCGCTCCAGCGGAAGGTCGATTTCCGCCATGATCTGCTTAAGCTTATCCACCGCCTTCACTTCCGCCTTGTTCTCAAACTCTTTGATGCCGAACGAGTAAGCGGTAACGAATGCCGAGGCGTCCGGCAGCGCATGGAAAAAGTGCACTTTGGCACCGGACATTTTCGCCAGGTACACCACATGCTCCAGCGCATGCTCGGTCAACAGATCTTCTTCAATATCGATCGGCACTAATATGGTCTTATACATATCACATCCCTTCTATGTAACCGTGGTGCCCACAGGGTACTGCCGGGGAGGATAAGGGTGAACCGCTTTGTCGCGCTTTTGTGATCGGCGGTAAATACTGAGTGGGATATTTCCTTATTTAACAAAATATAAACACAACCCGTCTAACGGCTAGCCGAATAATTATTTCAAAGGCGGCTAAATCAGCTGTAAATACACCGCTTTTGCGGTAGCGGCGGTTTTATTGGCCACCGACAGCTTTTTAATCGAGTTACCGATGTGGAAATTTACGGTGCGCTCACTCAAGCCCATTAACAGCGCCGTTTCTTCCGAGGTTTTGCCTTCGCTGCACCAGCGTAAAATATCTTTCTCACGCAGCGTCAGCACATCCTTTATTGCCTCGTCGTTTACCGATATTAATGCTTCGCGCAGCGTCTTGTGGGCGGTCTGCGCCAGCCACAGAAAGAAAGTTTCGTTACGTGCCCCGGCCTGCGGGGACTGAGTGGGGATACTCTTACCGGCAAAAGTGAGGATGCCCAACCGGCCGTAGCAATCCTTGACGGACTGCGACCAGCCTTCACGAATGCCGTACTGCGCCATGCGCCACCACAGCTCCGGTTTATCCCGGTAGAACGGCTCGTCCCAATAGAATTGCAGCGTAGAGTGATGGGCCTGCTCGATCATCGGATCCTGCAGGTAGATCCGCAATTTGCGATAGTCCTCAAGATATTGCGCAGGATAATTGCCCTCTATCAGCATCTTGGGCCGGCTGGCCGGGTAGCAGGAAAAGACCGTATAAGAGAAGTACTCGAAGCCCAGCGCCTGAGCGCAAGGTGCCAGACGGTTTAAAAAAAGGTCGCGGTCAGACAGGCTGCCAAGCAGATCATCCATCAAAGGCTGAAAGTGAGTGTCCATAACACGGGTTCTCCAGAGCACAGCGCCGCAATCATTAAGTGAGGTTAACTATAGTGGAGGGCTCAGGGCGACAACAGCCGTTTCATATAATAAAAAATACCATGGCTATAACAAAAACAGCTATTCCCCTGCCATTATTAATAAATAACGACTTTATATTGCACCGGCGCTAAGAATTTCGCGAATAACATAAAGCCTATTTATTGTAAACCTGTCACTTCTACCGTTAGACAGTCACTTCGCCGCCAATTACCTTCGCCATAGGCACCTGGTGCTTTTTAAATTCAAATAAAATATAAGCATTTGCGAATTTTGCAAAGCAGAAGAATACTCACGGGGATTTTTATGGCAGAGAATAATACGGTAATAAATTCGGTCGCCGTGATTGGCGCCGGAACCATGGGCAGAGGTATTGCCTATCTTTTGGCACTGAACGGCATACGAACCCTGCTTTATAATCGCAGCGCTCATTCTTTGAATCAGGCACGTGATTATATTGTCGGTGACCTGAATAAAAAAATCGATAACGGAAAAATAAGCCAACAGAAAAAAGGCGAGATCTTGGCCAACCTGGTTTTCTCGCCTGTTTTCGACGCTATCGCCGACAGTGACCTGGTGATTGAAACCATTGCGGAACATGAACCCACCAAGCATGAGATCCTCGCGGCCATTGCCGCCACGGTAAAAAAAGGGGCGATTATCGCCACCAATACCTCTTCGCTGTCGCTGAATAAACTGGCCGCGGGCATAGAAAATAACTCGCGCTTTATCGGCCTGCATTTCTTCAACCCGGCACCGCTGATGAAGCTGATCGAAATTATCCCGTCCTATTTTACCGCCCGGGTCACAACCTTACGCTGCCAGCAGTTGGTCACGGCGATAGGCAAACAGTTTGTGGTCTGCAAAGCCACGCCGGGTTTTATCGTCAATCGCATGGCGCGGCCTTTTTATCTGGAAGGTTTTCGCCTGCTGGAAGAAAACGTGGCGCTGGCACCGCAAATCGACCGTGCGCTCAAGGCCGGAGGCCACTTTCGCATGGGGCCTTTGGAACTGACTGATTTTATCGGTCAGGACATTAATTATCAGGTCAGCAGCCAGATTTGGCAGGACATGCAGTATGACCCCCGCTACACCCCCGGCCATTTGCAACGTTCGCTGGTGGATGCCGGGCTGTTGGGGAAGAAAAACGGCCGCTCCTTTTTTTCTCCCTCGGCTGACACAGCCCCCCCACCGGCTGCCGGCGGCGGTACGCTGAGCTCGCTGCATTTTTTTGGCGAACATCCGCTGTTCGATCTGCTGCAACAGCATGCCCTCGCGACCTGGGCGCCCCTCCCAATAACACGTCAGCCGGAACACCCGGTGCTGGGACGGTTTATCCAGGTGAATGACAGTCTGGCAGTCAAAATCACCGATGGGCGAACGGCCAATCAGCTTGCCGACTTAGCGGGCCTCGATACCTTCGTGATCGACGTTGCACTGAACTACGCCAACACCGCTTTTCTGGTGGCGGCCCACAGCCAACAAGCTACCGAGACGAATAAAGCGCTGTTCCTCACGCTGCTGCAAGCGGTGATCCCGCAGGTGGAGTTTGTTAAAGATTCCCCAGGCCTGATCGTCGCGCGGGTTCTGAGCAGCCTGATCAATGAGTCGGTGATCATGGTGGAGAGCGGGGTTTGTAGCCGAGAAGACATCGATATCGCCGCCGTGGCCGGCGTCAACTATGCCGACGGTATTTTTGCCTGGCTGGCTCAGCTCGGGCAGAAAAACGTGAAATCGACGCTGGATAATATGGCGCAACTGCTGCATTCCGCCCGCTATTACCCGCATTACTCGTTGCTTCACACCACAAGGCCCGAGCTGGCCGTCGCGCCCTAAGGAAAAATGATGACGATTAAAGACGATGGGGTCTATCTGATCGACGGTACGCGCACGGCGATCGGCGCCTACGGCGGTAGTCTGGCATTAACCCGCCCGGACGATATGGCGGCCTCGATTATTCGGGCGTTGCTGCAACGACACCCGGAAAGCGAGGCGGATGTCGATGAGGTGGTGCTGGGCTGTGCCAATCAGGCCGGTGAAGACAACCGTAACGTTGCGCGCATGGCGGCGTTGTTGTCCGGTCTGGATCAGGGAGTACCGGCGATTACCCTTAACCGGCTGTGCGCCTCCGGGCTGGACGCCGTGATTTATGCCGGCGCAAAAATCAAAAGCGGCCTTAGCGATCTGGTGTTGGCCGGCGGTGTCGAAAGCATGAGCCGCGCGCCCTATGTGATGAGCAAAGGCGAAACGCCATTCGATAAGGGGATCAAACTGTTCGACACCACGCTGGGCTGGCGCTTTGTCAACCCGCAGCTGGCGCAACGCTATGGCAGCGATCCGTTGGGCATCACGGCCGAAAACGTCGCGCAGCAATACCGCATATCCCGCGAGGATCAGGATAATTTTGCCCTGGCGTCGCAGCAAAAGGCCTGGCGGGCTATCGAAAATGGCCGATTGGCCAGGGAGATCACCGCGCTGGATGTTCAGGTCGATCGCAAAACCCGCCAATCCTTCGCGCAGGACGAGTTCCCGCGCCAGACCACGCTGCAAAAACTGCAGGCGCTGAAGCCGGCCTTCAGCCCCGAAGGCTCGGTCACCGCCGGGAATGCCTCAGGTATCAATGACGGTGCCGCCGTGCTGTTGCTGGCCAGCGGTCGCTATGTCAAGCGCAAGTCACTCCAGCCGCTGGCGGAAATTGGCGACAGCGCCAGCGCCGGCGTTGCCCCCGCGTTGATGGGCATTGGGCCGATCGCCGCGACCGAGCGTCTGTTAGCACGTACCGGTTTTACGCTGAATGATTTCGACGTCATTGAAATTAATGAGGCATTTGCCGCGCAGGTGTTGGCGACGCTGCAAAATTGGCGCATCGACTTCGACGATACGCGAGTCAATCCGAACGGTGGTGCCATCGCCCTCGGGCATCCGCTGGGCATGTCCGGCGCGCGTCTGGTGCTTTCCAGCGCGCTGGAGCTGCATACCCGGCAATTAAGCAATGCGCTGGTGACGATGTGTGTCGGTGTCGGCCAGGGTGTTTCATTGGTGATTAAAGCCCTCTAATGTAAGGAATTCCGTATGAGCGTATTGAACATTCTTGAAGAAAAACTGGCCGAAACCAAAAAACAGGGCCGGTTCCGCGAGTACCTCAACCTGGAACGCAGCGTGCTGGATAAACCCTGGGCCACCAGCCACGGGCAACAGGGTGAGCGCCGTCTGAACGTCTGGTGCTCCAATGACTATCTGGCGATGAGCCATCACCCCAAGGTGATTCTGGCCACCACCGAGGCGGTAAACCGTGTCGGGCTGGGTACCTGCGGGGCACGCAGTATTTCCGGCACTTCGATCTACCACAGCGAGTTGGAAAGCTTGCTGGCCAAAGCCTACGGCAAGGAGTCCGCGCTGTTGTTCACCACCGGCTTTGGGGCCAATGACGCCACGCTCTCGACGCTGTGCGACGCCATTCCCAATCTGATCGTCTTTTCTGATGAGCTGAACCATGCTTCGATGATTTACGGCATTCGCTACAGCAAGGCGGAGAAGAAAATCTTTCGCCACAATGACGTTGCGCACCTGGCCGAGCTGCTGCAGGAAGCCGATCCGCAGCGTCCCAAGCTGATCGCCTTCGAGTCGCTCTATTCGATGGACGGCGACTTTGCCCCGCTGGCACAGATTGTCGCGCTGGCGGAGAAACATCAGGCGCTGACCTATCTGGACGAAATCCACTCCGCCGGCGTTTACGGCCAGCGGGGCTTGGGTTATGCCGAGCAATTGGGCCTGCTGGACAAGATCACCATTATTCAGGGGGGCTTTGGTAAGTCCTACGGCGCTGCCGGTGGCTATATCGCCGCACCGCGCGCGGTGGTAGAAGCCGTACGCAGCTGGGCACCGGCGTTCGTCTTCAGCACCTCCTCCCCCGCGCCGGTGGTGGCGGCGGCGCTGGCCAGCTTCAAATACAACCTGGAACATGACAACCAACGCAAACATCTGCTGGCGATAATCGATCACCTGAAATCCGGCCTGCGCGCCGCCGGTATTCCTCTGGTCTCGGAGGACAGCCATATTCTGCCGGTGCTGGTCGGCGATCCACACCGCAACAAGCACATCAGCAAACAACTGCTCGATGAGTACGATATTTACGTGCAACCGGTCAATGCCCCGACGGTGCCGGTCGGCAGCGAACGTTTGCGGGTTACGCCGACCTCGGCCCATACTCATGAGGACGTGGAATATTTCCTGGCGGCGCTGAGCAAAATCTGGGCCGCCAATGCGTTACGGAGAGCGGGATGAAGTTGACGGACTACAACGGCCATTTTCTTACGCTGTGTCTGATGGCGACCGGCACCTTTGCCATCGGTACCGATGCGTTTATCGTCGCCGGCATACTTGACGAGATTTCCGGCACCTTTGCCGTCAGCCCTGCGCAAGCGGGGCAGTTAATCTCGGTCTTCGCCCTGGCCTATATGGTGTTCGCTCCGCTGACCGCCTGGCTGCTGGGCAACCTCAACCGCAAACATATCTTGCAGCTGGCTCTGGTGTTGTTTATCGCCGGTAATCTGGTTTGCGCCTATGCCGACAGCTTTTTGCAAATCTCCGCGGGCCGCGTACTGGCGGCGCTGGGGGCGGCTTGCTACACGCCGCAGGCCGCCGCCGCCGCAGTCGGGCTGGTGGCGGAAAAACGCCGCGGGCTGGCGATATCAATTGTGTATGGCGGCATGACGCTGGCTATCGCGCTGGGCATTCCCTTTGGCACCTTCCTGGCCAAGCTGATCGGCTGGCGGGAGATCTTCCTGCTGATCGCCCTGTTAGGTGCCGTTGCGCTGCTGGGGCTTTCGCTGGCGCTGAACGCCATCGCCGCGCCGGGGAAACATTCGCTGAAAGAACGGTTGGCCCCACTGCGACAAAAGGCAGTGCTGACCACGCTGCTGATCACCTTCTTCGCCGTCTGCTCCGAACACATTGTTTACAGTTATGTGAGCGTATTGCTGAAGAATACTCAGTTGGGCCCGGAGGCGATTTTGCCCATCGCGTTACTGGTGTTCGGCATCGGGGCCGTCATCGGCAATTTCGTTTCCGGTTTATTAACCGATACCTTCGGCAGTAAATTTGTCCTGCTGTTTTCCGTGTCGATTCAAACCCTTTCATTGTTCCTGCTGGCCTTTTACGTCACCTCACCCTGGTGGGTGCTGGCAATATTTCTGGTATGGGGGATTACCGGCTGGATGTATCTGGTGCCTATTCAGCACCACTTGCTGTCGCTCTCCAAACGTTTTGGCGCGCTGACCGTGTCGCTGAACAGCTCGGTACTGTATGCCGGCATTGCGGCAGGCGGCATGCTCGGCGGCCTGACGCTGTATACCTTGCCTGCTTATTACCTGCCGCTGTTTTCGTTGCCGTTGGGCGCCATCGCCCTGCTGCTGACGCTGCTGTTCTTCCAGGGAGAAAAAAGCCATGACTGACCTGCCACCACCGGTGCTGTATGAACAACAGGACGGCATCGCCGTGATTACCCTGAACCGGCCGGAAAAAAAGAACGCCATCAATTTGGCGATGGCTCACCTGATCCAACGCTACCTGCAACAGGCCGAGCAGGATGAAAAGGTTCGGGTGATCCTGTTGACCGGTCAGCCACAGGTGTTCTCGGCCGGGATGGACGTCAAAGCCTTTCAGCAGGGCGAACTTCCGGTGGTCGATCCGAATGGCTTTGCCGGCCTGGCGCATGCGCGACTCACCAAGGTGATTATCGCCGCCGTGGACGGTATCGCCTTCGGCGGAGGGTTCGAGATAGCGCTGGCCTGTGACCTGATCGTCGCCGGGCGGGATGCGCAATTCAGTTTCCCGGAGACCGGGCTGGGGCTGATTGCGGCACAAGGCGGATGTTCGCGCCTGCCGGCGCGCATCTCCCCCTATATCGCCCTCGACTGGTTACTGACCGGTCGCGTTTTAGGCGTGGAGGAAGCCTGGCGGCACGGTGTTATTTCACGGATCAGCGAGGGAAGCGCTCTGGAAGAGGCACGGCTGATCGCCTGGCAAATCGCCCAGAAGCACCCGCTGGCTACCCAGGCGGTAAAAGCCATCGTTCGTCATGGGATGACGCAACATGAGGCCCCCAGCTTTGATTACCAACAAAGCTGGGTAGATCAGGTGCGGTTGGCAGCAAAAGTCTTTTAAGAGCATTCTGAGGGAATGGCAATCATTCGCAGTCTAATTTTTAATCACTACAAGACCGCAATTGAGAAGCCATTGACCCCGCTCTGCGGGGATTTTTTTGCCTGGTTAACCCTCGTCTGAGGGAAAAGGCTGCATAAACAAAAAGGTACAAGGCTTGCTCTGGTGCTGATTGATTAAAGGCACCAGGCGCTTGAAATGCTCGGTTTGGCAATGCGTGTCCAACGCTGCCCGATCGGGCCACTCCTCGACGAAAATAAAATGCCCCGGATCCTGATGGTCAATCAACAACTCATAGGAGAGGCAGAGCGCCTCCTGACGGGTTTTCTCTACCAATTCGCGATACAGCGGCAACACCGTTTCAATACGGTCGTGCTTGATAAAATCTTCAGCAATCACTTTTAGCATGGCGTCTTTTCTCTTTCAGTTTATCTGTCATGGGTGGCCACTCTACCCTCGAAGACCAGACTTTACCTTCATTAATCGCGGTGATAATTCAAAGCTTGTCATTCAGTGATTACGCGCACAGATATTCATCAGCAGGCTTGAATCACGACCGGCCATGTGTGAATTTCAGGTTAACCAATTGTCAATTTTTGGTTTCTACCAACAGATTTTCCGTGGCTGCACAGGCCAGGATAGCGTTCATTGCTGCTTTTTTTTGCCCACAAAGGCCTGACCATTAGTCCTTTAGACCTTTGAGTGAAAACTGAAAACCGACGGTGAATGTTCCGCAGTGGCAATAGGTGCAGGCAAGCTGCCGGCGTTACACCGCCGGCCCCAGTCATTCAACCTGTTTGAGAGGGTAGCCCCGTGAGTAATACGACCAACACCAGTTCCGCGCTCAATTCAGCGATTAAAAAAACGTGGCGCAGATTAATCCCCCTGATGTTCTCTCTGTATTTCGTCGCCTTTATCGATCGGGTAAACGTAGGCTTTGCCAAGGAGGCAATGTCGGTGGATATTGGCCTGTCGCAATCCGCCTTCGCATTGGGTGCAGGGATTTTCTTCGCGGCTTACGCCATCTTCGGCATTCCAGCCAACCTGATGATGAACAAACTAGGGGCAAAAGTCTGGCTTAGCGCCACCACGGCAGTGTGGGGGGCCTTGTCCGCCTGCACCGGTTTCGTCAGCAACGAATATCAATTTATCGCCTTGCGCTTCCTGTTGGGGTTGGCCGAGGCTGGCTTCTACCCGGGTATCCTGTTGCTGGCTTCCCTTTATTTTCCCAATAAGGTTCGAGCCTCCGTGATAGGTATCTTTGTCCTCGGGGTTCCCGCGGCCTTGACCCTGGGCTCGCCCATTTCTGGCGCGTTGCTCGAAATGCACGGCGTGCTGGGGCAGCCAGGTTGGTTCTGGATGTTTGTTCTGGAAGGTTTACCGGCCGTCGTGTTGGGGATCTTCGCCTATTTCTATCTTGACGACAGCCCGGCCAAGGCGCGATTTCTTAACCCGGAAGAGAAGCAGGCGTTGGTGGCACAGTTGGCCCTGGAGCAAACAAATACCGAGGCCAGCAGCGTGAAAGAGGCGTTGAGAAATTCCAAGGTTTGGCACCTGGCGTTTATTTACGGCACCATTCAGGTCGGCGTGTATGGCCTGTTGTTTTTCCTGCCCTCGCAGGTGGCCTCGCTGATGGGCACCAATATCGGGTTTAAGGCATCGCTGGTAGCGGCAATTCCCTGGGCCGTTTCTGCATTTGGGGTCTATTACATCCCGCGTTATGCCGACCGCAAAACCTCCCGCCGCTTGCCCATCGCCATCGGCTGCATGGTGATTGCCGCACTGGGATTGGTTGTTTCGTCCTATGCCGGGCCGACTGTTGCCATTATTGCGTTGTGCTTTTGCGCCGTCAGCTTCCTGGCGGTGCAGCCGATATTCTGGACCTTACCGGCGCAGATACTTTCAGGCCCGGCGCTGGCGGCCGGCATCGGTTTTTGCACCACGCTGGGCGCACTGTTCAGTTTCCTGGCGCCGCTAATCCGCACCGAAGCAGAACTGCGCTTCGATAGCCCGCATGCCGGCCTGATCGTACTGGCAATTTTCTCTTTGCTGTGCGCCGCGCTGATTTTTGCACTCAAAGGGTGGGCTACGCAGAGCACCGAGCATCAGGCTCAGGTGAGTGGGTAAGCCTGGGCTGAAGCCCATTCGATTTAGCTTATATTGAAGCGGTGAATGAGACACTGACCCTACATTTTCTGGGGGTCATCCATGGAGACATTAACCGCTATTATCACCAAATACGGCCCGGAGCCCGGTCTCCTGTTGCTGCTTATTTTTCTGTTTGCATTGGGCAAGTCGGTCATTTTCATTTCTTCGGTTCTGCCGCCCGCATCGGTGACGTTGATGTTAGGCATTGTCGCCGGCAAGCCGGTGCTGGCCGATGCTCATGTCTGGACGGCGATAACCCTGGGTGCCCTGCTCGGCTCCGTTTTGTCTTTCCATTGCGGCGCATGGCTTCAAATCGCCAAAGCGGGAACTGGCTGCCGGTCAGATACCGTGGCGCATTGAACAAGGCGCAATCCGCGTTACAGAACAACGGGATCCCGCTGCTGTTTGTATCGCGCTTTCTGGCCGTGATGCGCTATACCGTGCCATTGGTTGCCGGCATGATTGCCCTGCCGCGCAAGCAGGTCTATTGCGCCAGTGCGCTGTCTGCCGGGGTGTGGGCCGTGGCTCTGATGTCTGTCGGTCAGCTGTTTTAATGGCCGCTCTCGATTATTGAGGACGGAATTCCAACGCGGCATTCTTAACCACAGCGTAAACCGCCGGTGTCGGGGGTTTGGGAAAGCTGGCATTTGCGGTTGCCACTACAGCCGCACGGCAAAGTGCGGGATCACCGCCTTCAGCCCGGACATCTAACAGCATGCCATCCGGAGCCAACTTGAGTCGTAATGAGCATTCCTTGCCGGCGTAGACGCTGTCATATTGAAAATGACTTTGAATAGCCGCTGCGATCTGCGAGATATATCGGTTGATCTCTTGCCCAGGTGCTGGCGCCGTTTTACCTTCCAATCCAGCGAAAAGGTCATCGACTTCGCCTCCTGAAACCTCAGGTTTAGCCGCAGTGCTCGTCCCCGAGCAGCCCGCTAACAACAGCGTTGCGATAACGAGCAATACTGCCGACAGGCGAGTTTCCGATCCTGAATTAACTTTTCTCATGATTCCCTTCCTTTTAAAACCGCCCTATCCGCTGTTGACGGGGGCCTGTTCAAAATGCAAAAAGCCCACGCAAGTGGGCTTTATCGTAAATCAGTTCTGCCGGGTTGCGCGCTTCATTTCTCGCTCGCCCGGCGATTGTGTTTTGACGGATAAAGGCGCGACGAACGCCTTCCACTCTTTGCCACCGGCCTGGTCTGCAGAGGCCTTGTTACGCGACTCGTAGTCGTCCTGTTGCCCCGCACAGCCTGACAGTACCATCACACCCAGAGCCATTATTAGCGCTTTACGCATCTCTATCTCCCTATAGAAAAAATTTTCGCAAATGATAACAAATCTCAACTCTTAGCGTTAGCTGAAAGCCGGCTGTGAATTATAATAAGAAAATATTATCATTGGCGTGATGCCCCACTTCCCTATAAGCAGTGAGTTTCTGATAGCCCATGTATCAATACCCTGAACATCTGACCGGTGAGGTCGCCAACCTGCCGCAGAGCTGCGGGGTTTATTTTTTTCACGGCGACAACGGCACCTATCCCCTCTACATAGGCAAGAGCGTCAACATCCGCCGCCGCGTTCAGTCTCATCTACGCAATCCGCGCGAAGCTCGGTTGCTTGCCGCCACCCGCCGCATAACCTGCATCGAAACCGTGGGGGAGATTGGTGCGCTGCTGCTTGAATCCTCCCTGGTGAAACAGCAAAGCCCGCTCTACAACAAGCGGCTGCGTAAAATCCGCCGGCTATGCGCGCTGCAGGTACAGGACTCCCAAACGCGAATCGTATACAGCGATGCGCTAGACTTTTCCCGGACGCCTAACTTGTACGGCCTGTTTCTGCGGCGTGCGGCGGCCGTCGATTTTCTGATCGATATTGCCGATCGGGAGCAGCTCTGTCTGACGTACCTGGATATTGAAAAAGGACGCCCCGGACAACCCTGCTTTCGCCATCAATTAGGCAAATGCGCGGGAGTATGCTGCGGCAAAGAGACCCCACAAGCGCACCAGAGCAGGCTGCTTGGTGCCCTGGAGCAGGCCCAGGTGCGGCACTGGCCATTCCCCGGCAGGATCGCCATTGAGGAACGACAAGGGCCACTTAAAGCTTTTCATGTCATCAGCAACTGGTTCTACCTCGGTACGGCACCGTCGCTGGATGCAGCCGAAAAACTCAGTTTCCCGGCCGATGAGTTCGATCGAGACTGTTACCGTATTCTTTGTCGGCGGTTATTCCATGAAAGCCGTGAGCACATTCACTTGATTGATACGCCCTGACCCCTGCGTAAGCAGATTTATCCCTTTAAAAGTTCCATTATCAATTTTGCAGAAAATAAGCGCCGTGATGTCTCGATAAATGGATAGAGTCAGGCCTAACTTGCGCCAGATCACTCAACTGAACATTCAGGCTGAATTGATGTGATTTCTGCGAAGCGCGTCCCAAATTTGCCCTCACCGGAAAAGTCAGAAGATAAAAATCCTCGCTAACCGCATGATTTGTTGGCAGGTCGTACAGGCTTCGAACCTGTGCCCCATTGCTTAAGAGTCAACTGCTCTACCGACGGAGCTCACCCCCCAACGGCGTAAATTATTGTCTTCAGCCCCCAAGACGTCAAACGCTTACACCCATTAGTTTTTCTCATGCGATATTTCCAAGACCCTGTTATATCAACAAGATAAGTCAGATCAGGGCTGTTAATCTGCTACGACGAGGAGTAATCTTCCGCCCCCAAGACGTCCGATTTGCCTCCTCGGTGTAAAGAACAATCGACTTTTATCCCTCGCATAAATGTTGTAAACATGTTGCACAAAGGTGGCGTTATTGCACTACCTTACTAAAGCCGGGCCAACCGGATAATCGTATAAAAAAGAGCCACTTCAGAGCTCGCTATTTCACTCATGACAGGTAAAACAGGACATCATCAGATGGTAGATCACTCTAAAATAGCCACAGACGCCGCGCCTGCGTCAGAAGATCATCTACGGCGAAACCTAACTAACCGACATATTCAACTGATCGCCATCGGTGGCGCCATCGGTACGGGTCTGTTTATGGGTTCCGGCAAAACCATCAGTCTGGCCGGCCCCTCCATCATCTTCGTGTACATGATCATCGGCTTTATGCTGTTCTTCGTGATGCGCGCGATGGGCGAGCTGCTGC
>Ga0308162_1001646_pt1 | contig 16845 bp, 20 predicted proteins | sample PhySR2_FD_201370 | JGI IMG/M metagenome (GOLD analysis project Ga0308162, IMG submission 201370) | Phyllosphere microbial communities from UC Gill Tract Community Farm, Albany, California, United States - DLSLS.R2 | ecosystem: Host-associated > Plants > Phyllosphere > Unclassified | place: USA... | reverse complement strand
CCAATATCGTGAGTTATCGGTAAACGGCACCAGAGTGACAGGGCGTGTTGGTTACTCAGCTAACTATGCGGTTTATGTTCACGATCCGAATGTGCCGCAGACCTTCCGTCGAGCGACTGCTGAGAAAGAGTTCTTAACGAAAGGATTCGCTGATACCAAAGAGCAAATTGAGGCTGCGATTGCACGGGAGATGTCACTATGAATCCTCCAATGTATAAGCGCGTTAGGGATGTGATTTCTGAAGCTGGCCTGACGACCGGCTACATCATTCAGTCGCTTATCTGGTCCGATACAGGAAAAATCACCGACCGGTTCATCGTGTTCCGCCCTAATGGCGGTAGTGATATCGACAGGGATATTGGCGGGGAGTATCACACATTAGTAGACATCATTTCTGGCAAGGGTGAGGTCGAAAAGTCAGAGCAGACGATGCTATCAATCATCGACTTCGTTCAGCAAAACCCGCTAATCAGTAGCTGTCTAGGCCAGATAACGAATATGGGCGGCATTCCTCCTCCCGTTATGACAGCAGAAGGTCGTATTGTGTGGCGATTACAGTTCGCATGTCTCTACGGCGAGAACTAACAAAATAAACCTTACAGGGTCGCTTCGGCGGCCTTTTTTTTATATCCGAAAGAGGCTAAGAAATGGCTCAATGTAAAACAGATAACACTAAGTTGTTTGGTCGCGCCGTCATCCTTGAAGTGGCTGATGGTTGCTCAGATACAGTGCCCACTGAGGCAGATTTCAAACTACTTGCTGCAGGTACCAGTAAAACGTTTGATATGAACCCGAACACGACTAACTCATCCGCTGATGATACTAAGGGATGGGTAGAGAACGTGGTTACTTCAAATGACTTAACCCTGTCGTTTGAAGGTGAGGTGCGCGTCAACGATAAATCTGACCAGTACGGCGTGTATAAATTCATCAAATACTACGTAAATGAAGTAAATGCAGCTCGTCAGCCTACTCTGTGGGTTCGTATGCATTTCGGCCAGATTATGATTCAGGCGTACATGGTCATCAGCGCGCTGAGTAATGACGGCGGCACCGACGACATTGTCACGTTCTCTACTGAGTTCAAAGTGGCTGATGGCTCTACCGTATCGATCGATGATATTGACACCTCAGAAGTCACCTCAGTTGCCGTAGCGCCTAATAGCGCGAATATCGCGGTTGGTGCAACCCGTCAGTTAACAGCTTCGGTGTCCCCGTCCACGGCGAGCAATCAGTCAGTAACCTGGGCATCTTCGGATGCTACTATCGCAACCGTTGATAGCAAGGGCCTCGTGACAGGCGTTAAGGCAGGTAACGCAACCATCACAGCAACCACTGCTGATGGCGGCAAAACAGCTACCAGCGCAATTACGGTTACTGCAGCGTAACCAATCCAAAGGGTGATAAGTATTTATTGCCCTTGACATTGATTATGAGGCTATGAATGACCCCGATAAAAGAAATAGGCGAGTGCGTTATCTCAGTTGGCGACGATGATTACCAGTTTAGGCCGTCGCTTATCAATATGACGAAGATAGGTAGTCCACAGGAGATAGTTCAGAAGGTTGCAGACTTGCATAATACTGAGGTACAGGAACTGATAGCGGGAATGTGGTCGGCAACAGGAAGTCTGCCTGATTGGTTCATGAAGTACCTGAACAACTCCAATCCAGCTAGGCGAGCATTTAGCGCGGCAATTGACGTACTGCAAGCTTGCTGTGAATCCGACTTATCGCCGCTGATTGGTGACATTGTACCTAGCAAGACGGGTAAGCGAGCTTTCGTCTGGAAGCAAGGCAAGATGGTGCCACAAGATATGCTGCTGATAGCCTCTTCCCTGATTACTCATGGAGTTATCGGTAAGGCCAAAGTAAGGCAGTTACAGCGCAATGAATCGAAAGGTACTACATCAGAGTTCAAGGCTGTTGATTACATCAATGCAGCCCGTAACCACTTCTCAATGACGCGCACCGAGGCGGAGAACCTAACGATGACCGAATTTATCCTGATGCTCAACCAGAAATACCCTGAGCAGAAAGGATTTACCCGCGAGGAGTACGACCAGGTTGTCGATGATTACTTTGCGATGAAAGAGAAGAAGTTAAAAAACGGCTAGAACTATCATTCACATTTGAACAGGCCTTTGCGCCTTAGGAGTAGTTATGAGTATCGAGCAAGAGATTAAAGGCATTATTGATAATGCACTGTATTTAAATAAGCAAGAACAAAAAGACTTTGCTATGAAGGTTCAAGATCAATTTAATGAAATATCAAAGCAGATGAATAAGCTAGGACAAATCATTTCAGGTGCCACCTCGGACACACCTAAGCAACCACTTCAGGATGATAGATCCGAAATGATGCTATTCGTCAGAGATGATGGTTATTCGATTGAAACCGACAATCAAATTGCAGCATACAGAAAAGATGGGAGTATGATTTTCAGCCTTGGCAACAAAGAAGGGCCGCAATTACCTACTCTCCTTAAATTCGTAGACTGCAGAAGAAAAAGAAACGGGGATAACGAATCTGTTAGTATCAACTCAAATGAGCATCAAGGAGCAAGTATTAAAACAACCCCAGATAGTATTGAGGTTGTTAAGGATGGTGTTACTTGTTGTCGGATGTTACGTGCTTAACAAGCCGAGCAATCTGTGCGACAGCCAATTGTCCTGTCAGGCCATCATTTTGCTCATAAAGCTTGTCTAGCGTAGATAATAAATCTTTGGCAAAACCAGGGTCTCTTTTCTCAGCAACACGCACCAAGGCAGCATAAGCCATATTCAAAACCTGAATTGATTCAAAAGCCTCAGGAAGTGGCATGTCATCCTTTAGGTTCTCTTCGAACTTGTATTTATCGGACATCTTCAATCCTTGTCAGAGGTAATCAGCCATCCCTCATCATTGAGTTACATCAGTGCGTCATCACTGATGGGCTGAGCCAGTAACTTACGCCTGATTTATTCTTTACATAACCCTGATATTTGATCAGTTATTGCCCGGTTACTCGGGCTTTAATAAGACCTAGGTGGTTTATATGTACCGTCAGGGCTACGTATTTCAAATAAAGATTTAAGGCGGCGAGTTTCATTTTCTAACCGATTAGATATTTCATTAACTAATTTAGTTAAAGTTTTATCTCTCATTCTCCATTCTTCTTCATCACAAGGTTGTTCGGTTGTGACGTATTCATACATCAAATCAAATTCATCGTCCGAGTAGTCCTGTGCTCTAAAACTATCCTCAATGATTTGAATTATCTCTGAGTTCATTGAACGCCCATTGGCTTTCGCGCGCTCGGCTATCGCATCCCGCATTCCCTCAGGGAAGCGAAGGTTGAACTTATCCTGCATTTGGCTGGGAAATTTGCTCATAGAACCACCTAAATTTATTTTCTATTTTTATTATGGGGCCAACTTGACATCTCTGGCAATGGTGTTAAATTAATATCAGGTGTCAAGTTGGCCCCACAAAGGAGATAAGTATGCAAGATACACTTTTTACTGAGCGAAAAAGCGTGAAGATGAATGTAAGACTTCCAGCGCGAATAGATAAGGAAATTCGCCGTATAGCTGAAATAGATGGTATTTCAATTAACTCAGCGATTGTTCAAAGGCTCGCCAGATGCTTGAGAGAGGAAAGGGCTAGTGAGTAGTAAAAATAACGAAGCCCCAAAGTGCTCGAACACTAATGGGGCCTCTATCGAAAATAACCGACTAGGAAATATCGACATGAATATTGTACAGAGAAAAGATTTAACTTTCCAGAATGTAACCTTCACAGAGATTAATCACGCTGAACAAACTTGGCTTACATCATCTGAATTGGCAAAAGCTCTCGGGTATAAAAAGTCGGATGCGGTAACTCAGATTTTTAGCCGATACCATGATGAATTTACCGATAGCATGTCAACGACCCTCAGATTGAGTGTCGTTAGAAAAACTGGATCCGTGGATATTCCTGTGCGTGTTTTTTCACTACGTGGCGCTCACTTAGTTGCCATGTTTGCTACCACCGATAAAGCGAAAGAGTTTCGCCGCTGGGCGCTGGATGTTCTTGACCGTGAAGTCACTCAGTCACCAATTGCTAAACAGTTCACAGATGAAGAACTTTGCCAATTATGCTGGTTATGGCGACACGCTACGGGTATGGCTAGTTACATGATGGATGTTGAGCCAATTTTGACGGCGGCGGAGCATCGATTAGCACCTACTTATGTCTCATACCCAAAAGACACCATCTTTAACCGAAACAAAGTTAGACGGATGTTAGAGCGAGAAACAATGCACATAAAAGCTGACCACAGAACGGAAGATAACTGGCGAGTGCTGAGAAACTTAAGAATACCGGAGTTACATTGATAGGCGTATTGGAAGGCGCAAAAAGAAAAACCGCCAGTGGGGCTGGCGGCTTAATCACTTACTTAGATTGGAGACTTACATGCAACAATCAATATCAACTGCTGTAAATGTACCAAACACGTTTCACGTTGTCACTATGTCGAGCCGAGAGATTGCAGAATTAACAGGCAAGCGGCACGACAACGTGAAAAACGACATCGAAAAGATGCTTACAGAACTGGAAGAAGATGTCCTGAATTTTCAGGATATCTATTTGGACTCAATGAATCGTCAGCAAACCGAGTATCGACTGGACCGCCGTCATGTTGAGTGTTTATTGACTGGATATAGTGCCACTCTTCGTATGAAGGTTATCGATAAGCTTTATGAGAGAGAGTCAGGCTTCAATAAACAGCCAGCTCCGCTCTCTCAGAATGAAATAATTGCCGCAATTGCGATGGCAAACGTTGAGCAAGATAAACGCATTCATGCGTTGGAACATAAAATCGATGACATGGCTCAGGGTGCGATACCTGCGGGTTACCAAGGTTACTCATACCTCTCAGATAAAACAGGTTTAACCGACAAAAAGTGTAGGCAGCTAGTCTCTGCTTATGACATTGAGCATAAAACAGTTCCGCACGTTGCTCCTACAGGGGCTGTTACCAGAATGACTGTGGTTAATGAAGATTCATTCATGCATAACTTCAATCAAATGCTATCCGGAACCGAGAGGAAGGGCAGCTTCCATTATCATGAAAAAATGGGGCGCTTTATGCTGGCTGTAGGTGATGCTTCATGATTAAAGGGATAGAAAGGGTAGATGCCCCTGTTTATGTTGTTTCTTATAATGGAAATAAATTCAGGTGCTTCAGCCGGAATACAGCAATCAAACGATTATCTCACTATATGACTCGAAGGATGTTCGATCGGGCAGGCATTGAAACTAGGCCGATCACTCGAATAGATCGTGACGACACCAATATTCTTTGGATTAATAAGCCAATTAAAAGGTATTGGAATGCTCAGGAAAGATGTCATCGACGCTTGAGAAAGCTAATTTCCAGTAGATAGAGACTCAATGTGAAAATATCCAACCCGCTTAACTGCGGGTTAATCGCTTTCAATAACCTCAATTGATGTTGCGCCTTCAATTGCTTTAGTTATCGCGCCGTCACTTAATCCAGAAACAATAATCTTCTTCTCTGGCGTAATGATGGTCACTTTTCTATGGGAATGCCTTTGGGTAAATGCCCATATCGCGTACCCAACGCATCCCCAAAATGGCTTTGATTCAATCAGAGCTATAGTAATTTCTTTCAAATCAGACCCAGAGTTCACGGTGAATTGTCTACCGGATGGGTCTTTAACACTTTCAACTGGAGAAGGACTTATGCCATTTTCAAGAAGCGCTGCACAAAAAGCTGCTGTAATTTCAGACGGTAAAAACACCTTCAAAGGGGGGTTGTTCATCACTATATCCCATAATGGATTTAAGTCTCGGTTAGATACCTTCTTCACTTTCCTTTTTTCTGGTATCTACGCGCTGGCATGTAAAAGCACAACAATCTGCTTTTATGATATTGACGCTGAAGATGCACTTAAGAAAATGAATAAACAACCTAGCAGTAAAGATACGGAAGAGTAACCCTGACATTTGATCAGTATTCAATCGGTTTCTTGCTTCCCTTTGCACTTAATTAACATTAGGATTGCTCTTAACTTTACTTATGGGGATTGGGATGTGAGAAATATTACTATAGGAATTATTTGGTTAGGTATTTTTGTATCATTTGCATCTGAGGCTAATCCTACTAATCAGCAATATCAAGATAGAGTTAAATATGAAAAAGTCTTGAGGGCTGAAGTAATAGGGGATGGTACAAAGATGACAAAAGAGCAAGCAGATGGATTCAGTAACCAGATAATAAGCGCAATTCAAACTATCAACAGTAATCAACTATCGGCAGGTATGGATTGCAAAGATGTCTTGGAGTTCTTTAGCTCTCAAATGGATCAGAAAATTACTGACGTAGGCATGGCTTCTGTGCTTTTCTCCGCAAAAAAATATTTAATGGCCGACTGCGCGATTAAAGCTGAGCAAAAAAAGTCTAAAAAATAGCTTTAACCAATACTTGATTAAACCCGCTTAATAAGGCGGGTTTTTTGTTTTTATCATCCGCCATAATCCCTGCTTCCCAAGAAAGGTATAAATAATGAAAGAATTAGATGCTTTATCCCTAGCTATCTCTGATGCGTATATATCTCTGCTAAATTCTCGGAATGGTAATAATAAATTCACACACAGGGGCGTTTCTTGGGAGATCGAGAGGCTTACTCTTGCGGATGGCATTCAAATGAATGTCTATGCTGCGGCAAAAGACTCAGGAGTCGAGGATGTAATAGCTTTAGCCCATAAGAAACTACAGATGCTTTTTAATCTAGAGGGTAGAAATTACACCCTTACAAGTTTGGGTATTCAGGTTATTGAAATGCTGAATACTAAAGCGATTAACCGCTACTTATCTAACAAAAGCTCCCGAGAAATTCACTGAGGATTAACTTATGGAAGGCACTAAAGCTGGCGGTATTTACTTCCAAATTGACGCAGACTACGAACCTTTGCTTGAGGCAAATGCAAGAGCTAGACAAGCCTTAGATGATCTTTCGGCTTCTTCAAAAGTTACTGGTAAGGCTATTGATAACTTTGGCAAAGAAAATAAATCGGCATCCTCAACGCTAAATCAGATAGCGGCTTCAACTAAGTCAGTTGATGGCTCAATGCAAACGCTCAATACGACTTTCAGTGCGATGGCTTTAGCTATTCAGCAAGCTAATGCCTCATCTGCGGCAGCAAGTATGACACTCGCTCAAATGAATGGCGCGATGAATTCTCTGATTGGTGCAGCTAATTCAATAGCCGAGGCCATGAAATCGGCGGGAAGTGGGACTAGCGCAGCAAACTCTGAGTTTAATCGTGCCGAAACCATCATCGAAGGGCTTGGAAATCAATTAGCCATCCTTGACGAAGCCCAAGAAAATGGCGCTAGAAGCGCGGCGATACTTGCAGCGCAATTGAGGGCAGGTTCCGCCGCCTCAGATACTGAAAAAGCTAAAATCGGGGAGCTTACAGGCAAGCTTTATGACATGAAAAACGGCTCAGATAACGGCTCGAAAAGTCATGGAAACTGGAAGAACAGCATGCAACAAGCTGGCTATCAGGTTCAGGACTTTATCGTGCAAGTTCAGGGCGGACAGTCAGCTTTAGTCGCATTCGCGCAGCAAGGCTCTCAACTGGCTGGCGCATTCGGGCCACAAGGCGCAGTAGTCGGCGCTTTGATTGCTTTAGGATCTGTAATTGTCGGCACTCTGATAAAGAGCATGGGCGACGCTGAAGACACACTTAAAACACTTTCAACGGCAATTCAGGATTTTGACAACGTGGTATCAGTATCTAATCAGGGAGTGGCCACACTCTCTGATAAGTATGCCTTACTTGCACAAACAAATATGCAAGCTGCCACGATAATGAGAAACCAAGCCGCAATAGAATTACAGTCTCAATTAGCGAAGCTGCCACAAACCCTCGATAATGTTTCCGATTCAACTTTTTCATTTGGAGATACGCTTAAAGCCACTTTCACAGGAGGATTGCCGTCGATATCCCTAATGAACGGTAATTTGAAAAGTTTGGAAGTAACAACAGATAATTACAATGAAGCTTTAGCTCAGCTAGCAAAGGATGGCGGCGGTAGAGCAAATCAGGTGATGATTGATACGATATCAACGACCGAGACTCTAGCTCAAAAGTTTAATATTAGTAATGATGAAGCGTTTAGGCTTGCTCAGCAATTAGGGAATATAAAGTCCCCAAAAGACTTAGAGAAAGTCGTCTCACAGATGCAAGAGGTAGCAGTTAAAACTAATGGCGGTACTGATGCTCTTAGGGCTTTTTTGAAGCCATTAGCTCAGCTAGTAGGTTTATCAAGCCAAGCTAAGATTTCTTTAGATGCAAATTCTAAATCAACCAACCAGCTAACCACAGAGCAACAAAACTTACTTAATCAATCTAAGCAATCACTGAAGTACTCTAGCTTGCAGGGAAAAGCAAGAGAAGAGGCTATAGCTCTAGACAAAGCTCACGCAGCAGGCCTATCTGAAACTAATGTTTATCAAAAGCAGGTTATAGAAGGAATGGTTGCCGATGCTGGTGCTGCTTATGACAATAACCAAGCACAAAAGCAATTATCTCAGCAGAGAACAAAATCAAATACAGCAGCCAATCAGCAAGCCAGAGCAGAAGAGTCAGTTACTCAGAAGCTCGAGCAACTTCGTCAGCAATCTGACCTCAACGCAGTCTCAAGCCAAAACCTCACTTTGGAGCAAACGAAACTCCGTGCTGAAATGTCGCTAGGAAAGAACGCGACAGCGGCGCAGCGAGAAGAGGCGGCGAAGTATGCAGAGGCGATATGGCAGCAATCCGCAGCGCTGAAAGCTAGAAATCTGATACCTGAAGTCGCTGAAAACGATGATTACCAGAGCAAAACCGCACAACTTGAATTACTCAAAGGCCAAAGAGACTCCCAAGGTAATTTAATTATCAGCCAGCAACAGTATCAGCAGGAGTCTGAGAGACTTGCGGCTGAGCATATTGGTAATTTAGCTAAAATCAACAGCCAGAACGCCGTCACGCCTCAGCAATCTCTCGCCGGGCAAGTGGACCCTGTTCAGCAATTGGCTAATGAAAATGCCGAGAAGCTATCACTCATAAACCAATATGAGCAGGCGGGTGTATTAGCACATGGTCAGGCCGCGGCATTAAAGCAGGCGCAAGACACTAAGTACAACCAAGATAGCTACGATGCTATGTGGAGCCTATGGAAGAGTCAGAGCCAAATAAATCAGTTAATGGGCGCTGGTATTGACACATTGAGTTCTGGCTCAGCAAGTGCTCTATCAGGAATTATCACTGGCACCGAGTCAGCAGGAGAGGCTTTCAGAAATCTCGCTAACGGCGCGCTTAATGCGATGCTTGAGCAGTTAATAAAGGTCGGCATTCAGGCCATGTTAGTGCGTACGGTTCTTGGCTCTTTTATGGGAGGAGTAAGTAGTATCTCTTCACCATCTGTCGTAACACCTTCTCTTAATACTGGCGCTCTAGGTCTATCTTCTGGATGGCAAAGCTATGTGTCAGGCGCAAGAAAGAACGGTGGGCCAGTGAATGGTAGCGGGTTGTATCGAGTCGGCGAGTCTGGGAAGCCTGAGATATTCCAAGCTAGCAATGGTAGTCAGTACATGATTCCAGGCGACAATGGAAAAGTGATAAGTAATAGGAATATGGCGAAATCCGTCTCCGCAGGTGGTAGTGGTTCTCTCAATATAGACTTAGGTGGAATAACCGTGAACTTACCTTCTAGCAGTAACCAACCTGCATCATCTGTCGATGCAAATGGTATCGGTAAGCAGATAAAACAAAGTGTCGTAAACGCAATTAACGATCAAGTTAACAGGCAAGGAACTCCGCTCTGGAGAGCTATTAATGGACGATAAAGATGACTGACACTTTTAATTTTTCATGCACCTATTCAATACCTGAAACGATTGCAAACAATATCCGAAGTGCGCAATTTGGTGATGGTTATAAGCAGATTTCAATGTCTGGAATCAATCCAACATCTGAGTCATGGGATTTAAATAATAATTCTTTCATAGAGGAAGCTAAAAGATTAAGAGATTTCCTTATCTCACACGTGGCCACTTCCTTCTGGTGGGTTAACCCATGGGGGGAGCGGAAACTCTATCGAGTTAAGTCTGATTCAATTAAGACATCATTCCTTAACAACCAGTACATTACAACATCATTCACATTTGAACAGGCCTTTGCGCCTTAGGAGTAGGTATGAGAGCAAAAATGGAGCATTTAACTATCCCAGCATTTGATAATGAAAATCAAATGATGGCCGCGATTAACGTGACTAACGATAAAGCAAACGCTTTTGGTACCTTTATTGTGCGTTTGGATAGAGATGAAAATCTCGACAAAAAAGAGGTTGAGAGGCTAGCGGTAGGAGCAGTAAAACAGTTTCTAAACAATGGTGAAGAGCTAACCATTGAAGGTTAGCTCTGTAGAAGTTAGTAATTATTTATGCTTGATGAGGTGGCATGCAAGGTATTATGCGACACTCTTTTGAATTTTGTTTTTATCTCTTCATCAGTCATAGTGTAATCACACATATCACATACCGGGCGCACAGCTAAAAACTCTTCTTCTTTTTTTATCTCTTTATCTGTATCAAATTTGTAGCTTCCGCATTTTATGCAGGATATTACTGATTGCTTCACTGTCATATTAATCCTTGTTCAGAGGTAATCAGCCATCCCTCATCATTGAGTTACATCAGTGCGTCATCACTGATGGGCTGAGCCAGTAACTTACGCCTGATTTATTCTTTACATAATCCTGATATTTGATCAGTGCCGCCTCCGGGCGGTTTTTTTATGGGTGAAATATGTCATTCACAGCAGACTTGCAACAATTAGAACCCGGGTCACTTGTTCAGCTCATTGAAGTGGACGGCACCGAGTTCGGTATGGATAAGGTACTTCGATTCCATGCCTACAACATATCCGAAGAGGGCTGGCAGTCTTTTGCAGCCGAAAACCTGCCGTCGATTATCTGGCAGGGTAATGAGTACGACCCGCATCCGTATAAGCTAGAAGGTGTAGATGTATCGAGTGAAGGCTCACAGCCCACACCCACCTTATCGGTCGGGAACGTGATGAACTACGTGACGGCGCTCTGTCTGCAATACGATGACATGGTGAAGGCCAAGGTCAAAGTTCATTACACCTTTAAAAAGTATCTGGATGCAGCCAACTGGAAGCAGGGGAATCCAGACGCTAACCCGAATGAAGAGCGAGAGCGGCTTTTCTATATCAACGCTAAAACCTCGGAAACTCGTACCCAAGTAGAATTCGAGCTGTGTTCACCTTTTAACCTGCAATCCCTGCAACTGCCGACTCGGCAGATAACACCCGTTTGCACCTGGTGTATGCGAGGCTGGTATCGCTCAGGGACGGGCTGTGATTATGCTGGGAGCAATTACTTCACTAAGGATGGCGTAGCGACCGATGACCCGTCAAAGGATGTCTGCGGGGGCCGATTGGATGACTGCAAGCTCAGATTTGGCGAAAGCTCTCCGCTCTCATTTGGTGGCTTTCCGGGAGCCAACTTACAGGGAAAATAATCATGCGTGAAAAGCTGCTTGAGGCAATACGCCAGCATGTTATCGCTGAATACCCGAAAGAAGCCTGTGGCGTGATTATCCAGAAGGGTAATAAGCAAACTTATATGCCTTGCCATAACGATGCTGACGACCCGCTAAATACCTTTGTGATGCGTGAGTGTGATTACCGGTCAGCCGAACAAGAGGGCGAGGTGATTATGATTGTCCATTCTCACCCGGATGTACCAGTACTTATCCCCTCAGAAATGGACAGAATTCAGTGCGATTACTCTGGCCTTGAGTGGGGCATTATGTCGTGGCCTGATGGGGATTTCTGCACATTCTCACCTAGAACTGACCGCGATTATGTTGGGCGTCCTTGGGTGCTCGGTCACGCTGATTGCTGGTCGCTGATTATGGACTACCACAAGCGAGAGTATGGTATAGAGCTGCGTAACTGGTCGGTTCCTTATGAATGGTGGGTGGGTGGAAAAGAAAACCGCTACGAAGATAACTGGCGCGATGAGGGATTTATCGAGGTGCAGACCCCGCAGCCCGGCGATATGATAATGATGCAAATCGGCACGCCAGTGACCAACCATGCGGCGATCTACCTCGGGGACAACCTAATTCTTCATCACAACTTCGGCAATCTCTCAACGCGCGTTCCCTACGGTCAATACTTCCGTGACCGTACCGTGCGCATCGTTCGACACAAGGACATTCCTAATGCTAAAAACCCTTATCCTTAAAGGCCAATCGGCTAAGAAATTCGGTAAGACTCATCAATTCAACGTTGCTGATTTAAACGAGATGATCCGGGCGATGTGCTCCCAGGTGAAGGGCTTTAAAAAATACCTGGCTACCGCGCATCATGATGGTGTTCACTTCGCATTTTTCTCTGGCAAGAGCAATGTCGGGCTAGAGGGCTTTGACCTGACTCGCTCTGAAAATACCTACACCATGCAGCCTGTTCCCCGAGGCGCGAAAAGTGGCGGGTTACTGCAAGTGGTTATAGGGGCGGCTGTTATTGGTGCTGCATTGTTAATTCCCGCAGCGGGAATCCCTGCTATCGGCTTAACTGCTGCCGGTGCAGGTACCGCAGCCACTGCATTAGCAGGGATCGGAATATCAATGGCGCTCGGCGGTGTTGTCCAGATGCTTACGCCTCAGCCAAAAATGAGCGTCGGATCGTCTTCCAGTGCTGACAATAAACCAAACTATGCCTTTGGTGCGCCGGTGAATACGGTGGCAATGGGCTATCCGGTGCCGGTGCTGTACGGTGAGCGAGAGGTCGGCGGGGCGGTGATTAGTGCCGGGATATTCTCCAGCGACCAGCAATAACTTAACGAATCTAATCAGGTCACTTCGGTGGCCTTTTTTTATGGGTGAAACATGGCATTTATTCAAGATTACCCGATACAAGGCCGCAAGGGTGGCGCGGCAAAAGCCCATACTCCTGTTGAGCAAGCTGATAACTTACTCTCTGAAGCCAAGCTTAAAATGCTGCTCGCGGTGTGTGAAGGGGAAGTGGAAGGCACGGTCACCGCGCAGCAAATCTACCTCAATGATACTCCGCTGGCCAATGATGACGGTTCGTATAATTTCACAGGGGTAAAGTGGGAGTTTAGACGCGGTACACAAGACCAAGAATATATACAAGGTATGCCAGAGATTGATAACGAGCTATCAGTCGGGCAAACAATTACTACCACGAATCCGTGGACGCGTCAGTTTACCGATACCTCGCTAGACGCGGTCCGCATTAAACTCAGTGTTCCAGCGCAATATCAGTACAAAGATAATGGTGACATGGTGGGAACCGTCACCGAGTACGCAATCGACCTTTCAACGGATGGCGGCAGTTATCAAACAGTCGTACAGGGGAAGTTTGACGGCAAAACGACGTCAGAGTATCAGCGAGACCACCGCATTGATTTAGCAAGTGGCGCTAAGTCTTCGGCTATTCGTGTGAGACGTATCACGGCTGACTCTACCGACACTAAACTGGTCAATGCCTTTAAGATTTTCTCTTTCGCTGAGGTCATCGACAGCAAATTGCGATACCCGAACACCTCACTACTTTTCATCGAGGTCAATTCAGAGCAATTTACCAACGGCGCACCGAAAGTCACGGTGAAGATGAAGGGAAAATTAATCCGCGTGCCGGATAACTACGACCCGGCTACACGGACTTACTCTGGTAGCTGGTCCGGTAACTTTAAGCTGGCATATAGCAATAACCCAGCGTGGGTATTCTACGACCTAATTCTGGACAAGATTTACGGCATGGGTACCCGTGTCGATGCTTCCATGATTGATAAATGGGGCTTGTATCAAATCGCGGTCTACTGTGACGATATGGTATCGAACGGCGCGGGCGGTACCGAGCCACGCTTTACCTGTAATGCGTATGTGCAATCACAAGAAGAAGCCTTTACCGTGATGCAAGACTTTGCAGCTATCTTTCGTGGCATTACCTTTTGGGGCAACTCACAAGTTATCGTCGAAGCAGACGTGCCGGTCGATGATTTGGAATGGACGTTTGCAGCAGGTAACGTGGTTGATGGCATGTTCAGTTATGCCGGAGGCTCATACAAGAATCGTTATACCTCTTGTCAGGTAAGCTATTCTGACCCGGCAAACCATTACTCCGACACTATCGAGGCAGTCTACGACTCCGATTTAGTTGAGCGTTACGGCGTGCAGCAAATGAGCTTAACCGCTATCGGCTGTACTTCTCAGAGTGAGGCGCATCGGCGCGGTCGTTGGGCGCTACTCTCCAACTCGAAAGATGCCACCGTTTCATTTAGTGTCGGGTTAGATGGGCATATCCCACTACCGACTTCAATTATCGGTGTAGCTGACCCGTATCGGGCAGGAAAGCAAAACGGTGGGAGAATCTCAGCAGTTAATGGCCTTGCTATCACACTAGATAGAGAGGTTGATTTCACGGCAGGTGACAGGCTTATCCTTAACTTACCTGACGGCACTTCGCAGACTCGCACCATTGCCAGCATCGCGGCAGATAAGAAAACCATCACCGTTAACACAGCCTATAAGACTGACCCGGTTCCCGGGGCGGTGTGGATTATCGATAGTGACAATCTAGCGGCTCAACAATTTCGGGTAACCTCGATTACGGATAATGACGACGGCACTTTTACTGTTGCCGCTGTCCAGTATGACCCGAACAAGTTCCGCTACATTGATGATGGGGTGAAAATCCAACCGGCACCCGTGACGGTCACACCAACCAGTGTAATGAGTGCGCCACAAAATATCGTGGTCACTGAAACGGACCATATCGCCCAAGGTGTCACGGTGGCCACACTGCAAGCGTCATGGGATAAGGTAGATGGGGCAATAAACTACACCGCACAGTGGCGCAAAGATAATGGCGACTGGGTGAATGTTGGCTTGACCAGCGCGCAGGGTTTCTCAGTGCAAGGTATCTATGCTGGCGTTTATGATGTCCGTGTCAGGGCTATCAATGCCGCAGACGTGTCCTCGCCATGGGGGTATGCACAGGGTGTGGCGCTATCCGGTAAAGTTGGCAAGCCCGGCACGCCTGTTAACCTGCTCGCTACGGATGACGTGGTGTGGAATATAAACCTGACCTGGTCCTTCCCTGATGGCTCGGGTGATACGGCGTATACTGAATTGCAGGTCGCCACCACGCCCGATGGACAAAACCCTCAACTTCTCACGCTGGTTCCTTATCCGAGTAGCAATTATCAGCACGGACCAATGCCAGCAGGTGTGCGCCGCTGGTACCGGGCTAGGATAATCGACAAAATTGGCAACAAGGGAGACTGGACGGCGTTCGTTGAAGGTCAATCGAGTATCGATGCCTCTGAAATACTCGGCGACATTACCAACCAAGTGCTTCAAAGCGAGGCAGGCAAGCAGTTAGTCGCCAAGATTGACACTAACGTTGAAGGTATTCTACAGAATGCGCTCGATAATAACGCGATTGTCGATCATCAAATGGTCGTGAATGGACAGAACCGCGCTGACATTATCTCGGTGAAAACCACTATCGCCGATAATGACCACGCTTATGCGCAGAAGTTTGACCAAATACAGGCAACTGTTGGCGAAAATACCGCGGCAATCTCTCAGAAAGCCACGACGCAATTCTCTACAGACGGCACGGGTTCAGCGGTATTTAGCGTTAATGCTGGCGTGACCTATAAAGGGACTTATTACTCTGCCGGTATGTCTATCGGTGTGCAAGTTGCCGGTGACGGTGGGGTAAGTTCGCAAGTATTATTCCTTGCGGATAGGGTTGCTGTAATGAGCCAAGCGGGAGGGAAAACTTACTCACCCTTTGCAATACAGAATGGCCAAGTCTTTATCAATCAGGCATTCATTGCCGACGGCACGATCACCTCTGCAAAGATTGGCGATTATATTCAGTCGAATAACTATGTGGCGAATAGCGCTGGTTGGCGAATCGGTAAAGATGGTTCCATGGAGTTAAATGGTACCGATGGCGATGGCTCAGTACGAATTAATAGCCATGGGATAGGATGCTACGACGCCAACGGCACTGAACGCGCATTCATGGGGAAATTATCGTGACCTACGGAATAAGATATACCCCAGATGGATTTAGTCGGTCTATCGAGTTATCAAATGCCAGGGTTATTTCGTACCTTGGCTCTGTAACCATTAACACACGCGGTGACGGAAAAACATCAGGTAATAGCTCGGCTGGAACCAAACAAATGCAAGGTGGTGCGACCTCTATCATAATCCCTAGACGGCTCGTAAACATTAAAGGGAAGATAGGTGATGGTAGTGCTGGCCGAGCGATGACTAATTCAATGTCGTTCAATGGGAATACGTTGACGGTCAACTATGACACCAACTACCCAAACTATAACCAGCTCACGCCAGCCGTGGTCGATATTTTTTCTGTTGGCGGTGCTCAGTCGGCTAGCGGTTACGGCCTGAGATTCACTAATAGCACCAACTTCCTTGAAATATCGGATACCAGCTACTTAGGGTTTGTGACTTGGGTTGGTACGGTCGATATAAATGGAACATGGAATATCCCAAGCGATATTGTTTCTTTGGGTAATTATGTTGTCTTTGCTAACTGGAACAACACCACCACGCCAATCTATCTAAACAGAGATTCAAATAGGTTAGAAAGTTATACATCATTTTCCAGCACACAAGGCTCGGCAATTGGTGGCAGCGTAACAGGTGTAAGGATTGTCATAGTCAGTTGTGGATTCTCACCACAAAAGCCAGCCTCCGGCTATGGC
>Ga0308162_1001638_pt1 | contig 16940 bp, 17 predicted proteins | sample PhySR2_FD_201370 | JGI IMG/M metagenome (GOLD analysis project Ga0308162, IMG submission 201370) | Phyllosphere microbial communities from UC Gill Tract Community Farm, Albany, California, United States - DLSLS.R2 | ecosystem: Host-associated > Plants > Phyllosphere > Unclassified | place: USA... | reverse complement strand
TGTATCTGCTAAAGGTATGCGTGTTATTGATAAGAAAGGCATCGATACAGTTCTGTCCGAACTGCGTGCCCGTGGCGAAAAGTACTAAGTACTTAAAGAGGAAATAAATCATGGCTAAAGGTATTCGTGAGAAAATCAAGCTGGTTTCTTCTGCTGGTACTGGTCACTTCTACACCACCACGAAGAACAAACGTACTAAGCCGGAAAAACTGGAACTGAAAAAATTCGATCCAGTTGTACGCCAGCACGTACTGTACAAAGAAGCTAAAATCAAATAATTTTAGATTCCTTGTATTGAAAAACCCCGCAACTGCGGGGTTTTTTGCATTCTGCATCCAACGGAGAAACCATGCCTGAATTACCTGAGGTAGAGACCAGCCGCCGCGGCATTGAACCACATCTGGTTGGTGCGACCATTCTTCATGCTGTTGTCCGCAATGGTCGTCTTCGCTGGCCGGTTTCCGATGAAATTCACGCGTTAAGCGATAAGCCCGTCATCAGCGTACAGCGCCGCGCGAAATACCTGCTGCTGGAGCTGCCTGACGGCTGGATCATCATCCACCTGGGGATGTCCGGCAGCCTGCGGATCCTCACCGAAGAGCTGCCTGCTGAAAAGCACGATCACGTTGACCTTGTCATGAGTAACGGCAAAGTGCTGCGCTACACCGACCCTCGCCGCTTTGGCGCATGGCTGTGGGCCAAAGAGCTGGAAGGCCATAGCGCGCTGGCGCATCTGGGGCCGGAGCCGCTCTCTGAGGCGTTTAACGCTGATTACCTGAGAGCAAAGTGTGCGAAGAAGAAAGCGCCGATTAAGCCCTGGCTAATGGATAACAAGCTGGTGGTGGGCGTGGGGAATATTTACGCCAGCGAATCGCTGTTTGCTGCCGGGATCCATCCCGATCGGCTGGCCTCGTCGCTCTCGGCGCAGGAGTGCGAGCTGCTGGTCAGGGTGATTAAGGCGGTGCTGCTGCGCTCCATTGAACAGGGGGGAACAACGCTGAAGGACTTCCTGCAGAGCGATGGTAAGCCTGGCTATTTCGCGCAGGAGTTGCAGGTTTATGGCCGCAAAGGCGAGCCGTGCAGAGTCTGTGGCACACCGATTATTGCAACGAAGCACGCCCAGCGCGCCACGTTCTATTGCCGTCAGTGTCAGAAATAAGCGTATATCAGGCCCGGTAAGCGCCGCGCCACCGGGCAACGGTTACTTCAGCTTTTCCATTAACGCCTGATGCACGTTTTCCGGCAGGAAGTGGGTCACATCGCCCTGATGACGCGCGACCTCCTTCACCAGCGAGGAGGAGATAAACGACCACTCCTTCGATGGCATCAGGAATACGCTTTCCAGCTCCGGCATCAGATGGCGGTTCATGTGCGCCAGCTGCATCTCATACTCAAAATCCGCCACCGCGCGCAATCCGCGGATCAGAATGTTGGCCTGCTGGGCGCGAGCAAAGTTGGCCATCAGGTCACTGAACCCTACGACTTCCACGTTCGGCAGATGAGAAATCGCATCGGTGGCAAGCGCAACGCGCTCGTTCAGATCGAACATCGGTTTTTTGCTGGGGCTGGCGGCAATGGCCAGAATCATCTTATCAAACATGCTTGCTGCGCGCGTGATGATATCAAGATGACCGTTGGTGATCGGATCGAAGGTACCCGGATAAATCGCTTTTGTGCTCATGGCTCACGTTTTCTCAGAGTAGCCGCGGCAGAGCGCCCACAGCTCGGTATATTTGTTGAAAGTATACTGGGCATTTACCACCGCGAGTAACCAACCCTGTTTGCCATCCAGCACGCCGCCACGCAGCAGCAGCGTTTTCAGAAACGCGCCCAGCGTGTGGGTGAAGATGCCCGTCAACGAGGCTGTCTTGCCGCGCTGGTGGCGCTCCTGCGCCCATGCGGTGGCGTAGCTCAGCTGCTTACGCTGGAAGCTGGCGAAATCGCGGCAGGTGAGGTGCAGCAGATCGCCCGTCAGCGGGATAACCTGGGCGTTCTCACAGGCCAGAGACTCATGCACCAGGTTGTCGTTGTACTGATAACGGGTGCGCTCGTAAAGACGCATAACGCGGTCAGGATACCAGCCGCTGTGGCGCATAAACCGCCCGAGGAAGTAGTTGCGACGCGCAATGCTGTAGACCGCGCCAGGCTGTGGGGCGGCCAGGATGGCCTGAATGCTCTGCTGAAGCGCCGGCGTAATGCGCTCATCGGTATCGATCATCAGCACGTAATCGCCGGTGGCGCAGGCCTGCGCGCGCTGGCGCTGGATACCGTAGCCCTGCCAGTCGGTGTCGACATAGACCTGTACGCCCGCCGCACGCGCCATTTCTACCGTGTTATCGGTGCTGCCGGAATCAAGCAAGATGATTTCATCCGCCCAAGAAACAGAGGCCAGGTAGTCCGGAAGCAGGTCGGCAGCGTTTTTGGCGATCGTGACGACCGACAGACGCGCAGACATCAGTGGCTCCGCTGAGGCAGGTAAGGTTGCAGAAGCTGCAGCAAACGGGTCAACGCGCCCTGATTCTGATGCAGTACCTCAACAGCATGGCGGCCGTACCACAGACGGTAGTCTTCGTCGGTGAGCAGGGTTGAAACCTCTTTCACCACCGAGTCCGCATCCGTCACGGTAATTAAACCATCGGCCTGCTGCAATTTCGCGCAGATATCTTTGAAGTTGAACGTGTGTGGCCCCATCAGTACCGGAATGGCGTGCGCCGCTGGCTCCAGAGGGTTATGGCCTCCGCGCTCAACCAGGCTGCCGCCGACAAACGCCAGATCGGCAATGCCGTACAGCAGCATAAGCTCGCCCATGGTATCGCCAATTACCACCTGGGTGCTGCCGGAAGGGATCTCACCGGTGCTGCGCAGGGTGAAGCTGAAACCGCCTTTCTGTACCATTTCGCTAGCATCTTTGAAACGCTCCGGATGGCGCGGCACCAGGATCAGCACTAGATCAGGGAAGGTCTCCAGCAGCTTGCGATGCGCCTGGAGGATAATCTCTTCTTCACCGTCGTGGGTGCTGGTAGCAATCCACACCTGACGACGGGGTGCCCACTGGCGACGCAGCGTCACCGCCCGTGCCGCCAGCTCCGGCGTAACGGAAATATCGAATTTCAGGCTGCCGGTCACGGCAAGCTGATTGCGTTTCAGACCAAGCGCCGTGAACCGTGCCGCGTCTTCATCGTTCTGTGCCGCAATCAGGGTAATTTTGCTGAGCAGGCGACGCATAAATTTACCCAGCTTGCCGTAACCCTTCGCGGAACGTTCAGACAAGCGCGCGTTGGCAATCACCAGCGGAATTTTACGGGCATGCAGGGCGGAAATCATATTCGGCCACAGTTCGGTTTCCATCACGATCACCAGCTTCGGGCGAACGGTATTGAGGAAACGGTTCATGGCGCACGGGAGATCGTAAGGCAGATAGACGTGATGCACATCTTTACCAAACGCGGACAGGGCGCGCTCGGAGCCGGTCGGCGTCATGGTGGTGACGGTGATCGGCAGGGAAGGGTAGCGGTGACGCAGGGCGCGAACCAGCGGGATCGCCGCCAGCGTTTCACCGACAGAAACGGAATGCAGCAAAATACCGTCCGGGGCCACTTTATTACGGCAATAGCCATAGCGTTCAGCCCAGCGTTTACGGTACGCAGGCGCTTTACGGCTACGAAGCAACAGTCGCAGCCACACCAGTGGCTGAATGATGTAGAGCAGGGCGGTATACAACAATTCCAAGCGATTATCCGTTTTTTCAGTTTCGGCGGGCAAATTCTAAGCATTTAAGCCAGGTAAAGCTATCTCTTATGCCACATACCGCTTCAAACGGAAGTAACGTCGGCCCAGGCGCCAGCGCAGTCGCGGACTTTTTGCACTTTTCCAGATGAGCTTCCAGATGCCTGTATCGAAGAATTCTTTAATAATCATAGACTTTTTCTTTTCATCCTTCATGTTATCGAAGGTATGAATAATCCCAAGCCCCTCTTTGGCAATTTGCCAGTGGCAGGCGGGGATATTTTTGATTTTGTCCGGATAGCGCTGATTAATGGCATCAAGCATCTGAAGGATTTTCATGTAATGGCGCGCGGAACGGATCAGCGTGTCGTCATTGTCTGGTGTGTGCGACACCGATGCGGAGTGGATGTAGTAGTCATAATAACGTTCACTGGTGTACTGAACCCGCTCAGCCGCGAGCAGCACTTCGGTGGTCCACGGAATATCCTGGTGGCGCAGGCCGGGTTCAAAACGAAAGCCGTTCTGGCGGATAAAGTCGTGGCGATAGATATTGAGCCAGGTGACATGCAAAAACTTGCGGGAATCGAGCGCTTTTTTCAGCCATGCCGCCCCGGTCATCACCCCCGTTGAGGCCAGTTTGTCTTCCGGGAAGATAGGACGCGAAGGCTTTTTATTATTTTCCCAGACGTAGTTCCCGTTACAGGTGGCGACATCCAGGTTCTGCGTGACGGCCATCTCAAGAAGGTGCTGGTACATGCCGGGCTTGAAGACATCATCAATATCAGGGAAGGAAAGATATTGCCCGGTGGCAATGGCCAGACCGGTGTTACGGGCGACAGAGACCCCCTGATTTGCCTGTTCAATCACCTGCATCTGCGGCAGTTTATCGCGCCACTTATTGACGATCTGCATCGAACCGTCGGTGGAACCATCGTTGACGATGATCACTTCCATATCGTCGATACGCTGATCCGTAAGGCAGGTAAAGAACTGATCCAGGAAAGCTTCACCGTTGTAAACGGCAACCACCACGCTTAATAATGGCACTGAATTTTGCATAAAAAACCTGATTATTATTGATTGTCGACCAAAGCAATATATTGCTGGCAAATGGCGTTGATGCCGAACGATGCTATCGTTTCGCGATCGACGGCCGGCGGCGTGGTGTAAATATCCGCCAGCGTTTTTGCCAGTGATTCGTCATTCATCTCTGTCAGCCCGCGCGCTAAAGTTCCCGTGAGAATTTCAGCGGGGCCGCCTGGGCAGTTAGTGCTCACGGGCGGCGTCTGGCAGATGATCGCTTCAACCAGCACATTACCAAAACCTTCGCAGTCGGAACTGAGCACTAACAGGCGTGCCCCATGGATCCAGGGATAGGGATTGGACTCGAACGGGCGGAACAGGACCTTGTTAGCAATGCCCAGTTCGCTGGCAAGCTGCTGCAGTTTTTGAATTTTCGCCTCGGAACCATTTCCCATCATCACCAGCGTGGTATCCAGGCCGCTCAGTGCGAACGCCCGCAACAGGCGATCGTGACGTTTGTGCTCATGGAAGCGGCCAACGTGGATGATGTAATCCTGCCCCTGCATCTCAAAGGGAGCGTCTGCCAGACGCTGAATTTCGGGAATATCGAACGGATTGTGAATGACCGCCTGGCGGCGAAGATCGATGGCCAGCGTCTGGGACAAATCCTTCAGTACGGCAGCCGAAACGGCGACAACGTTGCGGTTTTCATAGGTATGACGAATTTTAAAATGCTTGAACCAGCGTGACAGGCCGCTTCGATGGCGCAGGTAGGAGAAGGAGAACATGCCGTGAACGCAGAACCAGACCTTATCGCGCTCTAACGCACTGCAATGCGCCACGATTCGGTCAGTTTTGTGCAGATGGGAGAAAATCACATCAAATTTACCGCTGCGCTCGGCTCGCTCAACCGCCTGACCCAGCAGCCGTGAACGGCGTGGGATCTCCGTCAGCTTGCGCCAGGGTTTGGTGCACATATCCTGAATAACCTGAAAATCGATGCCCTCCGGAATGGCGTAGTCGCACACCTTCCGCAAAGAGAAAAGGGAGACCTGGTGCCCCATTTCTATCAGTCCGCTGGAGAGTGTGAGAACCGTTTTTTCGGCGCCTCCACCGGGTAAACCATCAATAATCATTAGGATGCGCATTATTAATCCAGTAATTTTTGATAAAGCGAAATAAGCTGGCTTGAAAGTTTTTCGGGAGTCGCCTCTTTCACGCGTTCACGCGCCGCAAGCCCCATGTTGTTATTGTTGTTCAGTGAAGGGGTGGCCGCTATCGCCTCCTTCAATGTGCTGATATCAAGTGCGTCACAGGAAAAGCCGTTCTGGCCTTGCTCAATAAATTCTGCCCCACCGCAGCTGGTCGACGTAATGACCGGTAAACCGCAGGCCATCGCTTCCAGTATGACGTTAGGAAAGGGATCATACAGCGTTGGCAACAGTAAACCATCGGATAGCTGGTAAAATGGCAGCGTCTCTTTTTGCATACCCAGAAAGCGAATTTGCCCTTCACAGCCTAATGACCGGGCAAGGTCGCGATAACGACGCTCTGCTTTATCCTGTCCAACCACAATCAGCCATGCCGCGGTTCCCGCAATAGCACGTATGGCGCTGGCTAACCCTTTTCGTTCAAACCCCGAGCCCACGAAGCAGAACACGGTCGCGTCAGCGGGCACCTCAAACTGCTGACGCAATGCCGCACGTTGTACCTCTTCTACTGGAACGAAGCGGCACGAATCAATTGAATTATAAATCACATGTATCTTTTTTGCGTCAATATCAAAGTCTTCGACGATTTCGCGCTTGATCATCTCCGCATTACAGATAACGGCTTTCAACTCGGGTGCCTGATACATTTCACGTTCGGCGTTCATCACATAGCGGTGATAGCGGTCATGCATGAGCATGTGTGCACGCCAGGCGGGCAGGATACGCGCGCGCTGCAGCAGCCAGCGCCGATGCACGCCATCGCCTGCGCGATAAATGTCACAGCCTGGAATGCGCTCATGGCTTTGAACAATATCAAACTGTTGCTGTTGCCAGAGCGCGCGCGCGGCGTGAGCAAATCCGCGTTCGCGGCTGATGCGGCCCCATTTGCGCGGGTCGCAGATGTGGATATGCCAGTCGTCCTGCTTCTCGCCCTGCCATTCGCGTGTGATGACGTTGAGTTCAAGGTTTTGGTTGCTTAACGCGGTAAGGGCTCTGGAGACGAAACGTTCCGCCCCGCCGTCCGGGCGATATTTTTGGCGAACAATCGCCAGACGATAGTGTTTCATTACAGGTATCTCCTTGCCGCGGAGACGACGGCTTCCACAGGAATGGCGTCGAGGTAGCGTTCTTTGGTGTTGGTATCAATGGCGTCCGGGTTGGGGAGCGGGCCGTAATCGCCTGCCCATATCACCTCCCCTTTTACCTGCCACGGCGACCAGAACGTCAGTTTGGACGGGCCAAAAAGCGCGACACACGGTGTTTGCAGCGCGGCGGCCATATGCATCGGCACGGAATCCACGCCAATAAATAATCGAGCATGATCGATGAGGGAGGCCAGCTGACGCAGCGTTAATTGGCCCGCCAGCGAGACGACGCCGGTTTTCGGCGAGGCGGCAAGAATGCGCTCAATCATCGCCATCTCTTTTTTATCCGGCCCGGCAGTCAGCACGACGGTGTGACCATCCTGCTGAAGCGCCGTAATGGTTTGCGCCATTTTGCCTTCGTCCCAGCATTTAAAGAACCAGCGCGACGTAGGCTGAATCACGATGTAGTCATCCCCCACACCCGTTTGCGCGAGCTTTTGACGTGCGTTCTCCCAGTCTTCTGAACGGTAAGCCATGGTGACGGCCGGCTGGGGAACCACCGGTAACGGTGAAAGTATGGAGAGATTTTGTTCGACGGTGTGTAACGCGTTGTGATTTGTGACGGGGGCTAATGCAGTATGGCAAAAGCGCCAGAAGGCAGTATTGCGTTTATTGAAGGCGAACCCGATACGAACAGGCGCGCCGGTAAAACGCGTTACAATCGCGCTGCGCCACTGATCGGCAAGGTTGATCACCAGATGATAATGTTGCGCTCTTAACGCGCAAAGTAGCTGCCACTCTTTTTGAAGATGCTTCAATGTTCCCAGCTGCTTCCACTTACGATCGATACCATAGATGGTACCGATGGCCGGATGCGCGGCGAGCATATCGCGGGTTTCTTCATAAAGCAGCACGTCAATCTGTGCCTGCGGCCATGCCTGGCGTAACGAATCAATGACGGGTGTGGTGAGTAACATGTCGCCATGATGGCGAAGTTTGATAAGTAAAATGCGCAAATCAGGCATGTCAGGTAAGTTATTCATCATCATCTTATCAGCGTTGTACTGTTGGCAATTCTAATAGACCTGGTAACGAGTTGCACTCTTTCTCCATAATGTCAGGAATTTCTTTGCAAGGGTTTACTCCAGCTTTGTGGCGTGCGTAACATAGCGCTAACTTATCTGTCTCACGGGTTCATTATGAAAAAACCAGCGTTTATCATCACGATTGATACTGAAGGCGATAATCTCTGGCAAAACCATCGGGTTATTAAAACGGAAAACGCACGCTACCTGGCTCGGTTCCAGTCGCTCTGCGAGCGTTTTGGCTTTAAGCCCGTCTGGTTGACGAACTATGAGATGGCGATTGAACCAGTTTTCATCGCGTTTGCTAAAGACGTTATCGCCCGCGGTGCGGGGGAGGTGGGTATGCACCTTCATGCGTGGAATAGCCCGCCGGAGCACGATCTCACCGGGGATGACTGGCGCTGGCAGCCGTATCTGATTGAATTCCCGGACGATGTCATGCGCGAAAAAGTGCTGTTCATGACTGAGCTGCTGGAAGAGACATTTCAGACCAAAATGCTCAGCCACCGTGCCGGGCGCTGGGCGTTCGATAGCCGTTACGCCCAATTGCTGATCGAGCTGGGTTATCAGGTGGATTGTTCCGTCACGCCGCGCGTGAACTGGCGCAATGCAAAAGGTGCCCCGCAAGGAAAGGGCGGAACGAACTATCATGCTTTTCCTGACCACGCCTACTTCATGGACGTCGAGAACGTTGCCCGGCCGGGTAACAGCCCATTACTCGAAGTCCCGATGAGCATTCAGTATAAACATCCCGCCTGGCTGAACACCGTTAAGCAGGGCTACGATCGCCTTCGCGGGAAATACCGCTCGCCTTCCGTCAACTGGCTGCGTCCTTCGGGTGGCAATGCCTCGCAGATGATTCAGGTTGCGCAGCAATGTTTGTCTCAGGGAAATGACTACGTGGAATTTATGCTTCACTCGTCTGAATTTATGCCGGGCGGAAGCCCAACGTTTAAAGACGATGCGGCGATCGAAGGTTTATATCAGGATTTAGAAACGCTCTTTACCTGGTTATCGGATAAGACCGTGGGGATGACGCTGGCTGAGTTTTACCAGCACAAAAAACAATAATGCCCGCCAGGCGGGCATGATGATTACGGGTGCTTTGGTTGCGAGAACGGCGTGCTTAACGCGAACAGCGTCATAAAGAAAATCAACGCTTCTGAACTCAGCAATATGACATCCGTCAGGCCATAAAGCAGTAACAGAAGCATGGTGGTTAACAGCAGGCCGTTTCTGTTTCTTAGCGCGTAAACCATAACAGAAACAAAGAAAAACAGCAGGATAGCCACGCCGGGAATGCCCTGTAGCGAGTATTTCTCGATAAATTCGTTGTGGAGGTGAATTCGCAAGTACCCGAGAGCAGCCGTTACATCTGAATGACCATCTTTGACATAACTTCGTGTCCACGATTCTCTGCTATCAATAGACTGGCCCAGCGGATGTGCAACGCCGTTAAAGAATCCAACTTTCCACATAGAGAAACGGGCTCCCAGGGACGTCGCATCATGCCCTTTCTGATAATTTGTTAACTCACTTTCTGTTTGTTCAATCTTTGGTGAAATTAAGGGCTTATAACTAACGATTATTATGCCTGCAACGATGCATAAGAAGATTAATAGCGGTTTTAGATGAATTTTTCTGAAATGGAGAAGCGTTAAAACGATAGCCAAAATGAGATAAAGACCCATGGCGGCACGCGTAGCAGTTAATAAAATCAGGACGTAGGAAATTAAGACAACCACTCCCGCCAGAACGTACATCTTTACATTTTTCAGAAGGTAAAGGCTATATACAAAGGCTAATGAAAGCACAGAATAGACATAGGCCGCGATGGTTGGTCGATTAATCGCCATCTCTACGCGATTGATTCCCTGTAAAGCCTGATAAAATCCATAACTTGTCGCGAGTACAAATCCTGTTGCGGTGGCGATCAGAAAATACTTCTGGAAACTTTCTTTTGTAACGTAAAGCTTAAAGCGATCCAGATAAAAAACTAAAATACTTCCAAGGATTAATTTTTTGCACGCACCAAGATAATCACTGTAAACATTGATACCAACATTATGATATTCGTATGCGAAATACCAAATAAGGTTAAGTAATCCCACCAGTAAAATAGGAAGCGCTATACTGAAAGGCCGCCATGTAATTTTTTTATATTCAAAGGCTAAGCCGATAATGCTGGCATAGACGGCTATATAAAAAAATTCTCTTTGTTTTCCTGAGCTAACCAGTACTAACGCCAAAGAGATAAGGCTCAGCATGAGCGTTAACTGATAAAGTCTTAACTTTATTTTTTCCATAATGCCTCAATAACCCTTTTTTTGTAACTGAAACGAACGTCGCTGGACAGGAAAAATGACAAGGAATAAAGTGATTTCACCCGCTGTTTCACAAGTTGTAATTGATGCTCTGACAATAATTTTCGATGGTTGCTGTAGATGTCAAACCAGTGACAATGAATAAGATGAATAAATTGCTGCGGAAACGTTTTTTCCATCTGCAGCGTGCATTCAACAAGCGTAGCGATTTTACTGGCGTTAAGTTGGCTCGATAAACTGTCACGACGCTTGATGTAATAATAGTGCCCCTGCCGCTGGTAAAATATTTTGTGCGATTGCATCAGCATGCCAGGAAATACGGCGAAATCTTCATAGCAGATCATCGCAGGAATGGGGTTGCTTTGGTATAGCCTGCGGTGAATGAACTGGCCGATGAGGTGGGCCTGGAAATCTTTATGCTGCAAAAAGCGTTTTATCGCATCCTGTTGAGACAAGGCGACAGGTGAAAACCCCTGCCAGTCGGCGGTGATTTTTCGTAAATCACGAACTTCCAGCAGGCGTGTCAGCACCATATCAGGACGCTGTGCTTTCAGGAACGCCACGGCATCGCTGATACTGCGAGGCTTAAGCTGGTCGTCGCTGTCGAGCATGGTAATGTATTCGCCGGATGATAGCGAGACAGCAGCGTTTCGAACACGGCCTACGTTGCGATACTCAACTTTCCGCGATATCGCATTCGGAAATTCTGGCAACCACTTCTCAATAATATCTTGCGTGGCATCGTCTGAATGGTCATTAAAGAGAATAACCTCTACCTCATCGCCCTCATCCGCAATTGCGTCCCGCAGGCTGTGTAGGGTGGCGTCCAGAGTATCTTCGGTATTATGCGCTGCAATAATGATGCTTAGAAAAGCCATAAAAATTAATTTCCTTGAGCATCAATGGCATGTTCGGTTGTGCGAGCAGTCTGCAGAGTCGAAATAAAGAGTTTGAGCTGGTGCAGGGATTCTTCGGTTACCGCAAACAACTCTTCTTTTGGCTGGCTGAAGTAGTAGCGTGTTTCAAAGACGTAGGAGTTGATATTGTCGTCGTTGCCAATCAGTAACACATTGCCCAGCGGACGCTGTTCATAGTGGCAGCAAGGTCCGAACAACACCACTACCGGCACGCCGACTGCATCTGCGATATAGATATTCCCGGAATCAGACGCGATGTAGCAATCCATTTTGGAGATTGCCCACGGCAGCTCTTCAAGGGAAATCTTGCCGATGAGGTTGATGAAGTTAGGGATTTCACCGTACGCACGCGTAATATCGTCCAGCCACTCTTGCTCACTGGGTGCACCAAACACATAAAACTCGCACGGCAGATCGGCGAGCTTATCAACAATACGCTTCCAGATGACCGGCGGGACCGTTTTCGCTTTATTGCCTGCGGCAATACTGATGCCTATACGAATGACGCCGGGTTTATCGAGGACTTCCGGATAAACGGCGGGCTTAAACAGAGGCTTTGTGGCGTGCTTCGGGGAAGCTTGCCACGTTAGCGAGCGGTCGGCCAGCTTCAGGTAGTTGGTGACCGACAACGTCTTTTTGCCGTGCTCAACGGTGCCGTCGGCAGTGGTATAGAAAATACCGTGGTACCACCGGCGGGTATAGGTGCTTAAGAATTGTTTATTTTTGGCATTACAGGCGGCGGCGAAAAAGAGATTCACGCTGTTGGGCTGCAGGAGATACACATTGTCATAGTCATTCATGATCCTGCAGGCAAAGCACAGCTTACGCCACAAATTACGCTTTTGTTGCTCGATAAAAAAAATCTGATCGATAGTGTCATCATGCTTCGCCAGCGCAGCCACGCTTCGGCTGATCAACACATCGCTTTTTTGCAGGTACGCCAGAAGAGGCGTGGCATTAACAAAGTCACCGATTTTGGCTGTCTGAATGACCAGGTTCTTACCCGTGTCTTTGCGAAACAGCTTCCGGATGAGTTTCACCGGGAAAAGTAAAATCAGCAGAAATACGTAACTCATGGGTTAAATATCCCTGTTGGAAAGCCGATGGCTGCTCTGTAAAAATGAAAAAATAGCATCTGCGGTAATGTCTCTCGTCTGCTGAGTAGGGCTGACCATCTGATGTTGGTTTTTACCGTAGCCGCCAATCAGCCCGGGATCGGTGGGGCCGAATAGCGTGATATTGGGGCGATCCAATGCTGCGGTTAAGTGGCTCAGTCCCGTATCAACGGACACGACAGCCTCTGCACCTGCCAGCTCTGCAGCAACCTTTGCCAGCGTGAGCTTAGGTAACACTTCTACGTGCGAAAAACCTGCCGCTAACCGCTCAGCACGTTGGCGCTCGTGTTCAGCACCCCAGGGCAGTTTAATATGGATGCCGGTAGGTTGCATTAATTCAATCAATCTTCGCCAGTGCGTTTCCGGCCAGTGTTTATCGTCCCGCGTTGTGGCATGGAGGAACACCACATAAGGCGTCGCACGGTTATCCGCGTCACGCTGGAAATGCTGCGATATCGCGTAATCGCCCTGCGTTTCGGGCTTGCTGTAGCCGAGGCTTTTAGCAAACAGCTCCCGGGTGCGTTCCACCGCGTGTTGTTGCTTCGGGATATGATGGCGATGGTTATAGAACAGGCTTGCCAGCGGCTCGCGGGCGGTTTGCCAGTCCATACCGTGCTTTACGCCGTGCGCCAGACGCGTGACCAGCGCGGCGCTTTTCACCAGCCCCTGCGCGTCAATAATGGCGTCGTAGCGCTGAGCCTGCACCGCGTCGCGAAAGGCGTTGCGCTCGGCCTTAACCGGCGCGGAGAACCACGCCTTGCGCCAGCGGCGAATGGCAACCGGGATCACCCGGTCAACCGCGTCATGCCAGGTCGGGATTTGCGCGAAACCCTCTTCCACCACCCAGTCAAAGCGGATGCCGGGAATGGCGCGCGCGGCGTCCGTCAGGGACGGCAGCGTGTGCAGCACGTCGCCCATTGATGAGGTTTTAACGATCAATACCCGCATCCGTTATCCTTCTTCGCTCAGCAGCAGGTCGTTAAGCTCTTCGAGGACGCGCGCGGGCGTGATGTCGATCAGGCTCTGATGATAGCCTTCTGCCGCATCGCCTTTACGCACTTTATGGTAGCCGTCGATCAGGCGAATGACCCGCGCTTTATGCGACAACGGCGGGGTAAAGTCCGGGCTGCTTGGGCCGTAAAGCGCCACCAGCGGGCGGCTCAGCGCGGCGGCGACGTGCATCAGGCCGGAGTCATTAGTGACCACGGCTTTACAGACGGCCAGCAGGATCACCGCTTGCTCCAGCTGCGTTTCACCGGCCAGGTTGCGACACCATGCCTGCTGTTCGGTACTGAGCGTGGCGAGAATGTCGTTGCCCGCCTCGTGGTCTTTCGCCGAACCAAACAGGACGATCTGAAAGCCTTCGTCGATCAGCTGTTTCGCCAGTTCCGCGTAGTGATAGTGCGGCCAGCGTTTAGCCGGGCCAAATTCTGCGCCGGGGCAAAAGCCGATCATCGGCCGTTCGGCAGAGAGGTTAAAGGCGTTACAGGTATGGGATTTCTCTCCCTCGCTGACCTGCAACTGCGGCCAGAGCAGCGGCTGCGGCAGGTCTTTCGCGCTGCGCATCACGCCCTTGTCGTAGGCCAGCGCCACATAGCGCTCAACCATCAGCGGCCAGGCTTCTTTATCCAGCACGCGCGCGTCGTTCAGCAGGCCGTAGCGCATTTCACCGCGCCAGCCGGTGCGGTGCGGAATGCCCGCAAAGAAAGGCACGAGGGCAGATTTGAAGGAGTTAGGCAGCACCCAGGCGCGGTCATAGCGCTTTTCGCGCAGGCTGTGGCCGAGCTTGCGGCGTTCGCCGATTTCCAGCGCCCCGTGGCCGAGCGGCATCGGGATCGCTTCATTCACTTCCGGCATACGCGACAACAGCGGACGGCACCACGCGGGTGCCATCACGTCGATTATCGCCTGGGGATAGCGCGCCTTGAGCGTGCGATAGAGACTTTGCGACATCATCATGTCGCCCACCCAGGACGGGCCGATCACCAGTATCTTCATGCTTACTTCTTACGCGTCGCGATTCAGCCAGGCCATATACTCCGTTACGCCTTCGGCAACGGTCTTGAACGGCTTATCGTAGCCCGCAGCACGCAGGTTGGTCAGATCGGCCTGGGTGAATGCCTGATAGCGGCCTTTCAGTTTTTCCGGGAACGGAATGTACTCCAGGGTGCCTTTCTTATGCCAGGCCAGCGCGGCGTCGGCCACGGCCTGGAAGGATTCGGCGCGGCCCGTGCCCAGGTTGAAGATGCCGGATACGCCGTTTTCCCAGAACCACAGGTTCACGGCCGCGACGTCGCCCACGTAGACGAAGTCACGCTTGAAGCCGTCGCTGCCTTCAAACAGTTTCGGGCTTTCGCCGTTGTTCAACTGGGTATTCAGGTGGAACGCGACGCTCGCCATACTGCCTTTGTGGCCTTCGCGCGGTCCGTAGACGTTAAAGTAGCGGAAGCCAACAATCTGGGAGTTCGCTTCTGGCAGGATCTGACGGACATATTCATCGAACAGGAACTTGGAGTAGCCGTAGACGTTCAGCGGCTGCTCATATTCACGGGATTCGATAAAGTCTGACGTGCGTCCGCCGTAGGTAGCCGCAGATGATGCGTACAGGAACGGGATTTCACGCTCCAGGCAGTAGTGCAGCAGCTCTTTGGAGTACTGATAGTTATTGTCCATCATATACTTGCCGTCCCACTCGGTGGTGGAGGAGCATGCGCCTTCGTGGAAGATGGCTTCGATGTCGCCTAACTCTTCGCCTGCCATAATCTGGATAAGGAAATCTTCTTTATCCATGTAGTCAGCAATGTTCAGATCCACCAGGTTCACAAACTTGGTGCCGTCTTTCAGGTTGTCCACCACCAGGATGTCGGTGATGCCTTTGTCATTGAGGGCCTTAATAATATTGCTGCCGATAAAGCCCGCGCCGCCGGTAACGATGATCATAACTGTAACCTTTGAAGTGTGGAGCCCGGGGACAATCCCGGACGCTAATGTTCTTATCATATCATCACAATGCCCTGTCTTCAGCCATTCACCGATGTGCAGCAGGGTTACGCGTGATTTATGCTGCAAAAACGACAAGAGATACTGCGTCATCTCGTCATCAAGTATAGGTTTGGGTAATATGTGCCGAAATTTGCCGAGTCTGGAGAATTGCAATGCGTGGTGATTTTTACAAACAGTTAAACAGCGACCTGGACACCGCACGTGCGGAAGGGTTGTTCAAAGAAGAACGTATTATCACGTCTGCGCAGCAGGCGGACATCACCGTTGCCGACGGCAGCCACGTGATCAACTTTTGCGCGAACAACTACTTAGGCCTGGCGAATCACCCGGAGCTGATTGCTGCTGCCAAAAATGGCATGGACACCCACGGTTTTGGGATGGCCTCCGTGCGCTTCATCTGCGGCACGCAGGACAGCCACAAGCAGCTTGAGAAAAAGCTGGCGAACTTCCTCGGAATGGAAGATGCGATCCTCTACTCCTCCTGCTTCGACGCCAACGGTGGCCTGTTCGAGACGCTGCTTGGCGCAGACGATGCGATTATCTCCGACGCCCTGAACCACGCCTCCATCATCGACGGTGTGCGCCTGTGTAAAGCGAAGCGCTTCCGCTACGCTAACAACGACATGGCCGAGCTGGAAGCGCGCCTGAAAGAGGCGCGTGAAGCCGGTGCCCGTCATGTGCTGATTGCCACCGACGGCGTGTTCTCTATGGACGGCGTGATTGCCAACCTGAAAGGCGTGTGCGACCTGGCAGACAAATACGACGCGCTGGTGATGGTCGATGATTCTCACGCCGTCGGCTTCGTGGGTGAGAATGGCCGTGGCTCGCACGAATACTGTGAGGTGATGGGTCGCGTGGACATCATCACCGGCACGCTGGGCAAAGCGCTCGGCGGCGCGTCCGGCGGCTATACCGCTGCGCGTAAAGAGGTGGTCGAGTGGCTGCGCCAGCGCTCCCGCCCGTATCTGTTCTCCAACTCCCTGGCCCCGGCGATTGTCGCCGCCTCCATTAAGGTGCTGGAGATGGTGGAATCCGGCGCTGAGCTGCGCGACCGTCTGTGGTCCAACGCCCGTCTGTTCCGTGAAAAAATGAGTGCGGCAGGTTTCACCCTGGCCGGTGCAGACCACGCGATCATCCCGGTGATGCTGGGCGATGCGGTTGTGGCGCAGAACTTTGCCCGCGAGCTGCAAAAAGAGGGGATTTACGTCACCGGGTTCTTCTTCCCGGTGGTGCCAAAAGGTCAGGCGCGTATCCGCACCCAGATGTCTGCGGCGCATTCACCTGAACAAATTGAGCGTGCGGTAGAAGCCTTTACCCGCATCGGTAAACAGCTGGGCGTAATTGCCTGAGGACGTGTGATGAAAGCGTTATCCAAACTGAAAGCGGAAGAAGGGATTTGGATGACCGACGTGCCGGAGCCGGAAGTCGGTCATAACGATCTGCTGATCAAA
>Ga0308162_1001633_pt1 | contig 17010 bp, 17 predicted proteins | sample PhySR2_FD_201370 | JGI IMG/M metagenome (GOLD analysis project Ga0308162, IMG submission 201370) | Phyllosphere microbial communities from UC Gill Tract Community Farm, Albany, California, United States - DLSLS.R2 | ecosystem: Host-associated > Plants > Phyllosphere > Unclassified | place: USA... | reverse complement strand
ATAGGCCATTTAATAAAAAATAATATTTGATAGGTTACACCTATTGACAAGTTAAATAAATGCGATAAATATAAATATATGGTCAGGAAGACTATTTAACTAATGCAAGGATGCATTTTATGGACAAGAACATTATCTATCCAGAGTTTACTCTGGAAGAGCAACTTATCATTATCGTCGATAAATATATCTCAAAACGATACCAGCCAGGTGATAAAAGTTTCTCATACCAGCTTTACTTAATTTTTGTGGGATACCATTTGAAGTATTTCTACCCTGAAAGGATTTATTCCAAATCCAATCGTAATATTGATAACATAATGACTATGTTTAGCTCGGTATACAAAAGTCTTACAAGCAATCTACTACAAAGATTAAACAACAAGGAAGCTGTTATCAGGGAGCTAAACTCGCTTGTTAATTACATCGATAATAATCAAGAAAAAGCAGAAGAAATCTCTGCTACTGTCAAAGCACAATATGAAATGAAAGTAATTGAGAAAGAGTTAACCTATGAAGTTCGCGTAAGAACCGTCAGGTTATAGGCAATAAAAAGCCCCTGTGCAGGGGCTAAAAGACTTCTTGATATAGGCTACTACTGAACTTCTTTCCAGACACCATCAGATTTGATTAGTTTTACTGGTTTTGTTTGTTTCATATTACTAATAGAGGCATCGACAATGCAGTTATAAACATTGTTTGCTTCTTCTGTGCAACTAACTTTCTTCACGTAATCGATTCTTAAAAGATCTTTTTCTGTAACTCTTGAATCAAGAGCTTTCATACTTGTATTTGTTCTATCTACAACACTTTTGAAAACATTGTATATATCGTCTTGCGATGGTTCATTGTTACATGCGGCTAGAAGGAAGGTGGTAATGAGAACTGTGATAATTGAGTATATTTTCATTTTCTTATCCAAAAACAATTAATTAAGAATGCCAGTTTTGGTGTTGTTATTGTCAGAGGAAAAAGTCCATTTACTTACAGTCTCTCCCTTGAAGTCGATTTCAAGAGTTTTAGACTGAGTTTGGGAACCGCCAGTAAACAGCCCCACAACTGGAATGAAAGTCGTTGCATTGAACTGATTGTTAGACATGAAATATTTCCACTGCTCATTTCCGTCATCGAGTGTGGTTCTTGTATCAGGCTCACCTAACTTAGTGAGTAATTCCGTCTTAGTTGTTTTGTTTTTAATGATCTTTGACTGGATGCTTTGTGGTGTTTCGTTTTTAAGGTTCTGGTTCCCTGATGTTGAACAGCCAGAAAGCAGGAAGACAATAATAAAAAAAGAGGCCGTTATAAATCGGTTCATTTGCTTTCTCATTTTATGTTAGCGGTGGTGTGAAATTAATTTCACCGTATAAAAACAACTCTGTCTGCATACATCTTTTTAATTTTATAGATAAGAATAATGATGCTTACGAAAAACGTAATGACTGATACAAGAGTGCTGCCGGTCCACGAGAATACTAACCACGCGAGACCAAATGCCACGAATTGAAACAGGAATGCCACACTGAGCGGGCTTTCACCGTAAGCGATCTTTGCATGACAGCCTTTACAAATCCGCACGCCATGAGGACTTTGTGTAAAGCAGAACGGGCACTTTATTGTTTCGTCTTTCATATCAACCCCAGGGTTGCAGATTAAATGGTGCGTTTACAGAGATTCTCGATGACCGACTCGCTTTAGTAAAATTGCTTGTACCGATCGATGATTGTTACTTGATAGTTATTGTCTATCATAACTTGATTATCGATCTGTAATAACGATCAATATTTTCTTGACTAAACAAAAATTTATTACTAAGCAATTGAGTTAGGTTACGAACGGTGTTTACAACTAGCTGTCTATAAACGAATTTTTCTTGTAGGTTTCAGATGATGTGTTGAATAGACTTCTGAGAAGTTTGTAGGAACCTTGTGGAGGATGCTCTTTCCATATTTTCTGAGAAGCTCTATGAGCCGTTGTAAAAAGGGAATCCAGCCGGTGAGCCTGAGATGCTTTTGCTGTTTGGCTGCATTCTTTTGAAGGATCTTTTCTACGATTTCGTTCCGTTTGTCTTCTCTGAGCCGTAGTTCCAGTTCTGCAATTTTTTTACCGATACTTTCCTTTCTCTCAGCGGTTTTCAAAACTATTGCAGGAGCAGGAGCAGGAGCAGGAGCAGGAGCAGGAGCAGGAGCAGGAGCAGGAGCAGGAGCAGGAGCAGGAGCAGGAGCAGGAGCAGGAGCAGGAGCAGAGTGGTCTTTTGCCGTTGTGTTGGTTCGTAAAGCTTCTAAGTGGTCGGGGTTGTAGTTAAGTTGCTTTTGAAGATTTGCCCAGGAGTAACCCCTGCCTAGCTGCGAAGCTTTGAAAGCTATTCCTGTGTATTCGAAAGAGAAGCCGTTCATTTTACCGGTAGAGGCAATATTGGCCTTCCAGGATACTTCAGCTTCTTCCAGCCTCTTGATAAAAGTTAAAAGGTCAGGCTTATCTTCCAAACTTTTATCAATGATCTGTTGAAGGGATTTCTTGGGGCAGGGAACACCGGTCCGATCCGATATCATTTTCTCATTACGGGACATTCTCTTCCGCTTCGGTTGTACTTGCGAGTGGGAAGATGCAGTTTTGGTCACTCTCAGGCCATGAGCGATTTCGAGTTCACTAATAATCCGGGTGCTGATGAGATTTTCATTCCTACCCAAGTACAGCTTCCCTCCATTAAGATCTATGCGACTTGCAATAAGGTGTATGTGCTGACCAGCCGGATCGTCATGAAGCACATAGCAACGGAGATGGGTATCACTGAACCCCATCATCTTCATGTATTCGTCAGCTATGTTTACCCATTGGTCATTCGATAATAATTCACCATCAGGTAAGCGAAGCGAGTTATGCCATACCGGTTTTTGAACATCTGGACGAAGCTGTTTAGTGCCATCAAATTCAGCGATCAGTTCAAAGACTGAATCACCTAACATGTTCCCGCCAATTACGATTGGATCACTTTTATGATGTGAACCTGGCTTCAATGCATATTGAACGACACCAGCGAAGCTCTTACCCCTTTTGATCTTCTGCATACCCTTCATAGGGTTTGCTCCATATGTCAGCATTTAGCAGGTGCTGGCGAAGCTCTTCCAGTTGTCGCTTCACAGCGAAAAGCTCTGTATGAGTAAGCTGGCTATCTTTACTCTTACTATCGATATGAAGAGCGATACGGTTTAGCTTCTGATTGATCTCACCCAGAGTCTTCCATGTTTCGATGTTTACAGGAGGTACATTCATGGGGAGCTTCTGCAAGGAAGCCATACGTAACCATTCGCCTTTAGATGTAGAACCACGTTTTATGTTGAGTAATTGAAGTTCCGCGTTATTAAGACGGACACTGACACAGTGTGTTCGCAATGATCGTGGGATGATATTATATTGATTCATAAAAATTCCTTTTATTAAATTGATTACTCATTCCATGTATAATAATTTATTTATAATATGTTATAAATAAAAGTCAATAAAATGTGATGCTGAAATCGATTGTAAGGAGAGTGAATGTATTTAATGATGCCTTTGCATATGCACATAGACTATGGTTTTGGTGCAACAGCAGAACAGTTTAAAGAATCAGCAGATATATTATCGGCTTCTGAATCCGTTAAAGATTTAGGTATGCCAGTCAATTATCTTAGACGACATGCAATCGAACTTTACCTAAAATCTTTAATTTATGTTTTGCACCGAAATTTTAAAATCCCATTCAGTAGTGGTGGTACTCTTGAAAAACCAAAGATTAAAGTGTTGGGAAAGGATTTTGAATTAGAAAACATGCATGACATCAGATTATTAACCATATATTTAATCGGTCAGCACAATAAGTTAATACCTTGTTTTTTTCACTTAGGAATAGGTGTAATTGAAAAGGATATTTTAGATAAGATCAATAAGATAAACTCCATTGACTCTAATAGTACTTTTTTTCGTTATCCTAAAACGGGAGATCACATACAGGATATGAGAAAGTCATCTGTAAGGCAAAAAAGTACGGTAGATATTATAAACTCGATGAACAAAAAAGAAGGGAAGTATGTGAAGGCTTTGCTATTAGTTGATGACGAGGATAACATAGTTGACTCATTTGACATAGATGTAGATGTATTTCCAGATTTAAATAAAAATCTTATATATCTATGTGATTATTTTCATGATCTTCATGCGGCATACAGATGGGGTATATGTGATGGCAGGTGACTATATTTTTATTTCTATAGATAAGTTTGCATGAAAAATATTTACTTTTCAATCGTAGAGCAGAAAAGCAAGGCTATTTAGAGAATCTAAGATTCGTTGAGTTTGCCTTGTTTAGTTTAAATCAGAGTTATCTTTTGGCTGAATATGTTATAGTCGTTATGATTCAAAAAATTACTACTATAATAAGTTGTTAGTATTTATAAGGTATGAACAGGATGATACAAATCATCCTGTTCATTATTTGTGTAGGAAAAAGCATCCCAAAACATTTTTATTCAATAACTCCAGTATTATTTCTTAGAGATGCTTATGAAAAGAAACTGCTTCTCTGTTTATTAAACAACAATACCAAACTGGAGACTGATATCTGTTCGATTATAATAATGTCAGTTAAAATCTTCATCACATATAGATAACTGATAATCCCCTTGTGTTATTACAGCTCTCTTCAGTTTAATGTCGCCCTCATGTTTTTTTATTGCAGAAACTATAAGGCTTTTATCATGTACAGTTGTTCTTTCACCTAAAATAACACTTTTAATGCATCCTTCAGGGAGAGATATGTTTATGCCAGATTTATCTATTTTTGCTAATTGCTCTTCTTTAGGGAAGGATAAAAGATATATTATCCGTTTTTCTTGTTCATAAGACCATTCTTGAGACTTAGTTGCTAGCATTCCATTAAAAATCTCCCAAAGTACACTCCTCCCTTCCTCAAATGCTTGTTCATATAGATGCTCGTATCCATCTGTATAACCTTTGAAAAGTGCATCATTATTATATTCGACCTGATCAGCTATTAATGTTAGCACTGCGGTATCAACAGTAGGAGGACGATCCATATATTTAACATTAAAGATGTAAGCATCTTCTAATTCTTTGATTTTATCCTCATCAAATTCTATACATATCCCTGTTCTGCCGCGTGCATAATGCGCCCACATTGTAGGATTTAATGCCGTATTTGTGAAACAGGATATCCTTGCAGAGTCCAACAATTCGGGAACACAGGGCTCTATCTCTCTCATTGAACCGATATATTCGTTATATTCATCTTCAGAAGGTAACCAACCGGATTCACCATACCATGTTTTTAATATCAAATCATATCTTTCGGTTTTTTCATTGTAATCAGGGAATCCACTTAATACATTACAAAAACCCTCAGCACTGTCATTCATCATATTAAGATGGTTAAGATATATTTTATTTTCCACTATAGATTTAATTGAGTATTCATTGATGGGGCAATATTTGAATAACATATCTTTCTTTATTCCATGTGTGATTAAGATGGGTAAGAATGTTCAATTTAAATTATTTTATCCCAGTTTTACTCAAACCTATCATATTTTATATAGTATGGGCAAGAACGTAAAGGTAACACACTGGACTTTGTAATCTCTTTCATTACTAGCTCGTATTTTTGATCTTGGCGAAACACAGGAGAACAAAAGGTATACACAGCCTACTCGTTTAATTCGCTTACCTGTTGTCATTGAACACACTGGGTATGGCAAATCTTGGATTCTCCATCTTATGAGCGAGGGGCTGCTTGCTACTCGTGTCAAAATCAGTGCATGTGCTGTTGCTTTAGTGGAACGCGAGATTGAAGAGTGGATTCTGCTAACTAATAGCAGCCCTCGTAAGAGAAGATAACTAGTGTTCTAACATCTGTTTCAAAGTTTATGCACTACTTTGTATTATCTGGGTTAAATGAGTGATATAATATCACTATTATGACCCATAGGAGGTGTTATGTCTGAATCAGTAGTTGCGCATGATCTCTTTCAGAAATCGGCGGGTGAAACCAAAAGCAAGAAAAACAGAGATCGGCAACTGGTTGAAAAAATTCTGGAGATTTATAGTCAAAAGCATGTTGCTGAATCACTTAGGAAAGTTGGTGATAATGATTGGAGTAGAGAAACACTTAATCGCTGGATTAATGACAAATGTGAAGCGAAGCTATTAACGGCGGGTGAAGTTTTTTTACTCACAAAGATGCTTCCTGAACCTCCAGAAAACCATCCTAATTATGCTTTCCGGTTCATTGATCTCTTTGCCGGAATCGGCGGAATCCGTAAAGGTTTTGAGGCTATTGGAGGGCAGTGCGTATTTACAAGCGAATGGAATAAAGAAGCTGTGCGCACATACAAAGCTAATTGGTATAACGATGAAAAATCACACCAGTTTAACTCCGATATTCGTGAAATTACTTTAAGTAATAGAGATGACATTTCAGAAAATGAAGCTTATGAATATATAAATAAAAACATCCCTGACCATGATGTGCTTTTGGCTGGTTTCCCTTGTCAGCCTTTCAGTCTTGCGGGAGTGAGTAAAAAGAACTCATTAGGAAGGGCTCACGGATTTGAATGTGATGCCCAGGGAACTCTATTCTTTGATGTTGCACGAATTATAAAGTCAAAAAAACCACCAATATTTGTTCTTGAAAATGTAAAAAACCTTAAGAGTCATGATAAAGGAAAAACTTTCCGAGTAATCATGAATACCCTTGACGAGCTTGGGTATGAAGTTGCTGATTCTGCGATTGCTGGTTCTTCAGATCCTAAGATTATTGATGGTAAAAATTTCCTTCCTCAACATAGAGAACGTATCGTATTGGTTGGATTTCGTCGTGATTTAAAAATAGATAAAGGGTTTACATTACGAAATATAAATAACTTCTTCCCGTTAAAAAGACCTTCTTTTAAGGAACTTCTCGATCACGATAACGATGTTGATAGTAAATATATCCTTTCACCTAAACTGTGGGATTATCTTTATAAATATGCTAAAAAACATGCGGCGAAAGGTAATGGTTTTGGATTCGGCTTGGTGAAACCTAATAACGTTGATACGGTCACTCGTACATTATCTGCGAGATATTATAAAGATGGTTCTGAGATCTTGATTGACCGTGGATGGGATCATGAATTAGGTGAAATAGACTTCTATAATGCGGAAAATATGTCAAATCGGCCAAGAAGGTTAACTCCCCATGAGTGTGCACGCCTAATGGGATTTGAGACGCCTGATGGCAAACCCTTTAACATTCCGGTTTCAGATATGCAATCTTACAAGCAGTTTGGAAATTCAGTCGTGGTTCCTGTATTTGAAGCGGTTGCAAAATTGCTTGAACCCTATATTCAGAAAGCTGTGTCTATAAAAAAACGTAACACCGTACAAAAATAAATCATACCCCAGCAAAACATTGCTGGGGTGTGTCTTACTTAGTTCCATTTATATTTGTTTTTACTCTATATTAAATAAGCATTAACGCCAGCTAGGTATATTACCCTCATAGTCGGAGTTGCTCTGCTTAATTAAAATGATATGAATTCTATCGCTTTTGTCGATGCCTACAATAATATTGTCCCCTTCCTCTGCTCGCTCCATAACATAATTATCGCGGAAATATAGGCGAAACTCGGCGCTTCTTTCAGGGTTTTTCTCTCTGGCGTCATACCAAGTGACAGTATCGCCGCAGGATACATCCGTACCTCTAATAGAGAATACTACATCTCGGCTAACTTTGGTGTTACCAAATATCTGTTTTAGCTGAGCAACACCGTTAAACTCGTGTTGATTTGAGGCATTCCTATTGGCTTCAACTGCGGTTAAAGTTTTAATACAGGATTGTTTAAGGTAAATCGGAGGGGTAGCCATTATCAACCTCTTATTAATAAATATTAACTAAGCGTATATTAAGATGTATAAACACCCTTTAAAAGCTTTGAGCAAAATAAATAAGAAACCTATCACATACTAAACAATTGAGGAATTCAGTCAAGTCAGTAATGATACATTTTGCAATATGTTTCGTAACTTGATGATAAAACTAGCTTTATAGGATTTATGTGTGATCGGTATCCAGGTGCGATTATTTATGATTTGGGTCAATTGCTGCTTGGATTTTAATCAAGTTTATAAATGGAACGGGGCACAAATAATTGTCATTTTATTATTACTTTTTCAATCGTAGAGCAAGAAAAAGCAAGGCAACTCAGAGAAACGGAGCTTCTCTGAGTTAGCCCTTGCTTAATAAATAAGTAACGAAACTCTTCATATGCTCATAGGCTGATTCAAAAACTGGTATTATGTTATCTTTGAATTGATATAAAACAAATATGGACCAGACTGATACACCAATGAAAATCAACCATTGGAGCTTGTTCAGGGTTTTTTCGGCATCAACTTTTTTATTACTGAGCTTTGTTAAAGCTTCTGTTGTGATCTGATTTATACGGTTGGTTAATGCTTTATCATCCTCATTAGCATTTTCCTTAACAAATAAGATCATTGTTTTGTTAGAGGATTCAATAATATCAGATATTGATTTCTTAGCATTGCCAATACCTAATATAACAACAAAGCATGTTAGTAACATAGCTACAAATATAAGTAGTAAACCTGATGGAGACCAACCTTTTATTATGGCAGTGCTTACCAAAACTGCTGGTATAGAAAGAGATTTAGTCTGGTGCTCTTGAATTAAAGAGTTGAGTTTAGATAAAAAATCTAATTTCTGTGTTTCAACCTCATGTATTACTTTGTTTATGGAATACTTGTTAATATAAATTTCATAATTTATAGAAAACAATTCCCAGAATTTTTGAGGTGAGTTTAATATTGAACTAAGGAAAGTGTTTTTGTCGTTCGAATCATTATATAATTCAATCAATGATGATCTTAATACAAGTTTTCGCTCATAGGAATGTAGGTCTACATTTGTCAAAGTAGAAACGTCACACGGGCTTACATCTACCGAATTTAGGAAACTATCATCAACATTTTTTAAGGGTAAATTGTAAGTGGTGATTTTTTTTGATTTACCACCTTCCATGACGAAAATATAACTTGGCCAAAAATTTGATTCATCATATTCTACATGATCTGCAATTTTTGAAAGTATCTCACACCATTGAATATATGCCTTTGAAGACTTAGATATCTTTTCTATTTCATCAGAGCTTAAACTTTCAATATGGAAACTTTCTAATGCTTCTTTGTTGTTTTTTACTCTTACCCTAAGAGTTTTAAAATATTCAGTTTTGGTTGCAAACCAATTGATATCTGAAGTTAATAAAAGAGTTACTCTTACTGTACTTTCCTTTTTTAATGATTCTAACTTTAGATCGTCAACTTCTTTCAGACGAGAAATATCATCCTCGATTGCTACATAGGAGGCATTATCGAAGACCCATACGTGATATGGGTCATCATATTCGATATTTTTAGCTTCTTGCTTTATTTTTAGCAAGAGACTAAGTATTTCTCTATTATTCATTTGCAAGCTCTTTCAGGCGAGCAATAATTATTGGGTCATTAATCTTCTGAGTTAGCTTTACTTCGTTTGTTTCAGTGTCAAAGATAATTGGTCTATCAGAACCAGGCAAACCAATCTGATGTTTTCTTACACTCATTTTTGCAATATTGGTTTCAAAATCTAACCATTCATATTGTCTTTTATCACTTGCAGATACTTCGAATTCTTCATTAACTTCAAATCCATTTTCGTTTACAAAATCTACGAATGTATTTTTATGCTCTGCTAAATCAACAGGTATAATCGCATCGATTTGTGTTTGAATCTTTTCTAATGTTATGGACTGCCCACGCTTACAATTATTAAATAGTTCCTGAACCTTGGATTCGATTTTTTCTCTCAATGCACGACCAAACTCTTTTTGGTGAGAGAATTGTTCCAAAGCTTTAATACATTGCTCACTACTGGTTTTATTGGAGATAATATCTTCGGCGCCAATTGATTCGGTAAAATATTTTCTTACATCACCAGTTCCACGGATGAAGCATAAATTATTTTTGTCTTCATCTTCTACTTCCTCAGACATAAATCTGGTTATATCAACTCTTGCACCCTGCAAGAATTTATCTAAGTCAATTATATCAACTGGATTTAGTTGCAGGTTTTCTTTGAATCTTAATGCATCGGTATTTTTAAGCATCAAAACAAGAAGTCGTTCGAAATCCTTATGAACAGAACCATCTTCTTTTTCGTGTTGCAGTTGATAATGGGTAAAAACTAATATTGCACCGTTACTTGCTCTGGATTGCCTTGCAGATGTAATTAACTTTTTCTGGATAAAATCATCTACGAAGACTTCGAATGAAGTTTGTTTTTCTAAAAATTTTGACAGCTTTGAAGGGAAAGAGCTTCCTGGATAAGGTTTTTGAAACTTCGCATGAGATTTACTGCTCTTATGAAATCTTGCATCTACTTTCGTTGTAAATGTGATGACTTCCTGCTGATCGGTGGGCCAGAGAGCACCTAAGGTATAGGACCAATCTTTCTGTTCGTCCTCAGGAGGTGTGATCCTAACAGCGATAGCATTCAAAACCTGTAAAGAAGCCAATGTTAACCCCTAATGCATTGTTATTTATCGATATTTTTAAAATGTGTCCTTGCATAATATTTTAGCACATTGGAGATTCTGCACAACATAACCGCTTGGGATTTTATGATCTTGGTCAAATGGATTTCATCAAGTACAGGAAACATCAATTATGTAGCAAAAAAAATATCGAAAATTACTATTTATTCTATTAATAAAAGTACGGATTAATTACTTTGATATCATTTCTATACAAAATAAATTAATATTTGCAAGACGGCACTAAATAATCAATATAATATTTAGTATGCTATTGACTTTAAATTTTTATGTGCTTTATTATTGCAAATGATATTGTAAGGAATGATTATGCGTAAAATATTTTTGTTCAATGCACTAAGTCTTTTGGTTCTTATAATTATTGGGGAGCCTAAAACATTATTAGGTGAGTATCTTTTTTATGCTGCCTTTTTTACCATTTCAGGCAGCATACTTCTCTCACCATTAATATACGTTATGACAAGAAAATCTTACTGAAAAAGTTTATGTTTAACTTCTAGATATAAATTTATAATCTTGTAAGTGGCTTTCTTTACTAGGGTTTTGAGTTTGGAACGCAAAATTTTTTTTGGAGAGTTTGTTACAAAAATTGAATTTATAGTTCCTTTTGAAATCCACTCTTTCCTTGCAACTCTAAATTCAGTGAAGGAAATAAATAATTTTATTGTGTAGAAGAAGATAAATATTTCAACGGCAAGTACACGGAAAGCTTTTAGGTGATTTATTTTTGCTTGGGAGAAAGTTATTATTTTAAAAATAAAAATATTTTCTTTAAATATATTTATATCAATAAATTCTAGAATCAATACGGTTGCGCCAATGGCTCCTGTAAATATTACAACAAAGTCAGCCATTTTCTTTAAGTAATCACCCATTTGGTCATATGTCATAGAATAAATCATATATCCAAATAATATGGGTAAAAGATATGATAATATTGCAAAAAAGACAATGCTGTAATACCCAAGGCATATCAAAAAGAAAATTAGCAAAAAAGGAATAAAGAAAATATTAAATATTTTTTTGTTTATTAATTGGCGTACATAAATCTTCCTTGAAGAATGAACTATTCCGCTTTCGTTTTCAACTATACAGACGTAAGGTCCGTTGTTTTTAGATTTTTCCTTTCCTAATTCATTTTTTTGCATAATGATTGTAGTGAACTCTTTACCAAAGAAAGTTTCCGTTCGTGTACTAACTTTCTTAATGTCTATAAATTTTTCTTTGTTCTTAAAATGTTTTTTTATGATTGCTGTTGTATCATGCTGCATAATAATTTCCTTTATAGTTCAATTCTGTAGTGGGCTTTTATCATCGATTTAAAATTACATGGTTAAATTAAATAATTCTAAATTAATAATAATTCCTCGTTTTCAGGCTTAATTGCTTCTAGAATGAATGATTGTCCATTGACATCAAAGCATGAGACTACATGTATTCCACTTGCAGGAGATGATACTTCTCCCCAATATGAACCATCACTTCTTGATTCAGCTTTCGTTTTAATAATACCTCTTTGATATATATAGTTTTGCTCTATCTGTACATCTGGTCTATTTTCGTCCTTAATTATCATATTTGTTGGTGAGTTACTGAAGGTGCCGACAGGAAATGCATAGCGAATATTTCCTATGCCTTTATATATATCGAGTATATTTCTCTCAGGTGTAGATCTAATTGGTTGTGTAAAATTAAAACAGGTATGTATTGTTGATCGTCCATCAGCAGTTCTGGCAACTGATGGTTGAATTAACATTACTTGATCAAAACCACAACTTTCGTCCGAAAGTATCATATTGTTAGCGATTTCCCCCAAGAGTTTTATATCTGCTGCATGGTGTAGTCTCATAAAAAGTAATCTTAATGTATTTGGGTCCTTTGGAAGATGTTTTTTCATATTTTCACTTGCTATTTTAAGTTTGCTTTTAAAACCAATATGTTCATTTTTGTGAAATGGTGCAGAAATAATACATAACTCACTTCCTGTCATGGTTGGTTTGCCATCAAAGTCATTCATTGGTATGACTCTAATGTTAACAATCCCATCATTAGTACAATAGTTACCGTATCCTTTCACCATAAAATGCATTAATAAAATACACTCTTTATATAAATCCTTGGATATGGGTTTGAGAAAATAAACAACCAGCCTTGCTGAAATTTTCAAAGTGTTGATTGTCATTATGAATTTTTCTCTTATTTTTTCACTGTGCTTCAAAAAATCTTTGTAATGTTTAGAGATGTCATGATTTTTTACTGAGATAAGAATGTTTTGCCCATTCTCACCATTCATAGAAATATCAAAGCCGGGTTTATTGGCTGGTGCAGGGTTTGTTTTGGATTTATCAGCGGTTATACTTGATGCTAAAATAATTTCTGTAATAAATCCATGAGCACCTTCAGGTTGTTTTTTGATATTAGCGATAGTTTTTTTTAACCAAGATTCATGTTCATTTTTGAGCGATTTGATAGCTTTTCCTATGGCGAAAAGTTCATTCGTAGATAAGGCATCTCTTCTTTGCCATAATATTTGTAGTTTATGATTGCCTTTTTCAACTAACCAATCGAATCCGAAAAACTGTTCAACACATTCCAAATAATAAATAATATCCTCTTCGGGGCAATTTTTTGATGCTAAATGATCAATTGCCCTTTTGTATTTATTTTGTTTCATTCTTTTTTCCAAAAATAAAGTTAATGAATTGAGATGGTTATATAAAATAACTGCGTTGATAGTTGTTTATCAAGCAGCAATGACTTTTAGCCTTTGAGCTTGGACATAATCACTCCACCACTGCATGAGAGCCACTCGTTCTACTATGTATTCTGCTCGATTATAGGCTGCAATTATTTCATCTGTCTTCGAGTGTGCAAGGGCAGCTTCTAAGACTTCTGTCCTGAACTTACTAGACTCCTCAGCGGCCGTTCGTGCAATAGATCTCATTCCATGAGCTACAAGTTCACCCCCAAAGCCCATACGGATTATTGCTGCATTGGCGGTTTGTTCATGCATATGGCTAAGAGGAGCCTTTATGCTTGGAAACACCCATTCACGATGCCCACTTATCGCTTTCATTGACTCCAGGACTCTCAAAGCTTCTTTGCTTAGTGGAACTTTGTGAGGCTTCTTCATTTTCATAAACTCCGCCGGGATGTTCCACATTGAGTTGTCAGTATCTATATCGGCCCATCTTGTGCGAACAGCCTCACCAGGACGAACCCAAGTTAGCAATTGCCATTCAATCAGCAATCGTGTCTCCATACGGACTGATGCGTTGTTTAACACTGTAAGGAAGCGGGGGAGTTCGGTTGGGGGCAGGGCTGGCATGTTCTGTTTCTTCGGCTTACTAAATCTCTGGGCAAGATTGTCAGCCGGATTGAATTCTATGAGTTCTTCTGTTGCTGCATAGCGGAAAATTTCATTCAGGCGGGATATGATGCGGCGAAGTGTTTCAAGGACACCTCGTTTTTCTATGGGGTCTAAATGCTGTTTAAGCATTTTAGGCCGAATCTCTTTAATGGGAGTATCACCCAATGTGGGAAAGATATTCCTTTCAAGGCTACGCCATATATCGTTAGCATGATCTTGAGAGATTCCTGAAGTTTTGATTTTTTCATCCAGCCACTTCTTGGCTACTGCTTGAAAGGTATGTTCCGTGGCATCTTTCAGGGCATTGGCTTTCTGGGTGTTATGAACTTGTGGGTCTATACCATTTGCAAGCAACGACAAGTATTCATCACGTAAAGCTCGTGCCTTAGCAAGTGTAAGGTGGGGATAGGTTCCTAAGCTCACCTTAGTTCGCTTTTTGGTTACAGGCACTGCATATCTGAAATACCAATTTTTCTTCCCTCCCTTCGCCAGGGGAGCGATTCGCAGGAGCAAACCATCGCCGTCAAAAAGGTTAACCTCTTTCTCGGCAGGTTTGGTGCTTTTGATTTCAGTGTCAGTGAGCTTCTTAGCGATTTTTGCCATGTTTGGGACCCTCAAGTTTTGGACCCTTTGTGTTGGGTCCCAAAAAGGGTGCCATAACGAGTAGCTTCTAGCAATTCTCGGTAGACTACAATGGACGTAAAAAAGCCCGCAGAGCTTGTGCTGTGCGGGCTTAGTGGACTTCATTATACTTCAAACAACTAAAAAGTGGTGGAGCTGGCGGGAGTTGAACCCGCGTCCGAAATTTCTACATCCTCGGTACTACATGCTTAGTTTGTCTTTACATTCGCACGCCAGCTGCGAACAAACACGCCACTAACGTACTAGCCTGATTAGTTTTAACGCTTCAACCCCAGGCAGGGCTTCCACGCGATCTCTTTTGGGTTTGACCTCTCTTGAATCCCCGTCTTAAGAGCGGAAGCTAGGGAGAGAGGGCTCAGAGCAGGTTATTAAGCTGCTAAAGCGTAGTTTTCGTCGTTTGCGACTATTTTTTTGCGGCTTTTTACGAGGCAAACCGCCCCTCGGCATGCACCTTGGGTTTCGCAAATCCCGTCGAATCCAGAATCAGCCCCAATAGTGTTGAACTGAGTATACCAGATTTTACATCCTGGATACCAGCCCGGAACGCTAACTTATTGAATAGTACAATAAGTGCGCAGAATCAACGTCCTGCGTTTTTCATAATACGTGCTTTGTCGAGCTGCCATTCGCGCTCTTTCAGATCGGTACGTTTGTCGTGCTGTTTTTTACCCTTCGCGACGCCAACTTTCACTTTGCACCAGGCATTTTTCCAGTACAGCGACAGGGCAACCACGGTGAAGCCTTCACGGTTAATGCGCCCATAAAGGGACTCCAGTTCACGCTTGTTCAATAGCAGCTTACGGGTACGCGTTGGGTCACACACGTAGTGTGACGAGGCGACGGTCAGCGGCGTGAAGTTGGCACCGAACAGGAAGGCTTCGCCATCTTTCAGGATCACGTAGCTATCACCGATGTTGGCTTTCCCGGCGCGCAGCGATTTTACTTCCCAACCCTGCAATGCAAGGCCAGCTTCGAATTCTTCTTCAATAAAATACTCGTGGCGAGCACGCTTGTTGAGCGCAATGGTCGCCGAGCCTGGTTTATGTGCTTTTTTCTTCGTCATAAGTATCGTAAAGCCATCGGTAATCTGATTTCAAAAAGTCACCTCATTGCGTCCTGTGAGGTCTAACGCGCTATATTAGCACGAGATGAGGCTTAGCGTTTTTTTAACAGGTGATAAATGTTATTATTTGTCGGTTGTGTGACCATGGGAAATGCTATGCCTCAGATTAGCCGTACTGCGCTTGTTCCATACAGCGCGGAACAAATGTATCAGTTAGTGAACGACGTTCAGTCTTATCCAGAATTTATTCCGGGATGTACCGGGAGCCGAGTGCTGGAGTCTGGCCCGACGCAGATGACGGCGGCGGTCGATGTCTCCAAAGCGGGGATCAGCAAGACGTTCACCACCCGCAATACGCTGACGAGCAATCAGAGTATTTTGATGCATCTGGTAGATGGTCCGTTTAAAACCCTGATGGGTGGCTGGAAGTTTACCCCCCTCAGCGCTGATGCCTGTCGCATCGAGTTCCAGCTGGACTTTGAGTTTACCAATAAACTGATTGAGCTGGCGTTTGGCCGCATCTTTAAAGAGCTGGCCTCGAATATGGTTCAGGCGTTCACGACCCGCGCCAAAGAGGTTTACAGTGTCGCATAAGATAGCTGTCGAGGTGGTGTATGCGCTGCCGGAGAAGCAATATCTGCAGCGTGTGATGCTGGACGAAGGTGCGACCGTTGAGGCGGCTATTCGCGCTTCTGGCATCCTTGAGCTTCGTCGTGACATCGACCTGGCGAAAAATAAAGTCGGCATTTACAGCCGTCCGGTCAAACTGGCTGATGTGGTGAATGAGGGTGACAGGGTCGAAATTTATCGCCCGCTGATTGCCGACCCGAAAGAGCTGCGTCGCCAGCGTGCGGAGAAATCGGGTAAGTAGTTCGCTCTTCACCTTTAGCCTGATCTCAAAGGGGCGAGGGGGATGAAGGAAGACAAAAAAGGTGCTCATTGAGCACCTTTTTGCATCTCTGACACCTGATTATTTGGTCAGGGCAGGCTTGTTGTCGATGTTGGTCAACACACCGGCGCTGCTGAAGGTCAGCGTCAGGGTCTGCTGGGACGCGTCTTCATGGCCCGGCTGCTGACGGAATACATAGAACCAGGTGTTTGTGCCGAACGGATCGGACATCATTGGGGTTCCAAGTGCATAAGCGACCTGCTGTTGTGTCATCCCCACACGGATTTTGGACACATCGTTAGGGGTAAGGTAGTTCCCCTGGTTGATGTCAGGACGGTAAACCACTTTCTCCAGAGTGGAACAGCCTGCGGTCAACATCAGAAGAACCGCTGCGGCAGCG
>Ga0308162_1001631_pt1 | contig 17034 bp, 15 predicted proteins | sample PhySR2_FD_201370 | JGI IMG/M metagenome (GOLD analysis project Ga0308162, IMG submission 201370) | Phyllosphere microbial communities from UC Gill Tract Community Farm, Albany, California, United States - DLSLS.R2 | ecosystem: Host-associated > Plants > Phyllosphere > Unclassified | place: USA... | reverse complement strand
ATCCTCCATGATCTGAACCAGATTTTGCAGCATGGCAAGATTTGGTCCGACCATCGTTCCCCAGTCAGAAGCGTTCAGCCAGGCGCTGTAAAAGATATGCGTGACGTCGGTGAGTGATGCCAGCCGTTGCTGGCACTGCTGACTATCGCGCAGATCGACCGCTATAATCTCTGTTCCGCTGACTGCAAAGTCTGACCGATGCGTCAGTGCCTTGACCTGCCAGTGGTCTGCTACCAGGGCCTGACTCAGTTGCTGACCCACAATCCCGCTGGCACCCGCCACCAGCGCAACCTTTTTACCCTGTGTCGTTTTCATGATCGCTATCCGATTAAGAAAGAAGCCGCATTTTCACCTGTGTAAAATTCTGATTAAATCCCCGTAACCGGATATCACTTATCAGGAAAATCTATAAATGCAGAACAAACTGACTGCGATGCAGACCTTCATCCGGGTGGCGGAAGCGGGCTCCTTTTCGGCGGCAGCACGGCAAAACGGCATGAAGCAGTCGGCTGTTAGCCAGCAGATCGCCGCACTGGAGGAGGCACTGGGCGTGGTGCTCCTGCATCGCACCACGCGAACCATGGCGTTAACTGAGCCGGGTCACCATTATCTGCAACAGGTCAGGCAGCTGCTTGGTGCGATGGACGAACTGGAGCAGCAACTACGGCCTGAATCGCAGCCGCTTCATGGCAGAGTGCATATTCAGTTGCCGAGCGGCATCGGGCAGCGGCTGATGCCGCATCTGATCGCTTTCCAGCAGGTGCATCCTGCGCTGCGTCTGAATATTGCGCTGGAGGATCGCCTGTCGGACCTCATCGTGGAAGGCGTTGACGTGGCGGTTCGTGTCAGCGAGTCGCCACCTGCCACGCTGGCTGCCCGTTCGCTCGCCACGATTGAAACCGTGCTGGTGGCTTCCCCTGAGTGGATAGCGCGCAACGGCCCGCCGCAGACGCCCGATGACCTTATGCGCTATCCGCATATACGTTTTAGTGGTATAGCGACTGATGCGCCGCTGCAGCTGGTTTCTGCGACCGCGAAAGTCTCTGTTCCGGTAGAAAGCGTGTTTCGGTCTAATAACAGCGATGCCTTGATGCAGGCCCTTGAAGCAGGCCTCGGTATCGGCGGCTTACAGACGCTGCCTGGCGCAGACGCGCTGGCCTCCGGCCGACTGGTGCGGGTGTTACCGGACTGGCGAATGCCCGACCGTTATCTCTATGCCCTATTCCCGGATGCCCGTTTTATTCCTTATAAGGTCCGTAAGCTGGTCGGACGGTTAAGTGAGGTGTTGATGCAGGGATCAGGGCAGAGCCAGATCTGATGCCCAGGCGATTTTATTAATTCGCAGGGTGCAGCAAAACCCGGAAACGCTTAAAACCCTCGCAAAGCTCTGATATGACCGTCCGGATGGTGTGCAGCGCATTCTTTCACACATGCGCCTGGTATCCGATGCCCGGCGGGTTAACTCAGCCTTCTCTTACGCCTAATCAGACAGTGCTTTTGCCACCATAAGCCAGATTTTTTAAAAGGTTCACATTCAGACCAACGACACTTTTCACCCTCATCAGGGCGTGGCAGGATAAGCGCAATCTATCAAGGAGTGTGCCTGATGTTACTGAAAGGTATGAACGATCCGCTGCTGAAAGCGTATCAGCATCCCAAATCACGGATGATGATCAGCCGTTTCAGGGGGCTGGCGGGCGACAGAAGACTCAGTGACTGGCAGGCATTCTGTATTCTGGTAACCGGCTTTACAAATTACTGGTATGTGCAGGCTGGTCACTACAGCATTAATATCAGGCTCACCAAAACTCGTCAGTTCGACTTCCTGCAGGACTTCCTTCATTTCACAGTCACCCTGGATGGATTGATCGGCGATGAACATTTTCGCAGCCCGGACTTTGTACTGCCACATTACGATGTGCCTTATGAATTCTGTCGCTGGCGCAACAAGCGCAGCTATGACGCCTTAACCACCTATGTGAGTAAACAGGGGGTGAAATCTCATAAAGGGATGTTTGTCGCCTCGGAAGGCGCGTCTCCGGAAGAGCAGGTGATGAAATGGGAAGGGGTGGTCAACGTCTATGACAAAACCTTTTTCAGTGTGACTAACTTCAATACAACTCAGGAATTCCTGATTAAAGACCTTCGTAAATCCATTCAGGATGGATTACTGAAGCACCTGAGTTTTTACCGCGATCTGTTTCACTATATTTTTCCCACACCGGCAGAGGCACGATTGCAGGCGCGTGACGACAGGCGCTATCTGATGAAAAGATAGCGCCCGGTCATTTTACTTTCAGTCACTGGCATCCGCACAGAATGGTCGCTGTAAGGCGGATCAATCTGTTATGAGCGAACCGCTCTGAAAGTTTACCACTTCATCTCGCCGGTATTCACTTTCGCGCTGAGTTCAAGTGACGCCGGCTCAGCCAGTTTTGGCCAGGCGGTGTTCATGGCGGCAATTACCGCTGCTGAGGTTTTATGTTCTGACAGCGCCGCTTCAAAACTCTTCAGATAATTCAGGGTGAAATCCACAGCCTGCGAGCCGGCTGGACGCTCACCCAGATAGTGGCCCGGAATAACATTTTTCGCGTTGAGCGTCTGCATCTCAGTGAGGATATGGCGCCACTCATTGCGGCTCTTAACGGTCTGAGTGTCAGCCGTCCAGACGTGGATGCCAGAGGAAAGGGCTGTACCGCCCAGAATGGTGCTCACAGAGGGGATCCAGATGTATGCAGCATATTGATCAGGATGACGCAGTTCCAGCGCCTCGCCATCCACGCTGAAGCGGGTCTGATGCGTAACGTCTGGCACAAAGACTTTATCCGGTGCACCCTGTTTCATCTGAGGGCCCCAGTATTTCAGCTTGGCGTCATGAGTCTGCTGGATATGCTTTACCACCGCAGGTGCGGCAACGATTTTGACGTCCGGCCAGGCTTTAACAATCGGCTCCAGACCGAAGTAGAAATCGGGATCGCCCGAGGTGATCACAATCTCCTTCAGCTTTTTACCACGCTTTTTAATCATCTCCACCAGCTTCTCACCATCCTGGATGCTGAACTGGGCATCAAACAGAATTGCTTCGGTTGGCCCGGAGACCAGGGTTGAGGAGACGGCAAAAATACCTTTCTCCTGCGGATTATAGGTTTCCAGTTGCAGCGTGGCCGCGCTGGCGGAGGCGGAAGCCAGAACGAGTATCACAGGCAACAGAGCAGTTTTCATTAATATTCCTCAGAGATATATGCCCGACTCAGGCAGGTGTATCGGGCGATGTGCAGAATCAGTAGCGCTATTCTACGCATCTTGCTATCTGTTAGAATTCCCGGAATCAGAGATGCTGAGTTTCATAATCCGAACAGGTGAGTGGGATGGACAGAGTGACGGCAGCTGCCGTTTTTAACCGGATATGTGAGCTGGGTAGCCTGAGTGCTGCTTCGCGTGCGCTGGGGATCTCGCGGCCGATGGTCAGCCGTTATCTGGAAGAGATGGAAAAGTGGGCGGGAACGCGTCTGCTGCATCGCTCGTCGCGCCGGCTGACCCTGACGCCTGCCGGTGAGGCGATTCTGCAAAAGACCCGCCAGCTGGCTCTGCTGTCAGAAGCGATCCAGCAGGAAACCACCCAGAGTGTTCCAGCCGGAACGCTACGCATCGCCTGTGCCCATTTTACGGCGCTTCATCTTGTCGGCCCGGTCGTCCCCGATTTTCTTGATCGTTATCCGGCGCTGCGCATCGAACTGGATATTAACAATCAGCCGGTAAGCCTGATCAGCGAGCGGATCGACCTCGCCATCCGTATCACCGATGCGCCAGAGCCGGGAGCAATCGCACGCCGTCTCGGTGAATGTCACTCTGTACTCTGCGCCTCCCCCGTCTATCTGCAGAAGCGAGGCATTCCGCAAACGCCTGGCGATCTGGCGCAGCACAACTGCCTCTACTACAGTCGTTTTGCCGGTCAGAGCTGGCATTTCACGGCGGCTGGTGGCGAGAAAATCTCTGTCGCCGTTAAAGGGAATTTCAGTGCGGGCATTTCGTCACTGTTATGTGACGCAGCGATTGCAGATTGTGGGATAGCGATGGTGCCTGAACTGGAAGCACGCCCTGCGCTTGAAGCGGGAAAGCTGGTTGAGTTATTGCCCGATTATGCGCCGCAGCGCATCGGTATCTGGGGGCTTTACCTGTCGCGTGAGCACCAGTCTGCCGCGCTGCGTCTGATGCTGGATGAACTGCAAAACAGCATTCAGAGCCGGTGATGAGAGGAAATCGAACTGAGAATGATGGGGACATTTATGAATGATGATCAACAACTGTACTGGAACCCTATGGTGCCAGAACTGACCGTTACTGACTTTGCCGTTTCGCTGCATTTTTACACCGTTGTGCTGGGCTTTGAGGTGCGGATCCAGCGTCAGAATCCTGACTTCGCATACCTCTGCTTTGGTGAGGCGCAATTGATGATTGAACAGTGCCATCCGCAGGGGTGGAACACAGCTGAACTGGAGAGGCCGCTGGGGCGGGGCATTAATTTTCAGATCGAAGTCGATGACATTCAAGCTGTAATGACAGGTTTGCAACAGCATGCCGTGCCACTTTTTCGTGCGTTGAGTGATAACTACTATGACACCGGCGAGACAACCGCCTGCCAGCGGGAGTTTCTGGTACAGGATCCAGATGGTTATCTGCTGCGCTTTAGCCAGTATCTGGAATAAGCTGAAAGCGTTTTCGACACTACCAGTGATGACTTAAATAGCGTAAAAAACGCGCCTGTATTCTGCATTTTATTTTGAATGTTCAGTCATAATAAATATATGTTTTAACTTTACCGGCTTTATTACAGTCGTAGAGGAAATTCAGCCTGCATTTTACAGCAGGACAATTAATGATTACCCGATCCGCTAACAAAAAATCCATGCGTAGCAAGGTAATGAGTGTAAAGATTAAATAAAGGGGCTGAAGGTGTGGCTTCTTTCTGAAAAGGTCATCAGGAAAAAGAACCCAGGCGAAAAAATCTTTCACGCTATGGTCTACACTCACGTTACTTAGCTGGATTAGATAATTCTTAACATTGTCTTTGTAATGAATTTCATTTGGGTAAGTGGTTAAAATTTACATTTATTTTTTCACTCAGCACTTAATCTTTGGGCATGTATGCCGATAACAGGTGATACATACTCAGGAGGACGCACTATGAAATTATTTTTATCTCTCTGCTTTACCACGTTGCTGATCACCCTGGCTGGTCCAGCGAGTGCAGATCCAAATTCAGGTACTATCATTTTCAGGGGAGCCATAACGAACGGTTCGTGTAATATGAATATCGGGCAGAATCCTGTTGTGTTTGACTGCTATGATCCCGCTCGTGGCAAGGCTGTCGTTACAACTGCTGACCTGATGAACCCCAAATCCCTGACTGGCTTGCCTGTAGAAGTAAAAATGCACTGGTTTAACCCTGCGAAATCGAAAGGGATTATTGAGGTCAGCTATCTCTGATTCCCATAACGGATTTTCGTGTTTACCTGAAAACCCCAGTGCGATCTGCAGGTCATAACTCGCAGAGAGTGAATAAAGCATAAAGTCCCTGACATAATAAGGTCTAATCTTCCGTATACCTGTTCAGCAAGAAACAATGTGCTGCACCTTCACCTGGAGATTCAGGTGAGTGAATTCCAGGTGCAGGCTGATAATGCTGACAATTTATTAAAACTCTTTTATTTTATGTGTTCTCAAGCGCTATACCGGTTCCCGAATGGATAAAGATAAAAACCCACCTTTATAGCTAAAGGTGGGTTTTTAATGGTTTTATAAAAAACATCCGGGGATCACGAAGGATCAGAAGAGCGCTGAGTAAAGTACTTCGTACTTTGACGCTTCTCCTTTTTACGACGCAGAACCAGACTGGTGGTAATGATCAACAGTGTTAATCCGCAGGTTGCCAGTAATTCAGCCTGATGCTTCGCGTCAAACAACATGATCACAAGTACGGTCGTGATAAACAGAATCGTTACCCACGTCAGGCCTGGGAATAGCCACATCCGGTAATGCAGGACTTCACCCGCCTTTTCGCGCTTTTTACGCAGCACAAGATGCGATACGGCAATCACCAGATAGACCAGCAGCGCAATCGCCCCCGACGTCGCCAGTAAAAACTCAAACACGACACTTGGCGCAAGGTAATTCGCAATTACTGCCAGAAACGCAGCAGCGGTCGAGAGCAATACCGCAACCCACGGCGTGCCGCTGCGATTAGTGCGTGAAGCAGCAGCAGGCGCATCTTTGCGGCGGGAGAGGGAGTAAAGCATGCGCGATGAGGTATATAGTGCAGAGTTAAGACAGCTGCACACCGCCATCAGCACCACCAGGTCGACAATCAGCCGGGCATGCGGAATGTTCATCGCCGTTAATACCGTCTGCCATGAGCCCTGTTCAACCAGGCCAGGCGTGTTCCACGGCACCAGTGCGACCACAAAGAAAATCGACAGCAGATAAAACAGCGCAATGCGCCAGATAACCGAGTTAGTTGCCTGGGTAATCTGCTTGCCAGGGTTTTTAGACTCGGCAGCGGCAATAGTGACGATTTCGGTACCCATAAAAGAGAACATCGTGGTCAGGATGGCCGCTACAACCGCACTCATACCATTCGGCATAAACCCGTGCGTGTCATAAAGATGCGACAGGCCACTGGTGTTGCTGTCAGGCAGCAGACCCAATACTGCCGCCCCCGCCACACCCAGGAACAGGATAATGGCCACGACCTTGATCAGCGCAAACCAGAACTCAAATTCCCCATAATTTTTAACGCTGAGCAGGTTGGTAATGGTCAGCAGTAACGTGATGGCAAAGGTATATTGCCAGATGGCGACCTCGGGGAACCAGGCGTGCAGAATCGTCCCCGCTGCATTGGCTTCAAGTGGGATCACCAGCACCCAGAACCACCAGTAGAGCCAGCCGATGGTAAAACCGGCCCAGCGACCCAGCGCTTTGTCCGCATAGGTTGAGAAAGAGCCTGAATCGGGTGAAGCGACGGCCATCTCGGCCAGCATCCGCATAATTAACACCACCAGCGCACCGGCAGCCGCGTAAGAGATCAGCACCGCAGGACCGGCTTCAGAAATAGCGTGGCCGGAGCCGACAAACAGCCCTGCGCCAATCACACCCGCAATTGAGAGCATACGCACGTGGCGCGGTTTCAGGTTTTGAGCCAGCGAATCTTCATTCGCACTCTGATTCATCGTCATGTAAACGTCTCCAGGCGACGTCCGGCCTGAATGGCCGGACGAAAGGGGAACAGGCTTGCGTGAACGCACAGCGAAATCAGGCCGGGACGACGGGATGTCCGGCAGAAGCAACACAGTGATTAATTACCGTGGAGAGAATGGTCAGCGCCTGGCTGAACTGGGCATCAGGAATGGTGAGCGGGTAGAGGAAGCGGATGACGTTGCCTTTAGCTCCACAGGTCAGCAGCAGCAGGCCCTGTTCCATTGCCATCTTCTGAACCGCCTGCGCGGTGCTGGCCTGATAGAACTCCATCGCCACCATGGAACCCAGCGCACGTACGTCAGCAATGTCCGGATGTTTGCGTTGATGCTCCAGCAGTTCAGCTTCAAGCCTGGCACCGAGATCGACGGCGCGCTGGCAGAGCTGCTCCTCTTCAATCACATCCAGCACCGCATGGGCTGAGGCGATAGCCAGTGGGTTACCGGCATAGGTTCCGCCCAGGCCCCCAGGCGCAGGTGCGTCCATGACCTCTGCACGACCGGCGATGGCAGAAAGCGGCATGCCGCCTGCCAGGCTTTTTGCCATGGTGATAATATCGGCCTTCACCGGATAGTGCTCCATGGCGAACAGCTTGCCGGTCCGGGCAAATCCACTCTGGACTTCATCCGCAATCAGCAGAATGCCGTGGCGATCGGCCAGCTCCCGCAACTGCACCATAAACTCTGCCGGTGCGGCATGGAATCCGCCTTCCCCCTGCACCGGCTCCAGCACGATCGCGGCCACATCATGCGGTGCAATGTCCTGGGTAAAGATTTCGTCGAGGCTGATCAGTGACGCCTCAATGCTGATCCCCTGAACTGCGCTGGGGTAGCGTGCATGGAAGACAGAAGGTGGCATCGGGCCGAAGTCCCGCTTGTAGGGCGCCACTTTACCGGTCATCGCCATCGTCATGAAAGTACGACCATGGAAAGCGTTACCAAAGGTGATGATGCCGTGACGGCGGGTATAGGCACGAGCCACTTTGACCGCATTTTCCACCGCTTCCGCGCCAGTCGTGAAGAAGGCCGTTTTGGCCGATCCGGCAATGGGCACGCGCTGATTAATGCGCTCGGCCAGGGAGATATAACTTTCGTAAGGGGTTATCTGAAACGCTGTATGGGTAAACTTTGTTAACTGATCGGCAATGGCCTGTTCAATACGTGGATGGCGGTGGCCCGTGTTCAGCACCGCGATGCCGCCAGCGAAATCGATCCAGCTTTTACCGGCCTGATCCCATAAGGTGGCGTTTTCTGCCCGGGCAACGTACCAGTCGCACAGCGTACCGATGCCTTTAGGGAGAGCCTGTGCTTTGCGCTGCTGCATCAGGTTATTATTTTCGCTCATTTCATCCACCTCGTTAATATGCGTGTTTACAATTCCCGACAAACACGTTTATTTATGCCTGAGGCGTGGTGAGTTGCCAGAGCCAATTCTCAGAGGAAAGGTGGAGCCAATTGCGACTCTTGTACGCAGATCATCTATTAGCACGGTTACAGTTTTTAAGAACCGGCTCATTACATCAGCGGCTGCTGAATTGTATGCAGGCCGCAATCGCGGAAGAGGTGTTTCCCCGCGGAAGCCGTCTGCCGCCAACCCGCGATCTGGCGCGCGAACTCGGCGTGTCGCGAAACACGGTAATGCATGTTTATGAAAGTCTGATGGCGCAGGGGTATGTCACCGCGCGCACCGGCAGCGGGACATGGATTGCCGAGACGTTGCCGGAGAATTCTCTGCAAAGTGATGCGATTGCCGATCTTCAGGCGGTGAGGGCGCAACGACCCGCGACGCTGTCAAAGCGGGGTGCCAGTCTGCTGGGGCATGCAACTGCCTCGCCCTGGCAGTGGGGCGCGTTTGTGCCCGGCGCACCCGATGTCACCGAATTTCCTCACAAGCTGTTCAGCCAGATTCAGGCGCGGCTGAACCGCGAACCTGACGTACATCGCCTGGTCTACAGCAGCGGCGGCGGCTGTCCCGATCTTCGCCATGCGCTGGTGGATTATCTGCGGGTGGCGCGTTCCGTACGGGCCGATGCTGACCAGATCCTGATTACCGAAGGGGTTCACCAGGCGGTTGATCTGGTGACGCGGGTGTTATGTGATCCCGGCGATCGGGTCTGGATGGAGGAACCGGGCTACTGGGGAACACGTAATTTGCTGCGCATGAATGGTCTGAAGATTCGCGCGATGACGGTGGATGAGCAGGGACTGGTACCGGACAGCGGCCCGGCCCCTAAAATGGTGTTTGTAACGCCTTCCCATCAGTATCCGCTGGGGGTGCACCTGAGCCTGGCGCGTCGTCAGGCATTGATCGCCCTGGCACGCCGTCATCAAAGCTGGATTGTTGAAGATGACTACGACAGCGAATTTCGCTTTTCCGGTCAGCCTCATCCCTCACTTCAGGGGCTGGAAGCCGATGCACCGGTCATCTACATGGGCACATTCAGCAAGACACTCTATCCCGCTCTGCGTATTGGCTACATGGTGGTGCCGAAATCGCTGGCACAGCCGTTGCGCATCGCGGCGGCGGAACTCTATCGCGGCGGACACCTGCTGATTCAGCGGGCGCTGGCTGAGTTTATCCGACTGGGCCACTACATGGAGCATATTCGCCGGATGCGCCTGCTTTATCGTCAGCGGCGGCAGTTTCTCTGCAGGCTGATTGAGCGCTATCTGGGGCCAGCATTTTTACCGGCATTCAATCATGAGGCGGGACTGCATCTGGTGATGCCGCTGCCAGCGGGCGCGGATGACGTTGCGATAGCTGCAGAGGCGCTGAAACGCGGGGTCAAAGTGCGACCGCTTTCGCAATACTATATGCATCCGCAGGAGGCGCGCGGATTGCTGTTGGGTTATGCCTGCGTCAATGAGCGGCAGTGTCAGGACGCCTTTGGCACACTCAAAGCCTGTCTTATGTCCGCAGGGATGGTCTTTAGTCCGCCGCGTTAGCGGTTCATGGGTTTTAAAAGGCAGCAGTTTCAGGGCTGGAGCTGTGCTAACGCATTGACATTTCATCAGCGTCACCGAGAATACAGCTCTTTGCGTTTCGACCAGAAAATACTGGAGTTTATCATCGCCCTTAATCCCTTTTCTGCACAGGCCAGAGCGGCTATTAAGCGAGGCGCTGCGCTGGCTGCGGCGTTATTGCTGGTCAGTTGCGCATCCGAACCGCCGAAATCGCTGGTGACCCCTTTTCCGCCGGTAACGAAACAGCCATTACCTGTGCCCGGCAAGCCAGCACAGCCTCAGGCTAGTCAACCGATGCGGGGTGTCTGGTTAGCCACGGTGTCACGTCTCGACTGGCCGCCCGTGGCGTCGGTGAACGGCACCAGTCCGGCGCAGCGTATCCGCCTGCAGCAGCAATCCCTGACCAACAAACTGGATAAGCTGAAAAGCCTGGGCATTAACACGGTGTTTTTCCAGGTGAAGCCGGATGCCACGGCGCTCTGGCCCTCAAAAATCCTCCCCTGGTCGGATATGCTGACTGGCAAAATCGGTGAAGATCCAAGATATGATCCGCTGCAGTTTATGCTGGATGAGGCGCACAAGCGCGGCATCAAAGTTCATGCCTGGTTTAATCCCTACCGGGTATCGGTCAATACTAAACCTTCGACCGTCAGCGAACTGAACCGCACGCTGTCACTGCATCCGGCCAGTGTTTTTGTGCTGCACCGCGACTGGATCCGCACCGCAGGGGATCGCTACGTGCTCGATCCGGGCATTCCTGAGGCGCGTGACTGGATCACCAGTATTGTGGCCGAGGTGGTGGCGCGTTATCCCATCGACGGTGTGCAGTTCGATGACTACTTCTATGCCGAATCAGCAGGTTCGCTGCTCAACGATAATCAGACCTTCAGTCGCTATGGGCAGGGGTTTGCCGGTAAAGCGGACTGGCGACGTCACAATACTCAGCAACTGATTGAGCAGGTGTCACGCACTATCAAACAGCTGAAGCCAGACGTTGAATTTGGTGTCAGTCCGGCGGGCGTCTGGCGCAATCTGTCGCACGATCCTGCTGGTTCCGATACCCGAGGCGCCGCAGCGTACGACGAAGCCTTTGCCGATACCCGTCACTGGGTGCAGCAGGGTCTGCTGGATTACATCGCCCCGCAGCTCTACTGGCCTTTTTCCCGTCAGGCTGCCCGATATGACGTGCTGGCAAACTGGTGGGCAGAAGTGGTGAAACCGACTAAAACCCGGCTCTACATCGGTCTTGCGCTTTATAAAGTCGGCGAGCCATCAAAAATTGAACCTGACTGGACGCTCCAGGGTGGTGTGCCTGAACTGAAAAAGCAGCTCGACCTGAATGAATCTAACCCCAATATTGATGGCACCATTCTGTTCAGAGAGAACTATCTGAATCAGCCGCAGACTCAGCAGGCGGTGAGCTACCTTAAAAGCCGCTGGGGAGGCTGAAATGCCCGGACAGCATGACCAGTGCGGTTAAGTTTTTCCCTGTGACTTACTGCTATTCTTGCGCTTTATATGGGAGGAACCATGAGCGAACTGATTAATATTTTTACAAGTCATAAAAGTGAACGCAGTTTCACTGAGCAACCTGTCGATGAAGCGGTGCTGGATCGTATTATCAGTACTGCATACCGCGCACCGACATCAGTAAACTCACAGCAGGTTTCTGTGGTGATCACGCGTGATGCCGGACGTCGCGCAGAGATCGCCGCCATCGCGGGCGGTCAGCCGTGGATTGCCAAAGCACCCGTCTTCATCACTTTCGTGCTGGACATGCATAAATCGGCGGTGGGAATGGCCGCTGTCGATCAGCAGCAGATTGCCCATCAGAGCATTGAGAGCATCGTGTCGGGTTCTACCGATATTGGTATTGCCCTGGGCTCAGTCATGGCCGCTGCGCGTGCAGAAGGTCTGGGCATTGTGCCGATTGGCGGAATCCGTCGCGATCCACAGGCGATGATTTCACTGCTGGAGCTGCCGCCGCTGACCTTCCCGGTTGCGGGTGTGGTCATCGGTCACGTGGACGAGCCTGCTCATCAGAAACCGCGTCTGCCTCTGGCTACTTTCCGCCATGATGAGACCTATCAGACGCAGGGGCTGGAGCAGCAGATTGCAGCTTACAACGATGAAATGGTTCAGCACTGGAAAAACATCGGTCGTCACGACGGTGAGAGCTGGAGCGAAAGCGTCAGCGGTTACTATAAAAATATCTACTTCCCGGCTGTATTGCCCGCACTGCTGAAACAGGGTTTCGGCACGGATAAATAATTCCTTCTGCGCGAAGTAAAAAGTATCAGGCCATCCGTCTATTGTGACGGGTGGCCTTTTTCATTTTGTTACTATAACGAAATGTGACTTTCTTCTTTGTAACACATAATTTCCCTGTTAACCGAAGCGCTACTGCCTTTAACACTTACTTTCCAGGGAAATAACATGTCTCAGCGTTCACTCTATGCGCTCTGTTTAATGAGCTTTTTTCTGGCTGATGTCCGCGACGGGTTGGGACCTTTTCTGGGCATATTTCTGACGGAACGGCACTGGCGTCCTGATGAAATCGGACTGGTGATGACCTGTGGCGGCATCGCCGGACTACTTGCCACGCTGCCTGCTGGGATAGCTGCCGATGCGACCCGCCATAAAAAAATGATTGTGCTGCTGGGTTGTCTGGTGATCACCGTTGCTACGCTGCTGCTGTGGTACAGCAATCAGACCTGGACGGCGATGGTCTCGCAAATTGTGGCGGGAATTGCTGCGGCGTTTATCGGTCCGACCGTGGCGGGGATCACCCTGGGGCTGACCGGTCAGCGCGGCTTCAACCAGCAGATGGGACGCAATGAAGCCTTCAATCATGGTGGTAACACTATTGCAGCGTTACTGGCGGGTTTTTCTGCCTGGTACTGGGGCATGGGTGCTGTCTTTATTCTGATGACGGTGATGGCGATTTTTGCTGCCTTCGCCACACTTGCGATTCGCGGTGATGAGATTGATAACGAGGTGGCGCGAGGCTTTGAACAGAATGAAGAGCGTCAGCCAGCGCTGAGCTTATCGATGCTGATGCGTAAACCGGCGCTGATGATAGCGGGCGTGACGCTGCTGCTGTTTCACCTTGCCAATGCCGCGCTATTACCAATGCTGAGCATGCGCGTCGCCTCCGCAGGCGGACAGGCGGCGGTTAGTCCCGGTCTGTACGCTGCGGCAACGGTGGTGATTTCCCAGCTGGTGATGATCCCGGTCGCGCTGTGGGTCTCGAAACGGGTGGAAACGCACGGCTATCGCCTGTTCATCATGGTCGCCCTGATGATTTTACCGCTGCGCGCGGTTATTGCAGCAGGCTTTGCCGAACCGCTCTTTGTCATTCCGGTTCAGATCCTGGATGGTATTGCGGCAGGGATTCTGGGCGTGGCGGTGCCGGGCTATATTGTGTCTCTGATGCGGGGAACCGGCCATGTTAATGCCGGGCAGAGCGTCATTATGCTGATGCAGGGCGCAGGCGCTGCGCTGAGTCCGGCCATGACCGGAGCAATCGCCGCGCGTTATTCTTACAGCACAGCGTTTGCAGTTCTCGGGGCGATAGCCCTGCTGGCGCTGATTTTATGGTGGCGCACCGGTAGCTCACCTGCCACCCGCCTTGCCTGAGCAGGCATAAAAAAGGCTGCCCATTGGGCAGCCTCTTCTGGCAAATCCATTTGCGACCATCCGTTATTTATACAGTTCTGGGGTCATGTGAACACGGTTATGGGTGTTCGCTTCCGTAATTTTGTACTGCGCACCCTGCTCCTGAGCCTGAGCGGCGATTTTCGATTCTGCCTCATCCTCTAACTACGACCTATTTGGGAATTCGATTAGCCACACTAAATTTATGGGTTAAAGGTTGTTATGTAAACTGACCCGCTCCCCGTATGTGATCCATCCATAATCAGGCATATCCGGGTAACGGATTCATCGTTATGTAAATGGGCCTCAGTGGTGGTGGCCGCCTCCTGCAAAATCGCCTGTGCGGCCTGCAGGGCGGACATTTCGCTGTTTACCATCACAATATGGCAGGCAAGATCGTTCAGCAGAGGGCTGACCGTGAGGCGCGTCAGGTTACTGCGACTCTCCTTGCTGCCGTCGTATGCAAACATCACTCGTGCGGGCGGCGTAAACGTCTCCGGCACAACCATCACCGGCCGTTTCTGCAGGCGAATGATGCTCTCAAGGTGGCTGCCCACCGTGTTATGCGCACCACGGCGACCCAGCACCATTAGCCGTGTTCAGCCCGGTTTCGCGAGAATTTCATCCAGGGCACTCGGTTAGTGGCCGCCCATCAGCTTGTCCACTTCTTCGGGCTTATCGTGTACACCGAAGCGGTCAACGAGGGTGCGTGTTGCCTCATTCATGCCGCGGATATCCACTTCTGTGCCTTCGCGGCGGAACTTAATCACCACTTTGTCGAGCGCGCTTATCGATGTGATGTCCCAGAAGTGCGCGTGTGTGACGTCAATCACCACGTGTTCAGCCGCCTCGCGAAAGTCAAAGTGGCTCATAAAGCGATCGGCTGAGGCAAAAAATACCTGCCCGGTGACGATGTAGGTACGGGTCCCATTGTTCAGCCTGGAGTTCACCACCATAAAGCGTGCCACCTTGGTGGCGAAGTTCAGCGAGGCTATCAGCACGCCGGTCAGCACGCCAAAAGCAAGGTTATCTGTCGCCACCACCACCACGACCGTTGCCAGCATTACCACGCTGGTTGAAAGGGGATAGCTGCGCAGATGGGTAATGGATCGCCAGGAGAAGGTGCCGATGGAGACCATGATCATCACGGCCACCAGAGCTGCCATCGGTATCCGGGATACCCAGTCGCGCAGGAATACCACCATCAGCAGCAGCACCACGCCTGCAGTGAGCGTTGAAAGACGCCCGCGTCCGCCCGACTTCACGTTAATCACCGACTGACCGATCATCGCGCATCCCGCCATGCCACCAATAAATGAGGTACAGATATTGGCCGCACCCTGCGCCTTGCACTCGCGGTTTTTATCGCTCGGCGTGTCGGTCATGTCATCGACAATGGTGGCAGTCATCATCGATTCCAGCAGTCCCACCACGGCCAGGCCCGCAGAGTACGGCAGGATGATCATCAGTGTGTCCAGGTTCAGTGGAACATCGGGGATCAGAAAAACCGGCAGGCTGTCAGGCAGTTTGCCCATGTCGCCGACGGTGCGCACGTCCAGGTGGAGCCACATGGAAATGGCCGTCAGCACGATAATACAGACCAGCGGTGAGGGGATGGTTTTGTTGATATACGGGAACAGATAGATAATGGCCAGGCCCGCTGCGGTCAGGGCATATACGTGCCAGGTCACATCGGTGAGTTCCGGCAGTTGCGCCATGAAAATCAGAATGGCCAGCGCGTTAACGAAGCCGGTTACTACCGAGCGCGAAACATAGCGCATCAGGCTACCCAACTTCAGGTAACCGGCCGCCAGTTGCAGGACGCCGGTGAGCGCCGATGCGGCCAGCAGATACTGCAGGCCGTGATCTTTTACAAGCGTGACCATCAGCAGGGCCATAGCGCCAGTAGCCGACGAAATCATCGCCGGACGGCCACCGAGGAAGGCCATAACCAGGGGAATACAGAATGCAGAGTAGAGTCCGACCTGCGGATCCACACCGGCAATAATGGAAAAGGCGATCGCTTCAGGTATAAGCGCGAGCGCGACCACAATACCGGCAAGAACGTCACCACGGACATTACCCAGCCAGTCCTTATGTGTCGAGGACAGCAACATAGTCATTTCTCAGTTTTTGATTGCGGTTAGCCCGTGAGGGCAAAAAATTTACAGACGAAAAAGCACATCCGCAGACGGGATGTTTTTGAGTGCGCGCCGAAGTTTATTCAGTGCGACGGAGAGGGGATGAAACTCAGGGTGGCGTAAGACGCATGGCGGTGTTTATCACTCCTTCACGGCTGACAGAGCAGCGCGAGTAACCAGAAAGACCGTCTGAAGAGCTGTTCAGTACCGGTCATGAATGCCAGCCGTGCAGCTGACGCACGGCAAAAAGCGTTTTTTACTCTACACCAATTGTTAACAGGGTCAACGCAGAGGACGAAAATGCCGTTTGCAGAATGGGGGGCGGCGGCACTCTGACAGCCGGTTATTCTGCAGGCCTTTGTAATCAGGAAATGGATATACAAATATGGTTTATTGAATATATTATTAACATACAGAGCTTCTCTGGGAGACTCAGTCAGTAACCATCAGGAGTGACCATGTTGTCAGTAAACCCCCTGCAGCTTTTTAAAAACCTTTCAGATGACACGCGGCTCAGCCTTGTGCTTCTGCTGCGCGAAAAAGGTGAGCTCTGCGTCTGCGAACTCTCAGACATCCTGAAACAAACGCAGCCTAAAATCTCACGACATCTGGCTCTTCTCAGAGCAGGCGGACTGCTTATCGACCGGCGGGATGGAAAATGGATCTATTACCGTTTGTCTCCGCACATGCCAGCCTGGGCAGCAGCAGTGATTGAACAGGCTTACCTTTGCCAGCGGGATGACATTATGCAACTCAGCCAGCAGGCTGAACGCAATAATGCGACAACTAACGGCAAGCCGGTCTGCATGTAAAAATTTTATCGAAACATATCCGAATTTTCGAATATGTTATAAGCAGCACGGATCAATGGGCCATTTTATTCAAAAAGGAGAAGATATGTTTCTGGCGGGTGCGATTTTCGTCCTGACCCTGATACTGGTTATCTGGCAGCCAAAAGGACTCAGTATCGGCTGGAGTGCCGTTATCGGCGCTGCGCTGGCACTGCTGACCGGCGTAGTACA
>Ga0308162_1001630_pt1 | contig 17038 bp, 8 predicted proteins | sample PhySR2_FD_201370 | JGI IMG/M metagenome (GOLD analysis project Ga0308162, IMG submission 201370) | Phyllosphere microbial communities from UC Gill Tract Community Farm, Albany, California, United States - DLSLS.R2 | ecosystem: Host-associated > Plants > Phyllosphere > Unclassified | place: USA... | reverse complement strand
GCGCCTGCAATCTATCACCCAGCTTACCGAACAGCTGCGGCGGGGCGAAGGGCAATTAGTTCGCGTCGGCGCGGCTCACGCTTTTGGTCAGATGGTGCTGGCGCCCGCATTGGTCACCTGGCGGCAAGAGATGGCCTCGGTCAGTGTCGAACTGGTCACCGAGCACTTTAGTACCTTATGCCAGATGATTCTGGATAATCAGCTCGATTTCGCGCTGGTTTTTGGTCAGCAGGTCGATGCGGATCTTCTGGCTGGCTCAGGATCCGCTTGGACGCGTACTTCACCGAGCGCTGCGCGATAAAAAACTGAATCCCGCCGTGTCGTTGTCGATTAAAACCTATTCGGTCATTGCGGATATGGTGCTGGCAGGCGGCGGCACTGGCGTCGTAGATCTCTTCACCGCCTGTCGCTATGCCGAACAGCTAAAGCTGCTACCCATAGCGCAACCCCTGCCGTTTGAAGTGATGCTGATCAGCCGCCGTGACCAGCCACAGTCGCAGTCCACTCTGCAGCTTAAGCAGGTGATCCGTAACAGACTGTGGGAGATCGCCCGGCAGTGCGAAGCGCAGTTTATGGGTGGCTGAATAAGCGCCGCTTTCAGGTGAAGAGCAGGGGAAGATGGGTGTGCTCAGGCAGCATCAGATTCGTTCGCTGACTTTTGCACCAGAAATCGTGGAGCCCGAACAGTGAATCTTTTTTAAGGTAATGATTCCGGCATTGTTGAAATGTGCTGACAAAGACTATTGAGACGGCGTTGAAATGAAAAATCCACGCAAATACGTGGATTTATTGTGTGATGGTCATGAGATTCAGTTAAACCCCATGAGACAACAATTTTTAATCAGACGTTGAATTATGATTATTTTTATATGAGATTGATTTTTATTGTTTTATTTTATTTTATTTGATTTTTATTTGTGCTCATTTGTATACTCATTTTTGAGTTGGCTCACATTCGTAATGCGAAGGTGGTGGGTTCGGCTCCTATTATCGGTACTATTTCAAACTCTTCTCAAGTCAATTGAAATCAACTAAAAGCCCGTATGATGCGGTTTATGGCCCGTACCTTATCTCTGTTATCAACTGGGCCCAACCGAAATCAAATCATAGTCGGGGGCATAAGTGGGGATATTCTGTGTTTGGTTTTGGGAGATGCCCCAATGAAGCTTAATGCTCGACAAATCGACAGCGCTAAATCCAGAGAGAAAGCCTACAAACAGTCGGATAGCGCTGGTTTGTATCTTGAGGTTGTTCCCTCTGGTTCCAGATACTGCCGCATGAAATATCGCTTCAACGGGAAAGAGAAGCGCATGGCCTTTGGCGTGTACCCTACCGTGACTCTCGCGCAGGCGAGGGCATTGCGTGATAAAGCCAAAAAAAAGTTGGCCGAAGGGATCGATCCATCAACAACAAAGAAATAAGAGAAACTGGTTTGCGATGTACAACTCAACAACACGTTCCAGACCGTGGCGCTTGAGTGGCATGCGACAAGAGTTGGTCGACGGTCTGAAGGATATGCCTCTGACATTCTGGAGGCTTTCAATAAATACATTTTCCCCTTCATACAGGACATATTCTTGCCTCGTTCTGTTGTGGAATGGATTCTATGGATAACTGGCTAAAACCGTGGGCGATGAAGAACCAGCTTTCCGTCGCATCCCGCACGTTAGTCTGCTTCGACGATGCTAAGGTGATGACTTCCTACTCGCAGGCTTCCAGCGCTGTAACAACAAATACTGCCCCCGTGCGCTTTTGTCGCAATATGTCTTACCCGATCCCCTTCTGGTGCTGGGACGCCTTGAGGTGGATAAATCGCTACATAGGCAAGGTATGGGGCTGGCACTGATACGTGACGCCGAGTTGCGGGTAATACAGGTGGCGGAAACCATCGGTATTCGCGGGACGCTGGTTGATGCGTTGTCTGACGAAGCGCGGGAATTTTATCTGCGGGTGGGGTTTGAGCCGTTGCCGATGGATCCGATGTTGCTGATGGGGGATTTGGTGGGAAGCGCTATCTGAAGAACGGCCATTTAGTAATGCCTTAACAACAAAAACACCACTTCCCCCTCAAAAGCTAAGTATATTGATGTAAGATTCTTTACAGAGGGGTATAATCTTTCTCTATGATTTTATGGCAAATTAACAACCAGTTACGGTTTGTTAGACGAAGATATTTGGTATGGACGTATGAGCAGTGTTTTTGAGAGAGAGAACGATAATATTCGGGTACTTTCACTTTTCTCCGGTTGTGGTGGTATGGATTTTGGAATTACCTCAGCTGGTGGAGACATCGTCTTTGCCAACGATGTTGTAGAGAATGCCTGCAAAACATTAGGGAACTATTTCCCCGATAGTGATATCAGGCTTAGTGATATCTCTCAAATTCTGTCTTTTCCAGATGTTGATATTGTTGTTGGAGGCTATCCCTGCCAGTCATTTTCAATGGCAGGTAACAGAAAACCTAACAATGACGACAGAACAAACCTTTATAAACACTTTCTACGGGTATTAGAGACTGTTCAGCCGAAGTATTTTGTTGCTGAAAATGTTTCGGGCTTGAAACATTTAGGGGCAGGTAGCTTTCTGGAACAACAGCTCACGGCATATAAAGCTGCCGGGTACCAAGTCAGCTATCATATGGTAAACGCGAGGGCTTACGGCGTGCCTCAGTCGCGCAAGCGTTTGTTTATTATTGGCGTCAGAAACGATCTGGGGCAATACTTTGAATTTCCTGCTGAAACACATGGCAAAGCGACAAAAAAGAATCCTCATTTAAAACCCTATGTTTCACATGGTGAGGCTATTAGGGATTTACCACTATGGCCTGAAGGTGAGTTTTACGAACGACCACATGACCCTGAAGGGCATTTCTCATGGTATTTCATGTCCCGAAATCGTAAAGCTCTATGGGACAGCCCTGCTTACACCGTCGTAGCTAACTGGCGTCATGTGACCTTACATCCTGCCAGCCCGGTGATGAAGTTAACATGGTCAAACCTAGAGGATGGCTGGAAGCAGCGCTGGGACTTTTCTGATGAATATGAGCATCTAATTGTTGATACTTCTCGTCCCAAACTGGAACAGGCAAGGCGGTTATCATGGCGGGAATGTGCACGAATACAAACTTTTCCACAGGGTTTTGAGCCTGTAGGAGACGTCGAGTCAAAATTTACCCAAATTGGTAATGCTGTTCCTCCACTGCTGGCTGAGGTACTTTTTCGGCATTTATTTTCTGGTGCTGGTTTGAAAAAGATGACAGCGAACGGTAATTAGGCGGTGAGTATGGATGATTCTTTCCCGGTTACTTTAGAAGAATGGAATGCTGAACTAGTAAAGATCGTTTTTCTTGAGTCTTCGCATACGGGCTCGACTTTAAGCCGAATTGATACTACGGGCCGCATTTTTGAGCAACTTGCAGGTCCACGTAGCAAAGAGGATGCTAAGCGAAGTTTCCTGATTTCGTTTGGAAAAAAAGCGTCTAAAATCCAGGATGCTCTCAGAGATGAGTCGCGATTAGACATTTTAGCGCAAATAAAAGGATACCCTACTTATTTTGCCGTTTTATATTTAACATTACTTGCTGCCAGTGCTGATGATGAAACACATGACGAAGGGGATTTTCGGGTTCGATTTTCTGTGCTGCTTGGCTTTGATAAAAATAAAAAATTTGTTTTTACTGAATTACCCAACTTATGGGAAAGGTTAGAAAGATGGAGTAGTAAAAGACAAAACTGTACCCGTTTAATCTTGCCAAGGCCATCAAAGCATGAAAGATTGATTGGGTATTCCAAGAGAATTGCTTTTCCCTGCTACAAAGATGAGGTCTTTTTACGGAATATTCTCATCGATAATAAATTAGATAACTATTCAACTTTTGAGTCAGTTAATAAGGTAGTACATCAATATATATCTTATTTTAGCGAGGTTTTTAACCAAGAGTTTATTGAGTTCAGAACATTACTTTCAAAGGCTGCCATGCAGCAGGCTTATGACTCTCCTTTTTGGGGCGCTGTTCGTGATATCACTGTACATATAGAGAGAGAACAACTCAAAGAGAATGGTAAGTATTGTATTCACATGGACTTTAATGATTCAGGTAATCCGGAGATTTATCTTCTTATGGATGACGCTGCTGCTACAGCCTCAGAAATCCAGCGTTATTACTCCTTGCCTAATGAAATAGAGAACTATAATAATATATATTACGAACGAGACATAGGCACCACATTAAATTCCTTGGGTTTTTTATTAAAAAAACGGAAGGGTTATTTCTATAAATCACGAGTGGGAGTCGCACTGCGGTCTGGGTGTTTGGCGCTTTTTCGTGATGATTTTTGTCATATTAGTTCAGAAGGAGAATATTATGAAGATTCTCCAACCTATTTAATACTTCATCATACATATGCAGACAGTATTTACACTGTCTTGAAGAAGGTTGGCGAAAGAGTACAACGTCGGGATATTAAATCTACCAAATGGTCGATAGTTTCTTCCGATAAAGTTGGCAGGCAAACGCTGGATAAGATTGCCCGTTTGTTACCAGAAGAAGCCCGTCGTTTTCTAATACAGGGATGGCAGCCTGCTCGACCTCGTATGTCAGGTGCAGCGCGATTTGGACAGGCTATACTGCTTAACCCTGCAAGTACACCAATAATTCATATGCCTGAAGTACTAAGAGGGTGCTATGTCATCAGCAATAAAGACGGAGAAGAATTAACTCATGGCTCGCTATCTCAGGGAGCTGAAGAATTATTCATTCCACCAGAGGAGTTGATGGAAATATCTGGTCAGGCATTTTGTCGCTACGAACTTACGTTAGCGCATTCAGATATCCCAGTAAATTTTGATGTACACGTGTTAGATCACGCGCCTTACGCCACTTATTGTAAAATTACAGAGCCACATGATTGGCTTATTGATGGACCATCGGGAGTATTAATGGCGTTAGGGGATGCGGCAGTGATTCCCCCACTAAAACGCGAAAAAATAACACCATTTAGTGGTGCTCAGATGTTATGGCAGTATGAAAATTGCCTTCCTGTAACATGCCAATATACCGAGTTACATAATATACCCGCAGCATTTGACTGGCTCGCTGAGGCGCTGGCATTGCGTTTTCAACGTCGTAGCACATTGCCTTTTGGTGAATTAAAACAACATATTGACCCCGTATCACAGGTAACGAGGATACCCGAGTGGCAATTGCGTCGCATGCTCTTTGCTGCTGGCTGGCTTTGTGTAGTACAACGACGTCATGCGCCATATTCGTTAGTCTCATTGGCTGAAAGAACCATTTCCGTTGATGTCACTGAGCAGGGAATTGTTGCCCGAATTCTGGGGATGTTTACAAGAAGTGAACGTAATCTTCTGCAAGACGCACTTAATAACGGTGAGCGAATAGGGCGTCGGTTGGTTGAGGATAAAGGTTGTTCAATGGGTTGTATTGAATTGCATCTATCAGCCAGAGAGCGTATTCATGCTTTCATTGAAAAGTTTGGGTTACGTTTGGTTAGTCACGACGATTTCCCCGTAAATGCTTTGAGCGGAGTATTGCTACCACTGTCTCAAATGCAGTTTATCCCGGCTTTACCCCCGGAACTCCATGTGTCGCTATGGCAAGCTGAAAAATACCAATGGTCAGAAGAACAGCGGCTTACTCAAACGGCTAATAATCTATTGATACGGTGTCAGGAAAAGCAGCGTTATCGTTATTTTATTCGGCAGAACACCGGATACTGGCAAACTGATAGCTTCTCCTGGGCATTAATGGCTCAGATGATATGTTCAGGAGAAACTGTTGGCGTGCAAAAAGGCGATACTGACTGGTGCTGGTCAAAGAAAATCTTTGCGTTACCGCCCTCCGTTTTACAGTGGTGGATCCATGTTGCCCATGGATGCTTGTCGATAACAGATAATGGTGGTTACTTATTTGCAGGGGGGAAATTTCCACTCTGGGACAATGTAATGGTTTCCCCTTCGTGCCAATGCGCGTTGGAACGACGGAATAGAGCGCTGACAACACGCAAGCTGCGTAGAACCTTACAGTAATTTTACAGAATCAGGTGGTAAGGAGAACGTTTAACATGGCTAAAAAGAAAAGTATTATCAGCGACCGGCTGGGCCAAATGTACAGCTTCGGTACAGAATCTCATGAATTGATCAGATGCTTGCAAGAGTGCAAGCAAAGGCTCACCAGAAATGGCGCTAAAGCAGATAATTTACCTAAAGGACCAGAGAAAAGGTTACATTTTCTCCGTACGTTACCACCTAAGGCCAAACTTGTTGTGTCTGATTGGCTTAGTGAAAATTTAACGTTTTCTGAAAAAAATGACCCAGAAAATGTTCTTAGAGATCTGTTAGAAGCAGAAAGTAATGCGGAAGATATTGAACTCTGTAAACCATTATGGCGCACTATTCTGGGATTCTATATTTCTTCTGACTGCCCTGAAATTATAACGAAATTCCTGAATGGTGAAGAAATAGATTTACCCCAACATGGTGTTTCTGACTCTTCGACAATTAATTTCATGGATGAAGACATTGAACATTGTGCCTTAATTAGTCAGGGTAGAGAAATTCCTAAGCCAGAGCGCACTATACCGCTGTTTGTTGGGGGATTGGTTGATGCACTCAGGGGAACGCGAACAGCCGATAATCGATGGCGGACAAAGCTATCAGAACATTCTTTACCGATGGCGCGAAAATTGGGTGAGCTTATCGATCAGTTTGAAGCCAGTTACGACCTTAAAACAATAGATGGTACCAGTGTAATACAGGCTCCCCCCGTTGTTTCCAAAGAAATCGACAGTTCGATGGACGAAGTTATGTTCATTGGAAAAGTGTTAGCGTTAACCGCGACCGGTGCTTTTTTTGTTATGCCGATTAGTCTGTTAATTAATGGCAACCTACGAGACCTCCCGGAGGAACTGGTAAAAGATCTTTTCCCCCATGGAGGTGAAGCCATTGGTTTTGAAAGCTATTTCAGCAAAAAAATTACTCGGGGTGAAATAGCAATATGGAAAGCCCGATATCAGCCGTCTGATAAACCCGCGCAGTATGTTATTACTGACTACCTGTCGCGCGTTTATCCTGTCGTTGCGCTGCCTCATGCCTCTGATGAGCCTGATGCTGTCAGAGAGTGGTTACTGACCCGCTACCAGCCGCAAAACGATACGGCGGTCATTTTTCACCTAAGTGATGGCGTATCCCTAAGATTACCGGGTGACTTGTCTGATCCTAAAAAATATGACTTTGATATGCCGCTAGAGAGTTATCGTCAGGTTTCTCAGACACTACTTGGTTCTCATGCCCTCAGGGTGATCACTGAACTCCCTCAGGTGAGTAAAAAATATGATTGTGCTGAAGCCAGCACGTGGATCAAACGCCTGCTTAAACGCACTGATTCAGCGAAAGATTTCCCTCAATTCAGTAAAGGACAGCTACAAAATTTAACCCATTTTATTGCTGAACATGAGTCTGATAATGAGGCATCCTATCTTCGTGCAGTATCTCACCTGGAACAGATAGCAGATACAAAATCCTTTCTTAACGATACGACTCAACAGTTATTGGCTTTACCTGAGGTTGAGGCGCAAATTAATATTGAGAAACAAGAAATACTGACTCGTTACGAAGAAGAACAGTACCAGATTAAACAATCAATAAAGGTATTATCTGAAAAGAAAATACAGCTTGAAAATGAAATAGACGACCAGAAGAAAAAACTGAAAAAAGAGACCGATCGTATTAATAAAGCGCTACGTCAGCAAGAAAATGAACTGGAACAACGGATTAAAAAGACCTTTGAAGCTGCATCTCAAGCGGGAATTGAAACGCTGGCCCAGACAGCGTTACTGCGGGCGATAATTAAAAATGAAACAGTGCAGGAACAACCTGCCCAACGACGAATAGCACCAGAATCTGTAGCCGAATCAGTAAATTCTAATTTTCCATTAGCAGAGACGAATGCCCTGACTCGCAAACATCAACTATCATCGGCTATCGAAAAACAGGCTCTGGCGACGGGACTAAGTGAATCTTTATTATCCAGCCTGATTGCCGCTGCGAGTGTTACACCCGCAGTCGGATTGATGGGAAAACAGACGAAAGAGACTATCGCCTCACTAGCGAACCTCTTAGCCGGGAATGTTTGGGGAGAAGTATCGGTACATAGCGATCATTTTAGCTTCAGTGATTTAATGAACTCCCCCACATTGATCCGTTTATCCGGCGATACTAATACCATGACGCTAGGCGATTTTTTGACCCATCAACAAGAGGCAGGGCTGGCGAGCATCGTTGAACTGCGTGGTTTTAACCGCACTCCTCCAGAAACGTTGCTCCCTGAACTCCAAGAGTGCTTATTCAGAACTCGCTATCCTGCCGCATGCAGTTGGACGGATCGGCGGCAGGCTCTACGACATTTGCCCATCCGACACCCGATACTTTTTTTACTCACATTCACCACCGGGAAAAGCACGTTTCCATTACAGGCTCCTCTTGCTTACCAGTTACCCCTGTTTCTTGCAGAAAATATATGGTCGGATGAACGGCTATTTGAGCAAAATACTGACATCACGCCTTCTCGTATTACCCTTGAACTATGGCAGACAATCAATGTGGACAACCCCCAGCCAGAGTACCAAGCTTGTGCGCCAAGGGAAGTGCTAGAAGCAGCGCTACTCTCTTTACTTCCTGATGAACAAGCACAAGCTGTTGCCCGTCTGGCTTATAGCCTAGGCCGTAGTACGGCACAAGATATTGCGACCACGATTGACTCTCTTGCCCCGGAGTTAGGGCCATATGTTCAGGAAATGACTACCGGTGAATCTGCAAGCGTACTTGAGACCCTTTTCCAGTTATAAGCAAAGGATTAATAATGAATAACCCACTGGAAGCATTTGAATCAATAAGAGATTTTTATATTTCGTACCTTGAAACGGCCTTCCGTATTGGTTCATCAGACATACAGACTGAACGGCGAGCGTTACTGGAACAGCAAGGGACATTATGCGCCGATCTATTTCTTGAGCCGATGTCCCGATATCAGAACTATGGCTTAACTATCAGTGAATTACGAAATGATGCTCATGGTCAGACATGGTTGCCAGGGTTTAATGCGCAACAAAGGGCGGCATTCATCGACCTCTGTTTAGGTGGGCTTCTGCCCCGCAATAAAACGGATTCAACTAAGGGACGTTTTAATCTTTATACCCATCAACTGGACATGCTGAAAAGAGGGGTACAGCCAGGGAAACCGGGCATTGTCACCTCCGGGACCGGTTCCGGTAAAACCGAATCATTTTTACTGCCGGTTCTGGCACAGATCGCAAAAGAAGCTACCGGCTGGCCGCAAAGCCCGGCGTTGAAGCGCTGGCAACCGTGGTGGCATAAGGTAGCGGATAAACAGCCCAGCTTCATGCGCGAGCATGAAGCCGCTGCTCGTCCGAAAGCGGTACGCGCGCTGATCCTCTACCCGATGAATGCCTTGGTAGAAGATCAACTGGTACGTATGCGACGAGCGCTGGATTCCAGCGAAGCTCATGATGTCATGGATACGCATTTCGGCGGCAACCGGATCTTCTTTGGCCGTTATACCAGCGCAACTAAAGTAACTGGCTGGCTTAAACATCCCCGACTCAGTGAAGAAAAAAATGAGAAAAAGCGCGTAGCTAAAAAAATCACTGAGCTGCGTGAATATATGCAATTAACGGAAGAGACCCATCAGGAGGCGGTACGACAAGCGCAGCAGGACAAGGATAACGAATTATCGTTTAATTTCCCCCGAACCGCTGGCGGAGAGGTTCTCAGCCGCTGGGAAATGCAAAAGACACCGCCCGATATTCTGATCACCAACACCAGCATGCTCTCAACGATGCTGGTTCGCGAGGTGGACGATCCTATTTTTGAGCAAACCAGACAGTGGATTGAGCGCGATCCTGATGCCTATTTTTATCTTATTCTTGACGAACTTCATCTACAGCGAGGAACCGCCGGTACTGAAGTTAGCTACTTGCTTAAACATTTGATCAATCGGCTAGGGCTGGATCAGGAAAAACACCGACACAAATTGCGTATTCTGGCCTCCAGCGCCTCTTTACCCGTTGAAGGGCCTGAAGGTGATCAAAGCGTCGAATATTTATGGGGGATGTTTGGTCAGCGGGGATTACCTTCAGGCGCCTCTTCCAGCGACTGGAGAGAATGTATTATCAAAGGTGACACCCTTCCCCCGGGCAATATGTCTCTTTTCCAGGGGGATCTGGAGGCGTTTTATCACGCAGTGCTTAAGTTACAGCAAGCACCACTTACCTCATTACAACATTGGCAGAATGTCGCCCGCAGCATGGGAATGACAGCCAGTGAAGCCTCTACAGAACAACTGGCGCAACGTGTCGTCTTACAGGCAGCCAACCTGCTTGAAAGTGGCTGCTATACGGACGATCATTCTCCGAGAGCCACATCAATTAAAATGCTTAGTTCACGCATATTTAGCGCTCAACCCAATAGTGAAAAAGCGCTCCGGGCATTAATCTGGTTACGCTCGACCGAGGGAGACTGGCCGCAATGGTTTTCACATGCCTTTCCTGATGATATCGGTGCGCCGCGTTTCCGCGCCCATGCTTTTTTGCGTGCACTAGAAGGGTTATATGCCGCGCCAATTTCCGTCCCCAGCGCTGCATCTGCGCAAGAAATCAATCACCGCTATTTTGGCGATCTTACCATAGAGTCCGGCTTACGTTACGGCAAAGATAAAAAATCGCGACGTGTCGAATTACTTTATTGTGAATGCTGCGGCAATCTCTTCTTGGGCGGTAAACCTTCAGTCTTTTCTGGTGCAGAAAATCGAATTGAACTTTTACCCAACGACCCGGATACGGAACAACTGCCCGAACACGCAAAATCAGTCATGGTAGAACGCCGATCTGCTGAAGAATACGCGTTATTTATGCCTGTCGTCGAACGTTTCTGGCCGAAAGGAAATGAGGAGCTAAAAAGCGACAATGACAATACTTTCGGTACATGGGTAAAAGCCAGTTACGATCCGTATACCGCCACCATTAAGCATCCTGTTCCGTTATTAAAACAGTTGTCAGAAAACTATATTGCGGGCTGGTTCTATGATGTCAAACCCGGTGAATTTTCTACCCCGGAAAGAGGCCAGTCATCCAGCCAGTCACCGGGAACGGCGCTACCTTTTCAGTGTCCGGCATGTGGTACATCCTACAAATACGGCAAAGGTAAGCTTTCCCCAATCCGTAGCTTTCGCGTCGGTTTTTCGAAAACGACACAGCTACTGACCAGCTCGCTAATGGCGGAACTACAGCGATCGGGTAACCGTGAGCAACTTGTAACGTTTTCAGATAGTCGTCAAGATGCCGCAAGGGCTGCGCTCGATCTGGAATCGGGTCATCATGACGACGTCAGACGAGAAATTGTTGTACATTCGCTACAGTCCATTGCGGCTGATAAACCGTCCCATAACCAACTAAAAATACGCCAGGCAGAGATAGAGAACCGGAACAAAACACTGATTAACCTCAACGTAAGGTCGGATGAGGAAGAGGATGAATTGGATCAACTTGCTGATGAACGAAAGAAAATCAGAGGGTTATTATCAAAGCCTGAAGCTGACAGCATACCTCTGCGTGACATCCTCGAACCTGAATCACCGGATGCAGGTCAACCGCTTGGCCTGCTGTTAAGGGCGCAGGTAGATGCAGGTATTCACCCTTCCGATCGTACTGGCATCGCGCCTGTTCCCGATCCTGAAAAACATGAAGAAGGCACGCTGACCTTTGCATGGCAACAACTCTTTGAAAAGAACGCGCAGGGGGCGTGGTGCTGGAAGGCGCTTCCATCCTATGAAGACAACCTGCTTGTGGCACGAAAGGAGATTTCACGCGATCTGAAACGGCTGGTGGGGGAAAGCGTATTCAGTAAAACCTATTTCGCGCTGGAAGAGTCCGGTTGGGGTTACCCGTGCCTTCCAATTACCGGAAACGACTCACGGGAACATCTCGCGATTTATGACGCAATGTTTCGTGTATTGGCTGACGCGTACCGGGTTACCCCTTCACAATATACAAAGCCAGAAACCCCATGGAGTTCAGCGCGCGATGTCAATCGTAGAAACCGCCTGTACCGCTTTACGCAGGAGATATGCCAGCGTTCAGGAGGCGAGCCTTTATCTTTAATTGATAATTTTCTCCGGCGACTGGAGCTGGCGGGTCATCAGGGCGGTATTATTGATATTGGCAAAATGCACTTTCGCCTGGCGGAACCTAACGATCGCGTCTGGCGCTGCTCCCGTTGTGGGCGTATACACATGCACACCGGCGCGGGAATCTGTACTCGCTGCTACTCTCCTTTACCAGAAACGCCGTGCAGCGAGGCAAAAACGCTCCAGATGCAACATTATCTTGGCAAACGTCTCTCACATTCTTCTGGTATTCACCGGATGCGCTCAGAGGAACTGACTGGAATGACCGAAAACCCGGCGGCAAGGCTACGCCGGTTTAAAGGTATTCTGATTGCCGACGACGATGATATTTTACCAGAGGGAATGAAAGATTTTGCGCCCGATCGAGACCTTGACCGGGCAGCTCGCGTGGTCGATGTGCTTTCCGTAACCACAACCATGGAAGTGGGAGTGGATATCGGTGATTTACGCGCGGTCTTTCAGGCTAACATGCCTCCACAACGCTTTAATTATCAACAGCGTGTGGGACGTGCCGGACGACGCGGACAGGCGTTTTCATTCGTATTAACCGCGTGTCGCAGCAAGAGTCACGATCTGTTTTACTTCCGCTATCCGGAAAAAATTACCGGCGATCTCCCTCCGCCACCGTTTTTGACCACAAAGCTGGAGATGATCTGCCAGAGACTGGTGCGAAAAATCTGGCTGGTGTCGGCATTCAAATGGTTAAGGCAGCAAACGGAAAAAGCAGATCACCCATGGCCGGTTGACGACTACGCGTACACCCCTGATAACCACGGTGAGTTTTTCCCGGTACACTGGCTGAAAGAAAACCAGGCAGACTGGCTGCCAAAAATCCGGCGGGCCATCGAAGCAACCATCCTGGCACGCGATGAATTTGCCCGGACTTGCACGCAGCAAGACCACCATTTATTCCAGAAAATTATTCAGCCTTTGACGCCGGAACAACTGATTCAGGATATTAACGCCGTACTGAACGACAGTGCAATGGAGGCGAAAGGACTGGCAGAAGCGCTGGCGGAACACGGTAAATTTCCAATGTATGGCATGCCGACCCGATCACGCCTGTTGCTGACAAGGCCCGTCAGCACAGGCGAAAAAGAAATCGAATTTGCCAGCATGGATCGCGATCTGGATATTGCGATACAGGAATTTGCCCCCGGAAAAATTCTGGTTCAGGACAAACGACGCTACTTTACGGCAGGTTATAGTGGAATGCTTAAGCAGAGCAGAAAAAATCCACGATCATTTTATTCAAATGCCTGCGAACCGGGTGAACTCAGAACAATGACCGCCTGTCCGGTGTGCAACGTCTGGGCTCCTGCAAACACACTGGCTACAGAATGTACTATCTGCGGCGCCGTTATGGATAACGCGGAACGCTATCAATGCTATGTTCCTTATGGATTTATCACCACGCTGGAACCAAAATCGGCCAAAGAGGATTTTGATCAGATCCTGACTACGGCCAGTCGTGTATCAATTGCAGAAGCCTACACTTTTTCTGCAATGCCAGAGCCTGACGTTAATGTGGCGATACAGCTTCAGCCGCAGACATGTCTGCACCGCCTGAATCGGGGAATTTATACCGATAAAACATGGCGTGGTTTCAGCGCAACACAGGGAAGCTTATCGGTCCCTTTTATAAAACAAGGGACTTACCAGCCGCTTTGGGCGAACCGGGTTTGGATGGATAGTCAAATCATTGAGACCGATCCGTTAGTTAAAAACCGTTTTACCGATCAGGGGGAAAACCGAAAGACATTTTATCTTGCCGCGCCTAAAGTGACTGATCTACTGGCGCTAAGGGTTGCCCAAACCCCGCCGGGTCTCCGGCTACAGTATCCCACGCTAACCCCGGCATTTAGGGCTGCTGCGCTCTCGGCGTCTTTTATCATTGTTAACTATGCATCAAAAGAGCTGCTGGATATTGATCCTGAAGAAATCGAAATTCTGGAACCCCGCGTTCAAATGCTGAAAAATGGTAAGTCTGTACCGGTTCTGCAAATGGCCGATCGTCTGGTTAATGGGTCAGGGTTATGTGAACGGCTACAGCAGAAGGGATCATCCGGTTCTCTCATCATCCTTGAGATCATGAAGAAGATTTTAAATAACAAAACGGCCTACCCACTAGCTGAGTTTCTGCAACCCGATCATCGCGAACGCTGCTTTCAGGGGTGTTATCACTGTCTGCACAGGTACGGAAACCAGCCGTATCACGGATTGCTGGACTGGCGTCTGGGACTGGATGTTATTCAACTTCTTCTGGATCAAACCTATAACGCCGGGCTGAACGGTGATTTTACCTCTCCGGGTGTGGCTGACTGGCCGGTAAATGCCCTACGATTAGCAAAAGAGGCCGCTTCGCTATACAGCGACAGTGACGTACAAGTGATGGGGAATATACCCTTGATACGCACCGGGGCCGGGCGATGGGCCGCCGTATTACATCCATTTTGGGATCCCGATGCTGCATTTGCTGCAAACCCGGAACTTGAGGCATTTTCATATGAGATGGACGTAGACACTACGAATACTTTTGCATTGTCCCGGCGCATGGGGACTGAAATGGCAAAATTACGGACTCATGCGTCCTCATCTCAGGAGTGATAATGCAATGAATGAAATGGCGCTATCGCGTACTCGTCCGGTGCTTCCTTCTCTGTTGGGGAGCTTCGTCGTTTGTCCGGCGAAATACCTGCTGGAAAGTGAAGCTCATTCTTACGCACGTTTACCGCTGCATCCGGGAGTGATTCTGGGGCAGGTAATACATCAACGCGTCAATTCAGTGACACACCGGGAGGCTGCTCCCGGGAATTATACCCTCAGGCAATTGGAAAATGATTTTACGGCCGCGTTGACAGCCAATCGACGCGCCGGGCCGGTGGTCAACTGGATATATGATCGTCACGGCGTTGCAGGGCTGGTGTCGCGCCAAATGCTTGTTACCCAGATCCGCTACGTCAGATCGCTTCAGCCGCCTGTTTTCATAAAAGGGGTTCCTGCACACGAAAAAACATTACCCGTTGGCCGGGAGGTTATGTTGGTCAGCGGTGATTTCGACATGCATGGGCGAGCCGACCTCATATATCAGGAGCGGCCCGATCGGTTAAACATAGTTGATTTGAAAACCGGAAAGGTAACAGACGAACAAAACCAGCCGAAAGAAGCAAGCCTGTTGCAGGTTGCGGCCTATGGCATAATGGTAAAAGAGCAGGTACCTGATATGGATATTGGGTTAGTTTTGACGGGGAGCCGTGATAGCTGGGAAGGGACACTAAATGCAGACCTGATTGAACGGGTCACTACGATTATCAAAAATATTAATCGACTTTTGCCACGGAATATCCCACTTTCAGTATATGAACTGGCTTGTCCTGGCATGCACTGCTCCCATTGTTCCTGCCGTTGCTCGTGCCCGGCCTGGACAGAAAAGCTACGCAGGCAGATGCAACCGTCTCATTCTGATCATCAGCATGGCGGAATCGATATCAGCGGGCAGTTACTTGAAGTGGAAAGTGACGATCATCTTCTTACGCTGAAGATCCTGCTACCTGATAGCTCAGTTGTTAAGGTCTTTCGCGTGCCTTCCAGCACCATCCCAGAACTAACGGAAATAACGGGAAAAAAAATCGCACTATACGGATTAAACACCTTCAGCGAGACATCAACAGAGTATTTTCCCCGCAACTTCTACGTCATCAATATGCAGGATACAAGAAGATCGGCGTTTCAGTTTCACTGGCAGAGTGAAGGAGAGAATTAGACCTTGGGAAAACGCTTACCTTAAACAACGCTCGATGATCTTACCCGTCATATATTGACGCTCAGCCAGCGGTGATTACTCATGACAAAACCAACATCGACCAGCAAAATGGCCCATAAGCAGTACACACCCTAATTCCTCGATGAAGCCCTGAAACTGGCTGAGCATATTGGTATCGCTGCCTCTGCCCGTGTACTCAGCCTGTGACCTGCTCCCCGTTGATTAATACACCGCGATGTTAGTAATGTCTTCATAAGCCACATGAGGACATCCCCATGAAGAAGCGTTTTTCCGACGAACAGATCATCAGTATTCTCCGCGAGGCTGAAGCCGGAGTTTCTGCCCGGGAACTCTGCCGTAAGCACGCCATTTCCGACGCCACGTTTTATACCTGGCGTAAGAAGTATGGCGGCATGGAGGTGCCTGAGGTTAAGCGCCTGAAGTCACTTGAGGAAGAGAACGCCAGACTCAGGAAGCTGCTCGCCGAGGCCATGCTGGATAAGGAGGCGCTTCAGGTGGCTCCTGGGCGAAAGTACTGACGACAGACCAGAAGCGCGAAGTCGTGGTGTTGATGTGTGATGCGACCGGTCTGTCGCAACGTCGTGCCTGCAGACTCACAGGTTTGTCCCTGTCGACCTGCCGCTATGACGCTCAGCGTCCGGCGGCTGATGCCCATTTATCAGGGCGCATTACTGAACTGGCACTGGAGCGCAGGCGTTTTGGCTATCGCCGCATATGGCAGTTACTGCGCCGTGAAGGGCTTCTGGTTAATCACAAGCGCGTGTACCGACTTTATCATCTGAACGGGCTGGGCGTTAAACGCAGACGTCGTCGTAAAGGGCTTGCAACAGAACGTCTGCCGCTGCGCCGCCCGGCGGCGCCCAACATGACCTGGTCGATGAATTTCGTCATGGATGCGCTGGCTACTGGTCGCAGGATCAAGTGCCTTACCTGCGTCGATGACTTCACAAAGGAATGCCTGACGGTCACTGTTGCCTTCGGGATTTCAGGCGTGCAGGTCACGCGTATTCTGGACAGCATTGCGCTGTTTCGCG
>Ga0308162_1001629_pt1 | contig 17058 bp, 10 predicted proteins | sample PhySR2_FD_201370 | JGI IMG/M metagenome (GOLD analysis project Ga0308162, IMG submission 201370) | Phyllosphere microbial communities from UC Gill Tract Community Farm, Albany, California, United States - DLSLS.R2 | ecosystem: Host-associated > Plants > Phyllosphere > Unclassified | place: USA... | reverse complement strand
TTCATGATCTCGCGCCAGCCGCCACGCTGGTTGACGCCAAAGCGATAGTTGTGACGCGCCACTGGCGTAAAGTTGCTGGCTACGATGATTTCATTGCCGTCGCGATCGCGGCGCACAAATACAAACACGGAGTTTTCGTAGTCATCGACCACCAGCCACTCAAAACCTTGCCCATCAAAGTCGAGTTGATGCATCGGCGCGTAATGGCGATAGGTGTGATTGAGATCGCGCACCAGACGATGCACGCCGTTGTGCCAGTTATCCTCACCTTCCAGCAGATGCCAGTCGAGGCTGGTGTCGTGGTTCCATTCGCGACCCTGCGCAAATTCATTGCCCATAAATTGCAGCTTCTTACCGGGGAAACCCCACATCCAGCCGTAATAGGCGCGCAGGTTAGCGAACTTTTGCCAGGCATCGCCCGGCATGCGATCGAGAATCGAACGTTTGCCGTGCACCACTTCGTCGTGCGACAGCGGCAGCACGAAGTTTTCGGTGTAGTTGTAGATCATGCCAAAGGTCATCAGCTGATGATGATAACGGCGATGCACCGGGTCGAGCTTCATATAGTCCAGTGTGTCGTGCATCCAGCCAAGGTTCCATTTGAACCAGAAGCCGAGGCCGCCATCTTCTGAAGGGCGCGTAACGCCGGGATAATCGGTGGACTCTTCCGCCACCGTGACGCTGCCCGGTGCGGCGCGACCCAAAACGCGGTTGGTGTGACGCAGGAACGAAATCGCTTCGAGGTTCTCGCGTCCACCAAACTGGTTCGGCACCCATTCGCCTTCGGCGCGGCTGTAGTCGCGGTAGATCATTGATGCCACCGCATCGACGCGCAGCCCATCAATGCCGAAACGCTCCATCCAGTACAAGGCGTTGCCGGAGAGATAATTGCTCACTTCACGGCGACCAAAGTTGTAGATAAGCGTGTTCCAGTCCTGATGAAAACCTTCGCGCGGATCGCTGTGTTCGTAGAGTTCGGTGCCATCGAACTTCGCCAGGCCAAAATCATCACTCGGGAAGTGGCCTGGCACCCAATCGAGCAGCACGTTAATGCCAGCATCATGCGCGGCGGCCACGAAGTGGCGGAACTCATCGCGCGTACCGAAACGGCGCGTCGGCGCATACATGCCGAGCGGCTGATAGCCCCAGCTGCCGTCGAAGGGGTGTTCGTTAATCGGCATCAGTTCGATGTGGGTGAAGCCCATCTCTTTAACGTAAGGAATCAGCTGTTCCGCCAGCTCTTTGTAGCTGAGCCAGAAGTTGTTATCGGTGTGACGTCGCCATGAACCGAGGTGCACTTCATAAATCGAAATCGGCTGGTCAAAAGCATTGGCGGCCTTACGCTGCGGCTGCATCTCGGTTTTCGGCGGCAGCCCGCAGATCATCGAGGCGGTTTGCGGACGCATCTGCGCTTCAAAGGCGAAGGGATCGGCTTTGATGCGCATCTGGCCGGAATTATCCACGATTTCAAATTTATACAGCTGACCGTTTACCGCGCCCGGCACAAACAGTTCCCAGACGCCAAGTTCACGGCGAAAACGCATGGGATGACGTCGGCCATCCCAGAAGTTGAACTCGCCTACCACCGATACGCGACGCGCGTTAGGTGCCCAAACGGCGAACCGCGTGCCGTGCACGCCATCAATGGTGGTGCCGTGCGCGCCGAGGGTTTCGTAGGGACGCAGATGCGTGCCTTCACCCAATAACCATGCATCCATCTCCTCCAGCAGCGGGCCGAAGCGATAGGCATCATCAATCAGGTTTTGCTGGCCGTGCCAGTTCACTGCCAGCTGATAACCAAAGCGGTTTTTACGACGCGGAATCACGCCACTGAAGAAACCGCGTGAGTCGAGGCAGGTAAGCTGAGCACATTTGCGTCCGGTGTTGGTTTCAATGACCCAAACATCGGAGGCATCGGGCAGCAGCGCACGCACTTCAAGGCCTGCAGCCGTTTGGTGCATGCCCAGTAGTGAAAAGGGATCGGCATAATTCCCGGCAAAAAGGGCATTGATCGCCTGGCGATCGGGAAGCTCTGACATGACTTTCTTCCTATGATTTTGCGCAGGCGACCAGAGTCGGCAGGATTATCGCCTCGGGTGCGCTGCTTTTCATTGAGCCATAGGTACACCGTGAGGACACAACCGTCCGTGGGAAAGATCTTCACCGTGTACAACAACCATTCAGTTCGAAAAAACAAAAACAGTTAACAACCGGCACATCTCTGTTAAATCATAGCTTGGGGATAGCAGAAGCCAGGGAGGATCGTGAAAAATACTTATCGGGCAAGCAAAAAAGGGAAGCGGATCACTTGTCAGGCGCAATTTGCATGAATTTTTGCAGCCTGGATAATAAAAAAAGGCCGGGAAACCCCGGCCTTTCTGATTTGCCGCTGCGCTTAGTCGATCAGCAGACGCAGCATGCGGCGCAGCGGTTCAGCCGCGCCCCACAGTAACTGATCGCCCACCGTGAAGGCAGAAAGGTATTCCGGTCCCATATTCAGTTTGCGCAGGCGGCCTACTGGCGTGGTCAGGGTGCCGGTGACGGCGGCTGGCGTCAGTTCGCGCATGGTGATGTCGCGGTCGTTTGGCACCACTTTCACCCATTCGTTATGCGAGGCCAGCAGCTGTTCGATTTCGCTCAGCGGCAGGTCTTTTTTCAGCTTCAGAGTGAATGCCTGGCTGTGGCAGCGCAGCGCGCCAACGCGCACGCACAGGCCATCAACCGGAATCACACTGCTGGTACGCAGGATTTTGTTGGTCTCCGCCTGGCCTTTCCACTCTTCACGGCTCTGGCCGTTATCCAGCTGCTTGTCGATCCACGGAATCAGGCTGCCCGCCAGCGGTACGCCGAAATTGTCGGTTGGCAACGTGCCAGAACGGGTGAAATCGGTCACGCTGCGTTCGATATCCAGAATTGCCGAAGCCGGATCCTGGAGCGATTTCGCCACGTGGTCATGCAGCATGCCCATTTGCGTCAGCAGTTCACGCATATGACGCGCGCCGCCGCCTGATGCCGCCTGATAAGTCGCCACCGAGGCCCACTCAACCAGATCGTTAGCAAACAGACCGCCCAGCGACATCAGCATCAGGCTGACGGTGCAGTTACCGCCGACAAAGGTTTTGATGCCGTTATCGAGGCCCTGACGAATCACGTTATGGTTAACCGGATCGAGAATGATGATGGCGTCATCTTTCATGCGCAGCGTGGAAGCTGCATCAATCCAGTAACCCTGCCAGCCGCTTTCACGCAGCTTTGGATAGACTTCACTGGTGTAATCACCGCCCTGGCAGGTGATAATAATATCCAGCGCCTTCAGCGCCTCGATATCAAAAGCATCCTGCAGCGCACCGGTCGACTTACCGCCGAATGTGGGTGCCGCCTGACCAAGCTGTGACGTGGAGAAGAAGACCGGATTGATGACATCAAAATCGCGTTCTTCGCTCATGCGTGACATCAGCACTGAGCCGACCATGCCACGCCAACCAATAAAACCTACATTCTTCATTTTCTGTCCGTCTCGGGTGCTCTCGAAAGAGGCCGTGTGGTGCGAGGAAAAGACTGGCCGGATAATCGTGCCGGTCTGCGTAATAATCAGGTTTACCTATGACCGTCAACTCTACAAAATGCAGCACTTCTGGCAAGTGAATTAATTCGATTGCGCCAACTTTTTCAGCAGTACAACTAATAATGGCTAACCACACATGACTGAAATGATATCCGCGACCATATTGCTGTTGTTGATTATGGATCCGCTGGGCAACCTGCCGATTTTTATGTCGGTATTGAAGCATCTGGAACCCAAACGCCGCCGCGTGGTACTGATGCGCGAAATGCTGATTGCGCTTATTCTGATGCTGCTGTTTTTATTCGCCGGTGAACGCATCCTGGCGTTTCTCAATCTGCGCACCGAAACCGTGTCGATCTCCGGCGGCATCATTCTTTTCCTGATCGCCATCCGCATGATTTTCCCGTCAGAGGAGAGCAGCTCGAGTGGCTTGCCGGCCGGTGAAGAACCGTTTCTCGTGCCGCTGGCGATTCCGCTGGTGGCCGGACCGTCCCTGCTGGCGACGCTGATGCTGTTGTCGCATCAATATCCCAACCAAATGACGCACCTGGTCGGCGCTCTGCTGATCGCGTGGGGCGTGACGGTGGTGATTCTGCTGATGTCGGGGTTGTTTTTACGCCTGCTGGGCGACAAAGGCGTTAACGCGCTGGAGCGCCTTATGGGATTGATTTTGATTATGCTGGCGACGCAGATGTTCCTGGATGGGATTCGTACCTATCTGAAGCTGTAATACATTCAGAGCGCAGGCAGCGTAGCGGCGCAATTTATTGCGCCGCTACGCTATGTGCATGAATTGAATGTGATGCTTTTTTGAATATTACTTCTGCTTCTTATCGATCGGTTTACCCGACCAGTAACCGGCCAGCAGCGAACCTGACAGGTTGTGCCACACCGAGAACAGCGCGCCCGGCAAGGCCGCTAACGGCGAGAAGTAAAGTTTGCCCAGCGTCGCCGCCAGACCTGAGTTCTGCATACCCACTTCCAGCGCCAGCGTGCGGCAGGTCGATTCATCGAAGCCAAACAGCTTACCGCCCCAATAACCGCCCAACAGACCGATCGCGTTGTGCAGGATCACCGCCACAATCACCATCAAGCCGACAGAACCGATAAAGCCCTGGCTGCCAGCCACCACCGCGCTGATGATCAGCAGAATGCACACCATCGAAAACGCCGGCAGATAAGGCTCAACGCGGCGCACCACGCTATTCATGGAGTGATGGATAATCAGACCCAGGCTAATCGGAATCACCACGATTTTCACGATGCTGAGCAGCATGCCGACCACATCCACCTGAATGTGGGTATCAACGTAGAAGCGTGTCAGCAGCGGTGTGGCGAATACACCTACCAGCGCCGACACGGATGAGATGGTCACCGACAGCGCCACATCGCCCTTCGCCAGATAAATCATCACGTTTGAAGCGGTGCCGCTGGCCACGCTGCCGACCAGAATCATGCCTGCCGCCAGATCCGGTGGCATCTGGAACAGCTTCGCCAGGCCCCACGCGGCCAGCGGCATCACCAGATAATGCAGGAAAGTCCCGGCGATCACCGGCGCCGGACGCACCAGCACGCGTTTGAAATCATCAATGTTTAGCGTCACGCCCATGCCGAACATAATCAGCATCAGCAGGTAAGTCACCCACGGCCCAATGCCGAGAAAGGTGCCAGGAGAATAATACGCAGCGACCGAGAGCAGCACGGCCCAAAGCGGGAACAGGCGGGTAAGTTTGCCGAGCATAACCAGACTTCCTTAGGAATTTTTTTATATTGCCACAGATGAAATGTCGCGCAGGGAACGACCACAGCGACGGACGCGGGATCATAACATTTCATTATCTTGACGTAAGGCGGGAAGTCGCTTGCGGGGCAAAATGCGGATCGGCTGCTGCCGATCCGCTGAAATACGGCAAAGTTACTCTGCTTTTTCCAGTGCAAAGCGGTAGATCGCACCACCAATCGCGGCACCGATAATTGGTAACAACCAGAACATCCACAGCTGTTCCAATGCCCAGCCGCCCTGGAAGATCGCCACACCGCTACTGCGCGCCGGGTTGACTGAGGTATTGGTGACGGGAATGCTCACCAGGTGAATCAGCGTTAGCGCCAGGCCGATTGCAATGGGCGCGAAGCCAGCCGGAGCACGTTTATCGGTCGCGCCCATGATCACAATCAGAAATACGGCGGTCAGCACCAGCTCGGCGATCATGCCCGCCTGCAGGCTAAAGCCCCCCGGCGAATGTTCACCGTAACCGTTCGACGCGAAGCCGCTGGCCACGGCATCGAAACCGGCTTTACCGCTGGCGATCAAATACAGCACGCCGGCAGCCGCAACCGCACCCACCAGCTGCGCGATAATATAAGGCACAACCTGCGCCGCCGGGAAACGTCCGCCAACCGTCAGACCGATGGTCACCGCCGGGTTAAAATGGCCGCCCGAAATATGGCCGACGGCACATGCCATCACCAATACCGTCAGACCAAACGCCAGCGCAACACCGGCAAAACCAATACCCAATTCTGGAAACGCCGCGGCCAAAACCGCACTGCCACAACCGCCCAACACCAGCACGAAAGTGCCCAGCGTTTCAGCCACTAATCTTTTCATCTCTGTTCCCTCAAATAATTTAATGTTTTCGCGGCGGGATTATCGTTTTTGGCGATTGAAGCGCAACCGAAGAATAAGGGATTAGGGTGATTTTTAGGCGATAGCAGCGTATTTGAGACGGTTCTCGCGAGATATGACGGGGTTCATCAGAAATGTCTGGCGCGAAGCAGTGAATGTCGTTGGGCTTGAATTATTGTTTAAAAAATTTCACCAATAAAAAAAGCCGGACCCGGTCCGGCTTGATTCCGCATGCTAAAAACTGGCCTTAAGAACCAAAAAGATTCTTATGCAGCGCACGTACCACTTCCTCGGCATCTGGGGTCGGCACCAGGAAGCAAAGGTTATAACTGCTGGCACCGTAACAAATCATGCGCAGGTTGAACGGCTCGAGTGCGCCAAACACTTCTTTGCCGACGCCGCACGCTTTTGACAGGTTGTTGCCGATGATCGCCACCAGCGCCAGATTCTCTTCCACTTCCACACGGCACAGTGAAGAGAGTTCGGTCAACAGCGCCTGGGTCAGCAAGCTGTCGCCGGTGGTGGTTGAACCGGTGCTGTCCAGCGTCAGCGCCACGCTCACTTCGGAAGTGGTCACCAGATCAACGGAGATGCTGTGGCGCGCCAGAATGTTAAACACTTCGGCGAGGAAGCCATGTGCATGCAGCATGTTCAGGCTGTGCAGCGTTACCAGCGTCTGCTTACGACGCAGCGCCAGCGCACGGAACAGCGGTGGATTCTTGGTTTCGTTGCACACGCGCGTACCGCCCGCGGCCGGATCTTTGCTCGAACCGACAAACACCGGAATATCGCTACGCACGGCCGGCAGCAAAGTGGCCGGATGCAGCACTTTGGCACCAAAGATCGCCATCTCCGCTGCTTCTTCGAAGGTAATCTCTTCGATGCGTTTAGCGGTGGACACCACGCGTGGATCGGTGGTGTAGATACCGGCCACATCGGTCCAGATATCAATGCGCGCGGCCTGCAGCGCTTCGCCCAGCAGCGCAGCAGTATAGTCGCTGCCGCCACGACCAAGCGTGGTGGTGCGCCCTTTGATTTCGCTACCGATAAAGCCCTGCGTCACCACCAGCGCTTCCGCAATGCGCGGCTGCAGCTGCGTTGCGGCCAGCTCTTTCAGCGTCGCCACTTCGGGTTCTGCGCGACCAAAACGATCGCTGGTGCGCATCACTTTACGCACGTCAAACCATTCGCTGTTGACCTGACGCTCGCGCAGAATCTCCACGAACAGCAGCGTCGACATCAGCTCACCGTGGCTCACCAGCTCATCGGTTAGCGCATGTGAGGTCGCCAGCGAGGTGGCTTCAGACAGCATGGTGATGTTTTCCAGCATGCGATCAATCTCATCGCGGATCACATCCGGCGATTGCAGACGATCGATGATGGCATATTGAATACGGCGGATTTCATCCAGCAGGTAAGCGCGCTGCGCTTGTTCCTGGCCTTCAGCAAGGGCTACCAGCAGATTGGTCACGCCAGCGGAGGCAGAGAGCACCACTAAGCGGGTATTGGCGTCCGACAGCACAACATCTGCGCTGCGGTTCATAGCATCAAAATCGGCAACGCTGGTGCCGCCAAATTTAGCCACGATAAGATTTTGGGACATATTACGAACCCCGTGTCAGGTTATCTTTCTTCCGTTTTGGGGCGGAAGACATAGTAGCAGCCTAGGCACAAGAGAAGAGCAGAATTGGGCAGACAAGATCAGTAGTAGACAAGTCACCAAAAGCGCTTCACCTTGCGAACCGTCCGACTGTGGACGATTCTGGTGACAACCCAGAGGATTCAGCCCCTGCAGCCGACAGTGCAACACCCCGCGTGTTGCCCCACCTCGGCGTCACACCCCCTGATGTGTTCTCTGCGGATACGGATCCTCAAACACACTGCCTGGGCGACGCGCCTCTTCTGGCTTACACCCGGAGGTGTAAGTAGCGCGCATAAATTACTGATTATTTTCCCCCCTGTCCATCCCCGCACTTTGAGGATTTCTCACTTTTACACTTCGGTAAACGCATCGTTGAACAAACGCGCCCACCAACAGCGGCCTAAAGTAGTGTCCGAATCAGACAAAAGCGGCTTTTTTCTGATGCGGCACAGGGAATTCTGCTGGCGCAGCACCGACAATCGCTGCCGGATTTACCTGAAACAGTGCGGCCACGGTCACAAATTTTTTCCCTTAGCCAGTAACTGTGGTCATACTCATCCCCGTGCAAGAATGCTATGGATGCCGGGCCAGCAGGACGCCCCGGATGGAATGACGGTTCTTATATCAACTAGAGTGTTGCCATGAAAAATATCAATCCGACCCAAACCGCTGCCTGGAAAGCGCTGCAGCAGCATTTTGAGCAGATGAAATCGGTGCAAATCGCCGACCTGTTTGCGCAAGATGCCGATCGTTTTGCGAAATTCTCTGCCACTTTCGATGACCAGATGCTGGTGGATTTCTCAAAAAACCGCATCACCGAGGAAACCCTCGAAAAATTACAGGCGCTGGCTAAAGAGACCGATCTGGCAGGCGCCATCAAATCGATGTTCTCTGGCGAGAAGATCAACCGCACCGAAGAGCGTGCAGTTCTGCACGTTGCGCTGCGTAACCGCAGCAACACGCCCATTGTGGTGGACGGCAAAGATGTGATGCCGGAAGTCAACGCGGTGCTGGCGAAGATGAAAGGCTTCTCCGAGCGCATCATCAGCGGCGACTGGAAAGGCTATACCGGCAAAGCCATCACCGACGTGGTGAATATCGGGATTGGCGGTTCAGACCTCGGCCCGTTCATGGTGACCGAAGCGCTGCGTCCGTACAAAAACCACCTGAACATGCACTTTGTTTCTAACGTCGATGGCACCCATATCGCCGAAACGCTGAAAGATCTCAGCCCGGAAACCACGCTGTTCCTCGTGGCATCTAAAACTTTCACCACGCAAGAAACCATGACCAACGCCCACAGCGCGCGTGACTGGTTCCTGAAAACTGCGGGCGATCAGCAGCACGTGGCGAAGCACTTCGCTGCGCTGTCGACCAACGGTAAAGCGGTGGGTGAGTTCGGTATTGATACCGACAACATGTTTGAGTTCTGGGATTGGGTTGGCGGCCGCTATTCACTGTGGTCAGCTATCGGCTTGTCGATCATTCTCTCCATCGGCTTCGAGAACTTCGAGCAGCTGTTGAGCGGCGCGCACGCCATGGATAAGCACTTCGCCAACACGCCTGCCGAGCAGAACCTGCCGGTGCTGCTGGCGCTGATCGGTATCTGGTACAACAACTTCTTTGGTGCCGAAACCGAAGCGATTCTGCCGTACGATCAGTACATGCATCGCTTTGCTGCTTACTTCCAGCAGGGCAACATGGAATCCAACGGTAAATACGTTGACCGTGAAGGTAATCCAGTGGATTACCAGACCGGCCCAATCATCTGGGGCGAGCCTGGCACCAACGGCCAGCATGCGTTCTATCAGCTGATTCATCAGGGCACCAAACTGATTCCGTGCGACTTTATCGCACCAGCACTGAGCCACAACGTGCTGACCGATCACCATCCAAAGCTGCTGTCGAACTTCTTCGCGCAGACCGAAGCGCTGGCGTTTGGTAAGTCACGCGATGTGGTGGAGAAAGAGTTTACCGATGCGGGTAAATCTGCCGAATCTGTCGCGCACATCGTGCCGTTCAAAGTGTTCGAAGGTAACCGCCCAACCAACTCCATCCTGCTGCGTGAAATTACCCCGTTTAGCCTGGGTGCACTGATTGCGCTGTATGAGCACAAGATCTTCACTCAGGGCGCGATTCTCAACATCTTCACCTTTGACCAATGGGGTGTTGAGTTGGGTAAACAGCTGGCAAACCGTATTCTGCCAGAACTGGAAAATGACGCTGAAATTAGCAGCCACGATAGCTCCACTAATGGCTTAATTAATCGCTACAAATCCTGGCGTTAATTTTCCGGCTAATTTACATAAGGCGGCGTAATTGCCGCCTTTTTTTTGTCAACCAAGCCATCTCACACGCAATATTATTAATTACTGCCTTAAACAGGGTTAGAAAATTCTTAAAGTGGCGTAAGGAAATTCGTAATTCATTTCAATTTACCGCACCTTACCTGGCTTAAAAATGGACCTAATTTAACCCGACAAATAGTTTATCCATCTGATAGATCTATGATTTTAATTTAAGCCTTGTAAGTAAATTCCGATTATTCCCATTCCGTACCAATAATTAGTGCAAAAGTGAAAAACTCTGCCGTGAAATGCGCAGGCATTCACTTATCCTATTAGCCTGAAAAAAGGCGTTAAAAAAAAGCAGCTAACGCCAATTCGCCGTATTTATCACCAGAAAAAACCCGACTTCCTGCCCTCTTTTACTCATGCTGAACTCTGGTAATTTGTTGCCCTATACTGAACGCGCCCGAAATCTGGGTAAATCCTACATTCATTGATTCATATAAATGCAGGAAACGTTGTTATGAAAAAACTGATGGTTGCCGGTGCAGCCTTACTTTACGTTGCCGTTTCTTCCGCTGCGATTGCCGCGCCGGAAGAAGCTGGTGCTGCAGCAGGCGCGCAGGCGGGAGCAATCTCTTCCGGCGCGTCTACCGCTGTGGGTATCGGCGCGCTCGGTGCGTTAGTGGGTCTCGGCATTGCTGCTTCTGGCGGCGGTGACGGTGCAAATACCGGTACAACAACAACCACCACAACGAGCACCACTCGTTGATGTAGCACCTTTAAGCATAACCACACACCCGTGTGGTTATTTTTTGCTTGGCTTATTTAGACAGGGATACACCGTGCGCCGACTCTCTTTGCTACTTCTTTGCCTGTTGTTGCAGGCCTGCACACAAACACAAAAAGGTCTCGAACAAACCGTGATGCTGGCCGTGAATGGCCCGGATGATGTCACGGTCACCAACGAGCAGGTTGCTAACCTGCCCTACGCCAGCCTCTATGCCCGCATCAATGAAGGACCGCGCATCTTCGTGGTGCTCGGTTACAACGAAAACGGCCAACAGAAGTGGATCACCCAGGATAAAGCGATGCTGGTGATGCAGCATGGCCGTCTGATCAAAACCCTGGGTTTACCGAGCAACCTCGCTGACGTAAGTAACCTGGCGCAGGATCCGCTCGCCGATGCGCTGCATCTGCAAAACGGTGCCAGCTGGACGCGCGTGGTGCAGTGGCGCGAGCAAGATAAAGTGCGTGCCGCCACAGCGGTTTCCCGCTTCGAGCGAGGTGACGATACGGTGCTGGACATCGCCGGTGAACGCGTACCGTGCCGCGTCTGGCATGAAACCGTGCGCATGGAGAACGTAGGCGCGGAGTGGCAGAACACCTTCTGGATCGATAACCGTGATGGCACGGTATTGCAGGCCAACCAGATGCTGGCCGCCGATGCCTTCCCCGTTGAAACCACCATTCTGAAGCCGGCGAAATCATGAAAAAAATAACTCCAATGCTGGCAGCATTGACGCTGCTCACGGCTGGCCACGCACTGGCGGCGGCGCAAGTCACCGTGCACGAACTGCCGGGAAAAAACACACTGCAAATTAACGATGCGCAGAATCTTAGTCAGTTGCTCACCCATCCTGAACTGCGCAGTTGGTGGCCGGGCACGGTGATTGCCGAACGCGGCGCAACGGCGGTAGCACAGCAGCAACAGAAGCAGCTGCTGGCCGATCTGCGCGCCTGGCAAGCAGACAGCGGCGAGTCGTTGGCCGCAACCATCGGCTCGGTTATCCACCAGCTTGGCGCGCTGCAGGTAACGGGCCGCCAGTTCACCTCGCTCGATCCCGATGACGTGCGTCTGCGTCCACAGGATAACCGCACGCTGCAAGGCAGCTATGACCTCTATATGCTGGCGCAGCCGACGCAGGTACTGGTGCTGGGGGCGTTGAGCAATCCGGGTAAAGCGCGCTGGCAGCCTGGCCGCGAAGTGCGTGATTACCTCGAAGGCCACGATCGTCTGTCCGGCGCGGAACGCAGCTATGCCACGGTGATTGCGCCGTCCGGCAGCACCCAGCAAGTTCCGGTTGCCTACTGGAATCATCGCCATATCGAAGTGGAACCCGGCAGCATTATCTGGCTCGGTTTCACCTCATGGAGCTTGCCATGGGGCCAAAGCGATTTGAATGAGCGCATGCTTTCCGTTCTGACTCACCGGATACCAGACTGATGAAAAAACAATTACTTCTCAGCCTGTTGGCTGCTTCTGTTTCCGCCGCTTGCCAGGTGCATGCGGAAACCTGGCCTGAACCGGTCGGTCCTTCTCAATCGGATTTTGGTGGCGTTGGCCTGATGCAGACGCCCACCGCGCGTATGGCGAAAGAGGGCGAATTTAGCGTCAACTTCCGCGATAACGATCAATATCGCTACTATTCTGCCTCGCTGCAGCTGTTCCCGTGGCTGGAAACCACCGTACGCTATACCGATGTGCGTACCCGCCGTTACAGCGCAGTAGAAGGTTTCAGCGGCAACCAAAGCTATAAAGATAAAGCCTTCGATGTGAAGCTGCGCCTATGGCAAGAGAGCTACTGGCTGCCAGAAGTGGCGGTTGGCTCACGCGATTTAGGCGGTACCGGGCTGTTCGACAGCGAATATCTGGTGGCGAGCAAAGCGTGGGGCCCGTTCGATTTCACCTTGGGTCTGGGCTGGGGTTATCTCGGCAACAGCGGCACCATTAAGAACCCGTTCTGCTCCTACAGCGACAGCTTCTGTAGCCGCACCGGCGGTGGCGAAGCGGGTTCAATTAATGGCTCGCAGATGTTCCACGGTCCGGCGGCGCTGTTTGGCGGCGTAGAGTATCAAACACCGTGGCAGCCGCTGCGCCTCAAGCTGGAGTACGAAGGCAACGATTATCAGGATGATTTCGCCGGTCGTTTGGATCAGCGCAGTAAGGTCAACGTCGGCGCGATTTATCGCCTCACCGACTGGGCGGACATCAACGCCAGCTACGAGCGCGGCAACACCTTTATGTTCGGCTTTACCCTGCGCACCAATTTCAACGATCTGCATCAGTCGCATCTCGATAGCGAGAAGCCGGCCTACAACCCGCAGCCGCAGGGCGATCTGTTGCAGCCAACGGTGGTGGCAAACCAGCTGACCGATCTGAAGTACAACGCAGGACTGAATGGCCCGCATATTCAAACCAAAGGCAGCACGTTGTATGTGTCCGGCGAGCAGACCAAATATCGCGATACGCGCGAAGGGGTCGATCGCGCCAATCGCATTATCATGAACAACCTGCCGGCCGGCATCGATACCATCGACGTCACCGAGTCGCGCTTCAATATGCCGCAGGTGAGCACGCGCACCAACGTTGCCAGCCTGCATAACGAACTCGTGGGTTATCCGCTGGGGCATGAACAGCCGCTGCAGCAGACGCGTGAAAATCCGGTCGATCCCGGTGCCACCGAGCAAGGTTTCTTCATCCGCAAAGATCGTCTGAACTACAGCCTGTCGCCGGTGCTGAATCAGTCCGTCGGCGGACCGGAAAGCTTCTACATGTATCAGGTTGGCGTGATGGCCAACGCCGATTACTGGCTTACCGATCACCTGTTGGTCGGCGGCAGCCTGTTTGGCAACCTCGCCAATAACTACGATAAGTTCAACTACAACGGCGCACCGGCGGATTCCACGCTGCCGCGCGTGCGTACGCATATTCGTGATTACGTTGAGAACAACGTTTACGTTAACGATCTGCAAGCCAACTACATGCAGGCGCTCGGCAACGGTTTCTACGGCCAGGTTTACGGCGGTTATCTGGAAACCATGTACGGCGGCGTCGGCGGCGAAGTGCTGTATCGTCCGATAGATAGCAACTGGGCCTTCGGGGTTGATGCCAACTACGTGAAGCAGCGTGATTGGGACAACATGATGCAGTTCACCGATTACAAAGCGCCAACCGGACATTTCACCGCGTACTGGCGTCCGTGGTTTATGCAGGACGTATTGGTGAAAGCCAGCGTCGGTGAATATCTGGCGAAGGATAAAGGCGTTACCGTTGATGTGTCGAAGCGGTTTGATAGCGGCGTGATGGTGGGCTTCTACGCCACCAAAACCAACGTGTCGGCGGAAGCCTATGGCGAAGGCGACTTCACCAAAGGCTTCTACATTTCGGTGCCGATGGATCTGTTTACCGTGACGCCAACGCGAGGCCGCGCGCAGGTGAACTGGGTGCCGTTGACGCGAGATGGTGGGCAGATGCTGGGTCGTAAATATCAGCTGTATGACCTGACGTCAGATCGTGATGCGCGATTTAATTAACATCAGCGCGGGTGGTGTGAAACCCGCGCGATAAATCGCGCCGCTACGGAGAGGTGCACATACCGTAGCGGCGCCATTTATTGCGCGTTACCGACTATTAATCTGCGTCATAACCCAAATTGGGTGCTAGCCAGCGCTCAACTTCGCTCACGCTCATGCCTTTACGCGCGGCGTAATCTTCCACCTGATCGCGCTGAATCTGCGCCACGGCGAAGTATTTGCTATCAGGATGGCTGAAGTACCAGCCGGAAACCGCTGCGCCTGGCCACATGGCGAAAGATTCGGTGAGCTTCATGCCGGTATGTTTTTCTACCTCCAGCAGCTGCCAGATCGGTGCTTTCTCGGTGTGTTCCGGACAAGCCGGATAACCCGGTGCGGGACGAATGCCCTGATAGTTCTCGCGAATCAGCTCTTCGTTGCTGAGATTTTCATGGGCGGCAAAGCCCCAAATCACCTTCCGCACGCGCTCGTGCAGATATTCAGCAAAGGCTTCTGCCAGGCGATCCGACACCGCTTTCACCATGATTTTGTTGTAATCATCGTGCTGCTTGTCATACGCCTCGGCCAGCGCATCTTCCTCAATTCCGGCGGTAACCGCAAACGCGCCGAGATAATCGGCTTTACCGCTGGATTTCGGTGCCACAAAGTCGGCTAAACAGTAGTTGGCGAAGTCGGTTTTCTCGGTCTGCTGACGCAAGTGATGACTGACGCACAGCACCTGATTGCGGTTCTCGTTGCTGTAGATTTCAATGTCATCGCCGACACGGTTGGCCGGGAAAATTCCCACCACGCCGCGTGGATTGAGCGTGCCGGTGCTGCTCAGCATATCGAGCATGGCGTTGGCATCGGCAAACAGGCGTTTGGCCTCTTCGCCTACCACTTCATCTTCCAAAATGCGCGGATATTTGCCGGCCAGCGACCAGGTCATAAAGAACGGCGTCCAGTCGATGTAATTGCGCAGCGTTTCAATGCTGGCTTCGACCGGACTCACACCGAGGCGGTGCGCCACCGGCGGCGTATAGCTTTCCCAATCAATGACATAATCATTATCGCGCGCAGTTTGCAGGCTCACCGGCGGCGTGCGCGGCTTTTTGCGCGCGTGCTGAATACGCACCGTGTCGTACTCTTTGCGCGTGCGCGCCACGAAATCTTCTTTCAGCGTTTCGGACAGCAGCGATGACACCACGCCCACGGTGCGCGAGGCGTTCTGCACGTAGACCGTTGGTCCGCTATAGTTCTGCTCGATTTTCACTGCGGTATGCGCTTTCGAGGTAGTCGCGCCGCCAATCAGCAGCGGGATGGTGAATCCCTGGCGCTCCATCTCTTTGGCGACGTTGACCATCTCATCCAGCGACGGCGTGATCAGGCCGGAAAGCCCGATGATATCGGCGTTCTCGGCAATCGCGGTTTTGAGGATTTTGTCACTCGGCACCATAACGCCGAGGTCAATGATTTCGTAGTTGTTACATTGCAGCACTACGCCGACGATATTTTTGCCGATGTCATGCACATCGCCTTTTACCGTTGCCAGCACAATCTTGCCGTTGCTGCGTCCGGCCTCTTTGCTGGCCTGAATATAAGGTTCGAGATAGGCCACCGCTTGCTTCATCACGCGCGCTGATTTTACCACCTGCGGCAGGAACATCTTGCCCTCGCCGAACAGATCGCCAACCACGTTCATGCCGGACATCAGCGGCCCTTCAATCACTCCAATCGGCCGCGCTGCTGCCTGGCGCGCCTCTTCGGTATCCAGCTCAATAAACTCGGTGATGCCTTTCACCAGCGAGTATTCCAGACGTTTTACCACGTCCCAGCTGCGCCATTCGGCCTGCTGTTTCTCCTGCTCGCCGTCGCTTTTGCTGCCGCGATATTTCTCCGCCAGTTCCAGCAAGCGCTCGGTGCCATCGTCACGACGATTCAGCACCACATCTTCCACCGCGTCACGCAGTTCGGCAGGCAGATCGTCGTAAATCGCCAGCTGACCGGCGTTGACGATGCCCATGTCCATGCCGTTGCGGATGGCGTAATAGAGGAACACCGCGTGAATCGCTTCACGCACCGGTTCATTGCCACGGAACGAGAACGACACGTTGGAGACGCCGCCGGAGATCATCGCGTGTGGCAGTTCGCGCTTGATGTCTTCGCAGGCACCGATAAAGTCCATCGCGTAATTGTTGTGTTCTTCAATGCCGGTCGCTACGGCAAAAATATTCGGGTCGAAAATGATGTCTTCTGGCGGGAAACCGACCTCTTCGGTCAAAATCTTGTAGGCGCGACGACAGATCTCAATTTTGCGCGCCCGCGTATCCGCCTGACCCGCTTCGTCAAACGCCATCACCACCATCGCTGCGCCGTAGCGACGCACTTTGCGCGCGTGCGCGATAAACGGTTCCACGCCCTCTTTCATCGAAATAGAGTTCACAATGCCTTTGCCCTGAATGCACTGCAGGCCTTTCTCGATCACTTCCCATTTGGAGGAGTCGATCATAATTGGCACGCGGGCGATATCCGGCTCACCAGCAATCAGATTGAGGAAGCGCACCATCGCCGCTTCCGCATCCAGCATGCCTTCATCCATGTTGATGTCGATGATTTGCGCACCGTTCTCTACCTGCTGGCG
>Ga0308162_1001628_pt1 | contig 17075 bp, 16 predicted proteins | sample PhySR2_FD_201370 | JGI IMG/M metagenome (GOLD analysis project Ga0308162, IMG submission 201370) | Phyllosphere microbial communities from UC Gill Tract Community Farm, Albany, California, United States - DLSLS.R2 | ecosystem: Host-associated > Plants > Phyllosphere > Unclassified | place: USA... | reverse complement strand
CGAAGTGCTGACGGGTCTGCTCGCCATCACTGACGATATCAATACCGGCCCGAACCTGATCGTCCAGACACAGACGCAGCGCATCTCTTTTGCCGTCAACTAACTCATCACCCTGCAATTTCCAGGGCGACCAGAGCACTTCTGGCTGCGCAATCCAGGAAGGTTTAGGCAGGCTGCCAGCAGTGGATGTCGGTAATAAGGTTTTCATAGCAGGTGACCTTCTATTTTTAATTAATCAAAGAACGAATTCAGCAGACCATTGCGCGAGAAGTGTCTGATTAGGCTTTATGAAATGCGCCTCAGTAAACTTGCCCTGCTCGACGGCCAGTCTGCTGCGTTCTTCACGATCGTAAACAATGCGGGTTAACGAATAATCCTGATGCTGCAGCGTGGGCTGATAGCACAGTCCGGCTGCAGAATTCGCGTTATAAATTTCAGGGCGATAGATCTTCTGGAAAGTTTCCATCGTACTGATGGTGCTGATCAGCTCAAGGTTGGTGTAATCACTGAGCAGATCACCGTGGAAATAGAAAGCCAGAGGCGCAACGCTGCCCTGCGGCATAAAGAAACGCACTTTCAGGCCCATTTTTCCGAAGTAAAAGTCAGTCAGGGAAGGCGCATCCTGCTGATATTCGATGCCCAGTACCGGATGCTGATTACCGGTGCGCACGTAGGTGTTTTTACTTGATACGCTCAGGCAGATAACCGGAGATTTACTGAAGCTCTCTTTATAGGCCGCTGAGTTCACAAAGCTTTTGAAAATGTTGCCGTGCAGCTGACCAAAATCATCCGGCAGGCTGAATTCTGTCTGGCCTTTATTGTGCTCAGTCAGCACGACGCTGAAATCATAATCACGCACGTAGGATGAGAAGTTGTTGCCGACAATTCCTTCACTGCGCTGACCGGTTTTATGATCCACGATATGGGTTTTTAAGATTTCAATCGCAGGGAACAATTCGTCATTACTTTCGGGACGAAGATTCAGCTCAGCAGAAATAATCTCTAGTTCGACAGAATAGCGATCGCTTTTTGGATTGTCCCAGTGTGCCAGCGCATTAAAACGGTTGTCGATCATCGCCAGGGCATTATGCAGATTTTCCTGACGTTTTTCGCCGCGCGCTAAATTAGCGAAGTTAGTCGTTGCCCGCGTATTTTTCGAAGGGTTATAGTTTTCGTCGAAACGAATGCGCTTAAGGGTAAAGGCTAAGTTGTTCATCGCTATCGGGTATCCTGGTCGCTGATATGAAGGGCTGCTTTAAGGCGTTATCCAGAGGAGCTGTCCCTTAACAAGCATTCATATGACTCAAAGTTATTAACAATTCTTACTTTATGCCTCAACACTGATTTGAAAAAAAGTGATTAAATTTCAACGAACATGAAGGAAATTCATGTTGAGTCATCAAAGTGGGCGATTTTTCATGAAGAGAGCGAGGCTTTTAACACTGGCCGTTAAAACCTTGTGTAAAAAGCCCTGCTGCTGGCGGGTTAAGGTGATCGCTAAATTTTATAGAAATTATCACACATCACTTTGTGCGCGCCTGATTTTACAGAGAGCCTGGTCGCCACCTCTTTCATCAGTTTGCCCAGCCCACCGTCACGCGCTGACTGCGTCAGGCGTGACGCCGGCCCGGTCAGCGCCAGCGCCGCGATCAGTTTATCATTTTCGCCAAATACCGGTACTGAGAAGGCTGCGATATGCGGATCGCGCATACCTGACGTGAACAGCGGAAGCTCAGGTGCCGTGTCAAACAGAGGTTCACTCAGACCCCAGTAGCGAAGCACCTGCCCGATGGCTGAATTATCCAGCGGCAGAAACGTGCCCGGCAGGCGCGTTTCACGCAATCCTTCCGAAGGCTCGGCTCTGAAAAGACAGAGCCGTTGCTCGTTTTCAATCACATACCATGAGGCGCTCTCGCCCGTCGCGGTCGCCAGTGTATGAAGTTCAGGCTGAACAACACTGGCCAGATGAAAGGATTGTTCATAGAGCTTGCCCAGATAAAGCAGTCTGGGACCCAAAGTGTAAACGCCATTTTCGCGGCGAATCACATAGTTCATGCGCTCAAGTGAGTTCATCAGGCGATAAACCGTCGTTTTATGGTAGCCCGAAAGCTGCGCCAGGGCAGTAAGCGTCAGCGACTCCTCGCCAGGTTTGAAACAATCCAGCAGCGCCAGCGCTTTTTCTACGGCAATTACGCCTTCATTCCCCATCGGTACGTCCTCCTGTGTGCCACGGCAGGCAGTTTACCGCGCAATTTGTGATTCACATCGTATTTACATCACAAATGAACGCTTAACACTGGTGCGATCTGAATTAACGTCGATATAGTAGTTTTATATTGTACAACAAGATTGTACCTGGTAAAACTAAAGAGGAATAATCTATGCCAAATGCAGAGAATACCTTCATCAATCGCGACATTACCCGTATCGCGCCAGAGCTTGTAAAACAGGCTGCTCAGTTTCAGGCGGCAATACTTGCTGATGTGGCAGGACGTCGTGGAACGCTGCACGGCCGCGTTAAACCTCTCTCCTCCACGATGAAAGTTGCCGGCCCTGCTATTACCGTTGAGGTCCGACCGGGTGATAACCTGGCTATCCACGTTGCGCTGGCGATTGCTAAACCTGGCGATGTGATTGTGGTCGATGGCAAAGCCGATATCAGCTGTGCGCTGATCGGTGAGATCATGGCCACCCAGGCTGCCGCCTCCGGTATCGCCGGAATTATTATTGATGGCGCGGTTCGTGACGCGGACTCACTCAGCGCTAACGGCTTCCCGGTTTTCTCTGCAGGTCTGAATCCCTGCGGCCCAACCAAGTCTGTTGCGGGACGCGTTAATTTCCCTGTTTCTGTCGCGGGTGCAGCCATCCAGCCAGGCGACCTCGTCATTGGTGATATTGATGGCGTGGTGGTTCTGCCGCGTGAAGAGGTTCCTTCGCTGATTGAAATGGCACAGAAAAAACTGGATTTCGAGATTGGCCGCATTGCCGCCATTCGTGATGGAGATCTACGTGCGCCGTGGTTAGAGAAAGCTTTGCATACCGCTGGCATGCTGGCCGATGGGGAGATGCTGTAATGACACCCTCACGTCCCGTCATTCTGGTCACGGCTGGTGATCTGGCGCCGCAGGCGTTAAGCCTGCTGCATGAGTTCAACGTTGTTTATGCCGGCAAACAGCCCGATGAAAACGTCCTGTTCCAGCTCTGCCAGCAGCATAATCCGGTGGCGATTATCGTCCGTTATGGAAAAATCAACGCCCGCATCATGGATGCCGCGCCTGCCCTGCGCGTCATTTCCAAACATGGAAGCGGCATCGACGTTATTGATCAAAAAGCCGCGGCTGAACGTCATATCAGTGTGCAGTCCGCGCCGGGTGCCAACGCAGCGGCCGTGGCTGAGCATACCTGGGCGCTGATTCTGGCCTGCGCTAAATCGGTGATAACGCTGGATCAGCGTATGCGTCAGGGACATTGGGACAAATCCACCCATAAGTCCGTCGAGCTGGAAGGCAGAACGCTGGGTCTGGTAGGGCTAGGCGCAATTGGCGGTCGCGTTGCACGTATTGGCCGGGCTTTTGGCATGAAGGTGCTCGCCTATGATCCCTTTGCCAACACTTTTCCTGATGAGTGTGAATCTTCTTCTCTTGACGATCTACTGCAACAGGCTGATGTCATTTCGCTGCACTGCCCGCTGAACGAACAAACGCGACAGATGATTAACGTAGAAAAACTGGCCATGTTTAAAAAAGGCGCCATTCTGGTGAACACGGCACGCGGGGGTCTTATTGATGAGGATGCGCTGTTAGCGGCGCTGAATAATGGCACCGTCGCCTGGGCCGCACTTGACAGCTTCCCTACTGAGCCGCTGACGGCGCCGCATATCTGGCAGGGTGTTGAGAAGGTGATTCTGTCGCCACACATCGGCGGCGTCAGCGATAGTTCCTATGTGAAGATGGGCACAGCAGCGGTCAGTAACATTCTGAACGTGCTGGCAGAACCGCTGAAAAGTGAAAGAGCATTATATACTAGCTTGTGATTCCGGGCGTTAACATCGTCTTAAGCCGTTATGATGCGGGGTTGCGCAGTAAGGCAGCCTCGCTACAGGATAAGTATGACTGCCCTGCTCTTCTATACCGTCTTCGTTCTGCCCTTAATCCAATATTCCTGCTACTGTTTCCCGATAACCAAACCGGGTAAATTTGTGGGTATTGCTGTCACCCCAACCACACCTGTCATTGACGCAGGCGGCGAGTGTTTAGCGATGAAATGAACGATGATGTGGCTCGCTTTGTGCAGAATATTACAGTTTGACGTGAACTAACTGAACAGGAAATTTTGCCCCTTTACACTACAAGGGGCAATGAACAAATGATACTTAATTGATTTTTTCCGCATTTTAATATTGTTATTGCTTGAATGCTTCTTAGACTCTATACCCGAGACTTCAAATACTACATAATCTCGCGTGGATTTCCCTGGTGCTGCATCTTTCTTAGACCTCCTGACCCCTATGCATCTTGAGTGCTTGATCGTCAGGAACTTTTTTTATTATAAGGACTACACGTAATATTAAAAGCTGTCCTAAAGGGCAGGGGTAATAGTTCCGATGTGTGATTATTAAGGTTGAGTGAATGAATTCTGTTATTGATTTTTTTTTGCATGATTATGATGCGTTGTCGGTTGAATTAGCGACCGAATTATATCGTCTCAGAAGGAAAACTTTTCAGGAACGCCTTGACTGGAAAGTCGAATGTATTGACGGCATGGAAAAGGACAGATTTGACAATAAAAACACAACGTACCTGCTGGGCATGCACGATGGGCAGTTGCTATGTGGTGCCCGATTCATCGATTCAACGCATCCGACAATGATGAGCGAAATTTTCCATCATTACTTTTCAGGTATCAATAACCTCCCTACAGACATTCCCTGTTGTGAAATCAGCCGCCTTTTTCTGGATAAAGAAAAACGTGACTCTGCAAATCTGCAGGGTTTGCCCGCCAGTAAAGTTTTATTTCTCGCAATGATTATCTTTTGCATGAAGCGAAAATATCGGGGGATGTATGCAGTAGTCAGTCGCGGCATGTATGCTATATTTCGCCATGCGAACTGGAAAATAAACGTTATCCAGAAAGGGGTTTCTGAAAAGGGAGAAGTTATCTACTATATTTTCATGCCTGCCAGCAAAAGCATCATTGAAGACATTATTGTTAAAGACAAAGCCAGCGACTGGCTTCGTGAGATGCTACCGCACTTACGCCACCTTTAAACAAAGCATTTGGCTCAGTTGTCCAGTAACTGGAGTTCTGCGCCAAGTTTTACCGCATGTCTGGCGTTATTAACACCGAGCTTTTTCATTACATTACCCATGTGGAATTTAACGGTGCGTTCAGCAATAGACAAAATAATAGAAACTTCGGCATATGTTTTCCCGGCGCTGACCCACTTAAGAATTTGTCGCTCACGCGGTGACAAAAAAACATTCTTTTTTTGTTGGTGCTGACTATATAGATTGAGCGTCTTCTGATGCAGATTAGTAAGAAAGCTGATAAATTTTTGACGATGATTTTCAATATCGTGATCAGAGTCTTTCAGACCGATAACCGATAACAAAACCAGATTATTCAGATAGTCATGCAGAGGAAATGTCCGTCCCTGATAAATGTTATACTGAATACTTTCATTGAAAATTCGCGTCAGGTTGTAACCTTCAGACAAGATGACTTTATTCTCCCAGGAATAGTCTTCAACGCTGCGCAGGCCACGAATAATAACGGGATCAATAAACTGGTATTTTCTTTCAAGATAAACATCAAACCACTCCGGATTATTATTAATAATCTGCATCTGTGAGGGGTCTTTCTTATTCATAATAGCATATGCATAGACGATACCTTTGTAGTCCTGAAATAAGGCATTCAATTCATCCTGGATCAACGAATTTATCCTTTTGTCGTTGTAGTATGTATCCTGCACGTCAGTTGCTACCTTAGAGTTGAGTGGGTAAACAAGTATAATCCGCTTCATACGCTGTTGTGAACCGTATTTTTACCCAGCTAGCGGGTTAAATGGATTACATCATACAGCAATATTTTGAGTTTTTCTTCTTTATAAAGATGGGGATGCAACGGGCTCACAAGATTACCCAAAGGGATCGGGATCCAGACAGAACGCTATTTTCATCGGTAACATCCAAATAAGAATTTATCGTTTCGAGTCATTGCTGGCCTAAGCAAACCGACAATAGCATCTTTTCTTATCAAAAAATGCTTAATGAATGAATTGTAAAGAATGACTTTTGGATAATGGAAAGACTAGCAACGACATCCTGACGGTCGAAGACAGGCATCCTGGCAATGAAGAGATTAAGGTCGGCGGTCAGCGCATTCAGTGAGCAGGCCAGCCATCGGATTCAGCTGGCCATTATTTAAAACGAGCTCATATTCGAAATGATCAGGTCATCGCGACCTTCACTTTTAGTCCAATAACGAGCGTAGCAAGAAACATTATGCACCCAGCGGTAATGAAAACACCTGTTACACCGCTGAAACTAAAGAGTAAGCCTCCTAAGGCAGCGCCAGCAGCAATGGAAGACTGTACTGCTGCGACGACCATTCCGCCCGCCGTTTCAGCCTGATCGGGAACGGAACGCGCAACCCAGTTTGACCACGCCACGGGCACGCCACCAAAGGCCATCCCCCACAACGCTACGAACAATATCAGTCCTTTTTCGTCCAGTGGAAATAAAATCATGCTCACTGCGGCTAAACCAACAAGTGCCGGCATCACTATCAGGGTAAGACGAAGGCTTCTTTCCATCAGCCTCCCGGCCAGCAGCGTGCCGATAAAATTAGCCAGGCCGAATCCAAGCAGTATTAAAGACAAATGGTCTGAATCCAGATGAGCAATGTTTTCAAGAGCCGGACGAATGTAGGTAAACAGTGCATATTGACCCGTGTGCGCAATAACACACCCTGTCATTCCAATCGCGATGCCCGGGCGGCGAAGGATATCCATGACGGACGCCGTTACCCTCATTCTGCGTGGAGCCATGCCAGGAAGCGTAAACAGCTGAAAAATTAGTGTCAGCACACCTACAACAGTTGCAGCGATAAATGCACTGCGCCAGCCATATAGCCCTCCTAAGTAACTCCCCAGCGGAATCGAAACGACAGTGCCAACGGCAATACCGCTAAAAATAATGGAGAGAGCACGCGGAACACTCTTTGCAGGGACCAGCCGCATAGCTACGGCTGCAGCCATACTCCAGAAGCCTCCCAGCGCGATGCCCAGCAGAATGCGCATCACTAACAAAATGGCAAGGCTCGATGAAAGTGCGACCAGCAGATTGGAGGCTATCATAAGCACAGTAAAACCAAGTAAGACACTTCGGCGATCATAATTACGCGTCAGGCGGGGGACCATCAGACCCGCAAACAGGGCTACCACTGCTGTTACCGTCACAGCCTGACCAGCCAGGGCTTCGGTTACACCAAGATCGGCGGCCATGGGTGTCAACAGGCTGGCAGGAAGATATTCTGCCGTCAGCAATCCGAACACACCCATAGTCAGTGAAATAACCGCCATCCATGCGGATTCTTTAGGTTCTGAAGGATTCAGACTCGCGGATACAGCTTCAGTTGCTTCATTTCTCATAACACACTCTTTCTGAAAAAAATTTCAGTTCCAAGTCTAGAGGTGAGAAGCTGGACGATCTATGATGCCACATCCTGATTTTTTACCCGAAACCCCGGACGTGTATGTGAATAAACATTTTGCCCTGTCATCCGAGCTCGTCAGTGAACTGCTGCTGGAGATGCGCCTGCGTGGCGTGCAGTACCGCCGTTTACAGACTGGCTCTGAGTTTGGCATCGGTTTTAGTAACAGACCGGGACATGCCTATTTTCATTACATTGCGGTGGGTACTGCCCTGCTGCAGACGAAAGATGGTGCAATTCACGAACTGAAAGCCGGAAGCATGGTATTTATGCCCCAGGGTGAGCAGCATCAGCTTATATCGGAAGTTGGCAGCGCACTTCAACATATCGACACATTAGGCTCTGCACCTTTAGGCGAGGCCGTCAGCGGCATTAATACCTGCCCCAGTTCGAATCCGACGCCCAGCACAGTTCTGTTTTATGGCTGTATGGAGTTCGACCTCGGTGGAATGCAGGGTCTGGGTAAATTGATGCCGCACGCAATAGTGGTCGAGGCCAATGAACAGATCTATCCGGGGCTGGTTCCCATTCTTGGCGCGATGAAATCTGAAATCTGTTCCGGACGCGCTGGCTTCGCAGGCATTCTGGCACGCCTGGCAGAAGTGGCTGCTGCCATGATCGTGCGTGGATGGATAGAAAATGGCAGCGAGAATGCCGCTGGCCTCATCGCTGCGCTACGTGATCCACGGCTTGCCCGTGCGATTCTGGCCATTCATCGTGATACGAGCCGGGAGTGGTCTGTTGCTGAGCTTGCTGCCCAGTCGCATGTGTCACGTTCTGTTTTTGCTGAACGCTTTACATCGATCATTGGCATTCCTCCCCTGCGCTATGCAAGGGAAGTGCGAATGCGCCTCGCGGGTCACTGGATCATTCATGATAAAATCTCGATCGACACTGTCGCTTTACGTCTTGGCTATGCTTCACAGGCAGCATTCAGCAGAGCTTTTAAACGCATCAATGGATATCCGCCGGGTGCCATGCGACAACGACCAGTGAAAAGCGATTCATCATTAAACTAATGAAATATATATCTATTATTTACTATATTCAGTCCTGAAGGCAGATCACAACATAACGCGCCGGGTGTGAACGACTCTTCATGTATGAACGTCTCGCTTTTTCTCGAATGCCGGCTCCTGGCTTCTCACTCCTTATAGGACAGAGCAACCGGGCGTAGAGGCAGAATTTGACAGGATCATAAGATGTGAGCCATTAGCCTGATAAGTAATCTGACAGCATCTTTACTCCAGCCGGATAAAAACGATGTTGATGGTGGGGAGGAAGTGGGAAAGTCTCACCTGCAGACACTGAGCTCAACGCCTGCAGGCGGGGATTGCACTATTTACTGACTGGCGAAGCATTGTTTTCAACTTCTATGGATAACTCTTTTTTACGGCCCATGACCAGTACGGCGATGCCCCCGATACCACAGAGGATAGCCAGTGGCACCATAGCCAGCGTATGGCTACCCGTTGCCTGGTTAATGATCCCGTAAATGTTGACCATCAATCCCCCGCCGATCAGGTTCGCCATCGCACCGATAGCCGCCAGACCTGCAGCTGCCGTGGTGGATGACATCCATCCCGATGCCAGCGCCCAGAAAGGCCCTTTCATTGAGTATGCCCCGATTAATACCAGCGACAGGATCACAACGCTGCCGGTCAGACTGTTGGTGATAAAGGCAGAAAGCAGTCCACCCGCTATCAGGAACAGCGTTAAGGCGGTGTGCCAGCGACGCTCGCCGCTGCGGTCAGAACTTTTTCCCCAGACAATCATCAGAATCGATGCCAGACCATAAGGAATCGCATTCACCAGGCCGGTTGTCAGATTATCCAGACCGAACGACTTAAGCAGCTGCGGAGACCAGACGCTCAATGTGGAACCAGCCGCAGACGCGCCCGCGTAGATCAGCGCCATCACCCAGATATGTTTGTGACGCAGTAACTGCCAGAGAGAGATATGACCAATCGCTTTCTTCTTCGCATTTTCAGCGTCAAGAGTCCGGTTCAGCCACGCTTTTTGTTCTTCATTCAACCAACTGGCATTTGAGGGACGATTACTCAGTAAAAAGAAGGCTACAATCCCAAGAATCACCGCTGGAATACCTTCCATGATGAATAACCAGTGCCAGCCGCGCATGCCGTGCCAGCCATCCAGTGACAAAATCAGACCTGAAATCGGCGATCCAACAAAGTTTGCTGCCGGGATAGCCACCATGAAGGTCGCGATCACACGGGCACGATATTTACCGGGGATCCAGTAAGTCAGATAAAGAATGACACCAGGGAAGAATCCAGCCTCCGCTGCACCCAGTAAAAAGCGCAGAACATAGAGGGTATTGGCACTTTGAACAAAAGCGGTACAGACGGAGATGATGCCCCACGACACCATGATGCGAGAGATCCAGATTTTAGCGCCAATTTTCTGCATGGCGAGGTTGCTGGGGACTTCGAACAGGAAGTAACCGACGAAAAACAGACTGCTCGCAAAACCAAATACCGCTTTCGATAACCCCAGATCTTCGTTCATCTGCAACGAAGCCATACCAATGTTGCCGCGATCGATAATGGCAATCAGATAACAAACAATCAGGAAGGGCAATATGCGCCAGACCACCTTCTTAACGGTCTGCTGCTCAATATCGGCAGAGAAAGTCGTGATGTGCTGTTTTTCAGACATGATGATCCTCACAATTTTGTCGTCGCTTCACGGGTAATACACAAAGCGCTTTGTTGTACGATGTACAACACATATGTACTTAGTAAAACTATTATCACGATTAAAATTCTTCTCCGCCGGAAGATGTAATCAGGTTGTGTCATTTGTCACAGAAAAGTGTTCATCAGTTTTGGTTTATGTGATGAGCATGTCGATAACGGGGTTGAATTCAGCGATTTTTTTCTAAGGTAACAATGAGGTCACGGGATGTTTTGAGTGCAAGCCTCGTGTGGTGAGTTTTAATGTCGGTACGGACTATTCATTCGGGATAACGTAAAGGCTGGCTGGTCGAGAAAACGTGTCCTGCAGCGCCCTTCCCTGGCAAGCCTCATGCAGGCAGTTTCCTGCCTGCATGAGATGATCAGAGCCATTAAATCACCTGTCCCTCAAACCGGCTCTCAGGCAAACCCGCATTCACTGCGGGCTTTGCTTTCAGCAAGGCACCCTCATAAATGGATGGCGCAGAAAGCCCCACTGATGCCGTGGTGCAATAGAGACGAGTAAAACCTTCTCCCGCCAATGTCGGGCAGGTACTCTGGTAACCAGGGGATGACAGAATCGTGTCTGTGGACCCATCCGGACAGTAACGGACAACACGATTCCCTCCCCATTCAGCATTCCATAGATAGCCCATCGCATCCACGCAGGAGCCGTCAGGCGCGCCGTGGCCTTCGGTTTTCGCGAACACACGCTGGTTCTGTAGCGAGGGATAATCACAGCACATTATCCGACCCTGCATCGAGTCACAGTAATAGAGAGTGCCACCATCCGGGCTGAAACAGATGCTGTTGGGGATAGCGACAACGGGCAGTGCGAGTGACTCAACAGTCAGCGTCGCCGCGTTAAGCCGGTGAAACTTACCGATGACTTTAACGGGATAACCGTCATCCATCGTCCCGAAGACAAAATTACCGGCACGGTCACACCGTCCATCACCTATGCGGGTGCCGGTGTCTCCCGGTGAAACGGCCACTGGGGTAAGCAACCCGGTGTTGAGATCATAAAAAGCCAGCCTGGACGCGAGTCCCATCAGCAGGATGTGACTTTGTTCAGTCAGGGCAAAGGAGCCAAGGCGTTCAGGCAGCGACCATCGCATCACAGCATCATTCCCTTCTTGCAGGGCAAGCAGCTCACTGGCTTCGATGTCAGTCCAGTAGAGCCTGCGGGTTCTTTCACACCACAGCGGGCACTCTCCCAGCGTATTCCTGACATCAGCTGCAATTGAAAACATGTTAATCCTCCGGATAAAAAAGGTCGTACTGCACGATGGCAAAAGTGGATAACGGAGTTACTGCAGAAAACGTGCAGAGAGCCGATCGCCGAAAAGCATCACGGCAAGTCCGAGCAGCATGACAACCATTCCCCCCAGCCTGAGTAACGAAACTGGACGCCGCACCGCGCCCAGCAAGCCAAAATGGTCAATCATCTGCGAGGAGAGTAATTGTCCGACAATTGCCAGCCCGAGCAGCGCTGAAAACCCGATTTTCGGCGCGAGCACCACATAGCTGAACAGGGCGCATGCGCCTATCAGTCCGCCCGTCAGACTCCAGAGGGGTTGCGACGGGATCGCCGCTAACGATGTCATCAGCCCTCCCCGCAGCAGCGCGTACATCCCCAGACTGAACGCGCCCGCCATGAAGGAAAACAGCGCCGCGGTGACCGGGTCGCCGCCCAGTCCCCTTGCCAACTGGCTGTTCAGAGTCGTCTGCAGGGTGATCCCCAGACCTGCGGCAAAGGCGATTACGTAATAGATCATGCTTTTCAACCCGCTCAGTCTGACTGCTCCAGCGGCAGGAAGGCGTCAGCAAACATGTCAGGCTGGTAGCCGGCGGCGGCAAACAGGTGCTGACGCGACTCATCAATCGCCGCACGTAGTTGCGCGCTGTCTACCCCCAGAACCTTACCGTTCTGTTTAACGATACGTCCGCCGATCATGACGGTGTCGATGTTGCTGCGCTCGGCGGCATGCACTACCGTGCCAAAGGCATTGCCGGACGGGTAAAGATTGAGATCGCTGGCGTTAATCAGCACAAGGTCAGCCTGCTTGCCTGGCGTCAGGCTGCCCACTTTGTCCTGCAGCCCTGCACAGGCTGCGCCATCCAGAGTCGCGGCTTTAAGGAGCTGCGCCGCCGGTAGCGTTTTCAGCGCATGTCCAGCATCGCAGCACTGCTGCTGATGCATGCCCATCACCCGCTGCAGGTAAAAGGCCACGCGCATCTCCATAAACATGTCGGTGCTGTATGACGTCTCGTTATCAACGCTCAGACCAGGATTGATACCATGACGCTGCGTGGCCTCAATGGCGAACATTCCACTTTCGATGCCATAGTGCGAATCTGAACGCGGGCAGACGTTTACCCGGACACCGGCCTCCCGCAGAATTTCCCATCCCCAGTCAGGTAGCGCCGTGCAGTGATTGAAAATATTGTCCGGACCCAGCAGCCCCTGCTGATGAAGAGACGCAAGTTCAGCTCCCATCTCAGCCCCAAAAAACTCAGTGACAATCGACAGTCCCAGTCTGCGGGCCCCGGCCCACAATTCCGTATCCAGCTGCGCCATGACGGCGAGAGAAACCAGGCTTTCAGGGTTGTTGGTGAAATACTTATCCTGCAGACGCTCCCAGTTTCCCGGCCAGTGCGCTTTATCCCATTCGCCGGCTATCGGTGCGCCGGAAGCATGAACGGCGCGAATGCCGGTATCAAGCAAGGCCTCGACGGCGGCATCGGAATGCGCTGCGGTTCGACTGTTGTGTGAATTATCAATCATCGTGGTGATACCTGCGTCAATAGCGCCCAGCGCCGTCAGCAGATTGCCGACATAGATATCGGCAGGCCGGTAATATTTAGCGAACGAGAAGTGTGTGGCATTGCTGTAGTCGTCAAGGCAGGTGGCATTTGGATTAATGCGACGCAGCTGTCCTTCCCATGCGTGACGATGAGAATCGACCATTCCCGGCATGGCAATCATGTTGGTGGCATCAATGACATGCGCACCCGACACATCGAGGTTCTGGCCCACGGCGGTAATAATCGAACCGTTGATAACAATATCACCGTGTTCAATGTTACCGACGTTCTCGTCCATGCTCAGAATCGTCGCGCCACGAATCAGCGTAGCCTTTGAAGTGACATTCTGATTGTTGACAATATTTCTGATGTAATCGGTCATTAAGTTGCCTCTTTCCTGATCAATGGGGAAACGTTACGCCACACCATTAGCCTGAAAAAGATGATTAAAGCGTTTTCATAATTCATAATTCGCGAATAATCAGACTCACTTTTACTCAGGAGCAGGACGATGGATCGGATTCAGGCTATGCAGGTTTTCACGCGGGTTGCTGAAGCCGGGAGTTTTGTACGCGCGGCAGAAACACTGTCACTGCCCTCTTCCACCGTTACCAGCACGATAAAAAACCTGGAGAGATACCTGCAGGTGCGTCTTCTGAACCGCACGACAAGACGGGTCAGCCTCACGCCTGAAGGCCTGCAGTATCTGGCGCAATGCCGGGAGATCCTGTCGCTGATTGAACATAGTGAATCCAGCCTGACTGATTCCGTCAGACGCCCCCAGGGAAGGCTGCGGGTGGATATGCCTGGTGGGATCGCCCATTTCATCGTCATGCCCAACCTGAAAGACTTTTACCGGCTTTATCCGGATATTTACCTGATGATTGGTGTCAGCGACCGGCAGGTCAATCTGGTTCAGGAAGGGGTAGATTGCGTCATCAGAACCGGAGAATTAACCGACTCCACGCTGGTTGCCCGTCCGCTTGGGCAGTTTCGCTGGGTGACCTGCGCCTCGCCGGACTATCTCAGGCAGTACGGCGTTCCTGAAACGCCGGAAGCGTTGTCACAGCATCGGGCGGTCCATTATTTTTCCGCTTCGGGAAGACGGATCAATGAACTGCGTTTTACACGAGAAACGCAGGCACTGTCCGTTCCGGTAGAAGGAAATGCAGCCGTTAACGAAACGGGACTCTATATCAAACTGTGTCTTGAGGGTTTTGGGCTGGCGCAGCTTGCTGAGAATGTGATTTCGGAGAATCTGCAGCAAGGCAAACTGGTCGAGGTTCTGGCGGACTGGCAGCCACCCTCGGTGCCGGTGACGATGCTCTATCCGCATCAGCGTTTTCTCTCTCCCGCCGTGCGTGCTTTTGCTGACTGGATGAGCAGCATCCTCTGACATTATCGCGTCTGAATTTAATGGCTGCTTATGCGTTGAGCACTCGAGGTATAGGGCTTTCCAGCATAAATGCATGATCGTTTTCGGGAGGAGTGAAGATTCGGTTTTCCCGGCAACTTTGATGCGCATGTATACCAATTCTACTTCCACATAATCAGCACCAACCCTTAACGATCTATGAAGCCTAAACAATCCTGTCTCCCTGACCGACAACGGTGAGTTACGCCTCCAGGTAGTCCATAACATGATGACTTGCGATATAACGATGACAAACACCGGAAAAGTGAACGCACCGGCAACAGCCGGTTGCAGGTGATGAACGTCCGCTATGAGCGCGAAGCGGAATCTGTTGCTTTGGATTAAATGATCTTATTAGCATGGTGTGAAATCAGAATCAGAAGTGGATTCTGCAAAAAGAATGTCTGGTAAAGTCTGCGTCAAAAAGTCATAAGGCGCCGTGCTCCTTTCTATGCGTATACGCACCATGACTCCTTCGTAACTATGAATGAGCAGCTGTGACGCGCTTTCCGGTGACATCCCCTGCGAAAGAGTCTGAGTAAGCTGAGCGTCCTTAAATACGTTGATCAGATCGCGCTCCCAGCAGGTAAAAAATGCCAGCAGTTTTTGCCGAATTTTTGCACTGTTTACCGAACTTGTCTGTCCAATAATCCCCGCAAGGCAGCCTGCTGCTTCAGGTTCTCGCTCAATATATTCCCTGTGCCCGTTAAGCCAGTTAATCAGACGCAGGCGAGGAGTCAGGGTGCTGTCCAGCAGCGTATCTGTCCGGAGTTGATCAAAAGTCTCGATATAAGCGTCAAGCGTGGCACAGGCAAATTCTTCTTTACTCGGAAAGAGATTATAAAAAGATCCTTTAGGCATTCCTGCCTCGCTCAGAATCATTGTGATACCCCCACCTTCATAACCCTCCCTCATGAAAACCCGTATACCAGCCTTCAAAAGACGTTTGCGCGTATCACTTTTCGACATAATAATTAGACCGTTCTACTTTTTTTAATAAGACTAACATAGACAGGGATAAAAAATGTCACTTATTAATGCTATCAGCAGGCACACTCTGGGGCTGATTATGGTGTGCCTTTCGGCGATCCTGTGGAGCTCAGCGGGATTTTTCGTCAGAATGCTCGATATGAACACCTGGGCTATGGTTGCATGGCGATCACTGTTTGCTTTCCTGTCTCTGATTCTTCTGCTCGCGTGGGGCGGGTATCTGCGCCGTTTTTCATTCCGTCATGATGTGGGCTTAACAGGCCTGATAACGGCTGCCGTGATGGCAATTTCCATGTTCTGCTACGTAGCGGCACTGAAACTCACCAGCGTCGCAGGCGTGATGACCGTTTATGCCACAATTCCTTTTTTTGCTATGGGGCTGGGCTGGCTAATACAGAGTAAAAAAATCACGAAGCGTGCGCTTATATCCGCAGCCGTTAGCCTCGTCGGCGTTGTGGTTATGGCTGCCTCCTCATCAGGAATGGGCGATATGGCAGGTAACGCCCTGGCTCTGATAATGACGGCCGGGTTTGCCGCCAGCATAGTTATGTCCGGAAAGTGGCCGGAAATGAACCTGCCTGCAGTTACAGCTCTGGCTTGCGCCCTCTGTGGAGCGTTCTGCTTTGCGATGATGCCACAGGATCTCCCTGTTCCCGATGTGCATGACACCTTATGGTTAATTGCTTTTGCGCTGTCCACGCAGAGTATGAGTTATCTATTGTTCATGGCAGGAAGCCGGTATCTTGACCCTGCGGAGGCCAGCCTGATTGCACAAGCTGACATCGTATTGGGGCCCATGTGGGTATGGGTGTTCTTCAGTGAATTGCCAGCCCGTAATACGTTGTTGGGTGGAGCAATAACCTTTGTTGCAGTCACGGGTTACCTTGCAGGTGAGTATTACCTGAAAAGAAAATCAACACGGAAAAACTGATCGCTTTCGTCGTGTAAGGATAGATCTGATCACTAAGAAATCCTTCGCTTATAACGTCCGCTCCTGGTACAAAGCGGACGGAATCAGATAAACGTCAGCTAAGAGCGAAAAGCGCAACCTGACCTGCAGGATGGTTATCAGCCAGTGTAGTTCCTGACGTTTAAACTGCAGTTTTGCATAAGATGACGGCAGATAACGATGATTCGATATGTCCGTCTGAAAGGCGGGAGTACTATAAACGAAGTATACCTACTTACCGGTTTTGCTCGCTTCGTTATGGACATTCTGCCCGATTATGGCTGTTAATTTGGACCAGTCGCAAGCTACCCATATCCTGACAGCATTACGGTTGCTTCATCCATCCGCTGACGGTCGAGTTTATAGAAAACCCAATTCTTGATACGTTTCGAGGTCACTATTCCGGCCTTAGCCAGAATCTGAAGATGGCCTGTCACGGTCGGCTGACTGAGACCAATCTTTTCGGTAATAAACCCGACACACACCCCATCCTCAACCAGAT
>Ga0308162_1001607_pt1 | contig 17242 bp, 12 predicted proteins | sample PhySR2_FD_201370 | JGI IMG/M metagenome (GOLD analysis project Ga0308162, IMG submission 201370) | Phyllosphere microbial communities from UC Gill Tract Community Farm, Albany, California, United States - DLSLS.R2 | ecosystem: Host-associated > Plants > Phyllosphere > Unclassified | place: USA... | reverse complement strand
GTGATTTGACGACCCAGTTCGGCGATACGCGCTTTGATCTCGGCTTCCGGGATCATCACTTCAACAGTATGTTTCATATTACTAACCATATGATTTTAATGAAAATCTCTCAATGCAGGTGAATCTTACTCCGGCATCGATACGCAAGCCAGCCATTATACCAGTAAATGGATAACCCTGGCGTATGAGTTATAAAAAGCAAATTTTGTGATTCCGATCACAGTTGTTAATACCTATAATTAATTGCTAGCAAATAATTAACAAACTGACGAGTACACTTTCTATGGCTGAAATAAAAACTCAACAGCCGCGTCTACTGGTGACATTAACAGCAGCGTTCGCAGCCTTCTGCGCGTTGTATTTGTTAATCGGTGGCGTTTGGCTGGTCGCGCTTGGCGGCTCCTGGTATTACCCGATTGCGGGTCTGGTTATGGTTGCCGTAACCGTCCTGCTTCTCCGCAGGAAGCAATCTGCACTGTGGCTTTACGCTGCATTACTCCTCGCAACGATGATCTGGGGCGTCTGGGAAGTTGGGTTCGACTTCTGGGCACTGACGCCGCGCAGTGACATTCTGGTGTTCTTCGGCATCTGGCTGATCCTGCCGTTTGTCTGGCGTCGCCTGATTGTGCCTTCCAGCGGTGCCGTTGCGGCGCTGGTCGTGGCGCTGCTGATCAGCGGCGGTATCCTGACCTGGGCCGGCTTTAACGACCCGCAGGAGATCAACGGTACGCTGAACACGGAGGCCACCCCTGCTGCGGCCATTTCTCAGGTTGCGGATGGCGACTGGCCAGCCTACGGGCGTAACCAGGAAGGCCAACGCTACTCTCCACTCAAGCAGATCAACGCCGACAACGTTAATAATCTGAAGGAAGCCTGGGTATTCCGCACCGGCGACCTGAAGATGCCAAACGATCCGGGCGAACTGACCAACGAAGTTACGCCAATTAAAGTGGGCAACATGCTCTACCTGTGTACGGCGCACCAGCGACTGTTCGCGCTCGACGCGGCCACCGGTAAAGAGAAATGGCACTTCGATCCACAGCTGAACTCCAACCCGTCGTTCCAGCACGTTACCTGCCGCGGTGTCTCTTACCACGAAGCGCGTGCCGATAATGCCAGCCCGGAAGTCATTGCCGACTGTCCGCGCCGCATTATGCTGCCGGTCAACGATGGTCGTCTGTTCGCCATCAACGCCGAAACGGGCAAGCTGTGCGAAACCTTCGCCAACAAGGGTATCCTGAATCTGCAGACCAACATGCCGGACACCACGCCGGGTCTGTATGAACCGACCTCTCCGCCTATCATCACCGATAAAACCATCGTGATTGCCGGTTCGGTAACGGATAACTTCTCTACCCGCGAAACCTCGGGCGTTATCCGTGGTTTCGACGTGAACACCGGTAAACTGCTGTGGGCCTTCGACCCGGGCGCGAAAGATCCAAACGCGATCCCGTCAGACGAACACACCTTTACCTTTAACTCGCCAAACTCCTGGGCCCCTGCCGCGTATGACGCGAAGCTGGACCTGGTCTACCTGCCAATGGGCGTGTCCACGCCGGATATCTGGGGCGGTAACCGCACGCCAGAGCAGGAGCGTTACGCGAGCGCCATCGTGGCGCTGAACGCTACCACCGGTAAGCTGGCATGGAGCTATCAGACCGTTCACCACGACCTGTGGGATATGGATATGCCGTCCCAGCCGACACTGGCGGACATTACCGTTAACGGTAAAACCGTTCCGGTGATTTACGCTCCGGCGAAAACCGGCAACATCTTCGTGCTGGATCGCAGCAACGGTAAGCTGGTTGTCCCTGCACCGGAAAAACCGGTTCCACAGGGCGCCGCGAAAGGCGATTACGTCAGCAAAACGCAGCCGTTCTCTGACCTGAGCTTCCGTCCGAAGAAAGATCTCAGCGGAGCAGACATGTGGGGTGCCACTATGTTTGACCAGCTGGTGTGCCGCGTGATGTTCCACCAGCTGCGCTACGAAGGGATCTTCACGCCGCCGTCCGAACAGGGCACGCTGGTCTTCCCGGGTAACCTGGGGATGTTCGAATGGGGCGGGATCTCCGTTGACCCTAACCGTCAGGTGGCGATTGCCAACCCGATGGCGCTGCCGTTTGTTTCCCGTCTGATCCCACGCGGACCGGGCAACCCAATGGAACAGCCGAAAGATGCTAAAGGCAGCGGTACCGAAGCGGGTATTCAGCCGCAGTACGGCGTGCCATATGGCGTGACGCTGAACCCGTTCCTGTCGCCTTTCGGTCTGCCGTGTAAACAGCCTGCCTGGGGGTATATCTCCGGTCTGGATCTGAAAACCAATCAGATTGTGTGGAAGAAACGTATTGGTACGCCACAGGACAGCATGCCGTTCCCAATGCCGGTTCCGGTGCCGTTCAATATGGGTATGCCAATGCTGGGTGGCCCAATCTCCACCGCCGGTAACGTGCTGTTCATCGCGGCAACCGCAGATAACTACCTGCGCGCGTACAACATGACCAACGGTGAGAAACTGTGGCAGGGCCGTCTGCCAGCGGGCGGACAGGCCACGCCGATGACCTATGAAGTGAATGGCAAGCAGTACGTTGTCATCTCTGCGGGCGGTCACGGTTCGTTTGGCACCAAGATGGGCGACTATATTGTCGCGTATGCACTGCCTGACGACGCTAAGTAACAACAAAGCCCGGTGGCGCTAACGCTTACCGGGCCTACGTAAAGATGCTAAAACGGCAATCTCGGTTGCCGTTTTAGCGTTTGTGCCCTCTCCCCGTGGGTGCGGGCATCAGGCCACACTGCTTTAAACAGTAAAACCCAGCATCATCCCTGTATCTTCATGTTCCAGCAGATGACAGTGCGCCATATAGGCAAACTCCTTCGGCGCGTCGTGGTCGAACTTCACCAGCACCTCGCTTACACCCCCTTCTACCTTCACCGTATCTTTCCAGCCTGAACGATGCGCGGCAGGTGCGTTGCCGTTTTCAGAGAGAATGCGGAACTGCGTGCCGTGGATGTGGAACGGGTGCAGCATCATGTCGCCTTCGCCAGAAATCACCCAGCGCTCAAACTGCCCTTTTGTGGCGGCAAACATCGGCGTGTTCATGTCGAAGGCTTTGCCGTTGATCTTGTTAGCATTGTGGAAATCAAATCCGTGGCCGCCATGATCCATCCCGCCCATCTTGCCGTGGTCCATATTCATGTGGCCCATCATCTGCCCATGGTGCATGCCCGCCATCGCCTGCTCACCGTATTTCTTCATTAACGCCTGCATACCCATCATGTCGAGCATGGGGTCCATCGAAAGCTGTAGCTTACGCTGCGTTAGCCCCTCAAGGGCTGGCAGTGCTGGCAGCGTGGTTAAGGTCTCCGGCAGTATGCCCGAGGCGGTAATTTGCAGCGGCTGAATGCGCAGCACCGGATGAGGTTTATCAAACGGCGCAACGGCCATCCCCATCTGGCTGACCGGCAGGGTCACCAAGTCAAACGCGTTGCCGTCGCTGATATCCACCAGCACCTCGAAGCGCTCGCCCATCAGCATTGGCAGCTCGCTTACCTTAACCGGCTCTGGCAGCAGGCCGCCGTCGCTCGCCACCACATACAGCGGACGCTTGTCGCTGGCGGCAAAGTTGAGAGAGCGGGCGTTACACCCGTTGAGCAGGCGTAAACGCAACCAGCCTTTCGGCGCGGCGTGCTGCGGATAAATCGCGCCGTTGGTCAGCAACGTATCGCCAAACCAGCCTACGGCCGCGGTCATGACGTCCAGCTGATAATCAATCTGCCCGTCTGCGGTAAATTTCTTGTCCTGCACGATCACCGGCACATCGTCGATGCCCCACTGTTTTGGCAGACGCAGCAGGCGGCTTTCGTCATCGTCAATCAGCACTAACCCCGCCAGACCCATCGCAACCTGATGGCCGGTTTTGCCGTGCTGATGCGGATGGAACCAACAGGTCGCGGCGCGCTGGTCCGGGGTAAAGGTAACGCTACGTTTGCCACCCGCTTTTATAACGCCCTGCGGCCCGCCGTCGACCTCGCCGGGCACTTCCAGCCCGTGCCAGTGCACGGTGGTCTCTTGCGTCAGCGTGTTGTGGATATCAACGGTCACGGCCTTGCCTTTGCGCAACTGCAGCGCGGGGCCGAGCAGATTGCCGTTGTAGCCCCACGTCGTTGCGGTGTGTTTGCCAAAGGTTGTTTTACCCGCCTGGACGACGAGCTGAATACGGCCACGGGCATCAGCGGTCAGTAAATCCGGGATCGGCAGTGCAGGCCTGTCGGCGGCAAACACCGCCCGGCTCCAGAGCGGTAAAGCGCTGGCAGCACCCAGCGCAACTGAATATTTTAAAAAATCACGACGTTGCATGTTCATTTCCTTATTTCCAGCAGGCGATCTTTTGAGCATAAACCCTCCCCTTACCGGAAGGTCAAGCACAGCGGCGATAATAAAGATCGTCGGCCTGGCACCAAGTATGCTAACGTTAATTTTCCGTGACGCAGTGGTAGAAGCAATGAAGACGTTTTTCAGAACAATTCTGTTCGGTGGCCTGATGGCGATGTGTGCAAACAGTTATGCGCTGAGTGAAAATGAAGCAGAAGATATGGCCGATCTGACGGCTGTTTTTGTGTTTCTGAAAAACGATTGTGGTTACCAGAATTTACCCAACGGGCAAATTCGTCGCGCACTGGTCTTTTTTGCCCAGCAGAACCAATGGGATCTTAGCAACTACGACAGCTTCGACATGAAAGCGCTCGGTGAAGACAGCTACCGCGATTTAAGCGGCATTGGCATTCCTACGGCCAAAAAATGCAAAGCACTGGCACGCGATTCACTCAGCCTGCTCGCCTACGTGAAGTAACCTTCCCGACGCACCTTGTTGACTCTGGCCACGCACGCGCGGTGTTGTGTTGCGCCCATTCCGCTGGAAGTAATGGATGTTAACGAAGAAGGTGACACCCCATGACCGAAAAAACGGTTTGGCAAGAAACGCTGCATGACCAGTTTGGTCAGTATTTTGCCGTTGATAACGTGCTTTATCATGAGAAAACCGATCATCAGGATTTGATAATCTTCGAGAACGCCGCCTTTGGCCGCGTGATGGCGCTGGACGGCGTGGTGCAAACCACCGAGCGCGACGAGTTTATCTATCACGAGATGATGACCCACGTTCCCCTGCTGGCGCACGGCCACGCAAAACACGTGTTAATTATCGGCGGCGGCGACGGTGCCATGCTGCGCGAAGTGTCCCGCCATCAGACTGTCGAAACCATCACCATGGTGGAAATCGACGCAGGCGTGGTCTCTTTCTGTCGCCAGTACCTGCCTAACCACAACGCCGGGAGCTACGACGACCCGCGCTTCAATCTGGTTATCGACGACGGCGTCAATTTTGTTAACCAGACCACGCAAACGTTTGATGTGATCATTTCGGACTGCACCGACCCGATCGGCCCGGGCGCATCGCTGTTTACCTCATCCTTCTACGAAGGCTGCAAGCGCTGCCTGAAACCGGGCGGCATCTTTGTGGCCCAAAACGGCGTCTGCTTCCTGCAGCAGGATGAAGCCCTCGACAGCCATCGCAAGCTGAGCACGTATTTCAGTGACGTGAGCTTCTATCAGGCTGCCATCCCGACCTACTACGGCGGGATCATGACCTTTGCCTGGGCAACGGATAACGAAGCGCTGCGCCATCTCTCCACCGAAATTATCCAGGCCCGGTTCCATCAGACCCATCTTCAGTGCCGTTACTACAATCCGGCGATCCATACCGCAGCCTTTGCCTTGCCACAGTATCTGCAAGACGCGCTGTCCTCTAAGGGGGTGAACTAATTGAAAAAGCTTAAACTGCATGGCTTTAACAACCTGACCAAAAGCCTGAGTTTTTGTATTTACGATATCTGCTACGCCAAGACGGCAGAAGAGCGCGATGGTTATATCGCCTATATCGATGAACTCTATAACGCCAACCGCCTGACGGAAATTTTGTCGGAAACCTGCTCAATCATCGGCGCCAACATCCTGAACATCGCCCGTCAGGATTACGAGCCGCAGGGCGCAAGCGTCACCATTCTGGTCAGCGAAGAGCCGGTTGACCCTCAGCTTATCGACAAAACCGAGCACCCCGGCCCGCTGCCGGAAGTGGTCGTTGCGCATTTAGACAAGAGCCATATCTGCGTTCACACCTATCCGGAGAGCCACCCGGAAGGCGGGCTGTGTACCTTCCGTGCCGATATCGAGGTGTCGACCTGCGGCGTGATCTCCCCGCTGAACGCGCTGAACTATTTAATCCACCAGCTGGAATCCGATATCGTGACCGTTGATTACCGCGTACGCGGTTTTACCCGTGATATCAACGGCATGAAGCACTTTATCGATCATGAAATTAACTCCATTCAGAACTTCATGTCCGAGGATATGAAAGCGCTGTATGACATGATGGACGTCAACGTCTATCAGGAGAATATCTTCCACACCAAGATGTTGCTTAAGGAGTTCGACCTTAAGCACTACATGTTCCACACCAAACCGGAAGATTTAAGCGAAGACGAGCGCAAGGCCATTACCGACCTGCTCTGGAAAGAGATGCGCGAAATCTACTACGGCCGCAACATTCCAGCCGTGTAGGTATTGCCGGGGCAAGGATGCTCCACCGTTATTTCTGTTTCATGAACTCGCGATACGCTGCAACTACCTGCAAAAAGTCCTCAACGCCGCACAGCGACAGGCTCTCTTCGTCGTAGTAGTTCATCCCCTCTTCCATCTCATCGCCCGAGAACTCAAGCTGGTTGGCGCGCACCATCACCTCTTCGCCATCCATCCACAGGGTGTATTCATGCCCACCGCGTTGCCAGGATCGCTCGCTGCCTTTGACCGTGTTCGCGGCCTGCTCCACCTCATCCAGCAGCGCGAGGTTGTCTTTAACCTCTTCATTAAACCAGTGCCCTACGGCTTCGTGGCCCATCGACATACGCACCTTCACCACGCCGGTGATGTCGCGCAGAAATTCGTAATCCATAGCGTTTTCCTCTGCAAAGCCATTAGGGTAATTATCGCAGCGTAGAGGAAGAAAAAAAGCGGGAGGCATTAAAAAAAGAAAAATATTTTACGTTCTTAATCGAATTACTATCAACTATTTATCGTTAACATATTCTTCTGGTAAAAATTTTAATCATTGTAAAAAATTAACACACCCTTATCTTAGGACAAAGCTCATTTATATTTAATTTCAATCAATGAAAGTTATCACTTGCTAAAAACTATTATATCACACCCCAAATCCTCTTTATAATTTAAAAGTTTGACGGCTATAAAAATTGCAAATACAATAAGAATGAGTTTTTCTTGAAAGAAACATTTTGAATTTATTATCTTTACTCAGGAAAAAAATGACACCAACACTAGAATTAAACAAACCTTCACAATTATTATCGCTAACATCAAAAACAGTCATCTCTAAAAGAAATCTTTTTGATCTCATACAATTTTCCAAACAAAATCAGACTGAATATTATGAAGGAGACGAGTGGAAGATTAACAACACTCCTCAGCAAGGAATAAACTGGATTGGGAACAATTTCGACTTAAAAGCTGTAATTATCAAAACAAGAAAGGGAAGCTATGCAGATGATGGATGGCGGGACAATGAAAAAACTGTTTTTAGCTATTCATTTAAAGCTCAACAAGGCGTCATCAATTATAATGATAACGCCAATAAATCCCTTATAAATCAACCCATAGGTGGGTACCCCATTCTTCTCTTCAGCGAGAAATCAAGTAATTGGATTTTTGAAGGGCTTTTTACGATAATAAAAATGGATAAAACATCTGTTGTTTTAAAGAAAATACATAACCTCCTCGAGTTAAATAAAAACCAAGACATTATTCCAACTCCCCCAACCCAAAAAGATGTAAAATATATAGAGGGTGAAAGAAAATTTGTCACACATCTTCTGGCTGAACGCAATGCACAAGTAATTAAAGATTTAAAAAATAAAATGCCTTGGATATGTGATATCTGCAATTTGGAATTTATAAAATTATATTCTAAAAATTATATAGAAGCGCATCATAAAAGACCGTTGCACACGTATCAAAACTCGCACACAGTTTCAATTGAAGATTTTGTTATGCTCTGCTCTAATTGTCATAAAGCAGTTCATATTTTGTTACGGGAAGATAATTTAGAGTATGATTGCGCCAAGGATAAAATTTTATCCCTGCTTAATAACGAGCAAGTTATAATTTAACCAGAAAAAGGGGGGCAATATGCCCCCCTTTATTATGTTATACTGCCGTCTGGAAGATAACCCCGTCCGCCTTCTCGGTGTACTGAGAAAGCTGGTCGAAGTTCAGATAGCGATAGGTATCAACCGCCGTCTTATCTACCTGAGCAACAAAAGTCTGGTACTCTTCCGGCGTTGGCAGCTTGCCAATCAGCGCCGCAACCGCCGCCAGCTCCGCAGAGGCCAGGAAGACGTTAGCTCCCGTACCTAAACGGTTAGGGAAGTTACGGGTAGAGGTAGAGACCACCGTCGCACCGTCTGCCACGCGTGCCTGGTTACCCATGCACAGGGAACAGCCAGGGATTTCGATACGCGCACCGCTCTTACCAAACACGCTGTAGTAGCCCTCTTCGGTCAGCTGTGCCGCGTCCATACGGGTTGGCGGTGCCACCCACAGACGCGTCGGCAGCTGGCCTTTGTGAGTATCCAGCAGCTTGCCCGCCGCGCGGAAGTGGCCGATGTTGGTCATGCACGAGCCGATAAACACTTCGTCGATCTTCTCGCCCTGCACCTCGGACAGCGGACGGGCGTCGTCCGGATCGTTTGGCGCGCACAGGATTGGCTCTTTGATATCCGCCAGATCGATGTCGATCACTGCCGCATACTCTGCGTCAGCATCGGCTTCCAGCAGCTGCGGATCGGCCAGCCATTTTTCCATACCCTGAATACGACGCTCCAGCGTACGACGGTCGCCGTAGCCTTCAGCAATCATCCACTTCAGCAGCACGATGTTCGACGTCAGGTACTCTTCAATTGGCGCTTTGTTCAGCTTGATGGTACAGCCCGCGGCAGAACGCTCGGCGGAGGCATCAGTCAGCTCGAAAGCCTGCTCCACTTTCAGATCCGGCAGCCCTTCAATCTCGAGGATGCGGCCAGAGAAGATGTTTTTCTTGCCCTTCTTCTCTACGGTCAGCAGGCCCTGTTTGATGGCATACAGCGGGATAGCGTGAACCAGGTCGCGCAGGGTGATACCCGGCTGCATTTTACCTTTGAAGCGCACCAGCACGGACTCCGGCATATCCAGCGGCATTACGCCGGTCGCAGCGGCAAACGCCACCAGACCTGACCCGGCCGGGAAGGAGATCCCGATTGGGAAACGGGTATGGGAGTCACCACCAGTACCGACGGTATCCGGCAGCAGCATGCGGTTCAGCCAGGAGTGGATCACGCCGTCGCCCGGACGCAGGGAAACGCCGCCACGGTTCATGATAAAGTCCGGCAGCGTGTGGTGCGTGGTGACGTCAACTGGCTTCGGATAGGCCGCGGTGTGGCAGAAGGACTGCATCACCAGATCGGAAGAGAAGCCCAGGCACGCCAGGTCTTTCAGTTCGTCACGCGTCATTGGGCCGGTGGTATCCTGAGACCCCACAGAGGTCATCTTAGGTTCGCAGTAAGCGCCCGGACGGACACCCGCTACGCCGCAGGCGCGGCCAACCATTTTCTGAGCCAGGGAGTAGCCGCGGCTGCTTTCCGCCACGTCTTTCGCCTGACGGAACACGTCTGAGTGCGGCAGACCGAGCGCGTCACGCGCTTTGGTGGTCAGGCCACGGCCAATAATCAGCGGAATACGGCCACCGGCGCGGACTTCGTCGATCAGCACGTCGGTTTTCAGCGTGAAGCTTGCCAGCAGTTCGTTGGTTTCGTGGTTACGCACTTCACCCTTGAACGGGTAAACGTCAATCACATCGCCCATGTTCAGGTTAGAAACATCCACTTCGATCGGCAGCGCGCCCGCATCTTCCATGGTGTTAAAGAAGATAGGCGCAATTTTGCCACCGAGGCACAGGCCGCCGCCGCGTTTGTTCGGCACATGAGGGATATCATCGCCCATGAACCACAGCACGGAGTTGGTTGCAGATTTACGCGAAGAGCCAGTACCCACAACGTCACCGACGTAGGCCAGCGGGAAACCTTTTTGCTGCAGGGCCTCGATCTGTTTGATCGGGCCAACGCTGCCAGGCTGATCCGGCTCGATGCCTTCGCGGGCGTTTTTCAGCATCGCCAGCGCGTGCAGAGGGATATCCGGGCGAGACCACGCATCCGGTGCCGGGGAGAGGTCATCGGTGTTAGTTTCACCGGTCACTTTGAAGACGGTAACCGTGATTTTTTCGGCCAGGGCAGGACGGTTCAGGAACCATTCGGCATCGGCCCAGGACTGCATTACCTGCTTCGCGTAGACGTTACCCGCTTTGGCTTTCTCTTCCACATCGTAGAAGTTATCGAACATCAGCAGCGTTGAAGAGAGCGCTTTGGCAGCAATCGGTGCCAGCTTTTCGTTGTCCAGCGCGTCAATCAGCGGATGAATGTTATAGCCGCCCTGCATGGTGCCGAGCAGTTCAATCGCTTTTTCAGGAGTAACCAGTGGGGAGGTCGCTTCGCCTTTGGCAACGGCGGCAAGGAATCCGGCTTTTACGTAGGCAGCTTCATCTACGCCAGGCGGTACACGGTTGATCAGCAGATCTAAAAGGAATTCTTCTTCGCCCGCAGGCGGGTTCTTCAGCAGCTCGACGAGCGCGGCCATTTGGGTTGCATCTAAAGGTTTGGGTACAATTCCCTCGGCGGCACGTTCTGCTACGTGCTTACGGTATTCTTCTAGCACGACGGTTCTCCTCGCTCTCATTGTCATATGCGGCCGGCGTTCTCTTCACGCTCCTGTGAGACAGCAGTTTGTAGGGTAAATGCCCGATACCGCGTCGGCCAGCATAGCAGGATTTCTGCACAGTGTTAATCTGTTTACAAAAAAGCAACATTAAATACTTTGCTGAATCGTTAAGAATGGTATAGCGGGCAGACGAGGCCAATTTGAGGGACAAAAAAACCGCCTGAAAGGCGGTGAGTTTGTTGCCTTGCGGTGGCTGGCAGGTTTGCGGCAGGTGCATTTACAGAATTGTGTAATAAATACTCACACTCTTTATCCGGACCTTCTGGTGAATTCCCAACAATCGTCAAAACTGTAAAAGACGGGTGAATAATACTCGCGGCAATTGCAACGCCTGAGGGCATTGCGCTGGTCTCGTCGGAGTCACTATATGAAGTTGCCCCTTAAGCCACATCTGCTTGTTCTTCTGTGCAGTACCGGGTTATTCGCCGCCTCTGGCGTGATGTTTGTTAAAAGCCGCACGACAGAAACGCCGGTCTCCCCTGCGCCTGTCGCGCAACAACCCGTCACCCCAACTGCTCAGCCCGCGCCGGTCGTTGCCCCGACTTATACTGCGGCTCAAATCGATCAGTGGACGGCGCCCATTGCGCTCTACCCCGATGCGCTGCTTTCGCAAATCCTGATGGCCTCAACCTACCCTTCAAACGTCATCCAGGCCGCGCAGTGGTCGCAGGACAATCCAAAATTGCAGGGCGACGCTGCGATCCAGGCTGTCTCCGGCCAGCCGTGGGATGCCAGCGTAAAATCGCTGGTTGCCTTCCCACAGCTGATGACGCTGATGGGCGGTAACCCTGAGTGGGTGCAAAATTTAGGAAATGCATTTCTGGCCCAGCCGAAGGACGTCATGGACTCCGTGCAGCGTCTTCGCGCGCTGGCGCAGCAAACCGGCGCGCTGCAATCAACTCCTCAGCAGACGGTGACCACGGTTAAAAAAGCCGCGCCCGCCAAAAGTACCACCTCAACGGTCGTCGCCGCGCCTGCAAGCGAGACGGTGATAAAGATTGAGCCCGCCGATCCGCAGGTAGTGTATGTACCCACCTATAACCCAACGACCGTCTACGGCACCTGGCCAAACGCCAGCTATCCGCCGGTTTATCTCCCCCCGTCTCCCGGCGAGCAGTTCACCAACAGCTTTGTAAAAGGGTTCGGCTATAGCCTCGGCGTGGCTACTACCTATGCGCTGTTCAGCAATATCGACTGGGACGATGACGACGATCACCACCACCACGATGATGATTATTATCACCATGACGGATACTCGCATAACGGCGATAACATCAATATCAACGTCAATAATTTCAATAAAATAACCGGCGAGCACCGCACGGATAACAATATGGTGTGGCAGCACAACCCGGCGTATCGCAACGGGGTGCCCTATACCAACAGCCAGCTTGCCAGCCGGTTCCATCCGACGTCGACCCCCACCGGATTGAGCGCGACGCAGCATCAGCCGGTTAACCGCGACAGTCAGCGTCAGGCGGCATTGGCGCAGGTGCAAAAATCGACCGGGAAATCGCTGTCGCAACTGCAGCATCCCGTCACCCGCAACGTGCAGCACCCCGCCTCCACCCAGCAGCTAAGGCAGATCACTCAACGCAATAACTACCGGGGCTACGACGGGATAAAGCCGCACGCGCAGCAGGCAAATAACCACGCCCTTCAGGATCGCCTGCAGACCGAGCGACGCGCGCAAAGCCAGCACCCTCAGCACTACGCCAACGCCCTGAGCGGCAACGACAGCCGTTCTCCGAGCTGGCAGGCGCAGCAGCAGCGCGGGTTGCAAAGCCGTCAGCGAGCATCGCTGAGCGATGAACAGCGTGCCAGCCTCAGACAACAGGCGTCTGAACGCCACGCCGAACACCGAGAATTCCGCCACCATTAAGGACATCATGATGAAAAAACAACTGATTGGCGGCGTACTGTTGCTTATGGTATCCACCTTCGCCCTGGCCCAGCAGAATTTCACGACGCCGGGACAGGCAACGGACGCCCTGACAAAAGCCATCAGCGAGCAAAACGAGGAGGCATTAAACAGCCTGCTCGGCGATAACTGGCGTGATTACCTGCCGCCTGAGGGCGTTGACCCTGAAGCCGTGGCGCGTTTTTTACGCGACTGGAAGGTCAGCCATCACGTCGCCATTAACGGCAATACCGCCCATCTCTATGTTGGAGAAAACGGCTGGCAGCTGCCCATACCCGTCGTGAAAAAAACCGACGGCTGGCAGTTTGATATGCAAAAAGCCGCCGACGAGATCCAGACGCGTGAAATCGGGCGCAACGAGCTTGCGGCAATTGAAGCCTTACACGCCTATGTGGACGCGCAGCAGAGCTATTTTGCGCTGAATCAGCATTACGCCGAAAAAATCGTCAGCGCTGAAGGAAAAAAAGATGGTCTGTACTGGCCCGTCTCACCGGGCGAAGCGCCCAGCCCGCTCGGACCGGCATTTAGCCCGCAAGAGCCTGGCGCCGGTTATCACGGCTATCGTTTCCGGATCCTGCCAGATAAAGAGGGCTTTGCGATGATCGCCTGGCCGGTGCGTTACGGTCAGACGGGCGTGATGAGCTTTATGATTAATCAGGACGACAGGGTTTATCAGGCCGATCTCGGCAGTGGAACCGGGCAAAAAGCAGAGGATGTAACCTCCTTCCACCTGGATAAAAGCTGGGAAGCCGTCGCGCCATAAATCCTTCGAGTGGCGCGCTGGTTCAGCACGGCAAAAGCAAAAAAAACGCCTCCGAAGAGGCGTTTATCAGCAATAAAGAAACTTATTTCTTCTTCGCTTTGGCGTTTGGCAGGTCGGTGATGCTACCTTCAAACACTTCTGCCGCCAGGCCCACAGACTCGTGCAGAGTCGGGTGCGCGTGGATGGTCAGCGCGATGTCTTCAGCATCACAGCCCATTTCGATCGCCAGGCCGATTTCGCCCAGCAGCTCGCCGCCGTTGGTCCCGACAATCGCACCACCGATAACACGGTGAGATTCTTTGTCGAAGATAAGCTTGGTCATACCGTCTGCGCAGTCAGAAGCGATAGCACGGCCAGAAGCAGCCCACGGGAAGGTGGCGGTTTCGTAGCTGATGCCTTTCTCTTTCGCTTCTTTCTCGGTCAGACCCACCCAGGCAACTTCTGGCTCGGTGTAGGCGATAGATGGGATCACTTTCGGATCGAAGTAGTGCTTCATGCCCGCGATAACTTCAGCGGCAACGTGACCTTCGTGAACACCTTTGTGTGCCAGCATTGGCTGACCAACGATATCGCCGATAGCAAAGATGTGTGGCACGTTGGTGCGCAGCTGCTTGTCAACGCGGATGAAGCCACGGTCGTCCACTTCCACGCCGGCTTTGCCTGCGTCGAGGTTTTTACCGTTCGGCACACGGCCGATAGCCACCAGCACGGCGTCGTAACGCTGTGGTTCTGCAGGGGCTTTTTTGCCTTCCATGGAAACGTAAATACCGTCTTCTTTCGCTTCAACGGCAGTCACTTTGGTTTCCAGCATCAGGTTGAACTTCTTGCTGATGCGCTTGGTGAAGACTTTAACGATGTCTTTGTCAGCAGCCGGGATCACCTGGTCGAACATTTCAACCACGTCAATGTCTGAACCCAGCGCGTGGTACACGGTACCCATTTCCAGACCGATGATACCGCCACCCATTACCAGCAGACGCTTAGGAACGGTTTTCAGCTCCAGCGCATCGGTGGAATCCCATACGCGTGGGTCTTCATGTGGAATGAACGGCAGTTCGATCGGACGGGAACCCGCCGCGATGATCGCGTTGTCGAAGTTGATCACGGTTTTGCCGTTTTCACCTTCCACTTCCAGGGTGTTCGCCCCGGTGAATTTACCCAGACCGTTAACCACTTTCACTTTACGGCCTTTGGCCATACCTGCCAGACCGCCGGTCAGCTGAGTGATAACTTTCTCTTTCCAGGTACGAATTTTGTCGATATCGGTTTTCGGCTCGCCGAAGACGATACCGTGTTCAGCCAGCGCTTTGGCTTCTTCGATAACTTTCGCTACGTGCAGCAGCGCTTTAGAAGGGATACAGCCGACGTTCAGACAAACACCGCCGAGGGTGTTGTAACGTTCTACGATGACGGTTTCCAGACCTAAATCCGCAGCGCGGAATGCTGCGGAATAACCTGCCGGGCCTGCCCCAAGTACTACGACCTGAGTTTTGATTTCTGTGCTCATCATGACCTCTTAATTTATACCCGTCGTCCACCGGGTCGTTCTATCCGCCCGTATTTTACAAAATTGTTAACAATTTTGAAACAACAAACGGCTCATGAATTCTCGCTTTCGCCAGTAACCTCACTGACATCACAAGGTTACCAGAAAAAAGCCGGCCGTCTGGCCGGCTTTTCGATTACATCACCAGGCGGCGAATGTCGCTCAGGGTGTTGTTAATGATGGTGATGAAACGCGCACCATCTGCACCGTCGATAACGCGGTGGTCGAAGGAGAGAGAGATTGGCATCATCAGACGCGGCACAAACTCTTTACCATTCCACACCGGCTCCATCGCGGACTTGGACACACCGAGGATGGCCACTTCCGGCGCGTTCACAATCGGTGCGAAGTGGGTCGTACCCAGGCCGCCGATGCTGGAGATAGTGAAGCAGCCGCCCTGCATTTCACCGGCAGTCAGCTTACCATCACGCGCTTTTTTGGAGATGGTGGTCAGTTCACGGGACAGCTCGGTAATGCTCTTCTTGTTCACGTCTTTGAAGACCGGAACAACCAGACCATTTGGCGTATCAACCGCAACACCGATGTTGATGTATTTCTTCAGCGTCAGCTTCTGGCCGTCTTCGGACAGGGAGCTGTTGAAACGTGGCATCTGTTCCAGCGCCGCCGCAACCGCTTTCATGATGAAGACCACTGGGGTGAATTTCACGTCCAGTTTACGCTTCTCAGCTTCGGCGTTCTGCTGTTTACGGAACGCTTCCAGATCGGTGATATCGGTCTTATCGAAGTGCGTAACGTGCGGGATCATCACCCAGTTACGGCTCAGGTTAGCACCAGAGATTTTCTGGATACGGCCCAGTTCCACTTCTTCGATTTCGCCGAACTTGCTGAAGTCCACTTTTGGCCATGGCAGCATGCCCGGGATACCGCCGCCAGCGGCTGCAGCAGGTGCAGCTTCGGCGCGTTTCACCGCGTCTTTCACGTATGTCTGAACGTCTTCACGCAGGATACGACCTTTACGACCGGTCCCTTTCACTTTCGCCAGGTTTACACCGAACTCGCGCGCCAGGCGACGAATCAGCGGTGTAGCGTGGACGTAAGCATCGTTTTCGGCGAACTCGGATTTGCCTTCCGCTTTTGCAGCAGGGGCAGCAGCAGGTTTAGCAGCCTGAGCCGGTGCAGCAGCCGGAGCTGGAGCAGCCGCGGCAGCCTGAGCGGCCGCAGGCGCAGCGCCTTCTACTTCGAAGACCATGATCAGAGAACCGGTAGACACTTTGTCGCCGGTGCTGATTTTGATCTCTTTAACGGTACCTGCGAACGGCGCAGGAACTTCCATGGAAGCCTTGTCGCCTTCAACGGTGATCAGTGACTGTTCAGCGGCAACTTTGTCGCCCACTTTCACCATCACTTCGGTCACTTCAACTTCGTCACCGCCGATGTCCGGTACGTTTACGTCTTTCGCACCGCCAGCCGCTGCTGGTGCAGCCGCCTGGGCCGGAGCCGCTTCGGCTTTCGCCGGAGCCGCCGCGCCTTCAGCGCCAGCCACTTCAAAGACCATGATCAGGGAGCCGGTAGACACTTTGTCACCGGTGTTGATTTTGATCTCTTTAACGGTACCTGCGAACGGCGCAGGGACTTCCATAGAGGCTTTGTCGCCTTCTACGGTGATCAGGGACTGTTCAGCCGTAACGGTATCGCCTACTTTCACCAGGATTTCAGTGACTTCAACTTCATCACCGCCGATGTCAGGCACGTTAACGTCTTTCGCTGCCGCAGCAGCAGGTGCTGCAGCCGGAGCGGCTTCTTTCTTCTCTTCTGCCTTAGCAGGTGCAGCATCAGCTGCACCGTCGGCGGAATCGAAAATCATGATCAGTTTGCCCGTCTCGGTTTTATCGCCAACAGAGACTTTGATCTCTTTAACGATGCCAGCCTGAGGAGACGGTACTTCCATAGAGGCTTTGTCGCCCTCTACGGTGATCAGCGACTGTTCAGCTTCAACTTTGTCGCCCACTTTGACCAGGATCTCGGTGATTTCAACTTCATCAGCCCCGATGTCCGGTACATTGATTTCGATAGCCATTATTCTTTTACCTCTTACGCCAGACGCGGGTTAACTTT
>Ga0308162_1001606_pt1 | contig 17245 bp, 10 predicted proteins | sample PhySR2_FD_201370 | JGI IMG/M metagenome (GOLD analysis project Ga0308162, IMG submission 201370) | Phyllosphere microbial communities from UC Gill Tract Community Farm, Albany, California, United States - DLSLS.R2 | ecosystem: Host-associated > Plants > Phyllosphere > Unclassified | place: USA... | reverse complement strand
AGCAGCGCCTGGTGATTACGGATCTCGACGGCAATGCCCACGAGTTCCTGATCGCCAAGGAAAAGCAGGTGCTGGTGCACGACGGCCAAGTGGTCAACAAGGGCGAAATGATCGTTGAAGGCCCGGCTGACCCGCACGACATCCTGCGTCTGAAGGGCGTGGAAGAACTGGCGACCTACATCGTCGACGAAGTGCAGGACGTGTACCGTCTGCAAGGTGTGAAGATCAACGACAAGCACATCGAAGTGATTGTTCGTCAGATGCTGCGCCGCGTGCAGATCGTCGATACCGGCGACACCCGCTTCATCCCGGGTGAACAGGTGGAGCGTTCGGACCTGCTCGACGAAAACGACAAGGTGATCGCGCTGGGCAAGCGTCCGGCGACCTACGAGAACCTGCTGCTGGGTATTACGAAGGCATCGTTGTCGACCGACAGCTTCATCTCGGCAGCCTCGTTCCAGGAAACCACGCGCGTGCTGACCGAAGCCGCCATCATGGGCAAGGTCGACGACCTGCGTGGTCTGAAGGAAAACGTCATCGTTGGCCGTCTGATCCCGGCCGGTACCGGCCTGGCCTACCACCGCGCCCGCAAGGCGAAGGAAGTGGCCGACCGCGACCGCGCTGCAGCGATTGCCGAAGAGGAAGCCGCTTCGATCTTCGAAACGCCTGCCGTCCAGCAAGAAGGCGACGCGTAAGCGAACGCAAGCAACACCATCAAAGCCCGGCCATGTGCCGGGCTTTTTTTTGCCCGCGTTCTTCTCCGGCGCTTTGTGCGGACACCAAAAACAACACCGGCGTCGCCCGATTCGTATTTTCTTGAGACGTTAACCCGCCTTAACATGCCAACCGCTATGATTTCGCGGTTATAGACCGGCACTTTTTACAATCTGCTCGCCCTCCAGCCGAACAGGTGTCAGCAAAGCGCCGGCCCCTCCAGTCTTGCCGACGATTCCTCCATGAAGCTCACACGCAAGCAGATCGCCGTTGGTGCGGTCGCCCTGGTCGTTGCCGGTGCGGCGGTGGTGCAGATGGTCTGGCACCCGTTTGGTCGCACACGCGCGCTGCACGCTCGCCAGGTCCAGCTCGACCTGACATATCCCGACGCCCTGATCGACAGCCAAAGCCTGTCGCAATTGCCGCGCGACGTGCTGCGCGTGCCGCTGCTGCGCGATGTGCTGACCGAAGATTTCGTCGCCTATTACGAAGGCAACGAAGACCGCCTCTCGGTCGCCGGTGCGCTGCGCCGCCTGGCGTACGAGCAGAAGCTCGACCTGGCCGAGACGGTGCTCAAGCACGTGTTTGACGAGCCCGCCCGCGTGATGCTGTGGCGTGGTCCGGACGACAAGCTGCGCTACTGGGTGCTCTCGATGCAGCGCAATGGCTTGGCCAAGGCGCTGGAAGCCGTGGCCACCGTGGCTACGAGCGACGCGCAGCTCAGCAAAGTCGCCGATGGGCTCGGCGATTCCGGCGCGCCGGTGTACGCGCTCAGGCTCTCGGCCACGCGTTCGATCCTGATTGCCAGCAAGGGCGATCGGCTGATCGCGCTGTCCGAACCGGGCATCCTGCTGGACAAGGACGGCAAGCCGATTTCCAAGCAGGCGAGCGCGCTGGCGGCGCTGCTGTCGGACGATACCGGCAGGCGCAACGTGCAGGGCACGGCGTACGCGCTGCCCGCGCAGGAGCCGACGGGCCATCACGTTGTGGTGAGCGCGAACTATCTGTCGTTCGGTTATCAGCAGTACTTTCCCGGCATTGAAGCGCTGCGCTTCGACTTCGGTTCGGGCAAGGACGGCGGGGGCAACGGCTGGCAGAGTGCCGCACTCGTCGACCCGAGCCGCCTGACCGGCAAGTGGGACAACGCAGGCCTGTGGCGCGCGCTCCCGTCTGATCCGGCCGCGTGCGCCACGCTGCCGGTCGACTGGAAGGCCGCCGGCACGCTGCTGCGATCCGTGGCCGGCGACGCGAAGGAGATCAGTGAAGCCGCCGCGCACGTTGGCGATGCGTTTGCGGGCCCGGCTGCAGCGTGCTGGTACGGCAAGTCGTCGCTGGTCGCGCCGCTGTTCGTAGCGAAGCTGTCGTCGGCGTCGCAGGCCGAGGCGGTCAAGCCGGCCCTGGCAGCGCTGTTCGCTCAGATCGTTGGGTCGTACGAAGCCAAGGCGCAGGCCGACGACAAGTCCGGCCCGTACAAGCGCCTGCCGGTGACCACGAAGCCGGGGCCCGCCAACGCCACGCTGTGGCAGCGCCCGGTGAGCGCGTCCTACGGTACGGCGCAATCGGCGGATGCTCCGTTTGCCGCGCAGCTGTCCTCGGATCGCTACTTCCCCGTCACGCTGGCGATTGCGGGAGACGTGGTGGTGTTCTCGCCGGATGCGCGCCTCGTCGATGACGCATTGGCGGTGCTCGGCAAGCGCTTCCCGGCCGTGGCGGATAGCTTGCCGAAGGACAAGACTGACCGCATCGTCCTGACGATGACGCCCGCATCGCTCGCGCCGCTCGTCCGCCGCGAAGCCGGTGCCGCGCTGCCGGCCGACCAGGAAGCGGTGTTCCTGAACGCTGCGCAGACGCATCTGTTTCCGAAGCTCAAGGCGTTGTCGCGGTATGCGCCGGTGTCACTGGCGTTGGATGGCGGTGTGCCGTCGTCGCGTGGCTGGGTGCCGGTGACGTGGCTCTCAGGCGGACGCGGCCTGCCTGCTGGTGGCGATGGCACGCCGCCGCGGGCTGACGCCGCTGCAGCGTCAGCCCCGTCGGCCGATGCGCCGACCGCTGCGGCCGCGGCTGCGGCTTCCGAAGACAACACAAGCACGCAATGACGTTGCGCGCCCAGGCCGCCGCGCTGAACCGCCGCCGTTGGTTGACGGCGGCGGGCGCCTGTCTGCTCGCTCCGTCTGTGCATGCGTTGTCGGGCTGGGCCGACACGGCGCCGGCGGACGCCGATGCACTGACGCCGGATCAATCCAGTGTGTTCCGTGCGTGGTTCGTTCGCATCGTCAACGAGCAGCTTCGACAAGGCCCGACGCCGCGCTGGACGCATCGCGACTGCGCCGGCCTTGTGCGCTTCGCCGCTGGCGAGGCGCTACGCACACACGACGCTCGGTGGCTGCGCGCCAACGGCATGCGCGACGCGGAATCCGCGCGACACCTGCCACCCGAACTGAATCTCACGCCTGCCCAGCGCACGCTGACGCAGCGGTGGGCGCGCTTCGATGGCAGTACTGGAGCGTACGTCTCGGCGCTAGGGCTCATCCAGCAGAACAGCCGATTCATCGCAAAGGATGTCAACCAAGCGCTCCCAGGCGATCTGCTCTTCTTCGATCAAGGCGACGACCAGCATCTGATGATCTGGATGGATCGCTACATCGCTTACCACACCGGCACCGTCACCCGCACCGACAACGGCCTGCGCGCGGTCCCGGTCTCTGAACTGATGCAATGGAAAGACTCGCGCTGGCAGCCGCAGAGCGGCAACCCCAACTTCATCGGCGTGTTTCGTCTGGCCTTTTTGACACGGTAGAAAAACTCATGCGCAACCGTTGGCTGTCGTTCAATCTCGTTGCCACCGTCTGCCTGACGGTGCTGGCGTTGGTCGCTTCGGTACCGGCAGCGCACGCGGCCGATGCGCCGGAGAAGCCCAACCCCACGCTCGCCGACGTGCCGGGCAGCGGCTATGAGCCGTTCAAGGGGCAGCCATTCTTTCTGTTGTCTGATGCGAGCTACGGCACCGATCAGGAAGCGATGGTCCGCCTTGAAGCGCCGGGCCGCGAGTACAAGGACGAACTGTCCCGCTACGGCGGTGCCGACATCCTCGTCTACCGTGTGCCGCAGCCGCTGGAATTTCTGAAGGCGCAGAAGAACCTGCACCGCATCGACGTCAAGGCCAACTACACGGGTGAAGGCCTGGCCAACACGCTCGCCTATTTGTGGGACAACTGGACGCGCCAAGCCCGCCGCGCCTGGCAACGCGTGCTGTCGTTCGCCACGCGCAGCAAGGCCGTGGAGACCGCACCGCAGTTCAGCATGGGCGATCAGATGACCGCGCCCACGCGCTTCTCGAACAACCCGCAGTACGCACCGCTCAAGGGTTATGAATTGCTGGGCCGCTTCCGCTACCCGATCTGGGATGCCAAGCCCATCGCACCGCCCAAGGACGTAAAGCTCGAGGGCAGCAGCAGCGAATGGATGCCGCAGAACGCCGGCAACGTGATGATTCCGGTCGGCAAGCTGCCGGCGGGTTTGTACATCGTTGAAGCAGTGATTGGCGCGTACCGTGCGCACACGCTGCTGTTCGTGTCGGACACCGTGGCCGTTACCAAGGGCACCTCGCAAGGGATGATGGTGTGGACGGCCGAGCGCAAGAGCGGTAAGCCCGTTGCCGGCGCGTCGGTGAGCTGGACCGACGGTGTGGGCGTGCTCGCCTCCGGCACCACCGAGGCGGACGGCACGGCCGACCTGCGCCACGTCTCGCCCGAACGCAGCTACGTGATCGGCAACGACCGCGCGGGCGGCGTGTTCATCTCCGAGAATTTCTATTACGACAGCGAGATCTACAACACCAAGCTGTACGCCTTCACTGATCGTCCGTTGTATCGCCCGGGCGACGAAGTGAACGTCAAGTTCATCGGCCGCAACTTCAAGAACGCGACCGAATCGACTGTGCCGGCTGCCGGCGACATCAAGCTGCAAGTGCTCGACCCGAATGGCGCGCCGGTAGCCACGTCCACCACGCGTCTGGCGGGTGAGACCGGGGCGGACGCGCGCTTTACGCTGCCGTCCAACGCACCGGCCGGCGGCTACTCACTGCGCTTCGATTACAACGGCGGCACCTATGGCGGCGCTTTCCGCGTGGCCGAATACATCAAGCCGCACTTTGACGTGAACCTGTCGCTGGACAAGGCGAGCTACGGCACGGGCGAAGCGGTCAAGGGCAAGATCAGCCTGCGCTATCCGGATGGCAAGCCGGTCAAGAACGGCAAGGTATCGGTCAGCCTGCGCGCGCAACAGGTGACGATGGTGGAGGGCGAGCTGCGTTACGCGGGCCTGTTCCCCGTCAAGCTCGAACAGCAGGAGCTGACCACCGATGGGGACGGCAACGCCAAGCTGGAACTGCCCGCCGCCAAGGAGCCGAGCCGCTACGTCGTGACCGTGTTCGCCAACGACGGTGCGGCGTATCGCGTGAAGGTCACGCGCGAATTGCTGATCGCACGTGGCGCCACGCCGTACAAGCTGTCGACCACGTCGAACTTCACCACGCCGGGGCAGAACGTCTCGTTCACGCTCACGCCGATGCCGGTTGTCGGTGGCACAAGCGGTGCAAGCGCCCCGCCCGCCAAGTGGGATCTGGTGCGCCTGGAAACGCGCACGCGCACCGAAGGCACGCTCGCGCCGGATGCCAAGGGCAACGCCACGTTCCCGGTCAAGTTTGACCAACCGGGCTCGTACACGCTGTCGGTGCGCGATGCTGCCGGCAACCTGCTTGCCGCATCGAGCCACTGGGTGGCTGGCGATGGCGTGCAGACCGTGCCGGGCAACATCGAAATGGTGTTCGACCGCGACCGCTATCAGATTGGCGACACGGCCGAAGCGCTGATCACGTTCCCGCAACCGGTGGACGACGCGTTGCTTACGCTGGAGCGCGACAAGGTCGAGCGCCATGCGTTGCTCACGCGCGGCGGCGAATGGCTGAGCCTGCAGAAGGTCACGCCGTCGCAATACCGCGCGCGCATCAAAATCGGCGCTGAGTTCGCGCCCAACATGACGTTCTCGGTGCTGTACGTGCGCGACGGCGACATGGTGTTCCAGAACGCCGGCATCGTCGTCACGCAACCGACGCTGGACTTGGACGTGCATGCCGACAAGGCCGTCTACGCTCCGGGCGAGACCGTTACGCTGGACCTGACCAGCGCGCTGGCGGGCAAGCCCGTGCCGGCCAACCTGACCGTCTCGGTGGTCGACGAAATGATCTACGTGCTGCAGCCAGAAGTGGCGCCCAGCATCGTCGACTTCTTCTATCACCCGCGCCGCAACAGCGTGCGCACCACATCGAGCCAGAGCTTCATCAGCTATGACCTGGCGCTCGCCTCGCTGCCGGGCAAACCGGGTGGCACGTATGGCCGCCACAACGAGCGCGGCGTGAAGGTGCTGGAGCGGCCCCGCCGCGACGAACAGGACACCGCCGCCTGGGTCGCCAACCTGCAGACCGGCGCCGATGGCCGTGCCCGCATGACGTTCAAGATGCCGGATTCGCTGGCGCGCTGGCGCATTACCGTGCGCGCGGTGTCCACCACGGGCGCATCGGACGGCATCGTCGGCCAGCGCACCGCGAGCATCCGCTCCGACAAGCCGCTCTACCTGAAGTGGACCGGCCCGCAACGCTTCCGCGAAAGCGATCAGCCGCGTCTGGACATGGTCGCCTTCAACCAGACCGACAAGGACATCACCGCCGACTGGATCGTCTCGGGCGCAGGCTTGAACATCAACCAGCGCGTGACGCTCAAGCGCGGTGCCAATTACCTGCGCGCGCCCGTCACGGCGCTGCAGGCGGGTGTCGTGAATGCCGAGCTGAAGCAGGACGACAAGGTTTCGGACCGCCTGCAAACCACGCTCAAGCTGGATGCAACGGGTTGGCTGGCCGACCGTGAAACCGTCGTCCCGCTCACGCAGTTGCAGGGCACGCGCCTGCCGCTTGGGCTGCCGGCTGATGCGCGCGACGTGCGCCTGCGCGTGGTCGGTAACACGGCCAGCCAGTTCGCCCGCGTGGCGGATGACCTGATCGAGTATCCGTACGGCTGCGCCGAGCAGACCGCCAGCCGCTTGATCCCGCTGGCGCTTGCCCAGCAGAGTCTGGCTGCCACCGGCACGCGTCTGGGTGACGGTGGCCCCGCAGGCACGCAAGGCGTCGACGCGCTGCTGCGCACGCAGCGCCAGCGTCTGGCACTGCTGGCCGGCACCAACGGCACCTTCGGCTGGTGGGGCGAGCTGACGACCAGCAGCGCGCTGATCACGTCGTATGCGTATTACGCGGATTGGCTCGCCAGCCGCTCGGTCGGCATCAGCCTGCCGGCAGACAACTGGAAGCAGGTGCTCGAAGCCTACAAGCGCACCAGTCAGAACGAGCCGCTGCTGCATCGCGCGCTCGCGCTGTGGTTTGCCAACGAGATGGGCCTGCCGGTGGCAACGCCGCTGTCGGGGGTGGCCAGCGAGCTTGCGCCTAGTGGCGGCAAGGCGGCCAAAGCCCCGGCCGATGCCGATCCTGCAGGGGGCGACAGCCTGATCTTCGTGGCACCGGATTCCACGCGTGGCCGTCAGGTTGCGACGGTGCTGACGGCACAACTGATGCGCCAAATCGGTCAGCCGGTGCCGGAAGCGCTGGTCTCCGCCGACATTGCTGCACGCAACGCGCTCGCTGCCAACAACTCGCCGCTGGTGCAGAGCCTGTTGCTGATGGGCGGTGGCCGCTCGGCTGCCGACCCGGCGCCGTTGCTGGCCCGCGCGAGTGCCGCCATGCCGACGATGGATCGCGCTGTCGCGCTGGCCTGGCTGCAGAAGGGGTTGGGCGGCCTGCAGGGCGCGAGCGCTGCCACCGTCCAGCCGGCCGTTTCGGCCGGCGGCTGGCAGGCGACGCGCTCGCCGGTGGGTGTGCCGACGTGGCGCTGGACCGGCGCGCAAGTGCCCGCCGCGCTGGACCTGACGGCGGCTCCGACCGACGTGACCACGCAATCGGCCGTCGTGTCGTACCGCAGCCGCGCGGCCGAGGCCTCCAAGCTGCCGATCACGGTGGAGCGCAAGTTGTACCGTCTTGAGCCGATCGACAGCGCGCCCGCCAAGGCCGATCCGAAGGCGCCCAAGCAGCCGGCTGCCGACGCTACCAGCAGCGGCATTGCCTTTACCGCCAAGCCCGTCAAGCCAGGCGACACGCTCGACAGCAACGCCCTCTACGTTGACGAGGTGGTGCTGACGCCGCGCCAAGGCACGTACCGCTACGGCCTGGTCGAAGTGCCGCTGCCGCCGGGTGCCGAAGTGGAAGCCACCACCTGGGGCATCCAGATCGACGGCCTGAAGGGCGAGCCGAACGAAGGCAACGGCGCGCAGGCGTTCGAGCGCAAGGCCGCGTATGAAATGGGTCAGCTCTCGTACAACCAGCCGGTGCCCGCGCTGGAGCGCCCGACCGTGCTGCGCCAGCTTGTGCGCTTCTCGCTGCCGGGCCGCTTTGCGCTGCCGCCGGTGCGCTACTTCCGCATGTACCAGCCGGAAGCGAAGGCGTTCCAGGGCGACGGCAAGACGGCTAGCTATCCGTTCAAGGTGGAGTGATCTGGCGATGCGCTCCCGCCTGCTCGCGCGTGGTGTGCTGACCGGCCTGTTCTGGGCTGCCAGCGCCTGCGCGCTTGCCGGGCAGGCTGGGCACGCCACCGCCGCGCCGGTTGGCCAGCCCCTTCCGCAACTGCGATATGCCGCTTTGCAAGGCGATGAAGCCAGGCTCTGGCAATTCAGCGCTGACCCGGCCGGCGGCGTGCCGCAAGCCACCGTGTTGCCGCGCGACGCCGAAACGTCGCTCGGCAGCGTCTGGAAGCTCTTCGTCTACAGCTACCTCGTCTCTCGCCGCATCAACACGCCCGACTACACGTGCCACGGCAACGACGCCGAGGAAGTCTACTGCTGCACTGCCGGCAACAGCATCGACCGTGAGCGCGCGCTCATCCAATCGTGCGGACGCTATTTCGAACCCGCACGTCTGGGCCTGGATCGCGCGGATTGGCGCCGCTTCTGGCAGCAAGCCGGATCGCCCGCATGGCTGCGCGACCTGCGTGCCATGCAACCGACGCATCGCGTGCCGGTCGCCGATCTGCTCACCGCGTTGCGGTCCGTCCCGGCCGATGGTCGCGAGACTGCCGCGCAGACGCTCGTCTCCGTGCTGACCGTCGGGCGCGGCGAGGGCACGGTATCGGATTTCGGCGGCCTGCTGCGTGCCAAGACGTGGACGATGCCAGACCCGCAGCGCCCCGGCGCGTCGATTGGCGGCGCGGCTGGCTGGTTGGCCGATGGCACGCCCGTCTGGTTGGGCGGCGCTGGGTCGAGCAACCAGGTGCTGGCCGCCGCCGCACCGCGCCTCACGCCGTTGATCGAGCAGACGCCCGTGCCCGACGATGATGCCTGCGTCGCGGTGGACTTCTTCGCGCGTTACCCGATTCGCGAGGTGCGCGATGGCAGCGGCAAACCGGTTGCCCCCGGGCGTCTCGAAGGCCGCTACGCCGTGCGCTTCGCCAACGGCAACACCCTGCCAATCCAAAGCAAAGGCGAGTTGACGCTCGCACGCCAGAACAACACGCCGGTCATCACGGGCCGCCTGGGCATGAACGATTACGTGGCGCGCGTGGTCGAGCGCGAAGGCGAACTTGCCGAGCCACAGGCCGCGCGTGCGTTGGCCGTGGCGGCGCGCAGCTACCTTGTGCAGCACGCCTCGCGCGACAAGGGCTGCTACCGCATCGCCGACAGCTCGCGCACGCAGCGCGTGCTGCCGCGCCCGCCGCTGGCCGCTGCACGCAACGCCGCCGAATTTACCGACACGCTGGTCCTGACCGGCCAGTCCGTGCAGTACCACGGCACCATCAGCGCGCGCGGCCAGATGAGCTGGACCGCTGCGCGTGCCGCCGCACAGCGCGGTCAGGGGTTTGATGCCATCCTCGCGCAGTGGTGGCCGCAGGCAACGCTCACGTCGTTCCAGAGCCCGGTGGCGGGGGATTGTTCGCCGGTGGCAGGCGCACAGCAGTGGCTGCAGGCGCACGCACTGCGTTGGTCCGCGCGCCTGAGTGCCGAGCCCGGTTATGAGACACCGCCGCTGCCCGCGGTGTGCGTCGTACAAGAGGGCCGGCCGTACGCCGATGCGCGCCGCAACCGGCTCTACGTGCACCGGCTTGCCACCGAGGAAGACCGCATCGCGCTGACGCACGAATATTTGCATCTGGCCTTTGCGCGGCACCCGCGTGGGCAGGACGAACAGTTTGTCGAGGCGATGGCGCGTCGCCTGATCCGAGGGGAGGGTTTGCTGTGAAGAGTGGGATGACGCGCTTGGCGCTGGGGGCCGCTGTGCTGCTGCTGGCCGCTTCGGCGCTGGCTGAGCCTGTGGCCGATCTGGAAGGACCCATCGGCGGCTGGCGCAACAGCAAGCTGACCAACGAGCTGGAGCAATACACCGCGGCGTATCCGAAACCGCCCGTGGACCGTGGTGCGCAAAAATACCGCACGCTCATCGCCGGGCGCATCCGCGCGGCTGGCAAGCAGCGTCGCCCGCCGGTGCTCGTTGTCAACGGCAACGCCATGCCGCTGTATGGGGATGGCGAAGGCCGCTTCGCGCGCCCCTGGGCGTTCGGCCCCGGCTCGAACAGCGTCGAAATCGTGAGCCCCGACGGCCAGTCGCGCCAGCGCCTGCAGTTTTACGAGGCCGACACCACCAAGACGTCGGCCAAGCTGCGCGCCATCCTCACGTGGGACGACCCGCGCGCCGAGGTCGACATGCACGTCATTTCGCCGATTGGCGATCACGCGTTCTGGGCGCAGCCGCTGCTGTCCGACGGTGGCGGCCTCGACGTGGACAGCGTTGACGGTGCCGGGCCGGAGATTTTCTCGACTGCCGCGCCGCGTCCGGGCGTGTGGTTGTTCTATGTGAACTACTGGGGCAACTTCAACGCCGGCGGCTACAACTTCGACGAAAAGGCGCACGATCGCGATCTCATCACCGCGCAACTGACGCTGATCTATAACGAGAACACGCCCAACGAGCGGCGCGAGTTTGTCAGCGTGCCGCTGCGCAAGATCGGCGAGCTGGCGCTGATGAAATCGATCCGCTTCTGACGTGACGCACATGATGCCTTCCACTTTCCGTCTTGCCGTTGCCATCGCGCTTGCCGCGTCTGTGGCCGCCGGCGGCGTGCTTGCGCAAACCGACGCCGGGAATATCGAGATCACCGCGCCGCTCAACGGCTGGCGCAATTCGGCGGGCGACGAATCCCGCTACACGCAGGACGTGCATTACCCGGCGGTGTCGGTGTCGACGCCGCAAGGGCAGGGCATCGCGTCGATCATTGCGGGGCGCATCCGCAATCAGCCGAAGACTGCCGCAGCAGCGGACGAAAGCAAGCCGCGCCGCCGTCGCGGAGCCGATGGCTCGTCGGTGGGCACGCTGATCGTCAACGGCGTGGCCATGCCGCAGCGCATCGAGGCCGACGGTACGTTCTCGCGCCCGTATGCATTTGGCGCGGGCAGCAACAGCGTCGAGGTGCGCAGCGCGCGCGGCGACGCCAAGCGCGTGCAGTTCTACGACAGCTACTCCGGCAAGCAGCGTCCGCGTTTGCGCGTGGTCCTGTCGTGGGACACCGACGGCACCGATCTCGACTTGCACGTCATTTCGCCCGATGGGCAGCACGCGTGGTACGGCAACCGCGTGGTCGAAAACGGCGGCGCGCTCGACGTGGACGTGACGACCGGCTATGGTCCGGAGATCTATTCGAACCCGGCCCCCGTGCCCGGCACGTATCTCGTCTACGTGAATTACTACGGCAGCGGCAATGACCGCAGCGCGATCACGACCGCCACCGTCACCATCATCACCGACGAGAACACGCCATCCGAGCGCCAGCAGACGTTTGTCGTGCCGATGCGCAAAGCCGGCGATCTGACGCTGTTACGCAGTTTCACGATGAAGTAGCCCACACGATTTCGGAGTCGCCATGGATACGCAGACCGTTGCCGTCTACGACACCCTAGCCGAGACCTTCGCGCAGGAGTGGCGCGAGCAGCCCGCGCCTGAAGACCTGTACGCGTTGCTGCGCCGCGAGTTCAAGGCGGGCGGCGCCACCGCCGACATCGGCTGTGGCGCAGGGCGCGAGGTGGCGTGGCTCAACGCTAACGGTTATCCGGCCGTCGGCTACGACGCGTCCGCCGGGCTGCTGGAAGCGGCGCGCGAGCAGTATCCAGGGCTGTCTTTCCGGCAGGCGCTGCTGCCCGAGTTGGTCGGTATTGCCGAAGGCGCGTTCGACAACGTCCTCTGCGAGACCGTCATCATGCATTTGCCGCCCGAGCAGATTGGCGCGTCGGTGGAGCGCCTGGTGTCGTTGCTGCGCTCGGATGGCACGCTGTACCTGAGCTGGCGCGTCACGCCGGACGCCGACCAGCGCGATGGGCGCGGCCGGCTGTTCACGTCGTTCGATGCGACGCCCGTGCGCCAGGCGCTGGCCGGCACCGAACTGGTCTTTGACGAGGCGGCTGTCAGCCAGTCGTCGGGACGGACGATCCATCGCATCGTTGCACGTAAGGTTTAACCGCAGCGTTGCCCACAATCCGAGTGTCCTGATTGACCACCCCTCGGCGGGGTTTGTCACAATAGCGGTTTCGCCCAGCCCGCGCGTGACACCGCGCGCACCCGCCGCCCCGATGTACGACTCTCCCGCCATAGACCACGCGCTGCAGGCGCTGCCCGAAGACACCGCCGCCGCCACGCATGCGGTGCTGCACGATGTGTTCGGCTACAGCGCTTTCCGCGGCCCACAGGCGGAAATCGTCACCCATGTGGCGGACGGCGGCGATTGCCTCGTGCTGATGCCTACCGGCGGCGGCAAATCGCTCTGCTATCAGATCCCGGCGCTCGTGCGGCACCGGCGCGGGCAGGGCGCAGGCATTGTGGTTTCGCCGCTGATCGCGCTGATGCAGGATCAGGTGGCCGCGTTGGAAGAGGCCGGCGTGCGCGCTGCATACCTCAACTCCGCGCTGACGGGCGCCGAGGCCGCCCAGGTCGAGCGAGACCTGGCTGCGGGGCGGCTGGATCTCGTCTACGTCGCGCCCGAACGGTTGATGACGCCGCGCTTCCTCGACTTGCTTGAGCGATCGCGCATCGGCCTGTTTGCCATCGACGAAGCGCACTGCGTGTCGCAATGGGGGCACGATTTCCGGCCGGAGTATATCCAGCTCTCGGTGCTGCACGAGCGTTTCCCGCACGTGCCTCGCGTTGCGCTCACCGCCACGGCCGATGCCGTCACGCGCGACGAGATCGTTGAGCGGCTGGCGTTGACGGACGCGCGCGTCTTCCTCTCCAGCTTCGACCGTCCGAACATCCGCTACACCATCGTCGAGAAGGACAGCGCGCGTCAGCAGTTGCTGCGCTTCATCCGCGCCGAGCACATGGATGGCGACACCTGCGACGCCGGCATCGTCTACTGCCTGTCGCGCAAGAAGGTGGAGGAGACCGCGCAGTGGCTGGCCGAGCAGGGCATCCGCGCGCTGCCGTATCACGCCGGGATGGACTCTGAAGTGCGCGCCCGCCATCAGGCGATTTTCCGCAAGGAGGAGGGCGTCGTGATGGTGGCGACCATCGCCTTTGGCATGGGCATCGACAAGCCCGACGTGCGTTTCGTTGCGCATCTGGATTTGCCCAAGAGCCTGGAAGGCTATTACCAGGAAACCGGTCGCGCAGGTCGCGACGGCATGCCGGCCAACGCGTGGATGGCGTATGGACTGGCCGACGTGGTGCAGCAGCGCCGCATGATCGACGAGTCTGATGCGGACGATGCGCACAAGCGCGTATCAACCGCCAAGCTCGAAGCGCTGCTCGGCCTGTGCGAAGCCGCAAGCTGCCGCCGTGTGGCCCTGCTTGCGTACTTTGGTGAAAGCAGCCAGCCGTGCGGCAACTGCGATACGTGCCTGACTCCGCCGCAAACCTGGGACGCCACGCGCGAGGCGCAGATGGCGCTGTCCTGCGCATACCGCGTGCAGCAGGCCAGTCGCGTGAGCTTTGGCGCTGGCCAGCTCATCGATATCCTGCGCGGCAATGCGACCGAGCGCATCAAACAGTGGCACCACGAGACGCTCTCCACCTTCGGCATCGGCAGCGATCTGTCCGAAGCCGCGTGGCGCGGCGTGTTCCGACAGTTGGTCGCGCAGGGCTTGTTCGCGGTGGATCACGGCGGCCACGGCGCGCTGATCCTGACCGACGCGGCGCGCCCCGTGCTCAAGGGCGCGCAGTCGGTGATCCTGCGACGTCAGGCCGAGAAGGTGCGTGGCTCGTCCTCATCGTCGACGAAGAAGGAGCGTCGCGCCGATCCGGCCGCCGAGCTTTCCTCGGAGGCGCAGGTCCGCTGGCAGGCGTTGCGTGCCTGGCGGACGCAGGCCGCGCGTGAGCACAGCGTGCCCGCCTATGTGATCTTCCACGACGCCACACTCGCGCGCATTGCCGAGACCGATCCGGATTCGCGCGAGGCGCTCGGCGAGCTGCCGGGCATTGGCATGGCAAAGCTGGACCGCTACGGCCAGGCGCTGCTCGACGTGCTGGAGAAATGCCGCGAGCAGGCTTAAGCGGACGGCGGCAATGGACCCATCACGCCGGTGCTGCGGATGTGGTCACCCAAAAAATCGACAAACGCCCGTACCTTCGGCAGCAGGTGCACACGCTGCGTGAAGACGGCGTGCAGCGGCACCTCCCGCGCGGCGTAGTTCGTCAGCACCGCCTGCAAGCGGCCGGCCGCAATATCGTCGCGCACCAGATACGCTGGCCCGAGCGATACCCCCAACCCTGAACGTGCCGCCTCTCGCAGCACGAGGCTGTTGTTGGCCAGCATCGAACCATTCACATGGGCGATGTGGCGTTGGCCGGCGGCGTCCGTCAGCACCCAGTCGTGCGGCCCGTCGTAGTTGGCGTAGACGAGGCAGTTGTGGTCGCGCAAATCCTCCGGCGATTGCGGAATGCCCCGCTCGCGAAAATACGACGGCGCCCCGTAGATGGCGTGCGCGCAACTCGCCAGCCGCCGCGCCACCAGCGAAGAATCCTCCAGCATGCCGATGCGGATCGCCACGTCGATGCGCCCAGCGACAAGATCGGCGTAGCGGTCGTTCATGTCCAGATCGATCTGCACGGCGGGGTAGCGCGCCTGGAATGCGCCCAGCAGCGGCGCCAGCAATGTCACCGCAAACGAGGCCGGCGCGGACACCCGCAGCGTGCCGCGCGCCTCGTCGCGTAAGGCGGTCACGGCCTGCTCTGCCGCATCGACGAGCGCCAGGCCCTCGCGGCTTTTCTCGAAGAACGCCGCGCCCGCTTCGGTGAGCGACAGGCGCCGCGTTGTTCGTTGCAGCAGGCGCGTCTGCAACCGAGCCTCCAGTCGCGCCAGCGCCTTGCTGATCACACCGCGGGACATACCCATCGCATCCGCCGCCGCCGACAAGCTGCCGCGTTCCACTACCTGCACGAAGATCGCCACGTCAGAGAGTCGGTCCATATTTGCGCGCCTGTGGAAACAATATTGCGCCAGAGGCTACCTTAATCTGCGCGAATCGGCTGGCTACGATGGGTGCTCCGATCCTATGTCCTGTTCATCATGACTACCGAAGCTCCTGCCGTTGCCGTTTCCAACCCGCCAGCCGCCGACCGGCTGCCCCGCAGTGCCACACCGTTGTTTGCCGCCGCCGTCGGGCTCATCGTCATCAACCTGTTCGGCATCCAGCCGCTCGTTGCCGAGATCGCCGCGAGCATCGGCTGGACCACGGCCGCCACCGGGCTGCTCGTCACCGCGACGCTCATCGGCTACGGCATTGGCCTGTTGCTGCTGATGCCGCTGACCGATCTGCAGGACAACCGCGCGCTCGCCTCGCGCACGCTGTGGGGCGCGGTGGCTTCGCTGGCGCTGACCACCGTCGCGCACAGTGGCCAGGTGCTGATGCTCGCCGCCTTTGCCATCGGCCTCACGTCGACTGTCATTCAGATGCTGATTGCGCTGGCGGGCCGCCTGGCCGCCGACCACCGGCGCGGGCGCGTGCTCGGCGACATCATGATCGGCCTGAACCTGGGTATTCTGCTGTCGCGCCCGGCGGCCAGCCTGATTGCGGCGCAGTGGGGCTGGCGAGCGTTCTACGGCGCATCGGCGGTGGCGATTGCCGTGCTGGCCGTCTTCCTGCCGCGCGTGATGCCGACCTTCGTGCCACCGCGCACGCTGTCGTACGGCGCGCTGCTGGGCTCGTACGGTCGTCTGCTGCGTAGCGAACCGTTGTTGCGCCGCCGCGCCGCCACCCAGGCCTTGCTGATGGCGGCGTTTACGCTGTTTTGGACCGCTGTGGCCCTGCGGTTGGCGGCAGCGCCGTTCCATCTTTCGCAAAACGGCATCGGCATCTTCGCGCTGTGCGGCGCGGCTGGTGTTGTGGCCGCGCCGATTGCCGGACGATTGGCGGATCGCGGCTTGGTGCGCGTGGGCACGCTGCTCGCACATGCCAGTGCGGCGACGGGTTTGCTGTTAGCGCTGGCTTCGGCCCTGCTGCCAGGCCTAAGCGTCCCCGCCATGCTGACGATGCTGGTGGCCGCGGCGCTTCTGCTCGACTTCGGTGCCATCGGCGACCAGGCGCTCGGCCGCTACATGGTCAACACGCTGTCACCGGAGATTCGCGGGCGCGTGAATGGTTTGTACACCGGAGCGTTCTTCTTTGGTGCAGCCGCAGGCGGTGGACTGGCCGGCGTGGCGTGGGCGGGTGGCGGATGGATCGGCGTATCCGTTCTCGCCCTCGCGTTTGTGGCGGCGGCTGCCCTCGTCTTTGTGTGGCCGGCGAGTGCGCCGCGTGCCATTGGCGCCACACCGCGCCGTTGCTGACCTTCCTCACGCGTCGCCAGACTGGTGGCGCGCTTGACGCTTGCAAGACAGCCCGCTATAGTGCCAGATTCGAGTTTTTGGCTTCTGGTTTCGCGCGTCCATGCCCGGCAAAGCGCTGTGCAAGACATCTGAACCAGACGGGCTCGCGCTCTTTGGTCTTGATCTGTTCCCGCAGGTCCTCCCTTCAGAGCGTTCTGCTCGCCACTTCCATAAAACCCGATTGCGCCGTCCGCCTCACAAATGAGGCGTTCACGTTACGTGAACCGGCGATTTTTCAAAAACCAAGCTGGATTGAACAATGCCAACCATCAATCAACTGGTTCGCAAGCCCCGCGTCTCGGAAAAGCTGAAGAGCAAGAGCCCGGCACTTGAGAACTGCCCGCAGCGTCGCGGCGTGTGCACCCGCGTGTACACCACGACGCCGAAGAAGCCGAACTCGGCACTGCGTAAGGTCGCCAAGGTGCGCCTGACCAACGGTTTCGAAGTCATTTCGTACATCGGCGGTGAAGGCCACAACCTGCAAGAACACAGCGTCGTGCTGATCCGCGGCGGCCGTGTGAAGGACTTGCCGGGTGTGCGTTACCACATCGTGCGCGGCTCCCTTGACCTGCAAGGCGTCAAGGATCGTAAGCAAG
>Ga0308162_1001601_pt1 | contig 17309 bp, 11 predicted proteins | sample PhySR2_FD_201370 | JGI IMG/M metagenome (GOLD analysis project Ga0308162, IMG submission 201370) | Phyllosphere microbial communities from UC Gill Tract Community Farm, Albany, California, United States - DLSLS.R2 | ecosystem: Host-associated > Plants > Phyllosphere > Unclassified | place: USA... | reverse complement strand
AAAAAGCTTCCGGCCGCTTGCCTATGGCTTCATGACCCAGGACGACCTGGCGAAGCGCTTTCTTAACGTGGCCACCGGCTTTAAACCTAACTTCTGAGGACATGATTATGCTGATTCTCTCTCCGGTCTGGTACAGGCGGCTGCGCGCTGCGCGCCGGGTACAAAACTTCCTGCTGCAGACGCTGGTTATCCATCCGGCGCTGCTGTTCTTTCTGCTGTTCCTGCTCTGCGCGCACAGCGCCGGTGGTGCCGGGCAGTGGCTGGTGAACGAGGCCGAAAGGCTGGTGCATGATGCCCCGATGGGTCAGGTATGGGGCTGTGCTTCACAGGCTAGTCGCTCAGAGAACTGGCCCTCAGTTCCTGATGCGTCGCTTCACAAGACCGCAACGGTCAGCGGAGATTTTAAGCCGGGACCCCCGGCCGCCATGTGCCTGAAGGCGGCGGTGAGCCGTGAGGCGTGGGCTGCTCAGACTAATGGCACATTGCTGTTCTTCTATAAGAGTGGCGTGGTGCTTTCCGTCATATCAAGCTGGGTCATGTGGCACTTACAACGCCGGGGAAAAGGAGAAAATGTATGAACAGATTCCCCCTTATCATTACGCTGTTTATGGCAGGTATCATTTTTAACTGCCTGCGCCAGCTGCTGGCGTGGTCCGTCAGCTTCACGTACGACGTACTTTTTGTGGGCTCGGTGGCATGTCTTGTTCTGCTTACGCTGAGCCTCATCGCCGAACTGATTGCTTATTGCCGGACTCGCCGTGCCCGGGGAGGTCATCATGAGATTTAAATTACTGCTTACGGCACTGCTGATGCTGCCAGTGCTCGCCCAGGCTTCCGTGGCTGATGAAATTGCAGCTTTGGAGAAAGGGAAAGGTCTGCAGGGTGCCCGGTTGCCGGACTTCGGTTTACCCGGAACCGGCCCGGTGCGTGCAGCTGCATCAAAACCTCTCAGGATGATGACTCTCACAGACGGTCGGCAGGTGAACCTTAATGACTATGCGGTGGTGGTTTTTATGCAGCGCAGCTGTAAGTACAGTGCGAAGTTCGATCCGCTGCTGAAGTCCTGGGCTGATGAAGAGGGGATAAAGGTATATCCCTACTCCCTTGACGGCTATGGGGATACGGCTTTTCCAGTGGCGCTTATTCCGCGAAAGGCAGGGCCGAACGAGCCAATTGCCGGTGAGATCCTGACGTTCTTCGGCAACGGGTTACCAATCGCCACGCCGACCACCTTTATGGTCAACGTAAACACCAACATGGCCTACCCGCTTTTTCAGGGGGAAACGGATATGGGAACGATGAGCCAGCGCCTGGCGCAGATGATCGAAGCCGATATCGACAACCTCCCGCCGGATACGTTGGGTCCGGTTCCCAGCAGCGCCTCATTGACCCCGCAGTAATACAGGCGGTTATACCGCTCACGGAATATTCATGACTGAAAAAACTTTAACGCTCTCACGACTTGAGACGGCGCTGCTGCTTGTCTGCGCCTCGCTGCTGGCTGCTGCCGGCCTTTACGCCTGGCTCGCCTGCGACCTTGCGGGCCCGATAACAGGCATGACTTACGGTTCTGATGCGCTGGTGCTCAGCGGCCTGCAGCTCTACCCGTTACTTTTCCTTTTTTCCCTTTCCGGTGGCTTCGGCTTCGGCGTACTGACCAGCATCACCCTGCGCCGGCACGGGTTTATGGCCGACCGTAACGCTTTCTGATATCCGCAGGAACACACCTTATTTACCCTGAACCAACGGAATGAAAAATGACATATATGACGAACGCCGCGCTTTCGCCTGAAAAGCTGCTGTGGCTGAACGCCGAAGAACACGTAAAAAAGCTGACCGGGTTGTATCAGGAACGTAAAGGGCATCTTTACGTGCAGGGATGGACAGGTACCGGTAAATCGGTGGTCGGGCGCGAGCTTGCAGCGCGTCTTAATGGCGACTATTTCAGCTATGAACTGCTGACATCACACGAATATGAAGCCGGATTAAATGAAATGATAAGCCGGATTAAGGCCAGCGACAAAGCGATCATCATCCTGGATGGCTTTTTCCCGGCCGTCGCTGCCGAAGCAATGAGTCATCAGTTGAGAGAGTTTAGAAAGAAGGGCGTAAGCCTGTTTATCTTTTCCCAGGAGCCGCTGATTAAGGCCAGCCCGGATGTGTATCTGCTTACACGAGAAATAAACACGATCGCGGAGTTTCGTTATAGCAGGCAGGCCGGCAACTCCGTCACCTTCTGTCAGATTAAATAAAACTCTCCAGCCAGAACTGACAGGTGAATGCGGTACGAAATACCCGTTCCCGTATTTCGGCTCAGCTGTCTATTAATTTTCTTCCAGCCAATTCAGTTGATGCTGAATCCCTGGCTGCTTCGGAGCGTCTTCACATGAAACTCAGGCAGTTCCTTCTCTGCGTCGCGACGGCGCTGGTCATCAGCACGCCGGCTCTGGCCGACGTGCAGGGCGACCTGAACGGCTACTTTGGCAGCCTCGGCTTTGACGGCAACGTCTCAAAGGCGCAGGCATGGCAGGGTCAGGCCGCAGGCTATGTCACCGGCGGCTCAATCTATCTGCGTAACCCGGTCAAACAGGTGCAGCTCATCTCGATGCAGGTGCCGTCACTCAACGCCGGCTGCGGCGGCATTGACTCCTATTTGGGGGCATTTTCCTACATCAACGGGGCAGAGCTGCAGCGCTTCGTTAAGCAAATCATGAGCAATGCCGCCGGATATGCTTTTGATCTCGCACTGCAAACGATGGTGCCGGAGCTCAAGCAGGCTAAGGATTTCCTGCAGAAGCTGGCCTCTGATGTGAACTCAGCCAACATGAGTTCGTGCCAGGCAGCGCAGGGCATTATTGGAGGTCTGTGGCCGGTATCTCAGGTGTCAAACCAGAAAATCTGCCAGGACATCGCTGGCGAGAGCAATATTTTCTCCGACTGGGCGGCGTCGCGTCAGGGCTGCACCGTAGGTGGTCAGGGTGACAGCGTCACCGGAAGGGCTGCTGACAACATGAAGGACCAGGTGCTGAAGAACAAGAATCTCATCTGGGATGCGCTGGGTCGCAATCACCTGTTTGACGGTAACCGCCAACTGAAGGAGCTGGTAATGAGCGTGGTGGGCTCCATCATTTTCAATAAAGCCGGCCAGGTCACCGTCCTTACGCCACTAGTTGATAACCGCGACATCATCACCGTGCTGATGCGCGGCGGCACCGCGAAAATGTACGGCTGCGACGAACAGGATCTTTGTCTCGGCCCCACGGTAACAAACGTCACAGTCAGTAGTGACGTCGCCCTGGTTACGCAGGTACGTAATCTGATGATCTCTATCGACAGTAAGCTTACTGCTGATACCGGTCTGTCAGACAGGGAGAAGGGCTTTATTAATACCACTTCAGTTCCGGTGCTTAAGTATCTGACCAACTCACGCAGCATGGGCATGAGTCCGACCTACCTGATACAGGTAGCTGATTTTATCGCTCAGGACATGATGATCCAGTATCTGCAGGAACTGGTAAAGCAAGCCAGTCAGTCGCTGGCAGGTAAAAACTTCCCCGAGCAGGCGGCAGGCGAGCTTCGTAACAACGTTCTGGCTGCAACCTCGCTACTGGCACAGATGAAACTGCAGTCTACAGCCGATCAAAATGCGCTGGACGGCATTGATCGCAATATGCAGTACCTGCAGCAGCAGGTGTCGACCATTATCTCAACGTCTTATCAGGGCAACTATAAGTGGGGAACCGGCCATGACTGAAATCTGGACCATATACGGCGGTGACATGTGGCGACAGGTGTTCAACGGCGTTGTTACCGTTCTTGGCGCTGATACCTTTACCACTCTGTTACGCATCGTCAGCATGTTCGGAGTGCTGGGTGTAGCTGTAACATTCGTTAAAACCCGAAACCCCTTGGTTTTCCTTCATTATCTGGCGGTATTCATGCTTATCACCTCTGCGCTACTGGTTCCCAAGCGCAGCGTGCAGATACATGACATTACCGATCCGGCTGCAGTTTATCAGGTTGATAACGTGCCGGTGGGACTGGCCATGATTGCCGGGCTTTCCACAGGTGCAGGTTATGGCGTGGCACAGTTGTATGACTACGTTTTTTCGCGGCCTGACTCGCTGACTTACACGAAGACGGGCATGCTATTCGGATCCCAGGTCATTGCGCAGACGTCAGACTTCCGTACGCAGAACCCGCAGCTTTCGCAGATGCTTACGGATTACGTAGAGAACTGTGTGGTAGGTGACATCCTGCTTAATAACAAATACACCATAGCGCAACTGCTTAACAGTACTGACCCACTGACTCTAATCACGGACAACCCGAGCCCACTACGCGGACTTTATCAGGATGCTGGCGGAGGAAGACAATTTATCACCTGTCAGCAGGCGGCTGCGGTGATAAAAAATCTAATCGGGGCAGACGTACGGATCGGCGGAACCACCTGGCATCAGCTTGCTACGCGAGTATTTGGTAATCGGGTCAATGCCGATGTGCTACTGAGTAATGCAATGGATGAAAGTTACAACTTTTTCTATGCAGGCGGCCTGAGCGCTTCGCAGATTATGCGAAATAATATTACCAATGCGGCCGTACGTGACGGCTGGAAAGGATTCGCAGCACGCTCTTCAGACACGGCCAACCTGGTTAACCTGGCGACGGAGTCCAGCATGACCAAGCAGCGCCTGAGCTGGGCCTCATTCGGAAGCATCATGGGTCGAATGCTTCCGATGTTTCAGTCGTTGCTAATGCTCATCCTGATCGCACTGTTCCCGTTAATGATTGCGCTGGCGCTGACCAACCACACCATATTTGGACTTAATACGCTGAAAATATATGCTGGCGGCTTTCTGTACTTTCAGATGTGGCCTGTGATGTATGCGATCCTTAACTCACTGGCAAACTTTTATTTACAGTCGAAAACCGGCACCACGGCGCTGGTATTATCTAATCAGGATCAGGTGGCACTGCAGCACTCAGATGCAGCCAATATCGCAGGATATCTGAGTGCATCTATTCCGGCGCTGTCGTTCTATCTGACAAAGGGGGCTGGGGCTATTGCTTCACAGGTGGCGGGCAGCGTCATCAGTTCGGCAGCATTCTCGACGGGTGGACAGGCATCGACTACGGCGGACGGCAACTGGTCGTTTAACAACATGTCGATGGATAACGTTAATGCAAACAAGTTCGACACAAATATGATGCATCGCTCCGGTTCGCAGTCACTCCAGACCGGTAATGGCGCAATGCATACGCAAACTGCAGACGGACATAATGTCTACGATACCAGCGGAGCGGTATCAACCCTGCCAGTGAATATGCGTCTCAGTGCGCTGGCCAGCAGCGGATACTCCGAACAGGCGCGACAGGCCCAGCAACAGGCACAAAGTTCGCTTGATGGCTATAACCATAGCGTTACCAGCGGGTTCCAGCAGTTGCATCAGCTGACAACTCAGACTGGCAACAGCGATAGCGTGACGCAGGGTAGCGATAGCAGTGTGGCAACCAACGTTAGCCGTGGCGCCAGCAAAATGCAGTCGGCTGTTGAGAGCTATGCGAAGTCTCATAATGTCTCTGAGCAGCAGGCATATAACAAGCTCATGGATATAAGCAATCAGGGCAGTGCAGGCACCGGTATCAGGGGACAGGTTAAATTTGACTCTGGTGACCAGCTGGCAGGTAAACTTGGTAAGTGGGCTACTGGTGTCAGCGCCGGTGGTGAGGCCAGTGTAAACGCTGACTGGCGTCACTCTTCTGGCAGTTCGCACGGTACACAGGATGCAAATGCTGAGGGACGAGATCATCGCCAGGACCAAAGCAGTCAGGAGGCACGCGACTTCCGTGAGGGTATGGACATGATCACTTCCACCCGCCTCAGCGAGTCGGGGAATCACACCGACAACCAGTCAAACTCTCAGGTTCAGCAGTTTGCAGCTACGCTTAACGACGCTAAGAGCCAGTACCATCAGTACACCGAAAGCAGCACACGCAGCCAGGAACTCAGCCGTATGGCCACTCTGTCACAGACACAGAGCGCAACCCTGGACGCAAACTACAATCAGGAGTTTGTGGACTGGACTACCGCAAAATATGGCAGCGACGCGCAGAACATCCTGACCAATGTGAAAGGTGCAGAGGGTGCAGCGATGGAGTTCATGCACGAGCGGCTTGAACCGCAGATTATGAAAAACTATGTTGACCGTACAGACCAGGTTAACAGTGAGCCGCTGCAGCCAACTCGGTCGCTTAATGGTCCTGATATACCACAGAACGGTGATGCGCAGATTCCGGCTAGTGTACCGATATCAGAACAAAACGTACTCGCAGCTGACTCTTCAGGCAGTGTTACTCGAGGCACGGTTCGCACGAATGGCAATTCAGGCTATGAATTGTCAGCAGAGCGACCTGCGAACTTAAGTAGCCGCGCAACGGAGACGCATATTAACAATAGTGAGCGTAATATCAGCGCGCCGTCCGGTGATCCTTCTCAGGCAATGAATGATGATTTCCGTAGTGGGGAAAAGCGTATTAGCGAGCAGGCTGCCGGTGCTGGCATTCAGAGTAATGTGGCTGATATGGTTGCAGCACAAAGATCTGGCCTTATGGAAACTGTCAGGGAAAACGATGGCAAAATCGCTGAAAACAAAAACACTGTTCAGGCATCCAGTGATATACTCAGAAATGAGCATCAGGGAGCAGTGAGAAACCAGCTGGTTGGTCGTACTGAAGAGGATTTGCGTCAGACAAAATCTATCGGTGATAGCGCTGAGATTAAGGATTTCAAAGACAAATTAGAAAAACTTCGTTCAGAGCAAAGAAAAGCCTCTTAGTATTAACTTATTAGGATGAGGGAATTATGGAAAATTTAACTGTAGCTAAAATTAATGCTGATATTTCGATGATAACAGATGGTTTTAGTTCGGGTGATAGAGTAATTCCTTCACCTGCAAAACTACTCAAGGCAAGTGTCCTGGTGCCTGCAATTGCTGTTGTCTTGAGTTTTCTAAGTATACTAACGGTGTATGTCTCAGTGTATGGTTCTGAAATATCACTAGCAGGTTACTGGGAGTATCTTGTCAGTGAGGGATGGGCTGTAATTCTGCCTACAGCTTTAGTGGGCGTATTCTTTTCTTTTATGATTTACGGCAATCTCGTTGTATATCTGACTGTTCCAAAGGGTGTTCGTGCGAAATCGATACTCTTTAGCCATATAAGAAAGTTGGCACAGCGTACAGTTGCGATATTTATAATCCTTATGATTTCCGCTGCACTATTAGCTGGATTGAAACCCTGGCTGGCTTTTGGCGTGCCTGCACTGGAAGTTGCTTTATTATTTGTTTTGAATTTAGTGATCGGCGCTGAAGTCAATCGTCTCGGCGTCGGGCTGTTAATCGAAAAATTAAGCACCTTAATTAAAAGTATTTAAGTTCTCACATTCCCTGCCGATACCCCTTCCGGCACTCTGCCGGAAGGGTCTCCTTTATAAAAATCCCTAAACAGCGTGCCCCGTGGCGCGCCTGTCCCGTTTTTTCAATTAAACAAGGATATGTCCATGAAAAACCGAAATGCCTTTGTAGCAGCGACCGTTGCTGCCTCCCTGATGCTTTCCGGCTGTAGTGCAATGAGCACCGCCATTAAAAAGCGCAACCTCGATGTTAAAACACAAATGAGCCAGACAGTATGGCTTGAGCCTTCCAGTCAGAAAACGGTTTACCTGCAGGTCCGTAATACGTCAGATAAAGACATGAGCGATCTTGAGCCAATGCTGGCTCAGGACCTGCGTGCGAAAGGCTATACCGTAACCTCCAGTCCTGATGCTGCCTATTACTGGATTCAAGCGAATGTTTTGAAAGCTGAGAAGATGGATTTACGCCAAGCACAAAGCTTCCTGTCGACAGGATATGAAGGTGCCGCTGCTGGTGCTGCTCTGGGCGCAGGTATTACTGCTTACAATAGTAACTCAGGTGGAGCAATTCTGGGTATAGGTCTGGCCGCGGGGCTTGCCGGAATGGCGGCAGATGCGCTCGTGGAGGACACAAACTATACGATGGTGACCGATCTGCAAATCTCTGAGCGCAGCAAGGCATCGGTGACAACCGACAATATAGCAGCGCTGCGTCAGGGCAATTCCGGAATCAAACTGCAGACGAGCAGTGAGGATGGAAACCGCATGAAATATCAGACTCGTGTGGTATCGAATGCAAACAAGGTGAACCTGAAATTCGAAGAGGCTAAGCCGGTACTCGAAGCTCAACTGGCAAAATCTGTTGCTGGTATCATGTAACTGATAGCGTGCTGAATACGGAAGCGAAACAGTGCGAAGGAAAATTGAGGATGTTGCAGCTTGGCTGCCGGCACCTGTAATGAGCACACTGCTTGGTGTCATCTTTACGCTAGTGTTAGCGAACATGACTGATAGCTGGCTTCCGGGAGAGTTTATCAGTGCAATGAAAGAATACAACGGCACATCAGTTGCCGCTGATTCTGCAGATTTCTTCCGGATCGTCATTGCAGCTGTGTCTGTGTATGTTTTGTCGATAGCATCATGCGGAATGACCATCGCACTGGCACTCTGCCATGCCATACGCCTGCTCTGGAAGATGGCAGGTTGTTGAGTTCACGGTAAAACCTCTATAAAGACAGCGGCAAGTGCCTTCAGGGAAATTAGATTATCTCCCCTGACAACAGGGCGCCTGCCGCCTCCCATCAGCCCCACCAAACGCTGACCAATTAACGTCCCGGCCGCCTTCCCCGGTCTTAACTCTTAAAAAACATGCGCAATCTGCCTGCCTTTCAGCGGCGGACTGCGCCTGCCCGTCGCCTGGAGCTGTCTATGAGTTTCACACCTAAAAACCTGACGCAGGGTGGCCAGATGACGGCCTACCGCCTGCGGATGTTTGCGCAGGTCAACGGCTGGATCACCGGCTGGATATTGCTCGTGTATTTTCTGGTTACTGCCGCCGTGTTCTGGCTGATAACGCCTGATGATGCGCTCCGTAACGGTCTTTGGTACTGGTGCGCTAGCCTGTTTTCCGGTTTTGTATTTCTGATGAATCCCTCCGGTCCAGCTACCTGGGATATTGTCTGGCACTGCGGTGCGGGCGAACAGCTTTGCACCACCAAGTTAACGCTGGCCCAGCTACTGGCTAATCCGTGGATGCAGCTACAAGGTGCCACTGTGCTGCAGAGCATAAAGACATGCGCGCTCTACTGCGGATCGGTCTTTTCCGTTTTGCTGTGTTTCATCTACTGGTATGTGGGCCGCATCGGTAAAAAGGAGGGGGAGGACGAAATCATCTCGGGCATGACCCTGACGGATAAACCCGAGGAAGTGAACCGCCAGCTAAAAAAATCAGGAGAAAAATCAGACCTGCAGATAGGCGGCCTTCACATGGTGAAGAACGCCGAGGTAATGAATCAGCTCATTCACGGCACCATCGGCGTGGGTAAGTCCACGCTCATCCGCTGGCTGCTGGACTACATCCGCCGGCGCGGCGACCGCGCGATCGTTTACGACTCAGGCGGCACATTCATTGAGACCCACTATGACGAGCGCCGGGACAAAATCCTCTGCGCGCACGACCAGCGCTGTGAGAACTGGGTGCTCTGGCGCGAGACGCCTGACGTGGTGGACTACGAGAATATGACGGCCGCGCTGATGCCGGTCGAGGGTGACTCCGACCCGTTCTGGGTGTCCTCATCGCGCACCATCTTCAGCGACACGGCTATGCAGTTTGCGTCACGTCCAGACCGCAGTATCGAAGCTTTCCTGAAGACTTGCCTGTCTATCGACCTGAAAAGCCTGCGCGAGTTTCTGAAGAACACGCCGTCCGCAAACCTGGTGGAGGAAAAAATCGAGAAGACGGCCATCTCTATCCGCTCAGTGCTGACCAACTATGCCAAGTCGTTGCGCTACCTGCAGGGGCTGGACAAGGAGGGCAAGCCAGAGTTCAGCATTCGCGAATGGATGACCGACTCACAGTATGACAACAGCTGGCTGTTTATCTCCACATCGGCCCGCCATCGCAAGGCAGTACGCCCGTTGATATCAATGTGGCTGTCGCTGACCACGCTATTGCTGCAAAGCATGGGGGAGAACAGCGAGCGGCGCGTCTGGTTCATCCTCGATGAAATTGCCAGCCTGCAGAAAATACCTGAACTCAACGAGACGCTGGCCGAGGCCCGTAAGTTCGGTGGCTGTTTCGTGCTGGGCATTCAGAACATGCCACAGCTGATCCACATCTACGGTCGCGAGATGGCCAAAGCCATCTTTGACCTGCTCAATACCCGCGCCTACGGCCGATCACCAAGCGCCGAAGTGGCCAAAATAGTGGAGGAGGAGCTGGGACATCAGCGCCGGCGCGAAGCTCGCGAACAGAACAGTTACGGCCTTGATCAGGTGCGCGACGGTATCTCTATCAGTAGGGACAAGATCAACGACCCCATCGTGGACTACGACCAGATCATGAAAATGCCTAACCTGCAGTTCTATGTACGCCTGCCGGGTGACTACCCAGTGGTAAAGCTGAACCTGAAGTACCGCAAGCAGAAAAAATATCATCCCGCTCTGATAGAACGTAACTTCCGCGACCGGCTGAGCCCGGAGCTCGAACGCATCATCGAGAGCAATGAACGGACTTCCCGCGCGGCAAACATTTCTTTCCCTACTGGCGAAGAAATACAGGAAGACGGTAACCGCACCACCGCAACCGCAGTGACTGAGTCTGCACCTGCCTCACCGGCTGCCGCGTCGTTAAAAGCTGACGTCTCCGTGACAAGACCTGGCTCGCGTGCTGAGAGAGAGATTACTCATCATGCTGCTGCGAATCCTGCTGCAGCAAGTCCCAACTCAGAGGTAGCGGCTAATACGCCTCCGCCCTCAAATGTGCGCCCGTTCCCGCTGAGTTTTGTACCCGTTCCGTCTAGCTCGGTTGATGATGATCAGCCGCTGGAAAAGCAGACTGCCGCAGATGCATCGACTGAAAAAGAAATGCCCCTACAGGCGTCTGTGCGGCCGGATACGTCATCAGACTTCGCGGGTGAAACATTGCCGCCGAAGGCACCGCAGCCGGTAGTTCCCATCGTCATGAGGCCAAAATCGTCCGGTCCGAGTGCGCTCGATATGCTGGCGCGCCGCAAGAGCCGGAACGCCAATACAGACTCCGACGAAGGGGCTGCGGAGGAGGCAGCGCCGCATGATGACTCAGGGCAGGGCGAAGCTCCCGAACTGAACATGCAGATGGAAAAAGACGAAGGCGGCCGCCTCATTATCAGGCACATCAGCCCGCGAAAAACCGACCAGGAAAAGCGCGAGGAGGCAGGCGCCAGACAGCACAGTGATGCTAATGCACGCATGGCCGACGACGAAAAGAACATCCTGCGACACCGTAACGACTACGAGGCGTATCAGGAGATGAGTGACAGCCTTGACCCGGGAGGGTATGAACGATGATGACCGTTGCTCCGGTGGGCTCTGCCGCCGATGCTGCCGGCTACTACAGCAGCAAGGATAACTATTACTTTCTGGACGACATGCCAACGCAGTGGATGGGAGAGGGTGCGCGCGAGCTCGGCCTTGAGGGGCCGGTTGACCTGGATACGTTCACCGGTATTCTGCACGGCAACCTGCCTAACGGCGTGACGCTGGGTAAAGAAATGCAGGGAGCGCACGTGCACCGTCCGGGACACGACTTTACCTTTTCGGCACCTAAAAGCGTATCAATACTTATCCTTGCCGGCGGCGACAAACGCCTGCTGGAGGCTCACCACGACGCGGTGAAAGAGACGCTGGCTATCATGGAGCAGACGATAAGTGCCCGTGACACGAAGGAGGGTATTACGCGCATCGTGACCAGCGGTAAAATGGTCGCAGCACTGTTCACGCACGATACCTCGCGCAACCTCGACCCGCAGGTTCATACCCACGCTGTGGTGGCTAACATCACGGAGCTGGACGGCAAGTGGAAGGCGCTGGCCACCGATACCATTCACGGGGCCGGTTTCATCGAGACGGCGTACCGAAACCAGATAACATACGGCAAAATCTACCGCAATGTACTTAAAGGCAAGGCTGAGGCTATCGGTTATGAAACCGTTCCGACCGGCGGCCGTCATGATTTGTGGGAGATAAAGGGCTTTACCGAAACAGTGCTGGAGGAGTTCTCCTCTCGCCACAGGGAAATTCACGCACGCGCCGGTGAGGATGCATCGCTGAAAAGCCGCGACGTGGCCGCACTCGATACCCGCCAGCGTAAGCAGGATATTAGCCGATATGGCGAAGACGAACCCGCACCGGTACGCACCCGGCCAGACCCCTCATCCTTAAATGTAACGCCTGAACCCGCAATGGAGCGCGCGGTAACTGCCGCGAAAAATTCTCCTGGAATTAGTGGGAAAGCATCGTCAAATACTGCAATTCGGGAACAGGACGAGCCGATCACGACACCTATACCTGTTCCGGAGCGTTCTGAGACTGCTGCAGAGAAACCTCCCGTGATAGTTGAAGAACCATCATTAGTACCGCCAGTTCGGGATCTGGACGCACCGATCGAGAAGCCAGAAACCGCTGATGGACGGACCCGCCTGCAGGATCGCTGGCAGCGGCAGATGGACGACGTCGGGTTTGATATCGGCAGCGTTATCAGTGAAGCGAAGGCCCGAGAGGCAATGCTACCTGCACAGGAGGAAACCGTACCCGCACTGACGCAAGCTATGGACGCCGTACGCATCGCAATTTCGGTACTGAGCGACAACAGAACCCGCTTTACCTATGGCGATCTGCTGCTGACCGCTCACGAGGCGGGTGAGACGCAGCAAAAGCTGCCAGACCTTCGCCGCGCAATCGACCAGGCAATTGGTGAGGACTTGCTGACGCCGCTCGACGGTGAAAAGGGTGTTTTCACTTCGCATATTCACCTTCTCGATGAGCTCTCCGTGCAGTCACTGACAGCGGACATTCTCAAAGAAAATAAAGTGGTGAACCTGCGTATATTTTCAAAAGCACCGCCGGCACATCTCGAAAAAGCGGCGCGGGCGCCAGTGTCGATCCTGAATGCCCCAGCTTCAGTGCAGCGGCTACGTGAAACTACTGAGGAACTGGTGACAATGTCACGGGAACAGGGGCGGGACGTGAAGGTACTGACCAGCTCCGCGGAGCGCGCCCTGAGCTTTGGGAAATCCCCGTTGATTAAAAACGACCTGCTGTCGCGCAGCCGCGTGCTGGACAGCACGTTCAGCCTAGGCATACAGAGCACACTTATCATTGAGGGTGCGGAAAAACTCGGTCTGAAAGAAATGCTGGTTCTGACCGGCGAGGCGCGGGAAAAGAACGCGCAGCTGATATTTTTGGACAGCGCCGGTCGGCAGTCAAACGCAAACGCCCTTTCCGTGCTGGCCTCTGCTGGAGTGGAGCGCCTTACGCTGAGCACCCCAGCGCCTGAAATGGCTACCCGGGTGATGAGTATCCAGGACAAGCGCGAGCGCTATCAGGTCCTGGCCGATCGTTATGCCGAACTCAGCGGCGGAGACGCGCCGGTGACGGCCGTCGTGACCGGGGCCCGGGAACAGCAGCAGCTCACAGGCGTCATCCGCGACGCGCTTCAGAACGCCGGAAAGCTCGGGCGGAATGCAGTAAACGTTGAGGCGCGCACGCCGGTGTTTGCTACAGCAAAAGAGCGCCGGCTTCCGGCTACCTACCGGTCGGGAATGGTGCTTGAAGACCGCACTGGAAAAGAAGAGACGCGTCACTACGTCATCGATCGTGTGCATGAAGATACGCGCATGCTTTCCCTGACCGACAGCGACGGCGTGCTGACGCGGGTGAAAATGGCAGACCTGAATGGGGACTGGCGGTTGTTTACACGTACCACACTTAGCGTGGCACAGGGTGAGCAACTTTTTGCGCTTGCGGCCGACAAAGAGGCTGGCCTGAAGGCCAGGGACAGGCTCACAGTGACTTTAGTGGAAAACGGCATGCTGACTATTCAGAAGGAGGGCCAGAAGCGTCCGCTTCGTCTTAGTGCAGATAATCCGCTTTACGTCACTCACGATTACGTTAGTGCGCCCGGGAGCAGGGACCACGAGGCAGGTACGGTTCTTGCTTCGCTTGGCACCCGCGACCTGTCCGCCAACATGATGAACGCACTGGCGCAGTCCGGAAACCAAGCTGAAATCTACACTGGCGAAGCGCTGAGCCGTGCGGAAGAGAAACTCGGGCGCCTGCAGGGCAACCGTACTCCGCTTGAACTGGTCCGACAGCTGAGCGGCCGCGAAGAGGCCGGTGAAGCCATGGACGCACTCAAATCAGGGGTTCAGACCGACGCGCAGAAGGCTGTTTCACGCGCAGTGGCCAACATGCGGGATGTTGCTTTCCCGTTTGCACAGCTGACGGAAAAAGCGACCGAGTTTCTTGGCAGCACCCGGGGTGTCATCGGGGAAATCACCCGACTTGAAGACGCCGGGGAACTCATTAAGGTGCCGTATGATGGCGAGGCTCGCTATGTTGCCCGCGCTACATGGGAGATGGAGAAAGCAATCATTCGAGAGGTGGAGGCTGGGAAAAACACCCTTACACCACTGATGGAAAGTGCCTTAGCCGTGCTGCCCTCCAGCCTGACAGTGGGACAGCGTGATGCGTCTGCACTTATTCTGCAGAGCACCGATCGCTTCACGGCGGTACAGGGCTACGCAGGTGTGGGTAAAACTACGCAGTTTAATGCCGTTAAAACTGCCATTGATACACTGCCCGAAACCGTGCGGCCGATCGTTATCGGCCTGGGGCCGACGCATCGTGCTGTCAAAGAAATGCGCAGCATCGGTATTGAAGGCCAGACTATGAAGTCGTTTCTGCTTGACTGGCAGCAGCGCACTGCCGCCGGTGAAAAGGTCAGCTACGGTAATACGCTGTTTCTCATTGACGAGGCCTCCATGCTGGGTAACCAGGACACGGCTGAAGCAATGCGTGCCATCGCGGCGGGCAATGGCAGGGCGGTAATGGTGGGGGACGTCGCACAGCTTGAATCACCGGAGAGCGGAGCTCCTTTCCGCCTGCTGCAGGAGCGCAGTCCTATTGACGTAGCGGTGATGAAGGAAATCAAACGCCAGCTAAGCGATGATCTGCGCGGAGCGGTGTACAGCGTGATTGAGAATAAAGCCGCCGCGGCACTGGAGAAAATTGATCGCGTATCACCTGCTGTGGTGTCGCGTCAGGCGGACAGCCAGACGCCGGTACGTTCGGTAGTTGAAATACCACCTCCGCCAAAGGATGAAAACGGCAATGAGCTGCCTGGTCCCGATGGTAAAAGGGCACCCCGTGTCCATGACGCAATCGTAGCCGACTACATGAGCCGCACGCCGTCAGCACGTGCAGAGACGCTTATTGTGGTCTCACTGAATGACGACCGTCGGGCCATAAACGCAGGTATTCACCAGGCCATGACGGAAGCAAAAGAGTTGGGCGGAAAGGCGGTCCATGTGCCGGTGCTTGAGCGAGTTAGCGGCGGACGTCACGACTTTAACAAGTTTGATGCCTGGAAGGTCGGTCACGTAGTGCTGAGTGGTGAGCGTTACCTGAATGTTATAGGCCTGGACCGCGGCACGAATAATGTGCTGTTGCGCGACGAGGATGGCCGGATGCGCTACTACTCGCCAGCCGAGCTGAACGCCACTGAAATCGAGGTGTTCCGGAAGGAAACTCTTGAACTGCGTACCGGTGACAGCATCCGCATGAATAAAACCCAGCGGCAGGCAGGCCATGCAGCGCATGAACAGTACCGGGTGGCGGCGCTGCATGACAATGGTGATGTTGTGCTGCAGGGCACATCAGGTAAGAAAGTGATCTCTCCCGGCGATACTCTGGCGGACCGGCACATTGACTACGCGTGGGCAGTGACCGGTCATGGCGCTCAGGGGGCGAGCAGTCGCTTCGTTATCGCGCTGGAAAGCGCAACAGGCCGGCGGGGTATGAGCAGCGGGATGCGGGCGTTTTACATCAGCCTGTCGAGGGCAAAAGAGCACGTGCAGGTTTACTCTGATAACGTGAAACTCTGGAAAGAGGCGTTGATACGGGAAGAAAAGGGCTTTAAAACTGCCCACGATGCGCTGTCGCCAGAAATTGAGCGAAAGCAGGCCCGGGCTATCTGGTCGATGGGCCAGCCCCTGGCGAAAACTGCAATCGGACGTGCATTTCTGAACAGTAATGCACTCCGCGGCGGGCCTGTTACGGCGCGCATCATCCCGCCGACACGCAAGTATCCAGAACCGCATCTGGCATTACCGGCTTATGACGGTAACGGTAAAGCAGCCGGCCTGACGTTAATTCCGCTGCGCCACGAAAAAGGAACGCTTAACCCCAGTCAGCCTCGCCAGCTGGCAACTGATAGTGCACAGGCCGCTCTGCTGCAGAAAAGCCGAAATGGTGAGACTGTCATCGTAAGCGATCTGGCGCAAGGTCTTAAGGCTGCGCGTGACAGACCGGAAGCAGGCGTAGTGATACTCACCGGGAGACAGCAGCCGTCTGCACAGCTTCTCAGAGTTGCCGGCGGGCTTACTGAACAGGCGATGAGGCCGGATGCTACGCTGCTGAGTCTGGTCAAAGCAGAGTTGCAGGACATGCTAAAGATGCTGCCTTTAAATGAACCAGCGCAGGATGAGCGCGACATTCTTCGGACCGCGCTGGAAGCTATTAAAGATTCGTTAGTATTGCCAGAAGTGCATAGAGAGGAAAAAGGCGAAAGGGCTTTGGACTCTGCCGAAATCAGGAAAACTGCTCAACTCCTGTCAGAAGTGCCAGTTATAAAACTACCTGAAACCTCGCGTGAAGGGATGGATAAAAAGACTCTGCCGGCAGAGCTTGCAGAGCGGATAGCTGAAGCTATACAGCATAAGTTGTCCGTTCTTCCCGCAGAAACTCCGCCAGATTACAGTTTACTTGTTCGTCAGGCATCCGAGGCACTTGCTCAGTCTGGCGATATGCCATCTGATGCAGCTGTCCGGGCCGTTCTTAGCGCGCTGTCGGGCAGCCCATTGCCTTCAGGTATTACGTCGCAAGGTGAGATGCCGGCTGGCGGCTCGCTTCCAGCTTCGGTTGTACGCCATGTTCAGGATGAACTGGCAGCCATACAGGTAACCGGTAAGCATATGCAGGAAACAATCTCTGACAGGGAGGTTGCAAGCATTGCCCGGGAGCTGGAGAGGCAAGTACAGCTTACACTGCCACCAGAAGTTCGTGGCCGGGAACCTGAGCGAGAATTACCGTCGCCAGAAATTACACGCCATATCCAGAAAGAACGTTGATCCCCAACTTC
>Ga0308162_1001599_pt1 | contig 17316 bp, 20 predicted proteins | sample PhySR2_FD_201370 | JGI IMG/M metagenome (GOLD analysis project Ga0308162, IMG submission 201370) | Phyllosphere microbial communities from UC Gill Tract Community Farm, Albany, California, United States - DLSLS.R2 | ecosystem: Host-associated > Plants > Phyllosphere > Unclassified | place: USA... | reverse complement strand
CCTGGTTAGCGGCAGCTTTAGAAATATCGGTTCACGCAAAAGCGCTGGCCGCTCTCGTCAAAAATCCCGATCTGCGCAAAGGCAAACAAGAGCATTTCGATCAGGTTCGAATCTTTGACCATTTTCACCGTCACAACAGGGTTATTTATGACCATCTGTATGCCGTACCAAACGGAGGATTTCGCTTAAAGGCGACCGCCGCAGCGATCGAGGCTGAAGGCGCAAAGCGGGGCGTTCCGGATATGTCCCTGGAAATACCGGCAGGCATCTATCACGGAATGCGGGTAGAGCAGAAACACGGAAAGAATATGCCTTCTGAGTTTCAGCTGACGTGGATGCGTCGCCTGAAAGAGCAGGGGTATTACGTTCTTTTATCATTTTCACCTGAAGAGACGATCAGCGTGATTGAGCAATACGCAGTTCTCAAAGCAGGCGAAGCAATGCCAGCGCATGAGAATGACGGTTTCTGGAGCGAATAAGTGCTTTTTGACGCGCAGTTTTTTACCGGATGCCCCACCTTTGAGCATTATGCGCGCCGTCAAAAGACGCGCGACGGCTTGGGCCGTGGGCTTTCGGTTTTTGCCGACATGGCTATGGACGTCGGCATTTTCAAAGTACCTAAGCAGGAGCTTATGTCGCGCAGCGGCATGAGTAACCGCCAGCTGAACTATTTCGGCGGCGTGAAGGGGATCAGTTACATCTTGAGAAAATCATTAACAGAAGGACGCGGACGCATGACTACGGCACAGATCGAAGGTTTGAGCAAAATTGGAATCGGTGCCATTACGTGCAGCTATGACCGCGCCTTGCTGAAGATGAAAGAGGATCCGGAATTGCTGATGCGCCGGGAAGCGTGGGAGGCGGGTTACTTTGTGTCGCTTGAGCAGGAGCATGAAGGCTGTGACGTGCTGATACTGACCCGACCGGACGGCGGCGTTGAGATACACGAACTGAGCATTAACGATATGCGCGTCAGCGACTGGGTAGTTATCAGCTGATGGGCCAGGATAAGCCATACCACTACCATACTGTCTGCTACATGGGCGACAACGGGAAGATGAGATCCGGAATCGTCCAGCTGGCCACACGTCAGATTTCCCGCCAGACGCTTGAGAACGTCCGGGCTACGCTTAGCTTTGACGAAAACGCAGTGCTGATCTCGCACAGCTACCTGGGCAGGATGACGCAGACAGAGTATGAGACCGGCGAGATCAAGGTGCCGTCTGTACTGCTGAACGTGCTGATGATTATCACTGTGGCCGCCATAGCCGTAACGGCGCTGAAACTGCTGTAACCCTCTGCTGGTGGCGGAGTCCACGATAACGCCACCAGCAATCTCACCTTGATAGTTTAATCAAATCTAAGAAAACTCTTAGACAGTGGTTAATTTCGAGTTATCATCCGCCGCAAATTACACGCGGATCTGATTCTCAATATGACTACACTCGCTCCACTCCAGCAGCTGCAAAATCTCCCTGTATGCAACGTCGATGACGATGTTCTGCACCAGGCGTTTGTCACCGCTTACAGCCAGCTTAATTCCATCCGTAAACGCCTGACGCTTGATGACCTGGAGCTGCGCCTCCTTGATAACTGCACGAACGCTCTGGAGCAGATCCAGATCGATATCGGCATGCGGCTCAATCATGAGGCTGACACCTACAACCTGCTATTAGACGCACTGGAGCAGGTACAGCAGCAGCTGGGTGCGCAGTCCGCACTGGTCAACGAAGTAACAAAAATTCGTCTCGATGCCGAGAACGCCATTGAAGATGCCCGTGAGGCGGCTACTCAGAGGGTGCTGGAGGCGGACAACCGCGTAATTAATGCAGAGAATCAGCTTGAGGGTATCAGGTCTGCCCTGACCACCGCGCAGCTGGCGTTTACCTCTGTCTCACAGGAATATGAACAGTATCGCCGCAAGAATCCTGAGCGCCTGGCGCGAGACCTGAATGAGCGTGACAAAACCATTTCACAGCAGCGCGCCGATCGCAAAAAAGACAGCCTTAAGCGGCAGGAACTACAGAGCAAACTCAACATCGCGGATAAGGTTGTCGGAGAAGAGCGCCGCCAGCGCGCCGCAACGGCCAATGACCTGATGAAGACGACCGCTCTTTATAACCACCTGAAGGAGCGTGTCGAGTTTCATGATGGCCGGGAAGATGTACAGCAGTTCCTCCTTCAGCTGCCGGATGGCTCTGGCGACGTGGGCTGCTACATCTACAACTTCCACTTTGGCCTGAGCGTTTTCCACGGTATCCGGGACGTGTCTATCGAGACGGCTGATTTCCACTTCCAGATCCGTACCGCGATGATGCTGGCAATGGACGTGGTGCCGGGGATATGGGGCAACCCGGTCTTCCGCCTGCTGCCTGAGCTTGCGCCGATGTGGGACACGGCTATCAATGACGAGCTGCACACACGGATCATGAAGCGCCTGGCGCAGGATTTCCCGCGTCTTCACCAGCGCATTCTTGACGGTAAGGCTGCGCCTGTTTCCGAGCTGGCCATACCGACACGCCTCCTTAACGTTCTGACAAAGGCCGGGTATGAGACGGTTGCAGATGCTGGTGGTGAGTTACCTGACGAGCTGGCAAAAGTGAGGGGGCTGAGTGAGGCCTCAGTGATTGAAATTCGTGCTGCCCTGAACAGCTGGTGCATAAAGTGGGCGCAGGCGAACGGCGACATTGAGAACATCAGAAACCCCAAAGTAAAGCGCCGCTAACCCCTCCTTTCATGCTTTGAAAATCTAAGGGTTTTCTTAGATTTTCATTGCTTCATTACTCCGTTTTGTGTACATTCCTCCCCGCTGACAAGAGCTTTACGGCTCCGTGCAAAAATCATAATAGGCATTTGGCGAATTACTCATAACTGTCTGTTTAATCCGCTCTTTTTCACAAATCAGAGTCTATTCCAGAGTAGGCTTTGCTGTGTGTAGTAGGGTTTTTGGCCCGGTAGTTTCCGGGCTTTTTTTCAGGTTCAGCCGTGAGTGCATCAGGGTGTGCTGACGGCTGAAACGGGGAAAACGCTTTAGCAAGCGAGGCAAACGCACTGCAAATCTGGCGAGGTTTCCTGACCTCATACGTGACGCAAGCGGGCAGGTTGACCAGATACCTAAGTGTCCGCGCCGGGTATGCACCGGCAAGTATTCAGCATGGGTAGCGAAGAGGCCGAACGCAGAAGTTGTTAAGCCCGCCGCCGGTTCAAATCCGGCCCCATGCACCAGTTCGTAACGGGCCGCCCCCGGTTATTAGCTTTTTCCGGGTGTGTTATGAGTAGGGTGAACGGCAAGTAGCCCCTCCTGTCATGGCAGTGAACGCGGTTGATGGACTAATCCCGCGCAAAGAATGCCTCATGAGGCTTAAACATGCTCCCGCCTGATCCTCGTAAGGGATCACTATTTGTGAGCGCGCTGCTACATCTGGCGTTTTACCTGGCGTTTGGCGAAAGATTACCTCTGTCAGCGCGCTCACAAATGGGGGAATGCGGCTATGCGCACGCGGGACGGAGTTACCTGACGTTTTGCAAATTCCTTTACATGACCCGTCCGTAGATTCCGTAACGGACAGCTGGTGGCACCAGCCCCCCATGCACTACACGTCAACACCAGGCGAAGCCCTGTTTACTGGCTAATTTGGCTGGTGGCGGGGCAGGGTATCGGCAGACCTCAACACGCCGTGACGGCTGGGAATGACCAGCTCACAACGGCGAGGACACTGGCAGGTGACTAAAAATAACACCTGGCGCGTGGTTGCTCAGTGTTCTCGACCGTTGTGGTGATCGCTTTAACACACCGTAGGAGTTGTGGATCCGGAATCCACGGGGCGAAAGCCTTGCCTGTGAATTAACACGGGCGGTCAGCGATGGGCTGCGAAAGCAAAGCGGGTTTGAGTCCCGCCTCATTGAACAATCGCGCTAACGGAAAACGGTCACAACAACTCCATTTCCCCACGGCAGGATGCGATATGTCGTTATCAGAGTTTGCTGCAGAGCACCCGTTCCTCACCATGATTTATGCGCTGGTGGCCATCTATGCTATCGAGACGTTCATTAAGGCAGTAAGAGGCGGTAGGAAGAAGCAGCGCCGCAAATAGAGCACACCAACAGGAAAGAGCATTGATGCTTTGCGCAAAGCGCCATTGGACTAGGAATGGTCAGTGCTCTATCCGTTGTGGTGCATTCGCAGTTGCTGCTGCGATCGCAAGACTGGCCCCCGCTTCTTCAGTCGCGTACACAGGGGTTAAAGCCGCCAGTAACCAGGTTGACCAGTCACTTGAGAGGTTATTTGCTGGGTATGGCACCGGCCACCACTAACGCTAAACATGATAATCAGGCATCATCAGGGTAAGACAGTAAGCTAATCCGGACACAATGCGCATGAGTGACAGCCCCTACACAAAGACCATCAGAGCCATGCAGTTTGCCATGTTTCATTGCCTGCTTAATGCCGGACTTTTTGCCGGTCATAAATGGCTTATTGCGCAGCTGGTGGCAGGCTGAGACAGGACAACAGGTAAGAGCGCCTGCAAAGCGCTTTTACCGTTGTGTTGTCGCTTAACGGAAGCAACCGCCGTTCCATTGAATAGCTGTAAAGCCTGATGGGGACAGACGGACGGTAGCCGGTTCGAATCCGGACAGCACAATGCCATTACAGCCACCCGGCCACGCGCCGGCGCAGGCTTCAAATTATCGCCGTGCGTATCCTACGCCGGATTTAACCAGGTGAGATTTAATCACCGGCACCTGCCGGGGATTCTGCACGCCTGCAGGAAGAGAAAACGCATGAAGAAGATCGCACTGATGGGCGCAATTATGGGAAGCCTCAGCTGGATAGCCCGCCGTCCGCCAACCGTTCCGGTCCCGCAGGTAAGAACGCTGCTGGTGGCAGAGACCCGGCCACCCGTGCAGGAAGAGATAGAACAGGGAATACGTCGTTTGGCCACAGACATTACAGGCATGAAAAAGCAGAGACAGGCAACGCAGAAGCGCAAGCAGAAACGAGGCTACTGATAATGATGACCGCTCAACAGTTAAACGCAACCATCGCCATGATTGCAGACGCACAAGCCGACTATGCAGGCGATTACATGGCGCTGCTGACCGTGATCGAACGCCTCGGATATGCCATTACAGAGACGTCTGAGACCAAAAATGACGGATACGCAGCCGTTATCAGCAAAAGCGGCCTGACTATGACCGGTTATGGTGAAACGCTGAACCACGCCGCCTGTGCCGCGCTAATTAAACTGAATGATCTGATCCTTCATAATGAAGCGCTGATAGAGAAGGGCGAACTTAATTTCAGGCAAGAGCATGCACCGCTGGCCGTGGCGCAGCTATGGCTGTCAGAGGGCTGCAAGTTGGCGCGTGCAACATGGAGGAAGGGTGTTTATCTGCGCCTCAGCAGAGGCACGATGCGCGCCGCGCTGAACGGGACAGATATGTACGGCGTACCTGCACGTTACTTTGACTGCAACCCGGAGGCTACTGTCACACAGATGCCCCAGCTTTTACTCATTGACGCAGAACAGCTGACTGTCTCTGACTGGTCGCCTGCTTCTACCGATATTCTCGCAAGCGACTGGAAGCTGGTGTAATGGTAACAGTGAAAGTCAGTATCCAGACGTGACAGAGTAACTTTCTGGATCAGAGCAGTAAGCCAGTACCTGATACACGATCGCCGGCTGAATACTCTCATCCGGCACCGACAACGTACCGCGCATCATTCAAACTCTAAGTAACATATCCGGCTTTCGGGAATTATACTGCCCGACACTATATTTTATGCTGGATCTATTATCGGCCATCAATAGTATTCAAGCATACCGCCAGTACTGCGATCACCACTTCCTGATGAAGCCCACCAGCCAGTTTAGCTAAACGCCTGTCATGGCCGGAATCGCCTGGAAAGCCCGCTTATACCTGCTAATAATGGCGATATTTAAACCATTATCTCTTGTGCGAATTATACAATCCTTAGAATTGCTTGCAGTCAATTCAAGCGGAGCAGTATATGGAGCAAAAGGTGAGCAGTATAGAGGTGGCCGATCTGTTGATTCGCAGGCGGGACTACATGACAGTGGCCGAAGTCACTAAGCTGGTGGAGACTGAATACCCGCACTTAGCGGTGAACACCGGCATTATCTCGAATATCCTGCGCTCCTTTGTTCGTTCGCCATTCGCACAGTGCCGGGTACACCCCGACGCCTATCCCCGCCAGTATCGTCTGGAGGCCATGAACGGCTATATCTTTAAGGTGCGGGGAAGAAAGGATCTGAATTACGACACGCTGTGTGTGGAAAGCGCGACTAAACGCGTCCTGCTGAAGAAGGAACTGGAACAGCTGTCGGTATGCGCACTGGCAAGGGAATTAATGGATATGTGCAGAAGAGGGAGAATAGAAAATACCCCGCTCATGTGAACGGGGCAGTGTGGCTTAGCCTGAAACTCTGTGGCGTGGCAGCTTTAACGCGCTCGATGCAACACCTTTGGGTGCTTCTTCAACGCGTCTGGAGGAATTATCATCGTCATTGTGGGTCACGCTGACTGATTCGCTAACAGGTTCCGGCTGGCTCTCGGCCTGCGCCGGTTGAGCGGCCTCACTGGAACGACTCTCGGCTTGTGCCGGTTGAGCATTTTCAGCTGGTGGCGCTACAACGGGGGCTGCTGCTGGTTCTGCCACTGGTGCTGGTGCTTGTACCGGCTGCATCCCCGGCGTCGGCGGAGTGGTTTCACCCAGGGTGACACTGATTAGCGAAAGCAGGCGCTGTAGCCGCTCACGCTTGGTCATTGTCATGAACGTATCACCGTACGTCTCTTCCATCAGCGCGATGATTGGTGCAAGCCCCATCTGGTCTACTGCATAGCCCGAACGAATAACGTTTATCACAAAGGCGCGCTTTGCGGGATTCGTCTTCAGCTTGTTGTAGTCTTCAAGCATGGAGCGGCTAAATAAACCGCCTTCCTCCAGCCCGGTAAATTTAATCACTTGTGCCATAGTTAGCCCTTCTCATTGGTCCGGCTACGGATATCACTCACAGACGCCGCACTGCTGATATCATCCAGGATATCGGCCTCTGAAGCCTGCAGCGCCAGATAGACGCCACGCGCAATAGCCATTTCAGGGTTATTCGGCACAACCACAACATCATGCCAGCCAGCGGTGTGATCGGTCAGTCCTGACAGCTTGCCAGCGATGTAGTTAGCACCGCCGCCAACAACCAGAACAACGTCAACATCGCGGGTATTACGGTGCAGCGCACGTACGTCCTGCCAGATTTTCTCTGCCAGCTCAGATGCGGCCTGATTGATGACTTCACTGATATCAATACGCTTCGATTTAGCGCTTTCCAGACGGGAGCCGATATAGCCCTGACGAATGATTGCATCAACACTGTCAACGCTGAGATCGGATGCTCCGAAAGATTTACCCAACCTTGCTTCAAACTCTGGCAGCAGCGCATGAACGCGCTCAATCATCTTCTGAACGCCGTGCTCATAGCTGGCCTTTTTCACAGGCATCAGGTCTTTATCGACGAGAGCGATATCACAGGTAAAGCGTCCCAGGTCCACAACCAGCGTCTGCTCAGCGTCAGCCAGCTCCGGATTATCAGCCTGTGCCGAAACGATGGCAGGAACGGCTTCAGGGAATACTTCAACGTGAATGATGTTAGCCGGTTCGCTACCGTCGCGGTAATTTTTGACAGGCGTCTTCAGGCTGGCAACCTTCTCACGGATACGGGCTTCGTTAATCACACCCATAGCGCTGTAGAACTGATTCACCGGCAACGTTTCACCAATGATCACATCACGCCCGCCGAGGCCAGCACGGTGCAGTGCATCGGCAATCAGGACGCGGTGAGCGGGTGAGACCTGATAGTTAGGGTCGCAGGTGTCATACAGGTCATAGCCTTTCTTCATGACGGTGTAGGCGCGCTCTTTGCCGCTGGCATCTGTTGTCAGCCACGTTGACTGTGATTCAGCCGCGAAAGACTGCTGGTGGCCCTCCAGTATCAGTGAAGGGGTAACAGAGGTGATCCAGCGCCCTGTGCCTTCCTCAGCATAAGTCAGTGCTACGTTGCCAGAGCCTGCGTCTACTGCCACTAAAACAGCTTTATTCTTAGTCATTTAATTTTATCCAGTGGTTAATTTCATACTGCGAACGAGCAATCAAAGTACCACATATTCCGGTTTTGTCCATTAGTAAGGGACCAAAACGGCGCGTTAGCTGCGATAGTGATCATTAATGTGATCACTGCAAATTACAGACTCCATACCATCCCGGTTTATTGGCCTCTTTTGAACGATAAACCATGTCCAAAGTTAACTGGGATGACCACAGAAAAGCCTTCATCGAGCAGAAGGCGCAGAACGGGATAACCGTCAAAGAGTACTGTGAGCACTACGGTCTGCCGTTTAACACCGCACGCCGGGAGCTGAACGGCAAAGCGCTGGCCGCAATGCGTGATCAGGCTGGTGATCACAATCATGATCATTCGAGTGATCACGCTTCTGATCATCAAAATGATCACGCTAGGCAAGAAGACCTGATCATCCGTCGTAACGGGCGCAAAGTCAGACACAGCGCGGCTTTAGAGGGGGTGCTGGAACCACGCGCTGACGCAGCAGTCCAGCCTGGCGGGAAGAAAAAGGCCAATGCTTCACATGCCAAAAAGATCATAAATGCCAGTGATCAGGATTCCGGGCACCCAAAGCACACTCCGAAGCCCCGCGGGGAGGGCAAACCGTTTGAGGAAGGACATGAGACTAAGCTGGTGGCCAACCGGCGCGGCTACCCGCGGCCGGAAGATTATGAATCGGCTTTAGAGGTGCTGGGCGAGGGTGTGGAAGCCAGCGCCATGACGGTGCTGTTTGACTCACTGGCCCACATGGACTTGCTTAAGCGCACCACGGCGCGGGCGGTCGAACTGTTTGAGCTGGAAGCCGAAAACCTGAAGAAGGGCGGCAAAAAGGATGATGATGAAGGCGGCGGCGGACCGCATCCCATCCTGAAAATGACAAAGCTGATGATCGAGGTCGGCTATCTCGTCAATGACCATGCCACTCGGGTAGCGGCGATCGCCAGCGGTACCGACAAGAACCGGCGAGACAATGAGAAGCACGCGCTGACGCATAACGCCGGTGAGGTGATCAGCCGTGCCTACGAACTGCGCGAGGAAAAGGACTGGGATTTACTGCAGACGGCTGAGTACATCGAGCGGCACGGTATCAAACTGCCTGAGTCACTATCCAAACGCCTTGAAAACGAGCTCAAGAACGCTGAGCCGCCAGTTGATGAGACCGGTGCGGTCACTGAGGACGAACTGGACCGGGATGCGCGTAAGTTCCGGGAACAACAGGCCACCAGCGCGGCTTTTGTTGAGTCGCGCCGTGCGGAAGTGGCAGCGCTGGTTGATGGCAGCGGATTCGGTGACGTCCAGGCGGACGGAGAGAACCGCGCCGGCGAAACAGCGGGTGAGGGTAATCTCAGTGGCAACTTTGACTATATGGCCACTGCGGAGCTGTACGGAGACGATGACGATATCCCGCCTGATATAGACGTCATACAGGGCGAGGACGACGCCTGATGAGCGGTAAGAAGCGCATAAAGAGCGTCACAACAGACCCGCGCTGGCGCGACATGGTTATCCGCTACCGCTATAACTGGGCGCTGGCCGTCGTTGAGCTGTTTGGCATGATCCCCACCTGGCAGCAGGAAGAGATCATGAACTCCGTACAGGAGACGGGGAGCCAGACTACCGTGACGTCCGGACACGGTACGGGTAAATCATCCCTGACGGCCATGATGCTGCTGATCTACATGATCATGTACCCGGATGCCCGCGTAATCATCGTGGCCAACAAAATCGGGCAGGTTAAGACCGGCGTTTTCAAGTACGTCAAAACCTACTGGGCGAACGCCGCCAGACGTCACCCGTGGCTTCAAAACTACTTTACCCTGACCGACACTATGTTTTACGAGAAGTCGCGTAAGGGCATCTGGGAGGTGCTCTGTAAGGGCTATCGCTTGGGAAACGAAGAAGCACTTGCCGGTGAGCACGCCGCACACATTCTGCTGATCCTCGATGAGGCGTCGGGTATCTCTGACAAAGCAATCGCAATCATGCGTGGTGCGCTGACAGAAGAAGATAACCGCATGCTGATGATGTCGCAGCCTACTCGCCCCAGTGGTTACTTCTATGACTCGCACCATTCGTTAGCCAGACACCCGGATAACCCTAACGGCTTCTGGAATGCCATTGTCCTCAATTCCGAGGAAGCGCCGCACGTTACCCTGAAATTCATCCGTGAAAAGCTGGTGGAGTACGGGGGCCGCGATTCACTGGAATACATGGTGAAGGTGCTGGGCCGCTTCCCGCGCAACGTCAGCGGCTATCTGTTGGGGCGTGACGAGTGCGATCGCGCAGCGCGCCGGAAAGTGTATCTGGAGAAGGGCTGGGGATGGGTGGCCACCGCCGACGTCGGTAACGGGCGCGATAAGTCGATCCTCAACATCTGCAAGGTATCCGGGTACGGCGATGCGCGCCGCGTCGTGTCGTTTAAGCTACTGGAAATGCCCGGCACAATGGACCCGATCTCGTTCGGTGACTACATCGCCAACGAATGCACCCAGGAGCGCTATCCGGGCATTACCATTGCAGTAGATGGCGACGGCGTGGGTTCGGGTACGCTCAAGCAGCTGGAGCGCCGGGGCGTTAATGCAATCAGTATCCGCTGGGGCCAGCCGCCTTTCAGTAAGAAGGTGAGAGAGCGATTCAAGAATCAACGCGCCTGGTCGAACATCATGGCCGCTGACGCGATCCGGTCGGGCCGGATGCGCATTGATATGTCACAGCACACGGCAGAGCAGGCCTCAAAGATTCCTTACTTCATGGATGAAATGGGGCGGATCATGATGGTGCCGAAGCCTCAGATGCGTCAGAAACTAAACATCAAATCGCCTGACCGCTGGGATACTTACTGCTTCATCTTCCTGATTGGCTACCGTCCGGCAGAGGCCGAACTGAGCGAAGATATGGCTGACTTTACTCAGAGTAAACTGGATGAACTGTCAGAGCTGGACGCGCTGCTTGGCTGACCACCAGCAGGCAACCACTATAGTCAGCAATCGACTGAAATTTGGTCAGGCCGACTGATTTACGGCCACAAAAAAGGGCGCTTATGCGCCCTTCTGTTTTCCCTGCTGGTGGCAGAATATTCGTTATTATTTTTCCTGATTTTTCAGGTTACTTTCCAGCTCGCGCAGGAGGCTGTACATGTTGCGCATATTCTTTCCGGCGCGTGGCTCTTCGCCACCGTAGCGCTTGCGGATCTCCGGCATGGTCAGCTGTTCGGTATCGCCTGCAGCAACCTTCTTCTCTAGCAGCGCCCAGTCGTATGCTTCCAGCTTTTCCAGCAGGTCACGGTTTTCGTCGATTTCAGCCTTGAACAGACGTGCTTCTTGCGCGTCCTTTGCCTTCGCAATCTTCGCCTTTGCCCTGGTCTCAAACTGAGTGCGGCGCGTGTTCACCGTATAGGCCACAGAAGAACGCTGAGCGGCCAGCTGCTTGCTGTAATCCACGTCTTCCATCGTGTACAGCTTGGCATTCGGCAGTACTGAGCATGCCACAGGGGAAATCGCGTCGTAAGAGGACGTGTAACCGCCGTTGCTGTTAACGTTCAGCCTGATATCACGCTCTTTGTTCAGCTTTTCACCGTAGATAAGCATGCCGTGCGCGCCATAACGAAACGATTCGCCCTCGTCTTTTTTGTCGTCGGTGTAGCGCGCAGTCACCTGAATGTCAGAGTAGTTGCTGGTGCGGGCGCGGTACATTGCGCCAGGCGCTGCGGCTTCAAACGCCTTCATTTCGTCTTCCAGTGACATGATGGCACCGGCAGCGAACGGAACCTTGCGCAGCTTGCCGATCTGCTTCTCATAACGCTTCAAGATATCTTCGCGGGTGTGGTTCGCGGTCGCCGTAGCGCGGAAGCGGTTGATAGTGACGTGCTTCGGCTCAACGATCAGGGTCGGCACCGGCAGGTAAAGGTTAGTCGTAATAGCGATAGAGCGCGCCTGACGTTTCTCTTCTGCCAGGTCGGCAAAGCTCTGCCAGTCGGCCAGCAGGTGCTCTGCGCGCTGAAAGGTCTTCTTGTCAGTAATAAAGCCGATCGGGCGGCATTCTTCGCCCATAGCGTTTTTATCAATGAAAATCTGGTTGTCCGTGATGAGAGTCAGCCACTCTTTTTGTACCTGTAGAAAATGTTTATAGCGCTTTTCAAATTCTACATCGCTGAAGTTAGGCATAATTGTATTCCAAAAAAATTAATGAGCGGTGCAAGTCTCTCTGGACTTAATGGTGGCGAATATAGACAGAATCAGTAGACATGTAAAATTAACTCTCCTTAGAATTGCAATAATAAGAATAGTCTGCATTGTGCATCTGTCAGATATTTCTGCTGTACACGCTTATTAATGAAACTGTGTGTTCAGGGTTGTGTAACAGGTATCAGGTGCAAAGCGCCTGGGCCAATGGTCCCGACTGATAATAGTTACCTTTAGCAATCAATTTGCATGCCAAATGATCATATATGAAGGCATGGTGCCGATCACGAACAATAACGTAACGAATTTGCAAATTTTTCGATTTGGCTACTCTTGCAGGTAGTCACTGTACAAAAAGTGTCGAAATATGAAACTTTAAATAATAAGTCTTATATAAAGTTTCCCCTGATTCATGTATGCTTGATCAGTGGTTGATGATCAAATGATCAAGTAAGCGAAGCCGCTGGCAAAATTTATGCTTTCTGAGCGGTTTTGCATCAGGCGTCGCTACGTGAAATCTGACGCATCACACCCCTGCTGTTTTCGTAGATTTCGCGTAGCGTTGTCTCTCTGATTTGGGATGAAATATATAAATGAAACATCTGGCTCAAATAAAGACCGGCGCACTCCCGGCAGAATTAACGCCGGAAGATATTGCTAATAACCTGCGGAGATTCATCGCAGATAAGGCCGCTTATTCCGAGAATACTTTCCGCGACCTGTTATCCGTTATCCGGCGCTGGGCCTTCTGGTGTAACGAGCGCGATGTGGGCTACCTGCCGATCGACCCCGAGCTGGCGCGTGAGTACTTTCTGCAGATGGCAGAAAGCGGCCTGGCATCGAGTACGATCGACAAACACTATGCCATGATGAACATGCTGTGCCGGGAAAGCGGCCTGCCGGATCTCCGGGGAAGCGTGGACCTGAAACGCTCCATGAAACGCATCCGCCGCGAGGCCGTGCTGCAGGGTGAGCGCACCGGCCAGGCTGTGCCGTTCCGCCTGCCGGACCTGCAGCTGCTGTCGCACCTCATGGGCCGCTCCGACCGGCTGACCGATCAGCGCAACCTGGCGTTTCTGTTTGTGGCCTACAACACCCTGTGCCGTATGTCCGAACTCAGCCGCATCCGGGTGCGCGACCTGGATATCAGCGACAGTGGCCATGTGGTGATCAACCTGTCACACACTAAAACGATGGTGACGGCCGCGGGCGTGATCAAGCACCTCAGCCGCGCCGCTGCCGGTCATCTGATGCACTGGCTGGAGCTGTCCGGGCTGATTCATCATCCGGACGCGATGGTTTTCGGCCCGGTCCGCCACAACAACACGGCTGGCGTGTCGGAAAAGCCAATGTCTGCGCCGGCGACCGAGAAGATTTTCAAAGACGCATGGGATCTGCTGGGGAAAGAGCCGGTGCAGGACAACAAAGGCCGCTACGCCAAATGGTCCGGCCACAGCGCCCGCGTGGGTGCCGCGATGGATATGGCCGAACGTGACGCGACGATTACTCAGATCATGCAGGAAGGCACCTGGCAGGATCCGAAAACCGTTATGCGCTACCTCCGCCGCTCTGAAAGTCAGAAAGGAAAAATGTCGGGAATACTGGACGGAGAATAGAGATTTATATTTATTTAAATCTAAAGAAATAATAATTGTAACGTTACCATTTATCCCCCACAATTCGGGCCATCCCGCATCCTGCGAATACCGATGGCCAGACAACAAATCTTACTTACGCGCACGTTCTCCATTGACGGCCACCAGCTGACCTTTACCGCCATCGAGCGCGGCGGAGTGGCGCTGGTGGAATACGGCGTGTCTACGCTGTCAGAAGCCGCACCACTGCTGACCCTCGAAAAACCCAGGATCGACCAATACAGCGCCTGCTACTACGTGGAAAACATCACCGACCGCGCCGCAAATAAGCTACTGGAGTATTTCAGAAGTGAATTTGCCGCAGTTGTCGGGCTGGTGGACCGCGCTTTCACCCAGCAGGAAACCAACACCTTAAGCAGCCGGGAACGGCTCTTTACGGGGAAATAATGTCTGTTACCGGCAACGTCGTTAACTTCTTCGTGGCTGTGGCAATGGCACACGACGTCTCTAACCCTATCGGCTCCTATTCCAGCGGTTCCTACGTTGATTCCTGCACCGGGCAGTACTGGGGCGAGGAAATATTCAGGCACCCCAAAACCGTCGCATCCCTCGCTAAATACGGCGCGATCGAGTACGCCCGCGACCCGGACCAGGGCGAAGTCATTCGCTTTGAAGACCGGCGCGAAGTGCTCAGCGAGTTTGCGCGTGGCTACGCCGACGCAGAGGACGGCCAGTGTACCGAGGAAGGCGCGATCGAGTCTGTCGTGCCGCATGCCTACCTTTCAGGAGCGCAGTTCTGCCGCAGGCGCAGCAATCTGGGCGGCATGGCCTTCAGGCTGGATCAGGGGCGCGCGTGTCACGGCGTGGTGTGCGTTGATACGGGTGAGAAGTGGACGCAGGACTAAAGAAAAAGGGAGCCATTGCTGGCTCCCTTATCCCGTTCGTTCTGGTTCAAACGTTAACCACTGGATGTAGGTATCCGAAATAAACCAATGGCAAGGATAACAGAACATTGAAGCGCCTTTTACCAAAACTCAAAGTTTTTCGCGCCCGATATCCGGAAACGGCCTCAGCTGTGCTGATGCTGCTGAAGGATGAGCGTATCGCCACGCGCCGCCGCTTTACCCGCGCCCTGCCGGACACGTCAACGCACGTCATCCGGGGAACGCTGCTGGACCTCCTTAAAAATGGACTGATCACGCGATCCATTGATAACGAGTACAGCCTAGCGGTGACGCCCGCGTATGCCGCCAGACTGACGCCCCTGAAAATGGGGAAGACCGAAGAGTACATTCTGATGCTGCTCGATCAGAACCGGTACATCACCGCCAGACAGGTGCGCCAGGAGTTTGATGTAAGCCATTCCCTCTTCCTGCAGTCCGTGAAGAAACTGATTGCACGCGGGCTGGTGGAGTACACAGACGTCCCACTTTATGAGGACTCTGTTCGTAAACGCCGCCACTACACCTTTAAATCACCGGAGTTAAGTCATGCCACAAGTTAATATCAAACGCCTCACACCAGACGCCGAATTGCCGTTCCGAGGTTCGGACGGCGCTGCAGCGTGGGATATCACCGCGCTGGACGTGAAACTCAACGTTGTACAGACGCCAGGCGCGGCCCGCCAGCCGCGTGCATGGTGGATCACAACCGGACTAGCCGTGGAGATCCCGCCAGGCTACTGCATGAAGATTTATCCCCGTTCCGGTCTGGCGGCGGATAACTTCCTGCGCCTGGCTAACAATGTGGCCATTATCGACAGTGATTACCGTGGCGAGATCAGACTGCGCATGATTGCTGATGAAGGTGGCCAGTTCATTGAGCCGAAAGCAGGTATGGTCATTGCGCAGGCGATGATTGAGAAATTGGAGGCTGTCACCTGGATAGAAGTCGATACCCTGTCCGAGACCAATCGCGGCGATGGCGGCTTTGGCTCTACCACGCCGGTACAGACCGATCCGGCCCCTATTGAAGACTCAACTGTGACCACCCCGGCAGATTCGCAGGAGCCCGCGCCGGTAGACGACGCTTCACCGGTTGAAGAGCCAGCAGCGACCAAGACCACCAGCACCGCGACCGTCACCAAAAAGACCACCAGCAAATAAGGCCCGATCATGACCAAGTACATTATCAGCAAAAGCACGACCATTGAGCTGAACGAAAAGAACGAAATTCGTACGGAAGATATTGATATCGCGCTTCTGGCGTCGCTGGGCTTTGAGCCTGAGAATGTCGAAGGTGTAACGGTATGGGTTAACAAAAATGATCGTTACTGGCTGCTCAATGAACAAAACTTACCGAACGACGACGCAGAGCGCGAAAAAGCGATTGCTGCGATTAATCAGATGACCAACGCACGGCCTCTGTCACCGGCACTGGATCTTAGCTTCTCTCAGGTACTGATGCGTCAGATACCCATGAACGTTACTGGCGAGGCATTTGTTTCTGGTTCACTGACCGGACAGTGGCGTGCAGAAACCATTACTTTGCACAATCCATATGATGTAAAAGCACATGGCATTCTTGCAGGTAAGATGCAACCAATGAGCTTTGCGCACCCTTCTTTGTCCGTAGCCGTAGCCATTCTATTTCTTCAGGCATTAGGGGTTGGCCAGCGTGCTTATGTTTACATCCCGGATAGAGCGGATAGTCAGCCGCAGCTGCTCTATGTGACTGCACAAAATGAAAAAGGCCTGAAAGATTTAGTGCCTGAAATCTGTCTTTACCGCATGGAAAATCTGGATAAGTATGCGGTGATCGGATTTGATCAAGATATGGTGCAGGATGCCTGTGAAAAGGCACAGCTACAGCGCACTATCCTGCTGGCAAAGGCGAAAACCGACGCCCCACAGCCTGAGCCGGAGCTGGTGGCCGCAGCGCCAGCGGCAGAACCGCAGAAAGCGGAATAAAAGGCGTTAAGGCCTGCCGGAATTACCGGGCGCAGGTGTATCGGGCTGGTGGCTAAATAGATTGATATATTCTAAGGGCTTGCTAATTTGTTGATGCACTTCTTAACCTGTGTTGCCATTAGCTTTGCTCCGAAGCCCCCTAACAGGGGCTTTTTTTTTATGCCGCCCAATCAGAAGTAAATAGAAGGTCTTTAAACATGTATGAATTTTTCAGTACCTGAAAGATGATGGAAGGTCTTAGAGCATTGATCGAATTATTAGTATATTGCTGATGATGATATAGGTAGTTTGATTGACCTGCTCCCCGTTGATTAGTACACACCAATGTTAGTAATGTCTTCATAAGCCACATGAGGACATCCCCATGAAGAAGCGTTTTTCCGACGAACAGATCATCAGTATTCTCCGCGAGGCTGAAGCCGGGGTTTCGGCCCGGGAACTCTGCCGCAAGCATGCTATTTCAGATGCCACCTTCTACACCTGGCGCAAG
>Ga0308162_1001588_pt1 | contig 17473 bp, 25 predicted proteins | sample PhySR2_FD_201370 | JGI IMG/M metagenome (GOLD analysis project Ga0308162, IMG submission 201370) | Phyllosphere microbial communities from UC Gill Tract Community Farm, Albany, California, United States - DLSLS.R2 | ecosystem: Host-associated > Plants > Phyllosphere > Unclassified | place: USA... | reverse complement strand
TCGAAGGTGACGGTATCGGTGTAGACGTTACCCCGGCAATGCTGAAAGTGGTTGATGCCGCTGTTGAGAAAGCCTACAAAGGCGAGCGTAAAATTTCCTGGATGGAAATTTACACCGGTGAAAAATCAACGCATGTTTATGGCCAGGATGTCTGGCTGCCAGCCGAAACGCTGGACCTGATCCGCGACTACCGCGTAGCCATTAAAGGCCCACTGACCACCCCGGTCGGCGGCGGTATTCGTTCCCTGAACGTCGCACTGCGTCAGGAGCTTGACCTGTACGTGTGTCTGCGTCCGGTCCGTTACTATCAGGGCACCCCAAGCCCGGTTAAACATCCTGAACTCACCGACATGGTTATCTTCCGCGAAAACTCAGAAGATATTTATGCGGGTATCGAGTGGAAAGCGGACTCTGCTGATGCAGAAAAAGTGATTAAATTCCTGCGCGAAGAGATGGGCGTGAAGAAAATTCGCTTCCCGGAACATTGCGGTATCGGCATCAAGCCGTGCTCCGAAGAAGGGACCAAGCGTCTGGTTCGCGCAGCCATTGACTATGCTATTACCAACGACCGTGACTCCGTGACCCTGGTTCATAAGGGTAACATCATGAAATTCACCGAAGGCGCGTTCAAAGACTGGGGCTACCAGCTGGCGAGCGAAGAGTTCGGCGGTGAGCTGATCGACGGCGGCCCATGGCAGAAAATCAAGAACCCGAACACCGGTAAAGAGATCATCATTAAAGATGTGATCGCCGATGCGTTCCTGCAGCAGATCCTGCTGCGTCCTGCCGAGTACGACGTTATCGCCTGTATGAACCTCAACGGTGACTACATCTCCGATGCGCTGGCTGCACAGGTTGGCGGTATCGGTATTGCGCCAGGCGCAAACATCGGTGACGAGTGCGCGCTGTTCGAAGCGACCCACGGTACTGCACCAAAATATGCAGGCCAGGACAAAGTGAACCCAGGCTCTATCATCCTGTCCGCAGAAATGATGCTGCGTCATATGGAATGGTTCGAAGCCGCAGACCTGATCGTTAAAGGTATGGAAGGCGCGATTAACGCCAAAACCGTAACCTATGACTTCGAACGACTGATGGAAGGCGCTAAGCTGCTGAAATGTTCAGAGTTTGGCGACGCGATTATCGCGAACATGTAATCCACTCGCTGGATTAAATGACAACGGGAGCCAACTGGTTCCCGTTTTTATTATTAGTTTTCGAACGGTTATCAAAATTTTATCAAAATAAATTATCAAAACTCCCTCCCTAAACAGCTATTGTTGTCCATCCTTTACCGCGATCATCGTGGTACCGCGCTGTCTGATTAGGCGATTTATGTCCAAGCAACTTTTGGGTATCGACACCCTGAGCCTCATAAAGACGTTCTGCTAAAGATCGTTGTTCGTGGAACGTCGCTGGAGTGCCGTCCCCCCAGTTTATTTCTGCTTTATCCCGCGCCTTACTGAAATTCGTTGTTATGGTATTCGACTTTACCTGGGATCCACGCTCTGCCACTGAGGTAGAACGAAAGAAATGAATCAGATAAGGGCTCACCGCATAATCACGGCAGCGTGCAACCACATCCCTCAGACACCAGCCAATCGCATCCAGTCGCAGGGAGAGAGGGATTGCAAGTTTGCTCCCGGTTTTTTCCTGAACAACATGAAGATGGTCATCCCAAATATCGCTAAATTTCATGTTGGAAATATCACCGAGTCGCTGAGCTGTAACGAGTGCCAGGAGCATTGCATTTCCCATGTATTGATGTTTAGCATCAGCTATCTCGAAGATTTTTTTCCACTCCTCAAGATTTAAACGCTGCCTGGTAATTCGTCGCCGGGGTTGTTTGGTTGCAAGGGCAGGGTTATAACCTGGCGGGACCTCACCGTAATGTTGCGCCTCCTTAAAAACATCGATTAATACCGAACGTATTACCTGAGCCATTCTTGGCTGTCCCTCTGAAACATAGGTTTCGAGGATTTGAGCAATATCTCTTACATCTACAGCAGAGATCAGTTTCATGCCTACAGTTTCACGAAGTAATGCAACTGGTTTGGCCTTTTGCTTATGGGTGTTCGGGCGGATGTCGCCACTCTCTAGTCTTTCGTCCTGTATTTTCCAGTAGCGGTCAAGCCATGTATTGGTTGTTATCGCTTTTCCTTTGCTGGTGGCTATCCTGTCACTTATAGCCAATACTTGCCTGGTTCGTTGTTCAGCCAATCGGGCATTAGCTTCAATGGCAATTGCTGTTGCTTCAGCCTCGTCGGTTCCGAGGCTGTGGAATTTACCGGTGATTGGGTGCTTATAGCGCCAGTATACTTTATTAACTTTACGGCTAAATAACGGATAAAGATTAGGTACTTTAACGTTATTTTTACGTGGACGTGCAGCCATCAGACAGTATCCTTTGAAGCATTGGCGAATCAGATTTTTTAATCACGGGCTGAGCCAGGTTACCTGTAATTTCGGCATCTTCTCTTACCCGCCAATAGCGACCTTCTTTTTTGGCCGGCGGGTTGAACATGCTCTCCTTTGCGTATCGGCGCAACGTATTTAAGCTGGGTGGATTACTCCGGTACTTTTCTGCGGCCCATTCTTCTAAAGTCAGCATTTGAAGCATGTGATTTACCTCATAATGGCCCATTTCTGGGCCATATTCTGAATTTAAAAAATCAGTGTTCAGTCAGGTGCTGCCAGATTGCAGACACATATTTCACCTGGTGGCGGGCATCTGAAATAGCCTTATGTGGTTCTCCTTCGAACGGGATTTCATAGCGGGGCGTATATCCCACGGCTTTACCCAGTTCGACGATGGTTCTTACATCGCGATTGTTCCAGTGTTTCCAGGGGCAGGGGATTCCAGTCCGGTCATATGAATCTTTGAGTAGGATGTTATCGAAGCTGGCGCCATTCCCCCAAACCTGTACTGAGTCTTTGCCATTCGCTGCGTTCTCAGCGATAAAGTCCTTAAACTGGAGCAGAGCATCATCCAGCGGGATAGCATCATCCATAACAATTTCTGAACGTGCTTCAGGCGTTGCCTTTAACCAAAAAATAATCGTTGAGGCATCAGGAACGCCGCCCCATTCCATAGCTGATTCGAGAGAGATCACTTTATAAAATTCAGGCCCCGTCTGACCGGATGCCGGGTCGAAGAATACCGCTCCGATGGAAACAATTGGCGCGTCGGGCTTTTTGCCCAGGCTTTCAACATCTACCATAAGGTGCGTAAAGAGCTTATCAGCCACGTCATCATTATTATGACCGGAATTACTATTTAGGGCAGTTGCGTTGCTATCATTTTCAGTAGAGCCTTCGCCTGCGATAACTTCTTCCTCGCCCTCTGATAACGGAGCGCCGTACGTGGTTTCATCATTGCCAGTTTCTTCCATCTGCACATTATCTATGTACTCCGCCGCGGTATTAGGTTGGTCAGCTGCAATGATGCTGGTGGTCAGCCCTTCAATAGAAAAAAGACCATTGCCAACTTTTTCGAGAACCGGCTGCGTATCTCCGTCGATCTGGGCTTCCTCATTTTTGCCGCTAGTTTCAGGACCACCAGTTTCAACCGCTGAGTCAGTTGCTACCTCGTTTGCCCAGCTAACCTCAGGGTTATGACGCGCAGCCACAAGAGTTTCATCTGATGGTGCAGAATGATTGCTTTCAGTTAGGTTCGCATTGATGTATCCGCTGAGACGTGCCGGATACAGGTAATATTCTGGGTGAGCGCTGCGGATAAGAGCAAAGATAGCCGCACGCGAATAATCCAAAATCCCTGGAGTTGCACGAAGTGCTTTAGACCATTCTTTGAACGGACTTTCTTTTTTGCTAACGATCTCTTTTGCCCGGCGGAAGACACCACCAGGCATGTCGTAAATGTTGAAATCCATTGGCAGCGTGGCCAGAGCAATCTCTAAATCAAGAGTGTCGAGATCATGTTTCAGGTCAGGATTTCTGTCGGTTTTGTTTCCTCCGCCAGCATTTGTGCCGCTTTCAGTACGCTGTATTCCTGAAACGCGATTACCTTTAGCCCATTCTTTTACCAGCAGGCCGCGGTCAATATGCTCTGTACCGAACCATGCCTTGAAGAACTGGATCACTACTGACAACTCAGTGCGTTTTCCATCCTCAGGGAAAATGGTTTTAAGGTCATCAACCACTTTGGATATGTCATATTCTGTTGCAGACTTGAATGGCTCGACATTTTCAGCCGCCAACAACATGTTCTGGACATAGCTGTTATCTACATCCATTTCGAGCTGTTGGATCACTTTCTTTTGATCGGCGTCGATGTGATAGGCGTATTCATCTGTAATAAATTGTGCCAAGATGCGCTGCCGCAACGGCAACGTAGCTACTGTGGTCAGTACTGGCATCTTCGCACCGCTGGAATCGGTACTGACATTCTCAGTCTGCTCTGAAGTGTCCTCTCGGACTTCCTCTGTCAGCTGCTTAATTTTCCAGGTTCGCTGGTCCGCGTCCAGTTCGTAGCGTTTGCACCAGGTGTAATCCACTGCACTTTCTTCGGGCAGGTCGTTATACACCGGAAAATCGGTGCGGACAGGCTTGACATAATCCTTGCCGCGGCCGGTTTCAATGCCTGCATCTTCCAGGTCAACGTCCAGCTGCAAATTGGCGCGGGCTTCTGATTTAGCGGTGAACCAGATCACGGCATCCTCTTTGCCTGATTTCTGGGTTGCTTTAATAAAATAGAAAAATTCCATATCGGGTCCTTAATTTTGGTTGTAAGATACCCGCAGCTAATGATTGCCGCCTTGGGTAGTGGTCATTGGTCAAAACTCGATTCCGGAAAGCTTTGGTCGGCTGACCGGGTACTTAACCCGCCTTGCGCGGGTTTTGTGCTTTAAGAGGACACGTCTGGATCTCGCCCGTATCCCGGGTACTCTTTCAGTGCTGCTTTCGGTGTGGCGCGAGCTTCTTTGGCCGGTTGCTTAATGGCAAGCTTCATTGCTGTGGCGAAGGCGTTGCAGGTCTGCTCGATAAATTCGATTTCAAACCCGTGCTCAGTACAAACCTCATTAATCACATCGTCAGAAACCTCATCGTAGAGAGCCTCTTTAACTTCAAGTACAGGCAACACGCCGATTAACTGTTCTGCTGGCGCAGTGCTGAATTTTAGTGCCAGATCGTTTGCTGACATATACCCTCCGGAAAAAGGGCCCGCAGTGTGATGCGGGCAAAGTTAACTTTTCCAATTTAACCAGAACAGGTCATCGTCTCCTGTTTGGTTGCGATGGCGGTATTACCATCACGATGCCATGTGCACATGGCATCAGGCTGGTAACAGCCATTGGTCAAAACTCGATTAAAACTTAAAAGCTGGCTGTTGGTCGTCAGCCGGTTTGTATGGGAGACACTCTCCTTTAACGTGCTGCTCTTTGGCTGCAACATCACAACCAGATTTGGTTTGATAAATGCCAAGCATGATGTCTGAACATTCCCCGGTGAGGGCACAGACGGTTACGATCAAAGCAAAGAAAGAGCTCATGCGTTTAACTCTGGATTGCCTTTGATGCAAAGCACCCACCACAGAAAACGGAATGGTGCGGTGAAAGCATTCCCGCGAACGGCCTGAATGCGTGCTGGCTGACGTGCGAAATCAATCATGGTTCTCTCCTGTGTGCCCTTAACGCCAGGCTGGCGGAACGGTAAACCTGCTGCGCGATTGTATTGTCATCTCATCCGGTGTTTCGTATGCCGCCGGCAACTACTTCGTGGGCGTCCTGCCTGGATGACTTGGTGTGTTTATAGTAAAACTCAATATGTGATATCAAGTCAACACGTGATGTGTTTTTAATGGGTAAATTTTTTTAAGGCATATGATTAAGACACAAAAAAACCAGCCTTCAGGCTGGTTTCAGGGGTTGGAAGTACGCTCAGTCTTCAGAGGATTTAAAACGACCTCGAAGGTACTTTTCCACATAGTCATCAATTTCTTTCAATCGAACCTGAAACAAATCGATCATGCGTTCTTGCTCCGCTTCAGGAAGCTGGTCAAACAAATCTATCAATCTTCTGTGTTGCGGAGTTAACCACCCCTGCGTTGATTCAGGCCCAAATATTAACTCTGCCGGTGGTATTCTAAGAGCTTTTGCAAGAGCTATCGCATCATCAATACCAATAGCTCTGCTGGCTGATTCATAATTGCCAACCCGAGATTGTGCCCACCCACATAGCTCTGCGAGTGCCTTCTGAGATAACCCCTTTTGTTCTCTGGCTTGTTTAAGCCGCGCAGCAATTCGTTCATTAGTATTCATAAAATCGTTTTACCACGTTGCGTGTTATTGCTCAAAAACATATAGTGTTGACATAGAAACACGCAGCGTGTTTTAATCCTGTTCATCGATAAGCACGAGGTCAAATATGAACAACATAGCGAGCGAGAGACAATCTCTCGGACTTACTCAAGAGCAGTTGGCACTGATGTTTGGGTGGCGCCAATCGCGCATATCGAACTATGAAAATGGTACGCGTAAGCCAAACCTGAATGATTGCCGCCGCATAGTCGAAAAATTTAACGAGCTAGGGTCTCAATGCACCCTTGATAGCGTTTTCCCACCTAATTCACAGCAGGAGTGAATCATGCACCAACTCTCGTATGAACATTCTATTCCCCAGAATTTTGTTTCTCTGAAAACAAATAATCAGTTTGCTCCTACTCGAAGAGACTCAATACGCAGTCGCACTATCTTTGAGGCTGTTCGGCAGTGGGAGGCAACGTTGCCAGGACAGGCGCAGGAAAAGATTGCACAGCTGGTGGCTGAGCAATGGAAAAAGGCTGGAGGGCGAGGAATAGCGGTCAATAAGCAGAATCTATTTCGCTATCTGAAAAATGAAGGTGGATCTGAGAAGTACACCTCTTACGTCATGCAGTTGTCGGGATCGATTGTAAAAGCTATGCCGGTTGAGATCGCCAGAAAATTTGGACTCAGTAATGCCAGAACGGAGGCCGAGCTGGTGGCGAACGCCATAAAAGAATGTAGCGATGCGCACCAGGCTAAGTTACTCGGCGCACCGTTGCAGAAACTTGAGAAAGAGATTCGTGAAGCGGCAATTGCATTATTCAACATGTTACCTACTGATGCGGCGGGACCACTACTGGCGAGCATAAGCGCCGTAGCGCCGCAATTTCTTTAATCGAGTTTTGACCAATGAAATTAGCCCGGAGGCTTCATGAGCATTGATGCAATGCGGTGGGCCAAGAAAGTTAAGACCGGAAAATCATCCAGTAAGGCGCTCCTGACTTGGCTGGCTGATATGTGCGGCGCTGACTTGTGCGCTTATCCCTCTGTCGCTGCGCTTGCAGAGGCTACAGAGATGGACAGAAAGACAGTGCTGGCAGGATTGCAGCACCTGCAGGAAATCGGTCTGGTAGTCGACACAGGCGAACGTCGTGGCAGGACAAAGCAGATACCTGTTTACAGGTTGGTTGGAGTGGAGGAGAGCATTCCTGAAACAGAACAGGCCCGAAATCGGGACCGTTTAAACGATACCAAAAAAGGTACTGTTCAGAGAAATGGTTCCGAAAACGGGACTGTTAATACAAACAGTGCCGTTAACGGGACTGTTACTGGGGACAACAATACCAAAATCGGGACTGTTAACAGTTCAGATTTTAACCAAAGAGTCCCGTTTTTTCCTTTAAACAGTCCCAAAAACGGGACACGGAATCTACCAAGGAACCATAAAGATCTAAACCCCACACATAACGAACCGGTCGAACCTGTTGTTCCAGAATACCCAAATCAACCTGGTATTGGATTTGGACCACAGCAGCCATTTGGAAAATTTCAGATGCATCAAGACTGGAAACCATCGGTCGACTTTGAACGTCAGGCAGTTCTGTGGGGGATGCCGCTGAAGGCGGGAATCAATTTTGAAGCGGAGCTAAGCAGCTTCATCGCCTACTGGCAAGCCGAAGGGAAAGTTTTTCATCAAATCCAGTGGGAGCAAAAATTGGCCCGCCATCTGGATCGCGCAAAGGTTCAACCAAAACCACAGTCCGGAGGTACCGACAATGCAGCAGTTCGATCAGAGCCAACAGCATCCCGAGCTGTTCAGCAAATTCAATCAGCACACGCAGAGTGGCGACGCCGGAACGGACTTGATGGCGACGGAAACGGCATGGCGGCTATGGCAGGTGATGGGGGAAATCTTCTCGAACCGATGGACGCAGAAGAATGGGGCAGAGCCTACGGCCCTCTGGATAGCTCAGATAGGTTCGATGACTGAGGCCCAGATCAAACTGGTTTGCCAGCAGTGCATGGACCGTTGTGCGGTGGGTAATACGTGGCCCCCGGATCTGGCAGAGTTCGTATCGCTGGTTTCTGAGAGTGGGGCTAACCCGTTCGGGCTTACATCGGATCGGGTGATGGCTGAATACCGCCGTTGGCGTAACGAATCATATCGTTTTTCAGGAAGTGATAAATACCCTTGGCCGCAGCCTGTGTTGTATCACATCTGCATCGAAATGCGCAGGACTGGCGTAGAGCGCCAGATGACTGAGGGGGAACTGAAGAAACTCGCTGAGAAGTTATTAACCAAATGGTCGAAGCACGTGAGTAACGGGCTGTCGGTTCCACCAATCCGTCGCCAGCTTGCTGCACCGCAGCATCCGGCAGGGCCAACTCCGGCACAGCTGCTGATGGAAGAATACAAGCGCCGCAAAGCGGCAGGTTTAATCAACTAATCGAGTATTGACCAATGACCAAAACATTAACCCAAAAAGAGCAGGTAGCGGTATTTGTGCGCTACCAACCTAACTGTACCGTTGGCGACGTTTCTGAAGCGCTGGACATGGCTGGAGGTACAGCAGGAAAGCTGTTGCGAGAACTCAGTGACGAAGGGGTAATCATTCGCTCACGGAACAGCGTGCAATACACGTACCGGGCTGTTCCCCACGCCGATATACCGGATGTGGCACTGCCTTGCATGGTTGAAAAAAGTGATCCGGTCAGGATGCAAGCTGCCGAGCAGAAAGCGAAGGCTCTGGAGGAAAAGGGGCTTTGGCGTAGGGCCGCAGCGGTTTATTCGGACATGTTTGGCATCGCCGGAAGTGCTGTTGAGGTTGCCCGCATCGCCAGGCGTCGCAAAGACTGCCTGCGTCAGGCAGGGAGGTCGTGACTATGGCGAGCAAAAATGTCTGGGCGATTATCCACGCTATCCAGCGTAGCGGTGAAAAACATCGGTCAGCGCAGACACCCGGTCTACGTCATGCAGCAAGGTGGCGAAACACGCATAAAGCCGTTGCCGTTGGTACGTCAGAAACCCAGCGTTGTTGTGCCGCCAAAACTGGCTGGGCGATGGATTCCAAAAAAACAGCTGGAGTTCGAGAGCATTACACCCAATAAACAGGCGGATACCGCGTGCAGCTGTACCAACAGAATATTTCAGGAGTGCCGCAACAGCGCGGCGATGAAGCGAGTATTGATGGTTTGGGGGAAGGTAGGGGTATGAGCATGGCTGAAAAATGCAAACGTTGCACAGTTGGCATGATCGGCGAAAAGCCTATCCTCGCTGGTGGTTGGCAAGCTGCTGCTGCTGACTTTGACAAGGTTATCGACGAATGGAACGAGAAGACAAAGCGCTTCGCCGTTCCGCACCCTGGATTCGCTAGAAAATTCTCTTACTGCCCTATGTGCGGTAACGAGATTAAGGACTAACCCATGAGCACTATTACCAGAGAATTCACCAAAGAGCAGTTGAAAAAGGCAGCCCTGGAAGAAATCGTTGGGTGGAAATGTGCAATCGTAAAAGCACCCGATAACGCGAAATATCACCAGTGGTTACAACTGGCTGAAATCACGCTGGCATCGCTTGACGCCCCGCTAGTTGGCTACATCGACGCTGAATACGCAAACCTCCCAAATTCTGGCACCTTAGAGTCATGTTCTGTGTATGCCGAACCGAGAGAAGGATGCATTGCGGTTTATGCCGCCCCTACAGCGCCGATAGTGCCGAAAGATTCGGCTGTTGAGTCGTTCGTATCTGACCTGATGAAGAGGATCGACAAAATAACTGGCGAGCGTCACAGTGTCGCCACATTCAGTGCTTTGCGGGTTAGCATTGTAGAAGCCTGCCGCGCCGCCATGCAGTCAGCTACAACGAAGCAGGAGGTGCGATAGTGGATCCTTTGCTCAAATATGCCTGCCGCCGTGTAGCCGAACTTGAAAGCCTGCTGCTGGTCGAGGCACCAGAAACCGTATGGCCTGCCGAGGTTGGTATGGTCTACAGCCAGATTGAAAACGCCGGGGCTCTCCCTGCGCACCACCAGCGCCGCCTGCAGCATCACATCAATCGGATGTGGCTGGAACGAATGCCGGTACCGTCAATTATCGCTGCTGCCCGTTCGCTGGCCGCCGCCATGGAGGAATATGCGTGAGAGAGATTATCGTCGATAACTTTGCTGGTGGCGGCGGCGCGAGTACCGGCATTGAACTGGCGATCGGGCGTAGCGTGGATATCGCTATCAACCACGACCCGAACGCCGTGGCGATGCACACCACCAATCACCCGGATACGCTGCATTACTGCGAATCGGTTTACGACGTCAGGCCGAAAGTCGCGACCGCTGGCCGCCCGGTCGGGCTCGCCTGGTTCTCTCCAGACTGCCGTCACTTTTCGAAAGCCAAGGGCGCTAAGCCAGTCGAGAAAGCAATTCGCGGTCTTGCGTGGATCGTAATTCGCTGGGCGCTGGATGTGGGGCCGCGCGTGATGATGCTGGAGAACGTGGAGGAGTTCAAAACATGGGGGCCGCTGCTGTCCGGGGAAATGCGACCGGACCCGGATCGAGCTGGAGAAACTTTCCAGGCGTTCGTTGACATGCTGAGCACTGGCGTACCGGCGGAGCATCCTTCGCTAATGGAGTGCTGCGAGTTCCTGCAGCTGTCACCGGACAGTGAGCAGGCGCAGCAACTGGTGGCCGGGCTCGGTTACGACGTGGACTATCGCGAGCTGCGCGCGTGCGACTATGGCGCGCCCACTATCAGGAAACGCTTTTTCATGGTGATGCGCCGGGACGGGCAGCCGATCGCATGGCCTGATATCACCCACGGGGATCCGCAATCTCCGGCGGTGCAGGCTAGCAAGCTGGCACCGTGGCGCACCGCAGCGGAGTGTATCGACTGGTCAATCGGCGCACCGTCTATCTTTGAACGCAAAAAGCCACTGGTGGAGAACACGCTGAAGCGCATCGCACGGGGAATTCAGAGTTTCGTCCTGGACAATCCGACGCCGTTCATCGTGAAGTGTAATCACACCAGCACCCGTTCGGGCTATGACTGTTTCAGAGGCCAGAGCCTGAATGAGCCTTTGCAGACCATCACAAAAAAACACGGTTACGCAATCGCAGTACCGCACCTGACGAAATTCCGCACGGGTGCAACCGGACAGGAAGTCACTGAACCGGTACCGACGATTACCGCCGGTACATCTAAGCGCCCGGGCGGCAACGGACATGCACTGGGTATGGTTGAAGCTTCGCTTACACCGTTTATTGGCCGTCAGTTCGGTTCCAGTATCGGTCACCGGACAGATGAACCGAGTGCGACGATCACAGCTGGTGGTGGCGGTAAATCGCAGCTGGTGGTGCCCACGCTCATTCAAATGAGCTACGGTGAGCGACCGGGGCAGGCTCCGCGCGTGCTATCGCTGGATAACCCTATTGGGACCGTTACGGCAGGCGGCAATAAATTTGCCACTGTTAGCGCGTTCCTGGCGAAGCACTATGGCGGAAATTACACCGGGCCGGGTGTTGGCCTGGACAAGCCAGCTCATTCGGTTACAACCGTGGATCACCATGCAGTTGTCGCTGCCCACCTAATGGTCAATAACACTGGCCACCCGGGCGGGGAAGTGGATATGCCTACGCACACGATTACAACTGGAAATCACCATGCTGCGGTCACGTCCCACCTGGTAAAACTTCGTGGCACCTGCCGGGACGGACAGCGCAATGATGCGCCAATGCCCACTATTACAGCTGGCGGTACACACGTCGGAGAGGTGAAAACACTGCTGGCCGTGGATGCGTACGACGAACAGCGTGCGGATCAAACGTTAGAGTTTCTGCGAGAATATTGTGGCCCGGACAGCACAGGACTGGTGACCATCGAAGGCGTGGTGTACCGAATCGTTGATATCGGCATGCGCATGCTGCAGCCTCATGAACTATATCGGGCGCAGGGCTTCCCGGAGTGGTACATCATCGATCGTGATTATCGTGGTGTGAAGTATGCGAAGGATAAGCAGGTGGCCCGGTGTGGTAATGCTGTTCCGCCGCCATTCGCTGAGGCGCTGGTGAGAGCAAATCTGCCGGAAATCTGCACGGCAAATGAACGCGCAGCTTGAAGCATACAACGTCTTTTTTCTCCTAAAAGAATCCTCGCTCACAACCCGCTACAGGCGGGTTTTTTATGTGGGTAGTCAAAAAAAGTTATGAGAAACAGGGGACTGGCTTTAGCAAAAAGTGCTTTATGCTGGTTGATCATTTATCTTTTTGGGTGTACTGTTTTTATATCCAGCATGTGTTTATATACAGTAATTCGTTAGAGATGAGGAGATTCCGCGATGGCCCTTGAAAAGAAAAAACCTGTTCTGTCCGACAAATCAAAACCATCAACAAGAGAAGAGAAAGAAAAGGCGCTCACAGCTGCAATGGGACAGATTGAGAAGTCCTTTGGCAAGGGAGCTATTATGCGCCTTGGCGACGGCTCACATTTAAATGTTGAAATGGTACCAACGGGTTCTCTCGGGTTGGATATTGCCCTGGGCGGCGGTTTCCCTGTGGGGCGTATCTCTGAAATTTACGGGCCTGAGTCATCGGGAAAAACAACGGTAGCGCTTTCGGCAATTGCCAGTGCGCAGCGTGAAGGCCGGCAGTGTGCTTTCATCGATGCGGAGCATGCCCTCGATCCCCGTTATGCGCAGCAGTTAGGAGTGGATATTGATAATCTGCTGATCTCCCAGCCAGACACCGGAGAGCAGGCGCTTGAAATAACAGACGCACTGGTTCGTTCCGGGGCCGTTGGCCTGATTGTAGTAGACTCTGTAGCCGCCCTGGTGCCTAAGGCTGAACTTGAAGGTGAGATAGGGGATGCACAGATGGGCCTGCAGGCGCGGATGATGGGGCAGGCCATGCGTAAGCTTGCGGGGGAAATCAGCAAAACAAAGACCATCGTCATCTTCATCAATCAGCTACGCATGAAAATCGGCGTCATGTTTGGCAATCCAGAAACCACTACCGGCGGTAATGCCCTTAAGTTTTACGCCTCCGTTCGCCTCGATGTCAGGTCACGAACTATCAAAGAAGGTGATCAGGTCACTGGAAAAGACACCACAATCAAAGTTGTTAAAAATAAAGTTTCCCCACCCTTTAAACAGGCTTCCTATCGTCTGATGTTCGGCCAGGGCATATCTCGTGCAGATGAAATTCTTGAGCTTGGTGTGAAGCTTAAACTGATAAATAAAATGGGTGCCTGGTACGACTATATGGGCGAAAAGCTGGGGAATGGTCGGAGTAACGCTACCACCTGGCTTAACGAGCATCCTGATACCGCTGCTGAAATCGAGAGCCTTATCCGGGAAAAAGCACTAAACAACGACCCTGATTTAACCGCAATTCAGAGTGCTCCAGTCGATGAACCTGCTGAAACGACTGACAGCTTTGAAAACGATTAATGCGGAACTGGTAGCGAGAAAGATTGAGAGGAGGGAGCATGGAGGAACTACCGGATACCGGTTTTGCGTTAATTCGTTGTGCGGACAGGGCGGTTATTGCTTATTTTGAACACTTCCCACGGTGCGACCGCGCTCTGATGTACTGCAAAGGGGACATGTTTTCTTTCATGCCTCTCAGGGAAGATGAGATAGTAGGCTCCCCGTCTCTCTTCACCAAAATGCTGGAGAAGGCTGGCTACCGTCCTTCTCCTCCCTCTGATATACTTGCATAGCTGGCCTGAACAACCGGCACCTGCTGCGCCACTGGAGAGATACCATGGCGCAAAAAACCAAGATAAAATCTGTATGTGCTGGCGAGCTTTCAGGCTGCGCTGGCGTCCCTACATCACCTGATACACAACTCACACCGAGACAGCAGGAAACGCTGGATCTGCTGGTGGGTTATGTCAATTCAAATGGGTACCCGCCCACCTGCCAGGAACTGGCTGAATTGTTGGGTGTGGCTTCTGCCAACGCAGCATTCTCCCACCTCAAAGCGTTACAGCGGAAAGGGTTTATTACTCTTTCAACTGGTATTTCCCGCGGTATTCGTATCAATGGGCACAAAGAGCCGATGAAGGCTGTTCAGCTGTTGAGTGAACTCATCAATAACGTACCCGGTTCACGCGAACGTGCAATTGCATACCTGAAAATGCCCGGGGCTAACTTATGAAAAAAAGCTGGTTCACTCACACAGGACTGACAACCGAAGAAGCCAATGAGCTGGTAGCTCGCTATAAGTCTAAAGGCGTTTCCGTCGAGAAAAGCCTCGATATTGACCCTCGTCTTTGGATCGTTAGCGCACTTCTGCCACAGCAAAAATCATCACCGTGCACGCAGCAAAGCATGCGCTCCCGGGCGTGGGGGTAATTGTGGCAGTCTACAACATACTTCCGATGGGTAAGCCGCGTATGACGGGGGCAGATAAGTGGAAAAAACGCCCAGAAGTGATGCGTTACCGTGCATTCTGCGATCACGTCCGGTTGCTGGGTATAGTCATGCCCGAATCGAACTCACACATAACCTTCATCCTCCCGATGCCTAAAAGCTGGAGTGGAAAGAAGCGCCGTCTGTTTGATGGTAAGCCACACCAGAGCAAACCTGATTTCGATAACCTGGTTAAGGCTCTTTCTGATGCCATCTATGAAGATGATGCCCATATCTGGGATGCGCGGATTACTAAGCTATGGGGTGAACATGGTCAGATCATTATCAGGGAGATCGCCTGATGCGCGCACTGCTTCAACCTGTTATTGCCCGGGAGCTGGGGATCGTATTACTTAAACCTGGCAGGGAGCTGATGAGTTTGTTCACAGCAGGAAGAGTGCTGATAGAACACCAGCCGGAAAGTATGGCCGGATATCAAACTGGCCGAATCCCCGATGCCCGGCAACCTCTGGCTGAAAGCGAGCAACTACGGAGCTTCTTTTTGAATGAAAAGGTGTTGGATGCAGCTGGTGGTTTGAGCGGGCTGGATTACTGGTTGCTGAACTATGGCGGCGGGAGTTGCCAGTACGATCACAGTGATTACCACTATCACGAACTCACCATCATGCACCATGAGCCGGGATCCATTTTGCTTTGCGGGTATTGTGACAATCAGTTGCGTGAACAGCATACCGATGCGCTGGCTGAACTGGCCCGCAGAAACGTAATTGCCTTTGTGCTGGATTCCGTTCGCATTTGTCTCGGCATCGACAAAAGCCGCGAGATCTCCCTCGCCGAACTCTGCTGGTGGGCTGTTCGTAAGCGAGTAACTGATGCGCTTCCAGAATCGGCGGCCCGTGAAGCGCTTCGACTGCCTGAAGACAGCAAGATTGGGCGTGAAAGCGATATAACACCCGGATTACCGGCCACCAGCATTCTTGCTGATAAAGTCGCTGCCGTTAATGTACCTGTCCCCGTGTCCGAACCGCTGGTGGGCATGATGGTAGATCCTACTCCTCCACAATCCTTCATGCGTCGTCCAAAGCGCCTGCGCTGGGAATGTCGCGAATATCTTGATTGGGTGAAAACACAGCCATGCGAATGCTGCCAGCAGCACTCCCACGACCCACACCACTTAATCGGATGGGGGCAGGGTGGCATGGCGACAAAAGCCCATGACATCTTCGCCATTCCACTTTGCCGTAAACATCACACCGAACTTCATAACGACCGGCTGGCATTCGAGCGCAAATATGGCTCGCAGCCGGAGATGATCATCAAAGTGCTGGACCGGGCCTATGCGCTCGGTGTACTGGCGTAAGGAGCAAACAGGATGACACCACGTCAGAAACGCCAGTATTTTGAAGGGCTGGGAAAAACAGCAATGGCACCACGTAAGAGCTGGCTTGGAAAAAGTATTCTCCTGACTGATGTCCAGTCTGGATGGGTTAAATCGCTTCTTACCGTGTGGGGGGAATGTGTCCGCGGTGGCACAGCGCCGGCGAAACCATGTGGGCACTCGTGCTGGAATGCCCTCAGGGGTAGGAACTGGTCCGATAAAGCGCTTGAACGTTTTACCGTGGCGTTGAACAAGGCGAGGGAAGAAGGTTTCCGTGGTGAGGCGGCACTGAGGCGTGCGCGAACGATACTCTGGCCCGAGCCACAGGTCAGGGTCATCGACGAGGCTATTAATAGCGATGACGCTAAATTTATTGAGGGCGTTGTGCTGCAGGCGTTTGATTTGAAGGATCCGGTTTATATCGTTGGGCGTCAGTATTACACCACGCGCAAAAAAATATCGGACATCACCAGAGATCTGCAGAGTCTGGCACCATGGCTGACGGATAACGAGGCCAGAAAACGAGTGCGCTGGTGCCTGGAAATATTCAGGGCGAAGGTTTTTCTGTCGGCACGGACCAGCCTGAGAGAACATGCATGACCAAAGGTGAATTAGCAAAAAGTGCTATTTCTTCTTCTGCATGTTGAAAACGGGCCAAAAAATTAGATAATCAATTCATGCTTGGCAGAGCTGCGCCACGATGGCAGCGATGTAAAGCGACAATTTGAAAAAACTTTAAACCCCGCCAGCCGGGGTTTTTTGTTATCCGGCGATACGACAGGGGTATTCGCGAAGGTGCATTGCACCAGTACCCCTGTCATATCGTCGGCTGTTATAAAACCTTATTGTTGCAAGGGTAGTTTCGCTTCTGTATTATCCCGCCCTCGGCCCTTTAGCTCAGTTGGTTAGAGCGTGCGACTCATAATCGCCCGGTCGCTGGTTCAAGTCCAGCAAGGGCCACCATACCGCCACTAGCTCATCGGGAAGAGCGGCAACCCAGATGTTGTGGTACGGGGTTCGAGGCTCCGGTGGCGGACCACTGCCGACTTAGCTCAGTAGGTAGAGCAACTGACTTGTAATCAGTAGGTCACCAGTTCGATTCCGGTAGTCGGCACCAGGCAAGTGTAGACCTGCTTCAAAGCGGGCCTACCAACGCGATAGTCTGGGCACGTTAGACTTTAAAAAGTATTTGTGTCGGCGGGGAACCAGCCCCGCATTTCGCGGGCATCGTATAATGGCTATTACCTCAGCCTTCCAAGCTGATGATGCGGGTTCGATTCCCGCTGCCCGCTCCAGTTAAAGCTGTTCGGTCTGCGATGATGGGTTCCCCGGAGTGACTGAAAAGCGCCTCTGTTTTGAATGGGCGCTGCTTTTTTTGCAAAATCGCTGTGTGAAAATACTGACCTCTAGGTTCAGCGCCATCCAAAAGCATCTCGTCAAAGTCCAATTAACTCGGGTGGTTTGTTGGAT
>Ga0308162_1001587_pt1 | contig 17475 bp, 14 predicted proteins | sample PhySR2_FD_201370 | JGI IMG/M metagenome (GOLD analysis project Ga0308162, IMG submission 201370) | Phyllosphere microbial communities from UC Gill Tract Community Farm, Albany, California, United States - DLSLS.R2 | ecosystem: Host-associated > Plants > Phyllosphere > Unclassified | place: USA... | reverse complement strand
GGTTGGCAATACCGAGACTGGCGATCCACTGGTCGAGGGCGAAATCCCCCTCAGTATTTAAATGCGCACTTCTGACCGCAACCATAACCTCTCCTGCACAACGACATACATCGCTTATGTTTTTCTTAACAGCACCATGGATTCGAGATGACGGGTATGTGGGAACATATCCAGCATCGCGACCCTTTCCAATCGGTAGCCTGCCGACAGCAATGTCTGGCTGTCACGGGCGAGTGTTGTGGGATTACACGAAACATAGACCACGCGTTCTGGTGCAAGTTTAACCACATGCGCCATTACGCCCGCAGCCCCGGCGCGTGCCGGATCGAGTAATACCTTGTTAAATCCCTGTGCCGCCCACGGCTGGCGCGACACCTCTTCTTCCAGATTATGCTGAAAGAAACTGACATTTTTAAGATTATTCAAAGCAGCATTATACGCTGCCTGCCGCACTAATGCTGCAATCCCCTCCACACCAACCACATTATGTACGAAGATTCCTATAGGAAGTGTGAAGTTTCCCATGCCGCAAAACAGATCCAGTACCCGGTCTTCTGGCTGCAGATCGAGCCAGTCGATCGCCTTCGCGACCATCTGTTGATTAACACCATCGTTAACCTGAATAAAATCCTTTGGGCTGAAGGTTAGCTTAAGCTGGTGAGATTGATAAAACGGCGTCGGCTCACTTAATGCACTCAGTTCTTCATCGCCCGCATCCAGGAACAGCATCAGTTGATGCTTATGCGAAAATTGTTCCAGTTTTTCACGGTCATCGGCATGCAGCGCATCAAGATGGCGCAGAATCATCAGCGGCCCGTTGTCGGCCAGCACCAGCTCCACATGCCCGAGACGCCTGACGGCGCGTAAGTCGCCGAGGCACTGGTGCAGGGGGAGCAGTAATGCCTCAAGTTCGGGCACTAAAACGGGGCAGTTCTGAATATCCACCAGATCGTTGCTGGCTTCTTGGCGGAATCCCATCTGCAGCCGCTGCACTTTATTTTGCCATTGCAGACCGAGACGTGCGCGACGGCGATAGCCCCAGGGCTGACCGGCGATCACCTCGTCCACGTCCACGTTCTGTGACGAAGCCTGGCTCAGCATCCGGCTCAGCGCCTGGGATTTGCTCTGCTGTTGCAGCGCCACATCGGCATGCTGTTGCTGGCAGCCGCCGCAGCGATCATAGTGAGGGCAGCGCGGTGTGACGCGGTCCGGGCTACGGCTAATCAGTCGGGTCACTTTCGCCCGGGCAAATTGACGTTTATCCTCTGTCAGCACGACCTCCGCCTGCTCACCCGGCAGAGCCCCCGTGACAAAAAGGGTTTTGCCCTTGTGGTGCGCCACACCCTGTCCGAACGGGTCGAGCTCCTCAATGGTGACGGTGATCCGTTGTTGCGTCGTCACGCGCTGTTTTGCAACGTAGAATTGCGCCATAGTGTTATTCATTCTCTTTATCGAAAACGGCCTGCATCGTTTTTATCGACAGCATGCACAGGGACGTTAATGCCGGAGTAGCCAGGCAACTATTATGACCAAATACAGCCTGCGGGCGCGAATGATGATTTTAATTCTGGCACCCACGCTGATGGTTGGCCTGCTGCTAAGCTCATTTTTTGTGGTGCATCGCTACAATGAACTGCAGCGCCAGGTGATCGATGCCGGGGCCAACATCATCGAACCGCTGGCGATCTCCAGCGAATACAGCATGACATGGCACAACCGTGACGCCATGCGTGAACTGGTTAGCCTGCTGCACCGACGCCACTCCGGCATCGTCCGGGCGATCTCGGTGTTTGATAATCACAACCAACTCTATGTCACCTCCAATCACAAGCAAAACCTCAGTCTGCTGCAACAGGATGATATCCGCGGCCTTCCCGACGATGTCTCAATGGAGCGTCACGGCAGCACACTGATTCTGCGCACGCCGATTACCAGCGAGCGTTACGATGTGGATGAATTACCGGATGAAGATGCCAAGCCGTCGGGCAATCCGCTGGGCTATGTGGCGATAGAGCTGGATCTGCAATCGGTGCGGCTACAGCAGTACAAAGAGGTGTTTGTCGCCACGCTGATGCTGCTCTTCTGCCTCTGTCTCGCCATGCTTTTTGCCTATCGTCTGATGCGCGATGTGACTGGCCCGATCCGCAATATGGTCACCACCGTTGACCGCATCCGTCGCGGCCAGCTCGACAGCCGCGTTGAGGGCTACATGCTGGGTGAGCTCAGCATTCTGAAAAACGGGATTAATGCGATGGCGATGTCGCTGACCGCCTATCACGAAGAGATGCAGCACAATATCGACCAGGCGACCTATGACCTGCGGGAGACGCTGGAACAGCTGGAGATTCAGAACGTCGAGCTGGATCTGGCGAAGAAACGCGCCCAGGAAGCGGCGCGCATCAAATCTGAGTTTCTGGCCAATATGTCCCATGAGCTGCGGACGCCGCTGAATGGCGTGCTGGGCTTTACCCGGCAGATGCTGAAAACCCAGCTGCGCACTACACAGCGTGACTATATGCAGACCATCGAACGTTCCGCTAACAACCTGCTCAGCATTATCAATGACGTGCTCGATTTCTCGAAGCTGGAAGCGGGCAAGCTGATGCTGGAAGCGATCCCCTTCCCACTGCGCGCTACGCTGGATGAAACCCTGGTGCTGCTGGCTCCGTCGGCGCATGACAAAGGGCTGGAGCTGACGGTGGTGTGTGACAGCAGCGTGCCGGACAACGTGATTGGCGATGCGCTGCGCCTGCAACAGATTCTGATTAACCTGATCGGTAACGCCATCAAGTTTACTGAGAAAGGATACATCGGCCTGCGCGTAGGACAGCGGGTGATTACGCAGTCGCGCGTTGAGCTGGAGATTCAGGTTGAGGACACCGGTATCGGCATCTCTGAGCAGCAACAGACACAGCTGTTCCAGGCGTTCCGTCAGGCTGATGCCAGCATTACACGCCGTCATGGCGGAACCGGGCTGGGGCTGGTCATCACCCAGAAACTGGTGCGGGAAATGGGCGGTGAAATCACCTTCAGCAGCCAGCCGGATCAGGGTTCTGTCTTTGTGATTCGCGTGCATCTGGACCTCAATCCCAATGCGCCAGGTATGCCGCGCGTGCTGGAGGCACTTTCAAATGTGCGCATTGCCTATGTGGAAGCGGATGCTAACGTTGCCAACCCGGCGCTGGAGATGCTGAGCGCCACTCCGCTGCAGATCGATTACAGCGAAACGCTGGAGGGATTAAAAGAGTCTCACTATCCGCTGCTGCTGATGGCGATGCCGGTCGATGTCAGCCAGCCCGAACTGCTCAATGAGCGCCTGATTAATGGGCTGCTGGATCGGGCTGACAACGTGCTGATGGCGCTCCCCAGCCCGATGATGTTACTGGCTGATGAGCTGAAGGTGCGCGGCATTGACGGCTGTATCGCTAAACCGATCTCCCTGACGCGACTCCTGCCGATGTTACTGGATCTGCATACCCGTCAGATCAGTGAGCTGCCGCTTTCACCGCGCCTGCCGCTGACAGTGATGGCAGTGGATGATAATCCTGCCAATCTTAAGCTGATTGGTGCGCTGCTGGAGGAGCAGGTGCAGAACATCCTGCTGTGCAGCAGTGCCGAACACGCCATTCGCGAGGCGCGCCAGCAGCCGCTGGATGTGATTCTGATGGATATTCAGATGCCTGAAATTGATGGCATTCGTGCCAGTGAAATTATCCGCAGCATGCCGCATCACACCAGCACGCCGATTGTGGCGGTGACCGCCCATGCGATTGATGGCGAGCGTGAGCAGTTAATCAAGGCAGGCATGAATGACTACCTTGCCAAGCCGATTGAAGAGAGCAAGTTAAGACAGCTGCTGGCGCGCTACACGCCGCCGCCGGTGGCCTCCGTACCGGAACTGCTGCCGATATTACCGACGCTGGACTGGCAACTGGCGCTGCGTCAGGCGGCGAACAAACCCGAACTGGCGCGGGATCTGCTGCGGATGCTGCTGGAGTTTTTACCTGAAGTGCATGCGAAAATGGCGCAGTTTATGGCGGCCAATGAGGTCAATGCCCTGCGTGAGATTATTCACAAGCTGCACGGCAGTGCCAGCTACAGCGGCGTGCCGCGCATGAAGCAACTCTGTCATCAGCTGGAGCGAGGGCTGCTGGAGGCCAGCGATATTGCTGCGCTGGAGCCGGAACTGCTGGAGCTGCAGGATGAGATGGAGAACGTTGCCAGAGAAGCCCGGCAGCTGTTAGGGATGGTGTAAGATTTCTGCGTATCTGTCACTATCGCAGACGCTCACCGGGCCGCGCGTCAGCGCTCACTGACCGTAGCCCGGCGTGGTAAAAAAGTGCGGCAATAGCGGTGAGCCTGAGCATTCCCGCCACGGTTAAAACCGGCCCGCATTACGAATGTTGGGTAAGGTTAATGGTCAGTGAAACCCGGCAAGTTTTAAGGTAGCGGCCACATTACGCGCCGTCATCTCAACATTCCTTCCGGCACTGGCGAGCGCCTCATCCAGTGAACAGATGCTGTAGAGCACGCTGAATACCGCATCGATTCCATGCTGATGTACCACGCCGACATCAGCCGTCAGGCTTCCGGCAATGCCGATCACCGGCTTGTTAAAACGCTTTGCCACGCTGGCAACACCAATCGGCACCTTGCCGTTGATACTCTGGCTGTCGATGCGCCCTTCACCGGTAATCACCAGGTCAGCATCTTTCACCTCATCAGCCAGCCCCAGCGCCTCGGTGACAATCTCAATACCGCGCCGTAGTTCCGCCTGACAGAAGGCGTGCAGCGCCGCACCCATACCACCCGCAGCGCCGCCGCCTGGAATATGCAGCACATCGATATCGAGATCGCGGTGGATTATCGCGGCGTAATGGGCCAGCGCCTGATCAAGCTGCTGCACCAGCGCCGGCGTCGCCCCTTTCTGCGGACCGAAAATGGCCGATGCGCCCTCTTTGCCGGTCAGCGGATTGGTGACGTCACAGGCCACTTCAATACGGCACTGATGAATGCGGGCATCAAGCGCGTCAATATCAATGCTGGCGAGGTCTGGAAGCGCGCCGCCACCGTGACCTATCTCGTTACCCCTGGCGTCCAGCAGTCGGGCACCCAGCGCCTGCATCATCCCGGCACCGCCATCATTGGTGGCGCTGCCGCCGATACCAATGATGATGTGGCCGACGCCCTTATCCAGCGCATGTCTGATCAACTCGCCGGTGCCGAATGAGGTCGTGATCAGCGGGTCACGCTGTGAAGCAGGCACCCGCTCCAGTCCGCTGGCCGCTGCCATTTCGATATAGGCAGTGGACTCATCGCCGGACAGGCCATAAAAGGCGTCGACCTGCGTGCCCAGCGGCCCGGTCACCTTCAGCCTGACGATTTTTCCCTTCGTCGCCGCCACCATCGCTTCTACCGTGCCTTCGCCGCCGTCGGCGACCGGTATTTTTACGTAATGCGCATCGGGGAAGATGTCACGGAAACCCGCTTCAATCGCCAATGCCACATCCAGGGCAGATAAACTCTCTTTATATGAATCCGGTGCGATTACGATTTTCATAGGCAATCCGAGCGCAGTTAATTTATTAAAACGGCTCTGAACCAGTCCGGTTTCGGAAGACCGGCACCGGGTTTTAGCGGGTGATCTCAACCTTCGCTAACTTCTCATAATAGCAGGCCAGCGCACTGTGGTCGGCGTTACCCTGTCCGTCGTTGCGCAGCGCCTGCATCATCTCCATCACCGCCGCCGTCAGCGGCAGATGCGCGCCGATGCTGTGCGAGGTATCCAGCGCATTCGCCAGATCTTTGATATGCAGGTCAATCCGGAAGCCCGGCTTGAAGTTGCGATCCATCACCATCGGCGCTTTGGCATCCAGCACCGTGCTGCCAGCCAGGCCGCCACGAATGGCCTGATAAACCAGATCCGGATTCACACCCGCTTTGGTTGCCAGCGATAACGCTTCAGACATCGCCGCAATGTTCAGTGCCACAATCACCTGGTTAGCCAGTTTAGTCACGTTGCCTGCGCCGATGTCGCCAGTATGCACCACCGATCCCGCCATCGATTTCATAATGTCGTAGCAGGCATCGAACACGGCTTTATCGCCGCCGACCATCACGGAGAGCGTGCCTTCAATCGCTTTTGGCTCGCCGCCACTGACCGGCGCATCGAGCATTTTTATCTGCTTTTCTGCCAGCGCATCATGCACTTCACGGCTCGCCAGCGGTGCAATCGAACTCATGTCGATGACCACCAGGCCTGGCTTCGCCCCTTCAATGATGCCGTTTTTCCCCAGGCAGACGTCGATGACCTGCGGCGAGTTCGGCACCATGGTAATCACCACATCGCACTGCTCAGCCACCTCTTTTGGCGTTTTCGCCACGGTCGCGCCCAGTTTAGCCAGTTCCGCTTCGTTTTCGGCGTTGTTGTCGCGTACTACCAGCGAATAACCGGCTTTCACCAGATTTTTACTCATGGGTTTGCCCATGATGCCCAGGCCGATGAATCCAATTTTCATTGCGTTACCCCTTAATTGATTAGCGCTTAAATTTGTCGCATAACGCCTGCGAGGCGTTGCGGAACATCCCGACATCGCTGCCGACGGCCACAAAGGTGGCGCCCCACTCCAGATAGCGACGCGCGTCCGCTTCAACCGGCGCCAGAATGCCGCTCGGCTTACCGGCGGCTTTGGCACGTTCAAAAATGTGTTTAATCACTTTCAATACTTCAGGATGCGCAGGCTGGCCGAGATAGCCCAGCGCAGCGGAAAGATCGCCTGGTCCGACAAAAATACCGTCTACGCCGTCCACCGCTGCGATGGCGTCAATATTGTCGACCGCCTGCTGGGTTTCGATCTGCACCAGCACCGTGATGTTGTCATTGATAGTGCTGTTGTAATCCGGCAGGGTGCCGTACATGTTGCTGCGGTGCGATACCGAAACGCCGCGAATCCCCGCTGGCGGATAGCGGGTTGAGGCGACCGCCCGCAGGGCTTCCTCTTCGGTCTCGACAAACGGCACCAGAAAATTGTTAAACCCGATATCCAGCAGGCGCTTGATGATAACCGGCTCGTTGCAAGGCGGACGTACCACGGGCGCACTGTGACTGCCTTTCAGCGCCATCAGCTGCGGCACAAACGTCGTGATATCGTTGGGCGCGTGCTCTCCATCCAGGACCAGCCAGTCAAAACCGGCCAGCCCCAGGATTTCAGTAGAGATTGGACTGGCCAGCGCGCACCAGCTGCCAATCAGGGTGTCACCCGCTAACAGGCGACGACGAAATCCATTTGGCCAGGCTGCATTACTCATGGTTGAACTCCTGTGACGATGGCTCCGCACGGGGAGCCAAAAAGGTTAACGAACCAGGCACGGGCGCTTATTGTCGAATGTCCATCCCGGAACTAAAAATTGCATCGCTTCGGCATCGTCACGCGCGCCCAGCCCCTGCTTCTGATAGAGCGCATGGGCCTGCATCACCTGATCCATATCCAGCTCCACGCCGAGACCCGGTTTCTGTGGCACCTGCACCATGCCACCCTTGATCTGGAACGGCTCTTTGGTCAGGCGCTGATTGCCCTCCTGCCAGATCCAGTGGGTATCAATGGCGGTGATCGCGCCCGGCGCGGCAGCGGCGACGTGGGTGAACATCGCCAGCGAAATATCGAAGTGGTTATTGGAGTGCGAGCCCCAGGTCAGGCCGAAATCGTGACACATCTGCGCCACCCGCACCGAGCCCTGCATGGTCCAGAAGTGCGGGTCAGCCAGCGGAATATCCACCGACTGCAGCGACAGGGTATGCCCCATCTGCCGCCAGTCGGTGGCGATCATATTGGTAGCGGTAGGCATGCCAGTGGCACGACGGAATTCGGCCATTACTTCGCGGCCAGAGTACCCCTGTTCGGCTCCACAAGGGTCTTCCGCGTAGGCCAGTACATCCTTGAGCTGTTTGCCGAGCATGATCGCCTCATTGAGCGACCAGGCCCCGTTGGGATCGAGAGTAATACGGGCTTCAGGAAAACGTTTTGCCAGCGCGGTAACGGCTTCGGCCTCTTCACCGCCGCGCAGCACACCGCCTTTGAGTTTGAAATCGTTGAAGCCATATTTCTCATAAGCCGCTTCCGCCAGACGCACTACCGCATCCGGGGTGAGTGCCTCTTCATGGCGCAGGCGATACCAGTCGCACGGATCGTTCTGCTGGTTCTGATAAGAAAGCGAAGTTTTATTGCGGTCGCCGATGTAGAACAGGTAGCCGAGCATCTCAACGCGGTCGCGCTGCTGCCCGTCGCCCAGCAGCGAGGCGACGTTAACGCCCAGGTGCTGGCCCAGCAGATCAAGCAGCGCCGCTTCAATGCCGGTCACCACATGGATCGTGGTGCGCAGATCAAACGTCTGGTTGCCGCGCCCGTTCGCATCGCGATCGGCAAAGGTGGTGCGTACCAGGCTGAGGGTATTTTTGTACTCACCCAGCGTTTTACCGATCACCAGTGAGGCGGCATCTTCCAGCGTCTGGCGGATTTTCTCGCCGCCTGGAATTTCGCCGACGCCGGTGTGTCCGGCATTATCTTTGATAATCACAATATTGCGGGTAAAGAATGGCGAGTGAGCGCCGCTGAGGTTCAGCAGCATGCTGTCGTAGCCTGCGACCGGGATAACCTGCATGGCAGTCACTTTCGGTGTTGAACTCATCTCCTGCTCCTTATGCTGTTGCCCGGCCAAATGCCGGACGCTTGCGATCAAAAGTCCAGCCGGGGACCAGATACTGCATCGCTGTGGCGTCGTTACGCGCCCCGGCGGGCAGTGACTGATAAAGCTGATGGGCTTTGTTTATCTGCTCCCAGTCAAGCTCAATGCCCAGACCAGGCGCATCCGGTACGGCAATTTTCCCGTTGCGGATTTGCAGCGGATTTTTGGTCAGGCGCTGATCGCCTTCCTGCCAGATCCAGTGGGTATCAATCGCGGTAGGATTGCCTGGCGCCGCGGCACCAACATGGGTGAACATCGCCAGTGAAATATCAAAGTGATTATTGGAGTGGCAGCCCCAGGTGAGGCCCCACTCATCGCACAGCTGGGCGACCCGCACGGCCCCGCTCAGCGTCCAGAAGTGAGGATCGGCCAGCGGAATATCGACCGCATTGACCATTACCGCGTGATTCATCTCGCGCCAGTTGGTGGCGATCATATTGGTGGCGACGGGCAAGCCGGTTGCGCGCCGGAACTCGGCCATCACTTCACGCCCGGAATAGCCCTGCTCTGCGCCGCACGGATCTTCAGCGTAGCTCAGCACATCCTTCATCCCTTTGCACAGCGCGATTGCTTCATCCAGCAGCCAGGCACCATTGGGATCGACCGTGATGCGGGCGTCGGGAAAGCGCTGCTTGAGCGCTGCCGCCGTGGCGATCTCCTGCTCGCCCGGCAGCACGCCACCTTTGAGCTTGAAATCTTTAAAGCCATATTTATCCTGTGCCGCCTCAGCCAGCCGCACCACGGCATCACTAGTCAGCGCTTCCTGATGACGCAGGTGATACCAGTCATGGCTGGCCTGATCACCACTCAGATAAGGGAGGTCGGTTTTGCAGCGGTCGCCGAGATAGAACAGATAGCCCAGCACCGTGACTTCATCGCGCTGTTTGCCCGGTCCCAGCAGTTCGGCCACCGGTACGCCCAGGCACTGTCCCAGCAGATCGAGCAGCGCCGCTTCCAGCGCAGCCACTGCATTAACGCGCAGTTCAAAGGTCCAGGCGCCGTTACCAAAGGTGGTGAAGTCAGCCGACTGATTGCCTTTGTGCACCTGCTGCACCAGACGATTCATTCGGGCAATCTGCTGGCCTTTCACCAGCGGAATCGCCTCTACCAGCGTCTGATAGATGGTGTCGCCGCCCGGCGCTTCACCGACGCCGGTGTGACCGGCGCTGTCCGTCAGCACCACAATGTTGCGGGTAAAACAGGCGTTGTGCGCACCGCCAATGTTGAGCAGCATGCTGTCGTAACCGGCGACCGGGATAACCTGCATCTCAGTAATCACTGGTGAACTTTGCGTATTCATGATGCGTCCTTACCGGGCCAGGTTTTCAGTTCGACACGTTTGATATCGCCAGCAATGACCAGGAAGCTAAATGCCGCGACAAAGGCATGAATGCCGACATAGACCAGCGCGCCTTCAAAGGATCCGCTGGTGGCAATGATGTAACCGATGGCGATAGGCGTCACGATGCCAGAGAAGTTACCGAACATGTTGAACAAGCCGCCGCTCAGACCACTGATCTCTTTTGGCGCGGTATCTGCCATTACCGCCCAGCCCAGCGCACCGATGCCTTTACCAAAGAATGCCAGAGCCATAAAGAACACCACCACCCATTCGGTATCGGTGTAGTTACACATCACCATCGAAATGGAGAGCAGCATGCCGAGTACGATCGGCGTTTTACGTGCGATATTCAGTGAGCCGGTTTTACGCATCAGCCAGTCAGAAATCACCCCGCCCAGTACGCCGCCAAGGAAGCCGCACACCGCCGGAATCGAAGCAATAAAGCCCGCTTTGAGAATCGACATGCCGCGCGCCTGTACCAGGTAGACCGGGAACCAGGTAATAAAGAAGTAGGTTAAGGCGTTAACACAGTATTGACCAAGGTAGACACCCAGCATCATGCGTGACGTTAGCAGTTGCTTGATCTGGAACCACTTCTCGCTCCAGCTCACTTTGCGGCTATCCTTTTTCACATCCATATTGATCAACGCGCCACCCTGCTCCATGTACTCCAGTTCAGCCTTGTTCACGCCTGGGTGATCGGTAGGATCGTGGATGACTTTCAGCCAGATAAAGCTGAGGATGATGCCCAGGCCGCCCATGAACCAGAACACATGCGCCCAGCCCACGGAAGAGACCAGCCAGCCCATGATGGGCGCGAAGATAACGGTGGCGAAGTATTGGGCCGAGTTAAAGATCGCTACCGCCGTGCCGCGCTCCTGCGCCGGAAACCAGGCCGCGACGATGCGGCTGTTGCCAGGGAAGGATGGTGCTTCGGCCAGTCCGACCAGGAAACGCAGAATAAACAGCGACATGATGATGCCGAAGCCGCTGAACAGATCGACGAACCCTTGCAGGAAGGTAAACAGCGACCAGGTAAAGATGCTCCAGAAGTAGACGCGTTTTGAGCCGAAGCGATCGAGCAGCCAGCCGCCCGGAATCTGACCAATAACGTACGCCCATGAGAAGGCAGAGAAGATATAGCCCAGTCCGACCGAATCAAGGCCGATATCTTTGGACATCGCCGAACCGGCGATCGAGATGGTAGCGCGGTCACCGTAGTTGAATGAGGTGACGATAAATAACATCACCACAATCCAGTAACGGGCATTGGTGCGTTTCTGCACCGTTTCCGCGGTCTGGCTAAAACTATTCATGATGCACTCCTGAAATATAGCGTGAGCTACATTCGCTCTGACTGCATACACATCGCGTTGGGTATCAGAGAGAAGTTGGGTTAAACACGGCGATCTTGTTGTTTTGGCAAACCTTTATTTATTCATCCGGCTGCAGTCAGAAGCGGCAGTGATGCGCCTCTTCAACCTCTGCGGATGAGTAATACGTCGTGACAGATAACCTGACTTTGGCTAACGGAACTCAGTATAAGAACAGCCTTTGGCGAGCACATTGGCGCATCGCCCTGGAATAACCGTATTATTGAAGTGAATGTCTGGCGGATGCACAAAACCCTGCGGCGTGGCTCACGAAAGTGGCAAATAGCCGGTCGAAATCTGCCCTGAATAACGCTTCTACCCGCTGTTTGTGAGGCTCTTCACTTGCTTTTGTATAATCGACTCAAAACAGCCGGGTGAATTACCTTAATGGTGGTCATTTGCACAATGCACCCCTTGACCCGCCTCCCTATACTGAAGCTGGCAAACAAGCGTGTGACAGGTCAGAACATTACAACGTGCCGCACAAGTACGGTACGACAGACAGGAAGGTGAGCGATGAACCCCAAAACAGATGAACAACCGCTCTATATCAAAGTCCATGAGCAAGACAACGTGGCGATTGTGGTCAACAGCCTGGGTCTGCCAGCCGGTACGCAGTTTGCGGATGGCCTGACACTCACAGAGCATGTGCCACAGGGTCACAAAGTGGCACTGAGCGCGATTAATCAGGGTGCAGAGATCGTGCGTTATGGCGAAGTCATTGGCTATGCCTTGCGGGATATTGCCCAGGGTAGCTGGATTGATGAATCTCTTGTCGCGCTGCCGGAAGCCCCTCCGCTGGAGAGCCTGCCTTTAGCCACGCAGGTTCCGCCTGATTTGCCGCCGTTAGAGGGTTACACCTTTGAGGGTTACCGCAATGCGGATGGCAGCGTGGGTACGCGTAATCTCCTCGGCATCACCACCAGCGTCCATTGCGTGGCCGGTGTGGTGGATCATGTCGTGCAGATCATTGAACGGGATCTGCTGCCACGCTTTCCGAATGTGGATGGCGTCGTCGCCCTGAACCATCTTTATGGCTGTGGTGTGGCGATCAACGCGCCTGCTGCGGTGGTGCCGATTCGCACCATTCATAATCTGGCACTGAATGCCAATTTCGGCGGCGAAGTGATGATCGTCAGTCTGGGTTGCGAAAAGTTGCAGCCTGAGCGCCTGCTGACCGGCACGCCTGACGTGCAGGCCATTTCACTGGACGACCATGACATCGTGCGTTTGCAGGATGAAAAGCTGGTGGGTTTCGGTGCGATGGTGAATGAGATTCTGCAGGTCGCAGAACGTCATCTTCAGCGGCTCAATGCGCGCCAGCGCGAAACCTGCTCCGCTGCAGAATTGATTGTGGGTATGCAGTGTGGAGGCAGCGATGCGTTCTCAGGCGTAACGGCGAATCCGGCGGTGGGCTTCGCCTCTGATCTGCTGGTGCGCTGCGGGGCGACCGTGATGTTCTCTGAAGTCACTGAAGTGCGTGATGCCATTCACCTGCTGACGCCACGGGTGATCAATCAGGAAGTTGGTAAGCGCTTACTGGAGGAGATGGCCTGGTATGACAATTACCTCGACCAGGGCCAGACCGATCGCAGCGCTAATCCCTCGCCAGGCAACAAAAAAGGCGGCCTGGCCAACGTAGTGGAAAAAGCACTGGGATCGATCGCCAAATCGGGACGCAGCGCCATTGTCGAAGTGCTCTCGCCGGGTCAACGGCCTACGCGGCGTGGATTAATTTATGCGGCGACGCCCGCCAGCGATTTTGTCTGCGGCACGCAGCAACTGGCATCCGGTATCACGTTACAGGTGTTCACGACCGGGCGCGGAACGCCTTACGGTCTGGCCGCGATTCCGGTGATCAAGATGGCGACGCGCAATGCGCTGGCAGAGCGCTGGCACGATCTGATGGACATCAATGCCGGAACGATTGCGACGGGTGAAGAGAGTATTGAGCAGGTGGGCTGGCGACTGTTTGAGTTGATTCTGGACATTGCCAGCGGCAGGAAGCAGACCTGGTCCGATCGCTGGGGTATCCGTAATCAGCTGGCGGTGTTTAACCCGGCACCTGTCACCTGATATTGCACTCAACTGACATCGCCGTGCGCGCAACACAGGCTTATCTCAGCCAGAGCAGAGATAAGCCTGGCGTTGCAATCAGAGCTGCGCGCCCCAGGCTTCAACCCACGGAGAAGTCACCGCTTCCGGCTCAGGATTTTCAGTGGCATCAACCAGTAAGACCTCACCGACCCGCTGCGCGCCCTGCTCCTGCAGCAGCGCATCAAAGGTTTTACCCGCGCCACAGAAATGGTCATAACTGCTGTCACCCAATGCAATCACGCCGTAGCGCAGCGCGGGCTGATGACCCAGCTTATCTTTAATCGCATGTAACAGACCTGAAATTGTGTCGGGGAAATCGCCCTGCCCGGTGGTTGACGTGACGATTAACGCCACATCGCTGGCATAATTCTGCCAGTCAGCCAGCGTCGGATCATCAAACACGGTGACGCTGTGCCCCTGCTGTTGCAGTAACGGTTCCGCTTCTTCCGCCACCAGCAGTGCATTGCCATATACCGTACCCACAAAAATGCCAATCTTTGCCATTTGCTTTCTCCCTTATTCTGAAACGTTATCCTGTCCTGGCGCTGCGTCAAACTCAACACGCGGCACCTCAGGAATCTGATCCTGCCAGCCAAACTGATTCATCAGATTTTGCCAGACGCCATCCAGTCCGGCACGAATGAGCAAAGGTTCACCGGTCACCGGATGGGTCAATGCCAGACTGCTGGCGTGCAGCATTAATCGGTTAGCGCCGAAATGTTCGGCCGCTCCCCGGTTCTGACGCAGGTCACCGTGCGCAGAATCACCAATAATCGGATGACGCAGGTGTGACATATGACGACGCAGCTGATGCTTGCGACCGGTTTTAGGGGCCATCTCAACCAGGCTGTAACGCGACGTGGGATAACGACCGATGCCGACCGGCATCTCAACGGTGGCCAGTGACTGATAATCGGTGACCGCAGGCTGTGCGGTGCGCGCTTCAGTGGCATGCTTGTCAGCAATTTTATCCAGCTCTTCCACCAGCGGATAGTCGAGCGTCCCGCTGCTCTCCAGCCAGCCGCGTACCACGGCGTGGTAGGTTTTCTGCATCTGGTGCTGTTCAAACTGCAGGGAAAGCAGACGTCCGACTTCACTTGAAAGCCCCATCAGCAGCACGCCTGAAGTAGGCTTGTCCAGACGATGCGCGGTAAAGACATGCTGTCCGATTTGATCACGAACGGTTTGCATCACAAACACCGTTTCATGGCGATCCAGCCAGCTGCGATGAACCAGCCAGCCGCTGGGTTTGTTGACGGCAACCAGCCACTCATCCTGATAGAGTATCTCCAGCATCAGTGGGCAGCATCCCTGAACAACGCATCCAACTGACGCAGGGTCAGCAGTAGCGGCGCAATACCGGGCTGGTCAGGCACCAGCGCAATTTCATAGTAGGGGGCAACGGCAAAGTTTTGCGGTAACGGATGTCGGGCAGCAATCAGGGCATGCATGCGCGGGACTAAGACCCACTGGAGCCACTGCAGCGGCTCCAGCGTATCCAGGCAAAAAGGTTCCTGGCTCTCAAGCGCGCCCTCGGCCGGCGGCGAACTCTGCCAGAGATGGTGCTCACGCATCACCGCTTCCAGTTGCTCCAGCCGTTGCGTAATCAATTGTTCAGGCGTCATGCGCCACCTCCTGCGAGCAGTCAAAAATGGGCGGCAAGCATATCACTTGTTGGCACAGGCACAAAAAAAGGGAGCACTGTATAAACAGTGCTCCCGGTTCGTTTGCAGCCATCCTGCTACATTTATGCTCCCTGCTCTTCCATGACAACTTGTCCAGTGCGAACTCCTGTCGCGCATCGTCCTGATGTATCCTTAGCGTCCTGGCCCACCACCTCTTCTGAGGGGTTCTCATTCTCCATCCTGGAGGTGTCCCTTACTCAATCCTGAGCGATCCTGTTTCGTCCTGAAACCTTCCGTGTGCCGTAAGCTCCGTTACGTTCCTGCCTCATGGCTTATCATCATCCTGACGATATCTGTTTCCTGAGCGTCCTGCAGTGCGAAACATTTTGACAGAACTCGTTACGCGCACAAGGTACTCACAGCAGAAGTTTACGAAATATGCGGTACAAATTAAGATAAATGCCATTAAGTTGATGATTCACAATATTTTTACATTCTGGCCTTCCGGATGTCTCACCTGTTATATGGCGATCTCTCACAGCAGATGTAAGAGATGTCTCACAAGATCGGCAGTCAATCACTGCAATTCAGATGATAACCGGTTGTAATGACTTAAGAAATATCTCAAGCGTTTCCGCTAATATCACACGCTGTTTACCACCGGGCTGCTCCAGAATCACTTCGCCACTGAGATTGGAAAGCGAGATAATCTCTTGTTCTGACTCGGTGGTGGCGATAAACAGCGTAGGCGACTGTTTCAGACGGCGCTGCATTACCAGATGCCCAATCAGATTCTCCTGTAACCGCAGGAAATCCTCTTCACTCCACACCTGCAACAGCGTCAGCTGATTCTCACCAAAACGGGCCTGCATATCCCCGGCAAACTGCGTGGTATAGAAATCCGTGATCGGCGGCTGGAGCTGGATGTCGATTGCCCGCTCAATCGCATCCAGCGTAGGGGGCAGACTAAACGGCTGCGGCTGCCAGACGACCCGCTGATCGCGATCCTCCAGGGCACAGGGAGACGGGACGCCATAAAGATCGCTGCTGGCCGGCCCGTGCCCCGCCTGCTGAAGCCAGTGCTGGCAGTATCGGGTGGTAAAGTCGCGCAACGCGGCGGCAGTTTGCTGCATCATTCATATTCTCACTTCTGATGGGTTACACTTAGCCACTTTGATTAATTTTGGTGGTAACCGCAATGACTACTCACGAACAGGATCAGGCACTCAGCAACCTGACGCTGGGCAAACCCACAGCCTATCATGATCAGTATGACAACAGCTTACTGCAGGCGGTGCCTCGCAGCCTGAACCGTGAACCGCTTGGCCTGTTTCCCGACAGCCTGCCTTTTACCGGCTGCGATATCTGGACCCTGTATGAACTCTCGTGGCTCAACAGCAAAGGTCTGCCTCAGGTCGCCGTCGGCGAAGTGGTGCTGGACGCGCAGAGTCGCAACCTTATCGAGTCGAAAAGCTTCAAGCTTTACCTGAACAGCTTCAACCAGACCCGCTTTGCTGACTGGGGCGAGGTCCGGCAGACGCTGGAGCGAGATCTGAGTGCCTGTGCAGAAGGTGAAGCCCAGGTCGCGCTGTTCCGTCTTAATGAAATCGAGGGTCAGCCTATCGGTCACTTTGAAGGTTGCTGCATTGATGAGCAGGATATCGCTATTGAGGATTATCGCTTCAATGCTGATTATCTGGCGGATGCTACAGGCAGCGAAATCGTTGAGGAGACGCTGGTCAGCCACCTGCTCAAGTCAAACTGCCTGATTACCAATCAGCCTGACTGGGGCTCGGTAATGATCCGCTACAAAGGCCCGCGTATCGACCGTGAAGCGCTGCTGCGCTATCTGGTCTCATTCCGCCAGCACAATGAATTTCACGAGCAGTGCGTCGAGCGTATCTTTAATGATGTGATGCGTTTTTGCCATCCGGAAGCGCTGACGGTTTATGCGCGCTATACCCGTCGTGGCGGGCTGGATATCAACCCGTGGCGCACCAACGTGCCCTTCTCACCCGGTTTTTCACGGCTGGTTCGTCAGTAGTTTGCGAGACTTCTCGCAGGCTGCGTGCAGGAAGCGCAGTTCCGCTTGAGCTCTGCGGGCCGACAAGGCTACTCTGGTGATGGCGGCGACCTGCGGGTTGTCGACCAGGGATTTTCGTCACTGCCCTTGCAGTGCCAACACGCACCCAGGCGGGTGTAAAGGAGTTCATTTGATTACCCATATCAGCCCTCTTGGCTCAATGGATCTGCTTTCACAGCTGGAAGTCGATATGCTCAAGCGCACAGCCAGCAG